>Ga0102588_1000857_pt1 | contig 27766 bp, 25 predicted proteins | sample AraplaMF_Col_mMS_FD_76854 | JGI IMG/M metagenome (GOLD analysis project Ga0102588, IMG submission 76854) | Arabidopsis root microbial communities from the University of North Carolina, USA - plate scrape MF_Col_mMS (SPADES assembly) (version 2) | ecosystem: Host-associated > Plants > Roots >...
GCGCACTTCCACGAATTCATGGCCGACGTGCACAACCGCATTGCGGCGCACCGGCTGAAGCTCAAGCAGGGCGAGACCAAGCAGGCCGATCCCATTCCGGTCGTCGCTACTGCCCTCTATGACGAAGCCGAACTGCTTTGCTTCGATGAGTTTACCGTGACTGACATCGCCGACGCGATGATCCTGTCACGCCTTTTCTCTGAGCTTTTCCGTCGCGGGTGCCTGCTGGTCGCGACCTCCAATGTCGAGCCCAACAATCTCTACAAGGACGGCCTCAATCGAAGCCTGTTCCTGCCCTTCGTCGATCTGCTGAAGCAAAACGTCGAGATCGTGACACTGGACTCGCCGACTGACTATCGGATGGAGAAGCTCGACAGCCAGCCGGTCTATCTGACGCCGATCGATAACCGGACCGACATGGCCATGGATGCATCCTGGACGCAGGCGCTTCACGGCCGAAAGGCGCAGCCGCTGGACATTCCGATGAAGGGGCGGTCGATCCATGTGCCGCTGGCAGTCGATCGGCTGGCGCGGTTTTCGTTCGCTGATCTCTGTGAAAAGCCGCTGGGTGCCGCGGACTTTCTGGCCATTGCCGAACGCTTCGACGCCATCTTCGTCGATCATGTGCCGCTGCTGGGGCCAGACAAGCGAAACCAGATCAAGCGCTTCATCATCCTGATCGATACACTTTACGATCATGCGGTACGGCTCTATGTCTCCGCTGCGGCGATGCCTGAAAATTTGCTGACACAGGCGCGTGGTACCGAAGGCTTTGAATTCGATCGTACTGTCTCGCGACTTTTCGAAATGCGCAGTTTGGAATATCTTGCATTGCACCACGAGCGGCGGGCCGCGGAGTAACGTTTTGGTGACAAATAATCTTACGTTTACGTAAGAAATTTATGATCTAAACGATTGAAATTCCTTGCTCAAAAATTATCGTTTGCCATTTTTTGGCTTTGGAGCTATGCGATTGCGGCATTGGGCGATGCCCCTCCGCGCGTCGCCTGACGAATTTTGATCGCAAAGGAAACAGCGAAATGGCGCGTAACAAGATCGCACTCATTGGTTCTGGCATGATTGGTGGCACGCTGGCGCATCTCGCCGGTCTGAAGGAGTTGGGTGACATCGTTCTCTTCGATATCGCCGACGGCATTCCTCAGGGTAAGGGCCTCGACATCGCTCAGTCCTCTCCGGTCGAGGGCTTCGACGCCAACCTGACGGGCGCCAGCGACTATTCGGCGATCGAGGGTGCTGATGTCTGCATCGTCACCGCCGGTGTGCCGCGCAAGCCGGGCATGAGCCGCGACGACCTTCTCGGCATCAACCTCAAGGTCATGGAACAGGTCGGCGCCGGCATCAAGAAGTATGCCCCGAACGCTTTCGTCATCTGCATCACCAACCCGCTCGACGCGATGGTCTGGGCGTTGCAGAAGTTCTCCGGTCTTCCGGCCAACAAGGTCGTCGGCATGGCGGGCGTTCTCGACTCGTCGCGCTTCCGCCTGTTCCTATCACAGGAATTCAACGTTTCCGTACAGGACGTCACGGCATTCGTTCTCGGCGGCCATGGCGACACGATGGTGCCGCTCGCCCGCTATTCGACGGTTGGCGGTATTCCGCTGACGGATCTCGTCACGATGGGTTGGGTCACCAAGGAACGCCTCGAAGAAATCATCCAGCGTACCCGTGATGGCGGTGCGGAAATCGTCGGCCTGCTGAAGACCGGCTCGGCCTACTATGCGCCGGCTGCTTCCGCGATCGAAATGGCCGAGTCCTACCTCAAGGACAAGAAGCGCGTCCTGCCTTGCGCAGCGCAGCTGACTGGCCAGTACGGCGTCAAGGACATGTATGTCGGCGTGCCGACTGTTATCGGTGCCGGTGGCGTCGAGCGCGTCATCGAGATCGACCTCAACAAGGCCGAGAAGGAAGCCTTCGACAGGTCGGTCGCTGCTGTCGCCGGTCTTTGCGAAGCCTGCATCAACATTGCGCCTGCGCTGAAGTAATCAGACCGCGCGCTGACGCAATCCAAACAGGAATAGATCCATGAATATTCATGAATATCAGGCCAAGGCTCTGCTGAAGGGCTATGGCGCGCCGGTCGCAAAAGGTGTGGCGATCCTCAAGGTCGAGGAAGCCGAAGCTGCCGCCAAGTCGCTTCCGGGCCCGCTTTACGTTGTCAAGAGCCAGATCCATGCCGGCGGCCGCGGCAAGGGCAAGTTCAAGGAACTCGGCCCCGACGCCAAGGGCGGCGTTCGTCTCGCCAAGTCGATTGACGAAGTCGTTGCTCACGCCAAGGAAATGCTCGGCAACACGCTGGTAACGGCTCAGACGGGCGAAGCTGGCAAGCAGGTCAACCGCCTCTACATCGAAGACGGCGCCGATATTGCACGCGAACTCTATTGCTCGCTGCTGGTCGACCGTTCGGTCGGTCGCGTTGCCTTCGTCGTCTCGACCGAAGGCGGCATGGACATCGAGGCTGTCGCTCACGATACGCCCGAGAAGATCCACACGATCGCTATCGACCCGGAAGCCGGCGTCACCGCTGCTGACGTTGCTGCGATCTCCAAGGCTCTCGAACTGAGCGGCGCTGCCGCCGAAGACGCCAAGTCGCTGTTCCCGGCCCTCTACAAGGCATTCGGCGAAAAGGACATGGCTCTCCTCGAGGTCAATCCGCTGATCGTCATGAAGGACGGCCACCTGCGCGTTCTCGACGCAAAGATGTCATTCGACGGCAATGCGCTGTTCCGCCACGACGACGTGAAGGCGCTGCGCGACGAGACCGAAGAGGATGCCAAGGAAATCGAGGCCTCGAAGTGGGATCTCGCCTACGTAGCCCTCGACGGCAACATCGGCTGCATGGTCAACGGCGCTGGCCTTGCCATGGCGACGATGGACATCATCAAGCTCTACGGCAAGGAGCCGGCAAACTTCTGCGACGTCGGCGGTGGCGCCGGCAAGGAGAAGGTCGCTGCAGCCTTCAAGATCATCACGGCTGACCCGAAGGTCGAGGGCATCCTCGTCAACATCTTCGGCGGCATCATGCGTTGCGACGTCATCGCCGAAGGCGTTGTCGCAGCTGTGCAGGAAGTCGGTCTGAAGGTTCCGCTCGTCGTTCGCCTCGAAGGCACCAACGTCGAACTCGGCAAGAAAATCCTCAACGAGTCGGGTCTGGCGATTACGGCTGCCGACGATCTCGACGACGCGGCGAAGAAGATCGTCGCGGCGATCAAGGCCTAATCCGGAAGGACCGAAAGAATGTCTATTCTCGTCAACAAAGACACCAAGGTTCTCGTTCAGGGCCTGACCGGCAAGACCGGTACCTTCCACACCGAACAGGCGCTTGCTTACTACGGTACCAAGATGGTCGGCGGTATTCACCCGAAGAAGGGTGGCGAAACCTGGTCGTCGGGCGTCGACGGCACGGTGCTGCCGATCTTCGCAAGCGTTGCCGAAGCCAAGGAACGGACGGGCGCCGATGCGACCGTGATCTACGTTCCGCCGGCAGGCGCCGCTGACGCGATCATTGAGGCGATCGAGGCCGAAATCCCGTTCATCACCTGCATCACCGAGGGCATCCCGGTCATGGACATGGTGCGCGTCAAGGCCAAGCTCGACAAGTCGAAGTCGCGCCTGCTCGGACCGAACTGCCCGGGCATCCTGACGCCGGAAGAATGCAAGATCGGCATCATGCCGGGCTCGATCTTCCGCAAGGGTTCGGTCGGTATCGTTTCGCGCTCCGGCACGCTGACCTACGAAGCGGTGTTCCAGACATCGAACGAAGGCCTCGGCCAGACGACGGCTGTTGGTATCGGCGGCGACCCGGTCAAGGGCACCGAGTTCATCGACGTGCTGGAAATGTTCCTGGCCGATGAAGCCACGACCTCGATCATCATGATCGGCGAAATCGGCGGCTCGGCTGAAGAAGATGCAGCACAGTTCTTGATCGACGAAGCCAAGAAGGGCCGCAAGAAGCCGATGGCCGGCTTCATCGCGGGCCGTACGGCTCCGAAGGGCCGCACCATGGGTCATGCCGGTGCTGTCGTTTCCGGCGGCAAGGGCGACGCGGAATCGAAGATATCAGCCATGGAATCGGCCGGCATCCGCGTCTCGCCGTCGCCGGCGCGCCTTGGCAAGACGCTGGTTGAAGTCCTCAAGGGCTAATCCAATCTATAACCCGGGCAACGGTTTTCGCCGCTTGCCCGGGTCTGGACTTTGAAATGGAATGAGCCGCGGACAGGCGGCTATCGACAGATGCGGCAAGCCGGTCGAGTATCCGGCGGAATCACAAGTCAGGAGGCGGACGAAAGCGTCCGCGTGTAACCATGGCACGGCAAGAAGCCAACGAGCAGTTTCAGATTACCTCGTTCCTGGATGGCGCCAATGCTGCCTATATCGAGCAGCTCTATGCGCGCTATGAAGAAGACCCGAGCTCGGTCAACGAGGAATGGCGGTCCTTCTTCAAGGCTCTGGAAGACAATCCGGAAGATGTGAAAAAGGCGGCCAAGGGTGCATCCTGGCGCAAGACGAACTGGCCCCTGCAGCCGAAGAGCGATCTCGTTTCGGCGCTCGACGGCGATTGGGGCACTGTTGAAAAGATCATCGAGACCAAGGTCAAGGGCAAGGCGGAAGCATCAGGCAAGCCGACCGAAGGTGCCGACATCCTGCAGGCGACCCGCGACTCCGTCCGCGCCATCATGATGATCCGCGCCTATCGCATGCGCGGCCACCTGCATGCCAAGCTCGATCCGCTCGGGATCGCGGCACCCGTCGAAGACTACAAGGAACTGTCGCCCGAAGCTTACGGTTTCACGCAGGCCGACTATTCCCGCAAGATCTTCATCGACAACGTTCTAGGGCTCGAATACGCCACCCTTCCCGAGATGATCGAGATCCTCGAGCGCACCTACTGCTCGACTCTCGGCGTCGAATTCATGCATATTTCCAATCCGGAAGAAAAAGCCTGGATCCAGGAGCGCATCGAAGGTCCGGACAAGGGCGTTGCCTTCACCCCGGAAGGCAAGAAGGCGATCCTTGCCAAGCTGGTCGAGGCCGAAGGCTACGAGCAGTTCCTCGACGTGAAGTTCAAGGGCACCAAGCGCTTTGGTCTCGACGGTGGCGAATCGCTCATCCCGGCACTGGAGCAGATCCTGAAGCGCGGCGGCCACCTCGGCCTTCGTGAAGCCGTGTTCGGTATGGCCCATCGCGGTCGTCTGAATGTGCTTTCGCAAGTCATGGGCAAGCCGCATCGCGCGATTTTCCACGAATTCAAGGGCGGTTCCTACGCGCCTGACGAAGTCGAAGGCTCGGGCGACGTCAAGTACCACCTCGGCGCCTCCTCCGACCGCGAGTTCGACGGCAACAAGGTCCACGTCTCGCTGACGGCCAATCCGTCGCACCTTGAAATCGTTGACCCCGTCGTCATGGGCAAGGCTCGCGCCAAGCAGGACATGGGCGCCACCGTCTGGGACGGCGATACCATTCCACTGTCGGAGCGCGCCAAGGTTCTGCCGCTGCTGATCCACGGCGACGCGGCGTTTGCCGGCCAAGGCGTGATTGCCGAAATCCTCGGCCTGTCGGGCCTGCGCGGTCACCGCGTTGCCGGCACGATGCACGTCATCATCAACAACCAGATCGGCTTCACCACCAACCCGGCCTTCTCGCGTTCGTCGCCCTATCCGTCCGATGTCGCCAAGATGATCGAGGCGCCGATCTTCCACGTCAACGGCGACGATCCGGAAGCAGTTGTCTATGCTGCCAAGATCGCCATGGAATTCCGCATGAAGTTCCACAAGCCCGTTGTGGTCGACATGTTCTGCTATCGTCGCTACGGCCACAATGAAGGCGATGAGCCGTCCTTCACGCAGCCGAAGATGTACAAGGTCATCCGCGCCCACAAGACGGTGCTGCAGATCTATGCGGATCGCCTCGTTGCCGAAGGCCTGCTGACCGATGGCGACGTCGAGAAGATGAAGGCTGACTGGCGCGCGCATCTCGAGCAGGAGTTCGACGCCGGGCAGAGCTACAAGCCGAACAAGGCCGATTGGCTGGATGGCGAGTGGTCGGGCCTGCGCACGGCTGACAACGCCGACGAACAGCGCCGCGGCAAGACCGCCGTTCCGATGAAGACGCTTAAGGATATCGGCCGCAAGCTTTCGGAAATTCCGCAAGGCTTCCATGCACACCGCACGATCCAGCGCTTCATGGAAAACCGCGCCAACATGATCCAGACGGGCGAGAATCTCGACTGGGCGATGGCCGAGGCGCTTGCCTTCGGTTCGCTTGTTGTCGAAGGCCACAAGATCCGCCTTTCCGGTCAGGATTGCGAGCGCGGTACCTTCTCGCAGCGTCATTCGGTTCTCTACGATCAGGAGACGGAAGAGCGCTACATCCCGCTGGCGAACCTGTCGTCCAACCAGGCTCGCTACGAAGTCATCAACTCGATGCTTTCGGAAGAAGCGGTGCTCGGCTTCGAATACGGCTATTCGCTGGCTCGCCCGAATGCGCTGACCCTTTGGGAAGCCCAGTTCGGTGACTTCGCCAACGGTGCGCAGGTCGTCTTCGACCAGTTCGTCTCCTCGGGCGAACGCAAGTGGCTGCGCATGTCGGGTCTCGTCTGCCTGCTGCCGCATGGCTACGAAGGCCAGGGTCCGGAGCACTCCTCGGCCCGCCTCGAGCGCTTCCTGCAGCTTTGCGCCGAGGACAACATGCAGGTTGCCAACGTCACGACGCCGGCGAACTACTTCCACATCCTGCGCCGTCAGCTGAAGCGCGACTTCCGCAAGCCGCTCGTGCTGATGACGCCGAAGTCCCTGCTGCGTCACAAGCGGGCTGTTTCCAGCCTTGCCGAACTCGCTGGCGAGTCTTCCTTCCATCGCCTCCTCTGGGACGATGCGGAGGTCATCAAGGACGGCCCGATCAAACTGCAGAAGGATGCGAAGATCCGCCGCGTGGTCATGTGCACCGGCAAGGTCTACTACGACCTTCTGGAAGAGCGCGAAAAGCGCGGCATCGACGACATCTACCTGCTGCGCGTCGAACAGCTCTATCCGTTCCCGGCAAAGGCGCTCATCAATGAGCTTTCCCGCTTCCGGAACGCCGAGATGGTCTGGTGCCAGGAAGAGCCGAAGAACATGGGCGCATGGTCGTTCATCGACCCGTATCTGGAGTGGGTGCTCGCCCACATCGATGCGAAGTACCAGCGCGTCCGTTACACCGGCCGTCCGGCTGCCGCTTCGCCGGCAACGGGTCTGATGTCCAAGCATCTGTCGCAGCTCGCCGCATTCCTCGAGGATGCGCTGGGCGGTTAAGGGATCGGGGCGATGGCATATTTCTTCTTCAGACTTGTGCCGCCTCGCCCCCGTTTCCCCTACGACGCGACCGGGGAGGAAATGGCCGCGATGAAGCGCCATGCCGCCTACTGGCACCAGAACGCGAAAGAGGGATCGGCGATCACCGTTGGCCCCGTCTTCGAAGGTGAAGGAGGCTGGGGCATGGCAGTCGTCTCGGTGGAAGATCAGCAGGCAGCGCAAGCGCTTGCCGATGCCGATCCGATCATCCAGTCCGGTTACGGTTTTCGCTTCGACATATTGCCAATGCCCTCGATCATACTCCGGCCGTCAGGAGCCGGAAACGAATAAACGAACACAAGCAAATCAGGATTTGAACAATGGCCACAGAAATCCGCGTTCCAACTCTCGGTGAATCCGTCAGCGAGGCAACCGTCGGTACCTGGTTCAAGAAGGTCGGCGATGCCATCAAGGCTGACGAGCCGATTCTCGAGCTTGAAACCGACAAGGTGACCATCGAAGTGCCGGCTCCGGCTTCGGGCACGCTGTCTGAAATCGTTGCCCAGGCCGGCGAAACCGTCGGCCTCGGCGCGCTGCTCGGTCAGATCGCTGCAGGCGCTGGCGCAGCCGCCGCCCCGGCTGCTGCTGCTCCCGCCGCGGCTCCGGCAAAGGTTTCCGAAGCGGCTGTTGCCGCCGCCGCTGCTCCGGTAGCCGCCGCTTCGGCGATGCCACCGGCACCGGCTGCTGCCAAGATGCTCGCCGAGAATAACCTGTCGGCCGATCAGGTTGATGGTAGCGGCAAGCGCGGCCAGGTTCTGAAGGGCGACGTGATCGCTGCTGTCGCCAAGGGCATCGCCGCTCCGGCAGCCACTGCTGCTCCTGCCGTTCCGGCTGCTGCCCGCGGCCCGTCGACGGTCGAGGATGCCGCTCGCGAAGAGCGCGTGAAGATGACGCGCCTGCGCCAGACGATCGCCAAGCGCCTGAAGGACGCCCAGAACACGGCTGCCATGCTGACCACCTACAACGAGGTGGACATGAAGGCTGTCATGGATCTGCGCGCCAAGTATAAGGACGTCTTCGAAAAGAAGCATGGCGTGAAGCTCGGCTTCATGGGCTTCTTCACCAAGGCTATCACCCACGCGCTGAAGGAGCTGCCGGCCGTTAACGCCGAGATCGACGGCACGGACATCATCTACAAGAACTTCTGCCACATCGGCATGGCCGTCGGCACGGACAAGGGCCTCGTCGTTCCGGTTATCCGCGACGCCGACCAGATGTCGATCGCTGAAGTCGAAAAGGAACTGGCGCGTCTCGCAAAGGCTGCGCGCGATGGCTCGCTCTCGATGGCCGACATGCAGGGCGGCACCTTCACGATCACCAACGGCGGCGTTTACGGCTCGCTGATGTCCTCGCCGATCCTGAACGCGCCGCAGTCCGGTATCCTCGGCATGCACAAGATCCAGGACCGTCCGGTCGTCGTTGGCGGCCAGATCGTCATCCGTCCGATGATGTATCTGGCGCTCTCCTACGACCACCGTATCGTCGATGGCAAGGAAGCCGTGACCTTCCTCGTCCGCGTCAAGGAAAGCCTGGAAGATCCGGAGCGCCTGGTTCTCGATCTCTAAGCATTCGACTGGGCCGCGTGAGCGGCCCTTTCCACCTCAGCGGGGCGCGTAATGTCGCTGGCAATCTCCACAGGGCGTATGACCGGGATGCTTCCCTTTGCCAAGGGTAGGGTCTGGGCGTCGCTCGCGTTTTTGCTGGCACTGCCTGCGACCGCTTTCGGTGCTCCCGATTGCAAGCAGGCGAGTGCCGCCTATGTCGACAGGGATGGCGCCTACGAGCTTCGCTTCACGCCGATCAATTCGGAGGCGGCTGCTGCCAGCAACCGCTTCACGCTCAAGCTTCTCAAAACGTCGATCGAGCTCGACGGCTATGTGATGCCATCCGAGGATCCAGAACGCGCCGTCGGTGTTCTGATGTTCAAATGCCCCGGTGGTGACGTGACCGGCGCCGATCTGGATGCCTGCACGATCTGGCGGGGCACGATCTATAGCGCGAATACCAAGGGCGAGATCGAAAATTTGCAGCCCGAAGCGGCAGCTGCGGCTGAGAACGTCTTTCTGCCGGGTCTCGGCCCGGCAATCCGCCAATCGCAGATATGGGGCAATGGCAAGGCGACGGTTGCGCCATGGGATGTCCTGGCATTCAAGGAGTGCGCGAAATGACACAACGACCCGTCCTTCTCGTTACCGGCGGCAGCCGAGGCATCGGTGCGGCGGTCTGCCGCCTCGCTGCCCGCCAGGGCTGGGACGTCGCCGTGAACTACGCCGCGAACCGCGCTGCCGCCGACGCTATCGTCTCTGATGTCAAGGCAGAGGGTGGCAATGCCATCGCGATCAAGGGCGATGTCGGCAGCGCGCAGGATATCATTTCGATGTTCCAGACTGTCGACGAGCATTTCGGGCGGCTGGATGGACTGGTCAACAATGCCGGCATCGTCGATGCCCAGCAGCGCGTTGACGAGATGAGCGTTGAGCGGCTTGAGCGGATGATGCGCGTAAACGTCACCGGCTCGATTCTCTGTGCGGGCGAGGCCGTTCGCCGCATGTCGTCGAGGCATGGCGGCAAGGGTGGGGCGATCGTCAACATCTCGTCGATGGCAGCAGTTCTGGGCTCGGCCTCGCAGTATGTCGACTACGCCGCATCGAAGGCCGCGATCGATACGTTCACCATCGGTCTGTCGCGAGAAGTCGCAAACGAGGGCGTGCGCGTGAACGCGATCCGCCCCGGCGTCATCGATACCGACATTCATGCATCCGGCGGCCTGCCGAACCGCGCACGTGACCTGGCGCCGAGCATTCCGATGCAGAGGCCCGGCACGGCAGAGGAGATAGCCGATGCGGTCCTCTACCTTCTCTCGCCGACGGCTTCCTATATAACGGGCGCCATACTCAACGTCAGCGGCGGCCGTTAGGGCACGGAGACCATATCGCCATGCAATACTTCTTCGAATTTCTCGGCCTCATGGCCGTCTTTTCGATCTTCATCGTCGTACCGGGCGCCGACTTTGCGGTCATCCTGCGCCAGAGCATCGTGCACGGGCGCCGTGCTGCCATGATGACCGGCCTCGGCATGGGCTTCTCGCTGCTCTTTCACATCAGCTACACGATCCTCGGCCTTGGCCTGATCGTCTCCAAATCGCTGATGCTGTTTGCCATGATCAAGTGGGCCGGCGTCGCCTATCTCGTCTATCTCGGCATCAAGTCCTTCCGCGAGCCGGGCTTCAAGGTGAATGAGATCGAGGTGACGGAGGAAGACCGCAGGCCGATCTCGGCGCTCAAGTGCCTCGGCATGGGCTTCATCACCAACGCACTCAATCCGAAGCCGGTCCTGTTTTTCCTGTCGCTGTTCTCGACGCTGGTGCATCACGATACCCCGGCACTGATCCAGTTCAGCTACGGCATCGGAATGGCCACCGCGCTCGTCGCCTGGTTCGCCGGCGTCTCCACCTTCTTCACCGTAAAGCCCATTCGCGACCGCTTCATCGCAAGCGGCAGATGGTTCAACCGCATCACCGGCGCCGCTCTGGTCGGCTTCGGTTTCCGCCTCGCGCTCGCCCGCGCGGCTGACTAAGCAAATAACGAAAAGGAAAAGAAACAATGTCCTACGATGTGATCGTTATCGGAACCGGCCCCGGCGGATATGTCGCTGCCATCAAGGCAGCCCAGCTCGGCCTCAAGGTCGCTGTCGTTGAAAAGCGCGCAACGTTCGGCGGCACGTGCCTGAACGTCGGCTGCATCCCGTCCAAGGCGCTGCTGCATGCCTCCGAAATGTTCCATCAGGCTGGCCACGGCATGGACGCGCTCGGCATCGAGGTCGCTGCTCCGAAGCTGAACCTCGGAAAGATGCTGGCGCACAAGGATGCGACGGTAAAGGCCAACGTCGATGGCGTTGCCTTCCTCTTCAAGAAGAACAAGATCGATGCATTCCAGGGGACCGGCAAGATCGTATCGGCTGGCAAGGTTTCCGTGACTGCCGAAGACGGCAAGGTCCAGGAAATCGAAGGCAAGAACATTGTCATCGCGACCGGCTCCGACGTGGCAGGCATTCCGGGCGTGAAGGTCGATCTCGACGAGAAGGTGATCATTTCCTCAACGGGCGCGATCGCGCTTGAGAAGGTGCCGGAAACGATGATCGTCGTCGGTGGTGGCGTCATCGGTCTCGAGCTCGGTTCCGTCTGGTCGCGCCTCGGCGCCAAGGTCACCGTGGTCGAATATCTCGACACGATTCTCGGCGGCATGGATGGCGAAGTCTCCAAACAGTTCCAGCGCATGCTCGCCAAGCAGGGTGTCACCATCAACCTGAGCTCCAAGGTGACGGGCGTTGAGAAGGGCGGCAAGGGTGCCAAGGTTACCTTCGAGCCGGTCAAGGGTGGCGATGCACAGACGCTCGACGCCGAAGTCGTTCTGATCGCGACTGGCCGCACGCCATACACAGCCGGCCTCGGTCTGGAAGAAGCAGGCGTTAAGCTCGACAATCGTGGCCGCGTCGAGATCGACGGACACTTCCGTACCAACGTGCCTGGTATCTACGCGATCGGCGACGTGGTGAAGGGTCCGATGCTGGCTCACAAGGCTGAAGACGAAGGCGTGGCGCTCGCCGAAATCCTCGCCGGTCAACATGGCCATGTGAATTATGACGTCATCCCGAGCGTCGTCTACACGCAGCCGGAAGTCGCCTCCGTTGGCAAGACCGAGGAAGAGCTGAAAGCGGCAGGCATCGCCTACAAGGTCGGCAAGTTCCCCTTCACCGCGAACGGCCGAGCCCGCGCGATGCTGGCGACCGACGGTTTCGTGAAGATCCTCTCCGACAAGGAAACGGACCGCGTCCTCGGCGGCCATATCGTCGGCTTCGGCGCCGGCGAGATGATCCACGAGATCGCCGTTCTGATGGAGTTTGGTGGTTCCGCGGAAGATCTCGGCCGCACCTGCCACGCGCACCCGACCATGTCGGAAGCGGTTAAGGAAGCGGCTCTCGCCGCCTTCTTCAAGCCGATCCATATGTAATATTAAATTTTCGCAATATGGGATGGGCCGCTTGCTTCACAGCAGGCGGCCCATTTACCTTAGAACGGTTCTAATTGCTGTTTTGAGGATAGATACATGCCTACTGATTCTCGTGATGCATATAGCCTCCCACAGCGATTGCTGCATTGGGTCATGGCGCTCATGATCTTTTTCAACCTGCTCTTTCCGGATGGTATGAACGCTTGGAACCGGACGGTTCGTCATGGTGGCATCCCCTCGGCAGATCAGATCGCGTCTGCCAATGTGCATGCCTATGTCGGCATCGGCATTCTCGTTCTGGCAATCCTTCGCGTTTGCCTGCGCCTTATTCAGGGCGCGCCCGCTGAACCGGCGGCGGAGCCGAAGATATTCCGGATTGGCGCCAAGGTCGCGCATGCAGCGCTGTATCTGCTCATCTTCCTCCTGCCGCTAACCGGCATGATGGCTTACTATCTAGGGATCGATTTTTCCGGCGAGCTTCATGGCGGTATCCTCAAGGCAATCCTCTGGGCTTTGATCGCGGCGCATGTTGCCGGCGCGCTGGCCCACCAGTTCTACTGGAAGACCAATGTTCTCAGGCGCATGACCGTCGGGAGCTAGTTGACGGCAGTCACCGTGAAGCCCTGCTTGCGCAGCAGTTCGATGACGCCGCCTTCGCCGGGAAGATGGAGCGCGCCGACGGCCATGAAGACGTTGCCATTGGCAAGGATCGGGGCTGCTCGCTCGGCCATCACCTTGTTGCGGTCGAGAATGATGCGCTGTTCGAAGGCGGCATAGTCGCCGTCCTCATCCTCGCCGTCGGGCGAGACTGTCTTCAGCATCGGAATGGTCATCCCGATATCGCCGGAGAGGTAGAGATCGGTCATGGTTTCCACCACGTCGTTCATCTTGGAACCCAAGGCCAGCGTCTCGATCAGCGACTTCATGTGGAATTCGGTCGGCAGCTCGGCCATTGCCTGCAGCTGCTCGGCAAGCGTTTCCAGGCCCTTGACCTGCTTGCCCCCAGCAACGGCATCTGCGGCAATCTTCTGATCGAGGAACTGTACGCCCCTCGCCTTGCGGGCCATTTCGCAGCTGGGCAGGGCAACAACGCTTGATATCATCCAGGGGCGCATGCGCGAGACCGCGGCAAGTGGGATGCCGCGCTGCTTCAGGCCTTCCTCCAGACGAACGTAGTCGTCGTGAGACAGAAGCTTTTCAATCGTCGTCCCGTCCGTGAACATCATCAGTTCAGGCTTCATCAGCAGAGCGGCGGAAGCCTTCTTCTCGTCGAGGATCTCGTCGGATTCAATGACGATCGTGTCGGCAGCGTCATGGGCTGCCTGCGTGCGTGGTGGGAGTGTCAGCACGCGCGGATCGGTCACATGCATGCTGCCGAGCAGCCAGGACGGGGCTATCCCCGCCTTCTCGATCTTCCAGAAAATGCCCTTGCCGTTCGGCACGGCATCGGCCTCCTTCACCACTTCGGCGTAGCGGGCGGCATCGCTCTGCTTGAGATCGGTCAGGATATTGTGGCCGGTACAGGCATCCTCGTCGGCCGCTGCGGCGGGGGACACCGAGAACAGCACAGCGATCAGGGTTGCCGCAAGGAGCATGTGAAAGGCGGCAATCAGCCAGAGCAGGAGATTGCTCGGCGATGCGATGTGCAGGCTGCGGTGGCCGATGGAGATCGTCATGATGGTGTTCCGGTCACTATGATCGCTAAGCCTACGCCCAGCGTGCGGATATTCCCTTAAGAGAAGCCGTTAACAAAAGATTACGCCCGGGGATGGGCACGGTCGTAAACTTCAAGCAACCGTGAGGAATCCACACCTGTATAGACCTGGGTGGTGGAAAGGCTGGCGTGGCCGAGCAATTCCTGGATGGTTCTCAAATCGCCGCCACCTGCCAACAGGTGGGTGGCAAACGAATGGCGCAGCGCATGCGGTGTCGCTGTTTCCGGAAGGCCGAAGGCGCTGCGCATCTTTTGCATGGTGCGCTGAATGATCGCAGCTTGCAGTTTGCCGCCGCGCGCGCCGCGAAAGAGGGGTTCTTCGCCTTCGAGATGATAGGGGCACAAAGACCGGTATTTCTCGACGGCGTCGAAGACGACGGTGAGCATCGGCACAAGGCGGGTCTTGTTGCCCTTGCCGGTTATGCGCAGCGTGGCCGCGCCGAGGTTGAAGTTGCCAGGCGTCAGATCGAGCGCTTCGGAGATGCGTAGACCGCAGCCGTAGAGCAGCGTGAAAACGGCGGCATCGCGTGCGGCAATCCAAGGCTCTTCGTGCAACTGAGCCTCGTCGCTGACGACAGTGATGGCCTGCCGGTCGGATAAGGGTTTCGGCAGTGATTTTGGCTGCTTCGGCGAGCGGACGGCGCTGACGCCAGCGGCATTCACCAGTCCCTTCTTTTCGAGGTAACGCAGGAGGGAACGCAGCCCGGCGAGACTGCGACCGAGCGACCGAGCGCCGGAGCCCTCTTTGCGTCGCGCCGCCAGAAAAGCACGGAAGTCCGCGGGCCTTAACGCCTGGATATCTTTCAGCGTTGCGGGGCCGCCGAGGTGACCGGTCAGAAACGTCAGGAACTGACGCGTATCACGCTCGTAAGCATCGAGCGTGTGCTCCGACAGACGTCGCTCGCGAGCCAGGCTATCGAGCCATGCCGAGCGCTCGGCCATCAGGCCGGGGTCGGCGATGATCAGGAGTTCGTTCACGTATCCGGCCTTGAATTTGCCAATCCTGCCGCCAATTCTGAAGGAGCGATAGTTATGGAATTCCTAATGCCGGCCAAGTGCTTGTCATGCTTCTATCATATCATTCCACGTGACCGGTTTCCAACGACGCAGGATCTTGAATGTCACGGCGCCATCCAACGACCGCAATTGGACAGTTCGCGGAGACGATCGCGCTCGTCTCCCATGGCAAGCCGGGCCACATCGTCGATACCTTGATCGCCGAGCGTGGGCAGAAGATCGTGAAGCATCCGCTCTGGCCCGTCATGCGGCCGTTCCTCCACACACTGCTGCGCTACAACAGGGCGATCAGCTTCGCCAATGACGTTGCGAATATGCCGGGGCTCCAGTGCTTCGAGTACATGAGCAACCTGCTGAAGCTCGAGATCAATATTCGGCACGGCGAACGCATTCCGGATAGCGGCGGCTTCATGCTCGTCAGCAACCATCCGACCGGGATCGCCGATGGCGTTGCCGTGTTCGACCTCCTGAAAACCAAGCGGCCGGACATCATGGTGTTTGCCAACCGCGATGCCATACGAGTCAATCCACGTTTTGCCGAGGTCATCATTCCGGTGGAATGGCGCGAGGAATACAAGAGCAAGCTGAAGACCCGTGAGACATTGCAGATCACCAACCGTGCCGTCAAAGAAGGCAAGGCGACGGTTCTTTTTCCGTCTGGGCGCATCGCTTATTGGGCGAACGGCCGGCTGAACGAACGTCCCTGGAAAACCTCCGCCGTCGGCCTTGCGCGGAAATACAATCTGCCGATCCTGCCGGTACACATGACGGCGCGGAACTCCGGCCTATTCTACTGGTTCGCGAAATGGTCGACCGAGCTCAGGGACATGACGGTCTTTCACGAGCTTCTGAACAAGCGCGGCGACCGATTCGACTTCGTGGTCGGCAATCTGATCCCGGTGGAGCATCTCGACGGCGACATCAACGAAGTCACCAAGGCATTGGAAGACCACACTGTCCATGCGCTCGCCGCGGATGGTGACACGCAATTCCTGCCGTTGGTTCCGCCTGCGGAACCGGAACTGGTCGGTGCCCATTCAATTCCCTAATCGGATAGGCTAAAGCGAGGCATGCTGCTCCGCTCGATGTTCGCCCAGAACTACCGGTCCCTGCGATCGATCCGCATGGATCTTTCGGGGATCAACCTTTTCATCGGCGAAAACGGGGTCGGAAAATCCAATCTCTACCGGGCTCTCCAGCTCATCCAGGCGGCAACGCGCGGACGTCTGGCGCATGAGATCGCCGCCGAGGGCGGGATGTTCTCGGCGTTGTGGTCCGGCCCGCGCCGGGATGTCGACGGGCCGTTCCGGATTCGCCTCGAGGCGGAGCTTCTGAACGAGGAAAGGGCGATCACGTTCCGGTATCGGGTCGAGGCCGGTCTACGACCGCCGGCGGCTGCGGCGGGATTTCCCTTTGAACCGCAAATCAAGACCGAAGAGCTTTCGATCGAGACCGGAACCCGACCTGTCACGATGATGAAGCGTGCCGGCCCGGCGATTTCCGTTCGCGGGCCGAATGGGCGGATGCAGGATTATCCCGAGCAGGCGCTGACCTCGGAAACCGCGATCGCACTGCTTGGCGACGCTGGGCACTATCCCGAGATTGGGACATTGCGCCGTGCGATCGACGGCTGGCGCTTCTTCCACGGCTTCCGGACGGATCGTTTCTCACCGCTGCGCGCACCCTGCCTTGCGGTCACGGCGCCACTGCTCGATGAGGACGGCAGCAACATTGCAGCGGTCTTCGCAACGCTGATGCATACGCGGGAGGATACGGTCGATCTCGATCGTGCCGTCGCCGCTGCCCTCGGCGGTGCGAGACTCGCGGTGCCGCTGCCCGAGGAGACGGCGTCGTTCGGCCTTTCCTTTCCCGAATTTCCGAACCGCGTGTTCCAGCCGCGCGAACTGTCGGACGGGCAGATACGGTTCCTCGGCCTGGCCGCGGCGCTGATGTCCTATCGGCTGCCGCCGCTGATTGCGCTCAACGAACCGGAAGCAAGCCTGCATCCCGATATGTTGTTGCCTCTGGCGGACATGATCGCGGAGGCGGCCCGCAGCAGTCAGATCTGGATCGTTACGCATTCGGAAGCGCTGGCGGCCGCCGTGCGCGAGAAATGCGGCGCCCGTGCCCGCCACGTGGTGCGGCGGGACGGCGCAACATGGATCGAGGGCATGCGGCTTACGGGCGTTATCGATGACGACGAGTAAACCGGTGGCACCAGTCTTGCAGGTTTTCTTTTCGCGCCGATCCGGGCATGGTCTCGCCCGATGAGCACAGATTCGTCCGATCTCTTTGGAGCGTTGTTTGAGACGCCGCCGGCAAACCGTACGGTTCCGGTCCTCGTCCCCATGCCGGCGCCAAAGCCCTATTCCTACGCGGTGCCCGAGGGGATGGCCGTTGAGCCGGGATCGGTCGTGCAGGTGCCACTCGGTCCGAGGCAGGTGATCGGCGTCGTCTGGGACGGCGGCGAAGACAATGTCGATCCGAAGAAGCTGAGGCCGATCAGCCACGTTTTCGATTGCCCGCCACTCACCAAGGAGATGCGCGATTTCATCGACTGGGTGGCGAGCTACACGCTGTCGCCGCCAGGGCTCGTGGCGCGGATGGCGCTGCGTGCGCCGAATGCCTTTGAACCGGAACCGATGGTGGAGGGCCTGCGCTTCGTTGGCGGACAGCCGGAGCGGATGACGCCAGCCCGCGCCCGGGTGCTCGACATTGCCGGCGACGGTCTGTCCTGGACGCGAAGTGGACTTGCCCATGCCGCGGGCGTCTCGACGAGCGTCGTCGACGGTCTGGTAAGCCAGGGGATTTTCGAAACCGTATTCCTGCCGCCACCGCCGGTGGTCGCCAAACCCGATCCCGAATTCCTGGGCGCGCGGCTGGAAGGCCCGCAAAGGGAGGCGGCCGACGAGATTCTCGTCGAAGTTCGAAAGGGTGAGTTCGCCGTCTCGCTGATCGACGGCGTCACCGGTTCGGGAAAGACGGAAGTCTATTTCGAGGCGATTGCGGAAACGCTGAGACGCGGCAAGCAGGTTCTGATTCTCCTGCCGGAGATCGCGCTGACGGCAAGCTTTCTCGAGCGCTTTCAGGACCGCTTCGGCGCCAAGCCCGCCGAATGGCATTCCGATCTGGCGCCACGCACCCGCGAGAAGGTCTGGCGTCAGGCGGTCACCGGCGAGGTTCGCGTCGTTGCCGGCGCGCGTTCGGCTCTGTTCCTGCCGTTCGAGGATCTAGGTCTTATCATCGTCGATGAAGAGCACGATCCGGCCTACAAGCAGGAGGACCGTGTCTATTACAATGCGCGCGACATGGCGGTCGTGCGTGCGCGCATTGGCGATTTCCCTGTCGTTCTCGTCTCCGCCACCCCCTCGGTCGAAAGCCAGGTCAATGGGCAGAGCGGGCGTTACAGCACCATTCACATGCCGACTCGATTCGGCGACGCAGCATTGCCGGATCTGCACTTGATCGACATGCGCCGCCATGCCCCCGAGCGCGGCGGCTTCCTGTCGCCGGTCCTGATCCGCGCGATCGGCAAGACCGTCGAAAAGCAACAGCAGGCGCTCCTCTTCCTGAACCGGCGGGGCTATGCGCCGCTGACGCTCTGCCGCGTCTGTGGACATCGCTTCCAGTGCCCGCAATGCTCCAGCTGGCTCGTCGAGCACCGGTTCAAGAGGAAGCTGCAATGCCATCAGTGCGGCCATGCCGAGCACACCCCCGAGGCTTGTCCCGAATGCGGAACGCTTGATCATCTCGTTGCTTGCGGACCGGGGGTCGAACGCATCGCCGAGGAGGTGGAACGCCATTTCCCCGAGGCGCGAACCATCGTGCTCTCGTCCGACATGATGGGCGGCGTCAAACGGTTGCGCCTTGAGCTCGAGGCCATTGCCAAGGGCGAGGCCGATATCGTCATCGGCACGCAGCTTGTCGCCAAGGGTCACAATTTCCCGCTGATGACGCTGGTCGGCATCGTCGATGCCGATCTCGGCCTCGCCAATGGCGACCCGCGTGCCGCCGAGCGTACCTTTCAGCTGCTGTCGCAGGTGACGGGCCGCGCCGGCCGCACCGGCCTGAAAAGCCACGGCCTGTTGCAGACCTACCAGCCTCAGCATCCCGTCATGCAGGCGATCGTGTCGGGCGATGCAAGCGCCTTCTACGAACGCGAGATCGCCGAGCGGGAGCGCGCCATCCTGCCGCCGTTCGGACGGCTGGCGTCGATCATCGTTTCGGCGGAAACGCGCCATGATGCGGAAAACCATGCCCGCGGCATCCGAAACGCTGCGCCCCATGTCTCCGGCATCTCGGTGCTCGGGCCTGCGGAAGCGCCGCTTGCGCTGGTGCGCGGCCGCTATCGCTTCCGGCTTCTCGTGCATGGACGGAGGAACTCGGACATGCAGGCATTTCTCAGGGCCATGCTTGCGCAGGCGCCGAAGGAGCGCGGATCGGTGCATGTGCAGCTCGACGTGGATCCCCAAAGCTTCCTGTAGATCGCTCCCGAACGGGCTTTTGCCGGGCAAGCCAATCATGGCATAAGGACGGCGAAACAAGGGATTCGGGGTCGATGATGGATTTTTACTTTCCAACGGAGCTTGGGGAACAGCTCGCTTTCGCAGCCGCCGCGTTCGCGGCGCTGGCGGGCTTTGTCATCATGTTCGCGCCAGGCTATGCGATGCGGTTGTTCGGCCTCATGCCGCGCGAGGGCCGCCGTGACGGCTACGCCGAGCAACGATCGGTCGGCGGTTTCTATCTCGGCTTCGGTCTCTCGGCCATCATGTTGGCGCAGAACTGGATCTACATGGCGCTTGGCGCCTCCTTCGCCATGGCCGCATTTGCGCGCATCATTTCGCTCCTTTCAGATAAGGGGAGCACGATTCTCAACTATTTACTTCTGGTTGTGCAAATCGTTCTGGCTGCGCTTCCGCTCGCCTATGTTTTTGGTTTCTTTTCCGCTTGAGTTGAGCTGATATTTCTCGCGCTGAGCACTTCGCTGAAGGGCTTTGAGCATTTTTGCGTTAGAAATCGATGGGAAAGCCGTATTCGGGCGTTACGCGTGTTGCGAGTCCGAACATCCTATGTTAGACGGACCCCGAATTTCGGAAGAAGCAAGAGGCTCTCTTGCGATTTCTGGGGGAAATCATAACGAATTCAAGATCCTAGGTCAGGCGCCCGCCGGGGACCGGATTTTGAGTTGAAATCAGGGAAATTTGGGCCAGTGGCAGACACATCCCAGCTTACTTCTGGTGTTGCAGAGCGCTATGCCTCGTCGCTGTTCGAGTTGGCGCTTGAGCAGGGCGCAGTCGAAAGCGTCACCAAGGACCTCGACCGGTTCCAGGCGATGCTCGACGAGAGCGGCGACCTGAAGCGTTTTGTTTCGAGCCCTGTTTTTTCGGCCGACGATCAGCTCAAGGCGATTGTCGCCATCAGCGAGAAGGCTGGTATCAGCGGCTTCTTCGCGAACTTTCTGAAGGTCGTGGCGCGTAACCGCCGCCTCTTTGCTCTCCCGGGCATGATCAGGGCCTTCCGCATCATCGCTGCAAACCATCGCGGCGAAATTACTGCCGAGGTTACCTCGGCCCATGCGCTGACCGCGGCGCAGGAAACTGAATTGAAGGCGGCGCTCAAGGGCGTCACCGGCAAAGACGTGGCGATTGCTGTCACGATCGATCCGTCAATTCTTGGTGGTCTGATCGTGAAGGTCGGGTCCCGTCAGATTGATACGTCTCTTCGTACGAAACTCTCTACCCTTAAGCTTGCATTGAAAGAGGTCGGCTGATGGATATCCGCGCGGCGGAAATTTCCGCAATTCTCAAAGACCAGATCAAAAACTTCGGCAAAGAGGCAGAAGTCTCGGAAGTCGGTCAGGTTCTCTCCGTCGGTGACGGTATCGCTCGCGTTTACGGTCTGGACAATGTTCAGGCAGGCGAAATGGTCGAGTTCCCCGGCGGCATCCGTGGCATGGCGCTGAACCTGGAATCGGACAACGTCGGTGTTGTTATTTTCGGTTCGGACCGCGACATCAAGGAAGGCGACACCGTCAAGCGGACCGGCGCCATCGTTGACGTTCCGGTTGGTCCGGAACTGCTCGGTCGCGTTGTCGACGCTCTCGGCAACCCGATCGACGGCAAGGGCCCGATCAACTCGACCCGCCGTGCGCGCGTCGACGTCAAGGCTCCGGGCATCATTCCGCGCAAGTCGGTTCATGAACCGATGTCGACCGGCCTCAAGGCCATCGACGCGCTCATCCCGGTCGGTCGTGGCCAGCGCGAGCTCGTCATTGGCGACCGTCAGACTGGCAAGACCGCGATCATTCTCGACACGATCCTGAACCAGAAGGCCATCCACGACAACGGCCCGGACAGCGAGAAGCTGTTCTGCGTCTACGTCGCTATCGGCCAGAAGCGTTCGACCGTTGCCCAGTTCGTCAAGGTTCTCGAAGAACGCGGCGCAATGAAGTACTCGATCGTCGTTGCCGCGACCGCTTCCGATCCGGCTCCGATGCAGTACCTAGCGCCGTTCGCTGGTTGCACGATGGGCGAATACTTCCGTGACAACGGTCAGCACGCGCTGATCGGTTACGACGACCTGTCCAAGCAGGCTGTTGCTTACCGCCAGATGTCGCTGCTGCTGCGCCGCCCACCGGGCCGCGAAGCTTACCCGGGCGACGTTTTCTATCTGCATTCGCGTCTCCTCGAGCGCGCTGCAAAGCTCTCCGACGAAAAGGGCGCTGGCTCTCTGACGGCTCTGCCTGTCATCGAAACCCAGGGCAACGACGTTTCGGCGTTCATTCCGACCAACGTGATCTCGATCACCGACGGCCAGATCTTCCTCGAAACCGACCTGTTCTATCAGGGTATCCGTCCGGCCGTTAACGTCGGTTTGTCGGTTTCGCGCGTCGGCTCCGCCGCGCAGGTCAAGGCGATGAAGCAGGTTGCCGGCTCGATCAAGGGCGAACTCGCCCAGTATCGCGAAATGGCCGCTTTCGCTCAGTTCGGCTCCGACCTCGACGCCTCGACACAGCGCCTGCTGAACCGCGGTGCACGCCTGACCGAACTCCTGAAGCAGCCGCAGTTCTCGCCGCTGAAGACGGAAGAGCAGGTCGCGGTGATCTTCGCTGGCGTCAACGGCTACCTCGACAGGATCCCGGTCGCACAGGTCGGCAAGTTCGAACAGGGCCTGCTGTCGTACCTTCGCTCGGAAGGCTCGGCTATCCTCGACACGATCCGTACGGACAAGGCAATCAGCGACGATACGAAGGGCAAGCTCACGGCTGCCATCGATAGCTTCGCGAAGTCCTTCGCCTAATCGGACCCAAAGGACGGATAACGGATGCCTTCACTTAAGGATCTGAAAAACCGGATCGCCTCCGTCAAGGCGACGCAGAAGATCACCAAGGCGATGAAAATGGTCGCCGCGGCGAAGCTTCGGCGTGCCCAGGAGGCGGCCGAGGCCGCCCGTCCGTACTCGCAGCGCATGGGTGCCGTTCTGGCAAACATCGCCGGTGCGATGACGGAGGCCGACGGTGCGCCGGCGCTGATGACCGGCAACGGCAAGGACCAGGTTCACTTGCTGGTCGTCTGCACCGCCGAACGCGGCTTGTGCGGCGGCTTCAACTCGCAGATCTCGCGCTTTGCGCGCGATCACGCTCGCAGGCTTCTCGCTGAAGGCAAGACCGTCAAGATCTTTACCGTCGGCAAGAAGGGCTACGACGTTCTGCGCCGCGAATTCGCTTCGCTCATCGTCGAGCGCAAGGAATTGCGTGATGTGAAGAAGGTCGGTTTCGAGAATGCCGACCAGATCGGCAAGCGCATCATCGACATGTTCGAAGCCGATGAGTTCGACGTCTGCACGTTGTTCTACTCCGAATTCAAGTCGGTCATCTCGCAGGTTCCGACGGCACAGCAGCTCATCCCCGCATCGGCCCCCACGGCTGTTGCAGAGGATGCGGAGCACGCCGGCGCAGTCTACGAGTATGAGCCGGATCCGGCATCGATCCTCGAGGATCTGATCCCGCGCAATATTTCCGTCCAGATCTTCCGCGCGCTCCTTGAGAACGTCGCCGGTGAAATGGGCGCCAAGATGAGCGCGATGGACAATGCAACGCGCAACGCTGGTGAAATGATCAACAAGCTGACGCTCAACTACAACCGTCAGCGTCAGGCTCAGATCACCAAGGAACTCATTGAAATCATTTCGGGCGCGGAAGCGCTCTGAGGTTAGGGAAAAGAGGGTAAGAAGATGGCTAAGGCAGCTACCCCCAAGACTGCGGCAGGCTCTGCCGGCAAGGTCACGCAGGTTATCGGCGCCGTCGTGGACGTTGCTTTCGAAGGCGAACTGCCGGCGATTTTGAACGCGCTTGAAACGAGCAACGGCGGCAACCGCCTGGTTCTCGAAGTAGCGCAGCACCTCGGCGAGAACGAAGTTCGCACGATCGCCATGGACTCGACCGAAGGTCTGGTTCGCGGTCAGGCGGTTTCTGACACCGGTGCTCCGATTGCCGTTCCGGTTGGTCCGGAAACGCTCGGCCGTATCATGAACGTCATCGGCGAGCCGGTCGACGAAGCAGGTCCGTTGGTCACCGCTTCCAAGCGCGCTATCCACCAGGACGCTCCGGCTTACGTCGATCAGTCGACGGAAGCACAGATCCTCGTCACCGGCATCAAGGTCGTCGACCTTCTCGCTCCTTACGCAAAGGGCGGCAAGATCGGCCTCTTCGGCGGCGCAGGCGTCGGCAAGACCGTTCTCATCATGGAACTGATCAACAACGTCGCCAAGGCGCACGGTGGTTACTCGGTATTCGCCGGCGTGGGTGAGCGTACCCGCGAAGGTAACGACCTCTACCACGAAATGATCGAATCCGGCGTTAACAAGCACGGCGGCGGCGAAGGCTCCAAGGCCGCTCTCGTTTACGGCCAGATGAACGAACCACCGGGCGCCCGCGCTCGCGTTGCTCTGACCGGTCTGACGGTTGCTGAAAACTTCCGCGACCAGGGCCAGGACGTTCTGTTCTTCGTCGACAACATCTTCCGCTTCACGCAGGCAGGTTCCGAAGTGTCGGCTCTGCTCGGCCGCATTCCTTCGGCCGTTGGCTACCAGCCGACGCTCGCAACGGACATGGGCCAGATGCAGGAGCGCATCACGACGACGACGACCGGCTCGATCACCTCGGTTCAGGCCATTTACGTTCCGGCCGACGACTTGACCGACCCGGCTCCGGCAACCTCGTTCGCCCACCTGGACGCAACGACCGTTCTGTCGCGCTCGATCGCTGAAAAGGGTATCTACCCGGCGGTCGACCCGCTCGACTCCACGTCGCGCATGCTCGACCCGATCGTTGTCGGCGAAGAGCACTACGAAGTGGCTCGTAAGGTTCAGTCGACGCTACAGCGCTACAAGGCCCTGCAGGACATCATCGCCATCCTGGGCATGGACGAACTGTCCGAAGAAGACAAGCTGGCCGTTGCCCGCGCCCGTAAGATCGAGCGCTTCCTGTCGCAGCCGTTCTTCGTTGCCGAAGTCTTCACCGGTTCGCCGGGCAAGCTGGTCGCCCTCGAAGACACGATCAAGGGCTTCAAGGGCCTCGTCAACGGCGAATACGACCACCTGCCGGAAGCTGCCTTCTACATGGTTGGCTCGATCGACGAAGCCATCGAGAAGGCCAAGAAGCTGTCCGCAGCTGCCTGATGAGCGACGCTCTTAACGAGATCTTCTGCTGCGACGCCCTTCGGGAAGCCGCAGCAGAGCTTCCTGCCCCGGCCGCACCGACGATCTACAGATCGAACGACGGCAAGATGATGATGGTGGTAGGACTGATCCAGACCGAGGAAGGTCTTGGATATCTCGATCAGGCGATAGCACATTGCCCGTTCTGCGGGACGAACTTGCAAGATACAGAAGCCGCCGAGAAGGTAAGTCACTGATGGCTGACAATTTCAATTTTGAACTCGTGTCTCCCGAGCGCCTGCTCCTTTCGGAGATGGTGACCGAAGTTGTCATTCCGGCAACCGACGGCGAGATGACGGTTATGGCGAACCACGCCCCGACGATGACGACCATCAAGCCCGGCATCGTCAGCGTTCGTTTCGCCAATGGCTCGAAGCAGGACTACGTGGTTTTCGGCGGTTTCGCCGATATTCTGCCGACCGGCTGCACGCTGCTGGCTGAATCCGCGGTCATCGTTCAGGATCTCTCCAAGGACGAGCTGACGCTTCGCATCGAAGCGGCGAAGCGCGAGATCGAAGACGCCGTGCATCATGAGCACAAGTCGCGCCTGGAACACTACATCATGGAACTGACGCACCTGCAGGGTGTGATCGACCAGGATTGATCTACGCCAACGTCCGGCGTTTTGAAGCGGCCTTCGGGCCGCTTTTTTGTTTTCTGCCGTCTGTCCTCGCCACGATGTAGGCTTCCGATCGCGAAGCACTCGGCTATAGTACCTCAAGTTAACTTGAGGCTGAGACTGTGGAAGAAGGCTCCAGCAATCCATTCAGGAAGCTGCTGTCCATCGGCGAAGTTGCCGAGCGCAGCGGCCTTGCCGTCTCTGCACTCCACTTCTACGAAGCAAAGGGCCTCATCTCGAGTATCCGCTCACGTGGCAATCAACGCCGGTTCGGTCGCGACGTGCTCCGCCGTCTCGGCATCATCAAGGTGGCGCAGCGCGTGGGCATTCCGTTGGCGGAGATCCAGGCCGCTTTCGATACGCTGCCGCAGGGCCGCACGCCGACTGCTCCGGATTGGCAGCGCCTGTCGGCCCTCTGGAAGGACGATCTCGATGCCCGCATCCATCGCCTCGTTGCCTTGCGCGACAGGTTGACGGATTGCATTGGTTGTGGTTGCCTCTCGGTTGAAAGCTGCCCGCTGCGCAATCCCTATGATCGCCTAGCAAGAGATGGGCCGGGTCCGCGCCTGCTGGAAACCGACGACTAGGCAGCGCTCCCCGCGCGGCATCAGAACAATGCAAGAGCTGCAAACAGCTCGCTCACGCCGTGGAGGACTGGATGTTTCACCCCAAGCTGTTCGAAAACCGCAACGTGGTTGTCACCGGTGGCGGTCGCGGCATCGGTCTGGAGGTGGCGCGGCAGTTTCTCAACTGCGGAGCGAGGGTATTGGTGCATCTCGGGCGCAGTGGCGGGCGCGATTTGCCGGATTTCCTGCTGACGGCGGAGGAAGACCGGCGAGCTTTTCTCGTTACCGCCGATTTTTCGACACAGGGCGGCACCAGCGCGTTTGCCGAAAAAGCCCTCGCGACGTTCGACCGGATCCACGTGCTGGTCAACAACGCCGGCACCATGGTCGGTCGCTTTCCGGCCGGTGCGCTGTCCGACGAACAGTATGAAGCGATCGTGCGGCTGAATCAGACGTCGGTTGTCGAGGTGACGCGTGGGCTCCTGCCGGCGCTCCGCGCATCGCAGGAAGCGTCGATCGTCAACACGGTCTCGATTTCCGCGCTGACGGGGGGAAGCCCCGGTTCGGCGATCTATTCGGCGTCGAAAGCCTTCGTCGCTACCTATTCGAAGGCGCTGGCAAGGGAACTCGCACCCGACAACATTCGCGTCAACTGCGTGTCGCCGGGAACGATCGAGACCGACTTTCACCAACGGTACTCGTCGCCGGAAAAGCTGGAGCAGACCCGCAAGACCATTCCTTTGCAGCGATTGGGGACCTCGGAAGATTGCGCGCCCGCCTATCTCTTCCTTTCGGCGCCTTCTCTATCCGGTTACATCACCGGGCAGGTGCTGGAGATCAATGGTGGCCAGCTTATCTGCTGACGAGGGACCCTTCTTGAGGTGGTCTCCCAGCGTCGCTCATTCGGACACGACCTTGCTGCTGCATTTTCTGTTCGCGACGTTTTCGAGAACACAAGGCAGTTAACCGGCCTTGCGGACCGCTTCCCCGAGCGTGAAGATGACGCTGTGCTGCAATTCGGGGAGGAGGCCGGATGATCGACAAGCTGGAATTTTTTATCGCGCTCGCCAACGAGAAGCACTTCGGCCGGGCCGCGGAAGAGTGTGGCATTTCGCAGCCGACGTTATCAGCCGCCATTCGTCAGCTCGAGGATCAGCTTGGCGTCATGCTGGTGCAGCGCGGCTCTCGCTTCCAGGGGCTCACACCCGAGGGCCAGCGCGTGCTCGAATGGGCGCGGCGCATCGTCGGCGATGCCCGCACGATGCGCCAGGAGATGCGGGCGGCGCGTACGGGCCTTTCGGGACACATAAAGATTGCGGCAATCCCGACGGCGTTGGCCATGCTGCCGCGTATCACGACGCCGTTTCAGGAGCGTCATCCTGACGTGACCTTTTCCATCGTATCGCGCAATTCGCTGCAAGTGCTTAGCATGCTGGAGAATCTCGAGATCGATGCCGGCATCACCTATCTGGAAAACGAGCCGCTCGGACGAGTAACCAGCGTGCCGCTCTATGCCGAGCACTACAATCTCATCACCGCCGCCGGCAGCCCTCTTTCGGAGCGCGACAGCGTAACCTGGAAGGAAGTGGGCGATCTTCGGCTTTGTCTATTGACCGCGGACATGCAAAACCGCCGTATCATCAACCAGCATCTGGCGGAAGTGGGCATCACGGCGCATCCGACGCTCGAATCGAATTCGATGATCGTGCTCTTCTCGCACGTCCGAACCGGGCGATGGGCCAGCATCATGCCCCGCAATGTCGCGAAATCCTTCGGCT
>Ga0102588_1000860_pt1 | contig 27678 bp, 25 predicted proteins | sample AraplaMF_Col_mMS_FD_76854 | JGI IMG/M metagenome (GOLD analysis project Ga0102588, IMG submission 76854) | Arabidopsis root microbial communities from the University of North Carolina, USA - plate scrape MF_Col_mMS (SPADES assembly) (version 2) | ecosystem: Host-associated > Plants > Roots >...
CGGCCCTGCCCCCCGCCGCCGGAGCTCGGAGCGGCGAGGGTCAGGGCCGACGGCTCTCCGCGACAGCGCAAGCACCACGCGAGGGCGCAGCCGAGCCTCCACGCCGCGCGCAATAGAAAAGCCGCCCGGCGAACCGGGCGGCTTATCGAGGCAGGCTTCGTGACGCCTTACGCCTCGGCGTCTTCCTTGTACGCGTCGATCGGGATGCAGGCGCACATCACGTTCTTGTCGCCGAAGACGTTGTCCACGCGGGAGACCGGCGGCCAGTACTTCTGCAGCTTCAGGGACGGCAGCGGGAAGGCGGCCAGTTCGCGCGGGTAGGCGTGGGTCCACTCGGTGCCCGTGACCATGGTGGCCGTATGCGGGGCGTTGCGCAGCGGGTTGTCCTCGCGATCCAGGCGGCCGTCCTGCACCGCGGCGATTTCCTCGCGGATCTGGATCATCGCATCGATGAAGCGGTCGAGTTCGTGCAGCGATTCGCTCTCGGTCGGCTCGACCATCAGCGTGCCGGCGACCGGGAAGCTCAGGGTCGGGGCGTGGAAGCCGAAGTCGATGAGACGCTTGGCGACGTCTTCGGCGCCCACGCCCGTGGCGTCCTTGAGCGGACGCAGGTCGAGGATGCACTCGTGCGCCACCAGGCCGTTACGCCCGGTGTAGAGGGTTTCGAAGTACGGCTCGAGACGCTTGGCCACGTAGTTGGCGTTGAGCAGCGCGACCTGGGTCGCCTTGCGCAGGCCTTCGGTGCCCATCAGCGTGATGTACATCCATGAGATCGGCAGGATGGAGGCCGACCCGAACGTGGCCGCGCTCACCATGCCCACCTCGCCCTCGCCACCGAACGCGCGGGGCAGGAACGGGGCGAGATGCGACTTCACGGCGCACGGGCCGACGCCCGGGCCACCGCCGCCGTGCGGGATGCAGAAGGTCTTGTGCAGGTTGAGGTGCGAGACGTCCGACCCCCACTTGCCCGGCTTGGCGAGGCCGACCAGCGCGTTCATGTTCGCGCCGTCGGTGTACACCTGGCCGCCGTGCTTGTGCACCGCTTCGCAGATGGCCACGACGTCTTCCTCGAACACGCCGTGCGTGGACGGGTAGGTGATCATGATCGCGGCGAGGCGGTCGGCGTACTTCTCGGCCTTCTCGCGGATGTCGTCGACATCGACGTTGCCGTTGGCGTCGCAACGCGTCACCACGACGGTCATGCCGCACATCTGGGCCGACGCCGGGTTGGTGCCGTGCGCCGATTCCGGGATGAGGCAGATGTCGCGATGGCCTTCGCTGCGCGAGCGGTGGTAGGCACGAATGGCGAGGAGGCCCGCGTATTCGCCCTGCGCGCCGGAGTTCGGCTGCAGGCTGACGGCGTCGTAACCGGTGCACTCGACCAGCATGGCTTCGAGTTCGTCGATCAGCTGCTTGTAGCCCTGCGCCTGGTCGGCCGGGACGAGCGGATGGATGTTGGCGAATTCCGGCCACGTCACCGGGATCATCTCCGCGGTGGCGTTGAGCTTCATCGTGCACGAGCCCAGCGGGATCATGGTGCGGTCGAGCGCGAGATCCTTGTCGGCCAGGCCGCGCAGGTAGCGCAGCAGTTCGTGTTCGCTGTGGTGCGTGTTGAAGACCGGGTGCTGCAGGAAGTCGATGTCGCGCAACAGGCCCTGCGGCAGGGCGTCGGCCGTGGCGGCGTCGAGCGCGTCGATGTCGGACACGTTCGCGCCGAAGATGCCGGCCAGCGTCGCGATGTCGGCGCGGGTGGTGGTTTCGTCGAGCGAGATGCCGACGCTGGTGGCGTCGATGGCGCGCAGGTTCACGCGTGCCGCGGTGGCCTTCGCGTGCAGGGCCTTCGCGTCGACGCCCGTGACGTGCAGCGTGTCGAAGAAGTCGGCGCCCACGGCGACGCCGGCCTTGCCGAGCGCACCGGCGAGGATCGCCGCGAGGCGATGCGTGCGGCGCGCGATGCGCACCAGGCCCTCGGGGCCGTGGTACACGGCGTACATGCTCGCCATCACGGCCAGCAGCACCTGCGCGGTGCAGATGTTCGACGTGGCCTTCTCGCGACGGATGTGCTGCTCGCGCGTCTGCAGGGTGAGGCGGTAAGCCGGCTTGCCTTCGCTGTCGACCGAGACGCCGATCAGGCGGCCCGGCATCGAACGCTTATAGGCGTCGCGGCAGGCGAGGTACGCGGCGTGCGGGCCACCGAAACCGTACGGCACGCCGAAGCGCTGCGTGTTGCCGACGACGATGTCGGCGCCCCAGCTGCCGGGCGAGGCGATCAGCGTGAGGGCGAGCAGGTCGGTGGCGACGCACACCACGGCGCCACGCGCGTGGGTGGCGTCGGCGAGGGCCTTGTAATCGTTGATGCGGCCGAACGTGTTCGGGTACTGCAGCAGGATGCCGAAGCTATCGACCGTGGCGGCCTCGGCGTCGGGGCCGATGTGCAGCTCGATGCCGATGCCGTCGGCGCGCGTGCGCAGCACGTCGAGCGTCTGCGGATGGACGTCTTCGGATACGAAGAACACGTTCGACTTCGACTTGCCCGAACGCTTCGCCAGCGTCATCGCTTCCGCGGCGGCGGTGCCTTCGTCGAGCAGCGAGGCGTTGGAGATATCCATGCCCGTGAGGTCGGCGACCATCGTCTGGAAGTTGATCAGCGCTTCCATGCGGCCCTGCGAGATCTCCGCCTGGTAAGGCGTATAGGCCGTGTACCACGCCGGGTTCTCGAGCACGTTGCGCAGGATGACGTTCGGGGTGAGCGTGCCGTAGTAACCCTGGCCGATGAAGCTGCGGAAGACCGAGTTGCGATCGGCGATGCGACGGATCTTCGCGATGGCTTCTTCTTCCGTCACGGCGCGGGGCAGGGCGAGCGGTGTCGGCGACTTGATCGAGCCGGGAACGATGGCGTCGGTGAGGGCGTCGAGCGACGCGTGGCCGACGACGGCCAGCATTTCGCCGATCTCGGCGTCGTTGGGGCCGATGTGGCGTTCGATGAACGCGCCATGGTGCTCGAGGTCGCGCAGCGAGGGAGAGGTGTTCTGGCTCATGGCTTGAGGGCATCCGCAAAGACCGTGCCGTGCCGGCACGTGGGGCGCCCCTCTGTCCTTTTGCCTGAGAGTTTGGAGGCGGCGAGCCTCTTGCACCTTCGGCGCCGGATCGAACCGGTCTCTCCAGAGTGATGACCGCGCGGTGGTATGGGAGCCTGAGCGATTACGGGCGTTGCGTCTTCGGCAGCGGGTCCATCCGCTTCTCCCACCGGGCGTTACGGGGCCGATTATACAGGGTCGGAGCGGGTGGGGATGGCATGGGATCACGGGCTTCGCGAGGGAGCTTTCGCCCATCCGGATGACGGGCGATGCCGGCCCGGTTCGTAGGCCGTTTCCGGGACGCGACGACCGCGCCCATCTCGCTCTTCTGCGAGGCCTGCGGCATCGTCAGTCAACGCCTTCGAACGGCGTCGAACGGGGGCGAATGTCACGCACCTCTCGTTGCGACAAGTGAGAGTGTTCTCATCACAGCGGCGGCGGAGACCCCTAGCGTGACTCCCGGACCCCAACCCCGGAGATTCCCCATGTCCCCCCACGCTTTTTCCCGCCGCCCCCTCGTCGCCGCGATCGGCGCGCTGCTGCTCGCCACGGCCGGGCAGTCCCTCGCGACACCTCGCGAGACACCCGTCGAACCGATGAAGACCCTGCTGGTGTTCGGTGATCCGTCGCACGTCGAACATGCGGGCGATCTCGTCCCGCACGCCTCGGCGATCGTCGACGGCGCGACGATCTCGTCCGCCGAGATCGCGCGCTTCGCCGACCCCGCGGCTGGCGCGATCGCCGTGGTCGCGGCGCGCGACCTCGTCACGCTCGCCGCGCGTCCCGCGCTGATGGGCCTGTTCGAACGAGGGGTGCCGGTGTTCGTCTGCGTCGACGACGACTCGCGAGCCGATGTCGCCCACGTGTTCGGCATCGCCCCGACCGGAGGCGACACCCTGTACGTCCGGCAGAGCGACGGCGAAGTGGCCGTGCTCGGCGATAGCGCTGCGCGCGCACATTGGTCGCCCCAGTGGTCGCGCCGGGTCGCGTCCGCGGTGATGTCGTTCCGACCGTCGAGCGACGCGGCACGGATCGAGGCGGACGCGGTGGAGGCGGACGCGCCGCAGGCCGCGGGCCTGCCCGAGTACACCTTCCACGAAGGCCTGCTCGACACGGGTACCGATGAGATCACGGGTCGCGCCGTGATCAAGGTGATCCGCAGCACCACCCGCACCGACGACGACAAGGAAATCCACGTGCACGCGTGGCCGACCATCACGCCGAAGAACGCCGGCGTCTTCATGGGTCACGACATGAAGCCCGCGCAGAACCTCTCTGCGGCCTACCTGCCGTGGACCTATCGGGTGACCCACCGCGTGAGCGCCGAGGGCGTGCAGCCGCAGATGGTGGACAGCCTTCCCGAAAGCGACGGGCGCACCTCGATCGACTACGAACAGGTGAAGCGCCGCAGCATCAACATCGGCGGCGGCATGGGCGAGGGCGCGTCGGCCGACGGCCAGCCGGACGCGGGCCTCGCGGCGAAAATCCCGTTCAATCTTTCCTTCAGCTACCAGAACGAAACGACCGAGACGATCCGCTACAGCTTCATGGACTATTCCATGATGGCGAGGCCGGTCGACGGCGGAAAGGGCGCGCAATGGGAGGCGCGCATCGCACCGAAGCTGGAAAACGTACTCATCGACCATGTGGGCGCCGAGAAGGTGAAGCTCACCGAGGCGCGCATGACGCCGATGATGCGCAGCGCGACGTTCGACAGCTGGTCCGTGTGGGAGCTGCCCGGCAGCTACGAGGGCATGGCGACCGTCGAGATCGAAAGCGGTTACGAAATGAACGAGAAGAAGTGGTGGTGGGATCGCAGCACCTGGCGTTCGTCGGGTGCGAATGTGCCTGTATCGGCCACGAAGCGTTACATGCTCGACATGTCGCATCCGTTTCTCTCGCGGGAGATCACCGTGCTCGTGCGTTCGGCGCTCGGTAACGGCGGGTGCCTGATGCAGTCGGGCGACGCTGTTTCGGTCTCCACGTGCGACCCTTCGAGTCGTAGACAGATGTGGGGCCTCGACAGCGAGAGCCGTTACGTCAATCGATCGAGCGGGCTGTGCCTCACGGCCGATGTGGCCGCCGATCGTCTCGCCGTCGCGGCGTGCACGCTGAATAACGACCAGCGCTGGGAGTGGCGAGCCGACCGTCTCCACAGCAAGTTCGACAGCGGACGCCATCGTCTCTTCGTCGACGGCGGCACACTGCGTGTCGACGCGTCGGGTCGGTTCGAAGACACACCGTCGAATCCGCATAACGCGATCCTGCCTCCGTGGTCGGGCTACCCGCGCGCGCCGGTCGCCGGCGAACTGATTCCCGCGCCGTTCAACACGGTGGCGGGCTCGGTGCCGGCGAGCTGGGAAGGCGCGTACGGCGCCGTCGGACCCGAGCAGCGCTGGAACGTGGTGGTGCTGCGTGCGGGGCTGACCTCCGACCTGTGAGGTGGCGGACGAGCGCCGGTAAGGCGCTCGTCCTGCTTTGCGTGGCTTACCAGGGGTCCGGGCCGTCCTTGCTCGTGAACGTGCCCGTGGGGCCGCCTTCCGACAGTGCCAGGCGTACGATTTCCTCGGCGCCCTCGGCCACGGTCTGGTGGCCGCTGTTGCCGTTGAGATCCGTAGCGGTGTAACCGGGATTGACGGCATGCACGTGAATGCCGCGCTCCTGCAGCTCCGCCGCGAGGATCACGGTGAAGAGGTTCAGCGCGGCCTTGGAGCCGTTGTAGCCCAGCAGTTTCACCGAGGCGTACTCCCAGGAAGGATCGGCGTTGAGCGCGATCGAGCCGAGTCCGCTGGAGACATTGACGATGCGGCCGGCCTGCGACTTGCCGATCAACGGAAGGAACGCCTGCGTCACGGCGATGCTGCCGAAGAAATTGGTATCGAAGATGCGCCGGACGGCGGCGAGGTCCGCCGTGCCGGCAGGGCCATCGGCGGCGTCCACGATCGCAGCGTTGTTCACGAGGACATCGATGCGACCCTCGTGGCGCTCGACGTCCGCGACGGCCGCCGCGATGGACGTCGGATCGTCGAGATCGACGGCGACGACGCGTACATCGACGCCTTCGGCGCGAAGCGTTTCGGCTGCCGCGCTGGCTCGGCCAGCGTCGCGTGCGCCGAGGAGAATCCGGTGCCCGGCCTTGCCGAGTTGACGGGCGACTTCGAGGCCGATGCCCTTGTTGGCACCGGTGACGAGGGTGATGCGATCTGTGGTGTTCATGACGGTTCCTTGTTGAATACGAGCGGGGCAGCCCCATCCCTCGAATTAGGTATCGCCACCGGCCGTTTACATTCGCATATGCCCATCGCTCCCGACGACGCTCTGAAACCGCGCAAAAGGCCGCGCCAGGCACGGTCGGCGGCGACCGTGGACGCGATTTTCGAGGCGGCGATTCAGGTTTTGCGGTCCGACGGCTTCACCGGACTTACCACCACGCGCGTGGCCAGCCGGGCCGGTGTCTCCGTGGGCACCATGTATCAGTACTTCCCCCACAAGGATGCCTTGCTATACGCCGTGCTCGAGGACTACCTGGAGTACGTGGTCAACGCGATCGAGGCCGCGGTGGAGCGTTTCCGGCACATGCTGCTCGCCGAGATGTCCGACGGACTGACGCTGGCGTATCTCGACGCCAAGACGCGCCACATGCTGGGTGCGCAGGGGCTCTATGTCGTTGCCGCCGAACTGGAGACCGACGACCTCGTCGCCGACGTGTGCAGCCGTTGCGACGCCGCCATCGCCCGCCTGCTGGCCACCGCGACCGACGCCCGCTTCGACGACATCGCGCGGGTGACTCACGCCTTGCGCGTGTTGCTCGTCGGCACCGTGCGGGCGGTGCTGGAGAACGACGTGTCGCCCGATGCGCTCGCGATGCTCAGGACCGAACTGCCCGTCATGTGCAGGGCATATCTTCTGGCGGTAGCTCGCCCGACAGAGGCGCAAGCCGTCTAGTCGACGCGGACGCCCCCTCACCGTCATCCCGGTGCACACCGGGATCCACGTCCCCGGTCCCCGATGCCGCCGCTCCGCCGCCAGTGTGGAAGCCAGAAGCCGATCGCATGTGCTCGCCACGCCGGCCGCATCGCGGTGGATCCCGGCGTGCGCCGGTATGACGGTCCGCTCGTGGTAGCGTGATAGCGGAGTCGTTCCCGTACGATCAATCCGTGTCAGCGAGGTATAGCATGGCGTTTCGGGTTCTCGTCATCGGCGGCACGGGGCAGGTCGGCGCGGCCGTCGTGCGTGCACTGCTCGCCGAACCGACGTGCGCGGAAGTCGTGCAGATCAATCGCCGCGACGTCGGGCCGTCGACGCATTCCCGGCTTCGCCACGTCACGCTCGATACGTCGGCGACGTCGTTTTCCAACGACGTCTCGCGTCTCGCCCGGGCGTTGGTCGCGAGTGGCGATCCCGTCTGCGCGGCATCGTGCGTGGGCGTCGGCGCCGGCAGCATGCGGTGGAGCGAGGATGCCTTGATGGCGCTCGAAGTCGGCGTCGTCGGCGGATTCGCCCGCGGTAGCCGGGAAGGCGGGGTCGAGCACTTCGCGCTGCTTTCAGCCGTGGGAAGTTCGTCGAAAAGCCGATTCCGCTACGTGCGCGTCATGGGCCGGAAAGAAGAGGCCGTGGAGGCCGTGGGCTTCCATCGCCTGGCGATCTTCCGCCCCGGAATCATCGCCGGCAATGCGCACACGCCGGGATACGTGGCGTGGCTCGGACGACTCGTGCCGGGCCGGTTCGGCGTGATCGAGCAGGACGATATCGCGGGGGCGTTCGTTGCCGAGTTCATGCACGGCGATGGTATGCGTGGGACGGATTTCTACGAGAATCGTCGGATGAAGCAATTGTCGATGGGCGATAAGTGACTTTAAAAACTTTCAGGTTGCCCCGGACATGAGTGATTCCTGCTGCGGCAAGGCCATCGAAGTCAGGGCGCTACAGGCGAAACAGCGCCGCGTGCTGATCGTCGTCATGCTGGTCAATGCTGCAACGTTCGCCATGATGCTGGTGGGTGCGTTGCATGCCGGTTCGACGTCGCTTCTGTCCGGCGGCCTCGACAATCTCGGCGACGCAGCGACCTATGCGCTTAGTCTCGCCGTGGTGGGCGCGTCCGCGCGAGCCAAGGCGCGGGTCGCGCTGTTCAAGGGCGTACTGATCTTCGCCGCCGCCGTCGGTGTAGGCGTGCAGATCGCGTGGCGACTTACGCATCCGCTCGTGCCGCTGTTCGAGACCATGAGCATCGTCGGCGCGATCAACCTCGCTGCCAACGCGCTATGCCTTTACCTGCTTCATCCCTACCGGTCCGGCGACGTCAACATGTCGTCGGCCTGGGAATGTTCGCGCAACGACGTGGGCGAGGGCGTCGCGGTCATCGGCGCGGCAGTCGCGGTCTGGGCATTCGGTGGCAGCTGGCCGGATCTCGTGATCGGCATCGCGCTTCTTGCGATGTTCCTGCGCTCGTCGCTTCGCGTGCTACGCACCGCCATGAGCGAATTGCGTCTCGCCAGCGCCGGCTAGCGAACGTCTTCTCAAGACCCGAAAACAACAAAGCCCCGCATCGCTGCGGGGCTTCGTCTATAATTGGTGCCCAAGAGAGGACTCGAACCTCCACGGTTTTACCCGCTAGTACCTGAAACTAGTGCGTCTACCAATTCCGCCACCTGGGCAGGTGTCCCGAAGCGCTGTTGCCGCCCCGTGAGCCGCGTAGATTAGGTAGGTCGGGGAAACTTGTCAACGATTTTGCACACGGGATGTGAAACTATTTCGCGTCCCCCTCTAAAGGTCCTTACGTGACGAAGAAAAAGAAAGGTTCGGAAGCCGGCCGCGGCCCCCGTAAAGCCAAGGCCAGCCGACCGGGCAAGGCACTGGAGAAGTATCGGGACCGCATGCCGGCGCCCGCCGTGGTCGATCCCCATGCCGACCGCGAGGCCCAGCGCTACGACAAGCCCATCCCCAGCCGCGAGGCGATCCTCGCCCTGCTGGAGGAACGCGGCGAACTGCTGATGGCCGAGGACATCGCCCGCGCGTTGCGGCTGTTCACCGATTACGAGATCAACGCGCTGGACCGGCGCCTCGGCGCGATGGTTCGCGACGGGCAGCTGCTGCGCAACCGGCGCGGCAGCTATGCGCCGGCGCAGAAGCTCAGCCTGATGCCCGGGCGCGTGATCGCCAACGCCGAAGGCTACGGCTTCCTGCGGCCGGAGGAGGGCGGGGAAGACCTGTACCTTTCGCCGTCGCAGATGCGCAGCGTGCTGCACGGCGACCGCGTGCTGGCGAGCGTGGTCGGTATCGACCGTCGCGGCCGCCGCCAGGGCGCCATCGTCGAAGTGCTCGAGCGCCGTTCGCCGCGCCTCGTCGGCCGCGTGGTCATCGAGAACGGCGTGACGCTGGTCGAGCCGGACGACCGCCGCCTGCATCAGAACATCATGATTCCCGCCGGCCGCGACGCCGGTGCGCGTTCGGGCGAGATCGTCGTGGCGGAGATCACCGATCCGCCGACCCCGCATCGCGGCCCGCTGGGCACCATCCGTGCGGTGCTCGGCGAGCGCCTGCAGCCGTCGCTGGTCGTCGAAATGGCCATCGCCAGCCACGACCTGCCGCACGAGTTCCCGCCGGAAGTGGTCCGCCAGGCCGAAGAAGTCGAGCCGAAGGTCACCGCGGACGAGCGCAAGGGCAAGGTCGACCTGCGCAAGTTGCCGCTGGTGACGATCGACGGTGAAGACGCGCGCGACTTCGACGACGCCGTCTACGCCGAGGCGCTCAAGGACGGCGGTTTCCGTCTCATCGTCGCCATCGCCGACGTATCGCACTACGTTCCCGCCGGCACGCCGCTCGACGCCGACGCGTACGAGCGCAGCACGTCCACTTACTTCCCGGGCTTCGTCGTGCCGATGCTGCCCGAGACGCTATCGAACGGCATCTGCTCGCTGAATCCGAAGGTCGACCGCCTCTGCATGGTGTGCGACATGGAAGTGGACGAAGACGGCGAAGTCGTTCGCTCGAAGTTCTATGAAGCGGTGATGTACTCGCACGCGCGCCTCACCTACAACAAGGTGTGGCAGGCGGTGGGCGAGCGCAACGCCGACGTCCGCGAGGAAATCGCGGATGTGCTGCCGCAGGTCGAGACGCTGCATCGTCTGTACAAGTCGATGGCGAAGGCGCGCAAGCGCCGCGGTGCGATCGACTTCGAAACGCCGGAGGTGAAGTTCCGCCTCGCGCCGTCGGGCGATGTGGTGTCGATGGGCGCCACCGATCGCAACGATGCGCACAAGCTCATCGAAGAGTGCATGATCGCTGCGAACGTGCAGGCCGCGAAGTTCCTTTCGAAGCGGAAGATCCCCGCGCTCTACCGCGTGCACGCGCCGCCGCCGGCCGAGAAGTACGAAGACCTGCTGCAGTTCCTGCGCGAGTTCAAGCTGAAGCTGCCGCCGGCCGACGAAGTGACGCCGGCGGATTTCTCGGCCCTGCTGAAGAAGGTGCACGACCGTCCCGAAGCCCCGCTGATCCAGTCGGTGCTGCTGCGCGCGCAGAGCATGGCCGTGTACCACCCCGAGAACCAGGGCCACTTCGGTCTGGCGCTCGATGCGTACGCGCACTTCACCTCGCCCATCCGCCGCTATCCCGACCTGCTCGTGCATCGCGCCATTCGTTACGCCCTGACCAAGGGCAAACCGGCCGATTACACGTATAGCGAGGCGCAGATGGCCGCCATGGCCATCCATTGCTCGCAGCGCGAGCGTCGTGCGGAGGAAGCCGAGCGCGACGTCGACGAGCGCTTCAAGTGCGCGTGGATGGAAAAGCACGTCGGCGAGGAATTCGCCGGCACCGTCACGGGCGTGACGTCGTTCGGCCTGTTCGTGGAACTCGCGGAATCGCGTGTTTCCGGTCTGGTGCACGTATCGCAGCTGCCCAACGATTACTACAAGTTCGACCCCGTGCGTCACCTGCTGTCGGGCGAGCGGACGCAGGCCCGTTATCGCCTTGGCGACTACGTGAGCGTGCAGGTGCTGCGCGCCAGCCTGGAAGACCGGAAGATCGATTTCCGTCTCGTGGCGCGACTCGCCGCGTTGCCGAAGCCGAAGCCGGCGCCGATTCCGCCGCCTGCGGCACCGGTCCGGAAGTCGGGTATGGCGGCCGCCGGTAAGGCGATCGGTCGCGCGGCGAAGAAGGCGGTCGGCAAGCTCTTCGGCACGAAGGCGAAGACGGCGGATGTCGTCGAGCCGGTGACGCCGCGTCGTTCGAAGGCGGCTCCGGCGGTGGAAACCGAGGCGGCGCCCGTCGCGCGCAAGCGCGCTTCCCACAGTGGCGGCGCGTCCGCCGGCGGCGGTGCCGAGCGGGCTGCCCAGGCGGGCGAGCGGTCGCCGCGCGGTGGCCGGAAAGCCGGAGCCCGCACCGACGCGCCGAAGCCGGCGCCAGCCACGAAGAAGACCGCCGCGAAGACGGCACCGAAGAAAGTCGCAGCGGAGCCGGCAGCATCGGCGAAGCGCGGCACGACGAAGACGGCGACGAAGCGCGCGCCGCGTAAACCCAGGAGCAAGCCGCAGGTATGAGTGAGTCGTGGATCGTAGGCATCAATCCGGTCGAGGGCGCCCTCGCCAACGACCCGAATCGTGTCCGTGAAGTATTGATCGAGCAGAACTCGAAGAACGCGCGCGTCAACGAGATCGCCGCGCAGGCACGCAAGCTGGGCCTGCCGGTGAAGACGGTGGGCAAGGAGCAGCTGGAGAAGCTCGGCGGCGAAGCGCGCCATCAGGGCGTCATCGCGCGGTATGAAACGCCGCCGATGCGCGGCGAGAACGACCTGCCGGCGCTGCTCGACGCCGCGGGTTCCGACGCGCTCGTGCTCGTGCTCGACGGCGTCACGGATCCACACAACCTCGGCGCCTGCCTGCGCAGCGCGGCCGCGGCGAAAGTCACCGCGGTAGTCGTGCCGAAGGATCGCGCCGTTGGCATCACGCCCACCGTGCGTCGCGCTTCCGCCGGCGGAGCGGATCTCGTGCCGGTGATTGCCGCCACGAACCTCGCGCGTGCCATGCGCCTGCTGAAGGACGCCGGCGTGTGGATCACCGGCCTCGATGGCGACACCGACCAGTCGATCTACGACATCGACCTCAAGGGTCCGGTCGCACTGGTGATGGGTAGCGAAGGCGACGGCATGCGTCGGCTTACGCGCGACACCTGCGATTTCGTGGCGAAGATCCCGATGCCCGGCGGCATGGAAAGCCTCAACGTATCGGTCGCGACGGGTATCGTGCTGTTCGAGGCGCTGCGTCAGCGAGGAGCGAAGCGATGAATCTGTTCTGGCACGACTGGGCCGGCCTTATCGGCGTGACGTTGGTTCTGGTGGCGTTCTTCCTGCTCCAGGCGCACAAGCTCTCGGGGCAGGGCACGCCGTATCAGGTCATGAACCTCGTCGGCGCCTTCGGCATCCTGCTGTCGCTGGTCTTCGGCATGTTCAACCTGTCGGCGTTCCTGCAGGAGCTGGCGTGGTTCCTGATCAGTGTTTACGGGATCGTGCGGGGCATGCGGATGCGCAAGGCGACGACGACACTCCCCTGACGCCATCGCGATCGGGAATCGCCGATACGATCGGCTCCCACCCCTTCGGTAGGTGACCTGCTACCGAAGGGTGGGAGCCGATCGTATCGGCGAACCGGGTTACGTCACGGTCAGCATGGGGCCGTAGAATGCACCAGGGCATCGCGCAACGCGGTGCCGCCCGGCGGGACGACCTGTCGGCGCCTTCGATCACGGGGACGACCCCGCCAGAGGCGGAGTCAACGCCATGTACTGGATCATCCTCGTCGTCGCCGGCCTGTTCGAGATCGGCTGGGCCGTCGGCCTCAAATACACCGAAGGTTTTTCGCGTCTCGTGCCCAGTGTGCTGACGGGCGCGGCGATGGTCGTGAGCATCGTGCTGCTTGCCGTCGCGGCGAAGAAACTGCCGCTGGGAACCGCCTATGCGGTATGGACGGGCATCGGCGCCGTGGGCGCCGTGACGCTGGGGATCGTGCTGTTCGGCGAATCCGCGCAGCCGTTGCGGCTGCTGTGCGTCGGGTTGATCGTGGCGGGGATCGTCGGCCTCAAACTTACGGCGTGACCTCGCGCTGCCATCTGTAGGAGCGCGCCTCGCGCGCGACATGTTTTGAGGCCGTGAGCTCAGGTCCTGAGCTCTTTCGCTAAAAGATGTCGCGCGCAAGGCGCGCTCCTACCGGTCGCGGATCAGGTCTTGTCGAAATCCGGATTCGCCGTGTTGTCGCGCTTCGTGCGCGGCGCCACCAGCGGCTCGCCGTGCACCACGAACCACACGTTCTCCGCAATGTTGGTCGCGTGGTCGCCGATGCGTTCGATGTTCTTCGCCATGAACAGCAGGTGCGTGCACGGCGTGATGTTGCGCGGGTCTTCCATCATGTACGTGAGGAGGGCGCGGAACACCACCGTATAGGCTTCGTCGAGGTCCGCGTCGGACTTCCATACTTCGTACGCGGCTTCGGCGTCCTGCTCGGCGTAGGCCTTGAGCACGTTGCGCAGCTGGTCGGCGGCGAGCTCGGCGAGGTTCGCGAGACCACCGGCGGCCGTGATCGGCGCGACGCGGCTGAGCGGGATGGAGCGCTTGGCCACGTTCGCGGCGTAGTCGCCGATGCGTTCGATGTCGGCGGCGATGCGCAGCGCGGCGAACACGCTGCGCAGGTCGCCGGCGATCGGCGCGCGCAGGGCGAGCAGGCGCACGACGTCCTGGCTGATCTCCTGCTCGAGCGCGTCGATAGCGTCGTCGTTGTCGACCACGCGCTGCGCGGCGCGCTCGTCGCGGCGCTCGACCACGTCGATGGCGGCTTCGAGCTGCGCGACGGCGAGTTCGCCCATGCGGACGATCTCGAGCGTCAGGCGCTTCAGTTCGTCGTCGTAGCTCTTGATGATGTGCTGGTGCGTGGTGTTCATCGCTTGCCTCGGGATCGGGGGCTCAGCCGAAACGGCCGGTGATGTAGTCTTCGGTCTGCTTCTTTTCCGGCTTCGTGAAGATCTTTTCCGTCTTGTCGAACTCGATCAGCTCGCCCATGTACATGAAGGCGGTCATGTCGGAAACGCGCGCTGCCTGCTGCATGTTGTGCGTGACGATGACGATCGTGAAATCCTTCTTCAGCTCTTCCACCAGCTGCTCGATGCGGCTCGTGGCGATCGGATCGAGCGCCGAGGTCGGTTCGTCGAGCAGCAGCACTTCCGGCTTCAGCGCGATGCCGCGGGCGATGCACAGGCGCTGCTGCTGGCCGCCGGAGAGGCCGAGCGCGCTGTTCTTGAGCTTGTCTTTCACCTCGTCCCACAGCGCGGCGCCGCGCAGCGCCTGTTCGACACGGTTTTCCATGTCGGCGCGCGAGAGCTTCTCGTGGTGGCGGATGCCGTAGGCCACGTTCTCGAAGATCGTCATCGGGAACGGCACGGGCTTCTGGAACACCATGCCCACCTTGCTGCGCAGGCGGTTCAGCGAGTACTTCGGGTCGAGGATGTTCTCGCCGTCGAGGATGATCTCGCCGCTGGCGCGCAGGCCCGGGTAGATCGCGTAGATGCGGTTGAAGATGCGCAGCAGGGTCGACTTGCCACAGCCGGACGGGCCGATGATGGCCGTCACCTTCTTCTCCGGCACGTCCATCGAGATGTGCTTGAGCGCGTGGAAATCGTTGTAGTGGAAGTTAACGTCGCGCGCGAACATCTTCGGCGCCACCTGGCCCAGGTCCACGCCGGAAGCATGGGGCGACGTGCCGAAGCCCGGCTGGGAGGCGACTTCGTTCATGTTAGTCATGGGACACCTTGGAGCGCGAGAAGGCGAAGCGGGCGATCAGGCTGAGCGCCAGCACGAACATGGTAAGCACGAAAGCGCCGGCCCAGGCGAGCACGTTGATGTCGGGGCTCGGGTCCTTCGTGTACTCGTAGATGACCTGCGGCAGGCTGGGCATCTTGTCGATCGGGTTGAACGTCATGAAGTTGTTGCCGAAGGCCGTGAACAGCAGCGGGGCGGTTTCGCCGCTGATGCGGGCCAGGGCCAGCAGCACGCCGGTGACGATGCCCGAGCGCGCGGCGCGCACGAGAATCTGCATCGTGAGCTTCCACTGCGGCACGCCCAGCGAGAGCGCGGCCTCGCGCAGCGTGCCCGGCACCAGGCGAAGCATCTCGTCGGTGGTGCGCACGATGACGGGCAGGGCGATCAGCGCGAGCGCGATGCCGCCGGCGATGCCGGAGAACGTCACGTCGCCGTTCGTCAGCCACTTCGATGGCAGCACGATCACCGTGTAGACGAACAGGCCCAGCACGATCGACGGCGCCGACAGCAGGATGTCGTTGAGGAAGCGGATCGTCGGACCGAGCTTCGAACGCGACGAGTATTCGGCCAGCCAGGTACCCGCGGCGACGCCGATCGGCGTGGCGATCAGGATGCCGAGGATGTTGAGGATCAGGCTGCCGACCATCGCGTTGGCGAGGCCGCCTTCTTCGCGGTACGCCGTGATCTTGGTGAAGAGCTGCGGCTTCAGGCCGGCGATACCCTGGCTCAGGGTCTCCCAGAGGATCCACGCAAGGAACATCAGGCCGATGGCGGTGGCGAGCATGCTGAGCGCCATCGCCACCACGTTCTTGATCCGGCGCTTGGTGTAGAGGGAGGCCGACATTTATTTGCCCTCCCTGGTCGCCAGTCGGCGGAGCATCAGGCGCGCGATCAGCAACACGATGAAGGTCACCACGAAGAGCAGGAAGGCCAGCGCCATCAGCGCGGAGCGCTGCAGGCCCTGCGCTTCGCCGAACTGGTTGGCGATCGTCGAGGCGATGGAGCTGCCGGTTTCGAGGATCGAGGGGGTCAGCTTGAACGTGTTGCCGAGCACGAAGGCCACGGCCATCGTTTCACCCAGCGCACGGCCGAGGCCGAGGAACACGCCGCCGATGACGGCGGTGCGGGTGTAGGGCACCACGATGTCCCACACCACTTCCCACGTGCTCGAACCGAGCGCGTATGCCGACTCCTTCAGGCGCGTCGGCACCGTCTGGAACACTTCGCGCATCACCGACGAGATGAAGGGAATGATCATCACGGCGAGCACGAGGCCGGCCGTCAGCACGCCCGCGCCGAAGAACGGGTATTCGCTGGAGAAGAACTTCGCGATCCATGGCAGGTGTTGCACCAGCCACGACACCTGCCCATCGGGCGGCTCGGCGCTGAAGTTGTTCATGAGCCACGGCTTGATGTGCTCGGCCACGAACGGGGCGAAGATGAATAGGCCCCACATGCCGTAGATGATCGAAGGGATGCCGGCCAGAAGTTCGATGGCCGAGCTGACGGGACCGCGCAGCCACTGCGGCGCGATCTCGGTAAGGAAGAGGGCGATGCCGAAGCTCACCGGCACGGCGAAGACCAGCGCGATGAACGCGGTGCCGACGGTGCCCATGATGGGGACGAGCGCGCCGTACTGGTCGTTGCTCGGATCCCAGGCGGCGCTGGTGAGGAAGCCGAAACCGAAGGTGTGGAACGCGTCCATGCCCAGCCACAGCGTGGAGCCGGCGGCGCCAACGAGCGAAAGCAGAACGATGAGGGCACAGCCCTTGAGGACCCACCCGAAGAGGCGGTCGTCGCGCGAATCCTTCGCATTGCGGGCCGCTTCGACGGCGCGTTCGGCGCCCGGAACGGCGGTGCTGACGGTGGCGTGCATGCGGATGCGATTCCTGGCCTTGGCAAACATGTGGGTCGCCGCCCCGCTAGGGGGCGGCGACCCCGTTGGTCGTACCCTGACCGGCTAACGTGTCAGCCGGATGGCAACGGCAGACCGCTTACTTGAAGTCGGAAGCCCAGTAGGCCTGGATCTTCGAGGTCAGCGTGGCCGGCAGCGCGACGTAGTCGAGCGAGGCGGCGTCCGGCTGGCCCTTTTCCTGCGACCACTTGAAGAACTCGAACGCCACCTTGGTATGCGACGGGTTCTTCGACTTCTTGTACATGATGATCCAGGTCGTCGCGGTGATCGGCCATGCCTGTTCGCCCGGGGCGTTGGTCATGATCACGTTGAAGTCCTTCGCGCCAGCCCAGTCGGCCGTGCCGGCGGCGGCGCCGAAGGTCTCGGCGTTCGGCTGGACCCACTTACCCGCAGCGTTCTGCAGCTGGGTGAAGGCGATGTTGTTCTTCTTGGCGTAGGCGTACTCGACGTAGCCGATCGAGCCCGGGATCTGGCGCACGTACTGAGCGACGCCTTCGTTACCCTTGCCGCCGACGCCGGCCGGCCATTCGACCGCCGTGCCGAACTTCACCTTCGACGCCCACTCCGGGCTCACCTTCGACAGGTAGTTGGTGAAGTTGAACGAGGTGCCCGAACCGTCCGAGCGGTGCACGACGGTGATCTTGACGTCGGGGATCTTGACGCCCGGGTTCAGGGCGGCGACGGCCGGATCGCTCCAGCGGGCGACCTTGCCCATGTAGATGTCGGCAAGCAGCTTGCCGTCGAGCTTCAGCTGGCCGGCGGCGATGCCCTGGAGGTTGACGACCGGCACGATGCCGCCGACGACGCTCGGGAACTGGCCCAGGCCGAACTTGGTGAGGTCTTCGCTGCTCATCGGAGCGTCCGAGGCACCGAAGTCGATCGTGCCTTCCTTGATCTGGGCGATACCGGCACCCGAACCGACGGACTGATAGTTCAGCTTGTTACCCGTGGCCTCGGCGTACTTCGCCGACCACTTGGACAGAACGGGATAGACGAAGCTCGAGCCGGCGCCCGTGATGTCGGTGGCCTGAGCGGCGCCCATGCCGAAAAGGGAGGCGGCGACCAGCGTGGCGATGCGGAGTTTGCGAGTGAACACGGAGTAATCCTCGTGGATAGAGTGTCGGGCGATGCCCGCCCGGGGCCGTATTCCAGCCCTGCCGTGTTGCAATGAGACGTACTGAATGTTGCAGAGTCATGACACCCGCCCCTTTGGTGTCATATTCAGGAACTTACGAAACGTCTCAGGCGATGAGCGGGGCTGCCGTTTCGCGCTCAGCGAGCTCCAGGCGGCGCCAGCGGTTGACGATTTCGCAGAAGAGCTCCGCGGTGCGCTCGGCGTCGTAGATCGCCGAATGGGCCTCGCGCGTGTCGAACGGGATACCGGCGGCCAGCACCGCCTTGCTCAGCACCGTCTGGCCGTAGGCCAGGCCGCCGAGGGTGGCGGTGTCGAAGCAGCTGAAGGGGTGGAACGGGTTGCGCTTGTGGCCCACGCGCTTCACCGCCGCATTAAGGAAGGCGAGGTCGAAGGCCGCGTTATGGCCGACCAGCACGGCGCGCTGGCAGCCGGCCACGCGAACGGCTTCGCGCACCGCGTTGAACACGTGATCGAGGGCCTGGCGCTCGGGCAGGGCGCCGCGAAACGGGTGATCGGGGTCGATGCCGGTGATCTCGAGCGAGCGCGGGTCGATGTTGGCGCCCGGAAAGGGCTCGACGTTCGCGGCGACGGCGGGCTGCGGCACCAGCAGGCCCGACGGTTCCATGGCGATCGTGACCACGGCGATTTCCAGCAGGGCGTCGCCCTCGGCGTCGAAACCACCCGTTTCGACATCGACCACTACGGGCAGGAACCCCCTGAACCGTCCGGCCATCGTCGAAGCGGTGCTGTTACTCGTCGTATCCATCCCCGAAGGATATCAGCCCCCGGCGACATACGGGCACGGGCGTTAAGAGAACGTGCTCGTGTCGCCGTTCTGTCACAAAAACGGCATCGAACGGTAAACCCGGCGGCCCATCCTTCGCGCCGTTGGCCCTCTTGAGGTTTTTCGGACAGAAAAGTCTCAACGGGGGAACAGGGGCTCACACATTCCATCCTTTATATCGGAGAACATCCCATGCGTTCCAAGTTGCTCACGGTGGCCATCGCCGCCGGACTCGGACTGACCAGCTTCTCGGCCCTCGCCGCCACGCCGAAGTCGCAGCCGGCCCGGGTTTCGGTCGACGCCGCCACCCTCCAGCAGCTGCAGGCGCAGCTCGCCGCTCTCCAGGCCAAGGTTTCCGAGCTGGAAGCCAAGCAGGAAGCGCAGGCCGACGCGCAGATCGAGACGGCCAAGACCGTCAACGACGTGCAGGTCGCCGCCGCCAAGCCGACCGACGACCTCACCAAGCGCCTCGACAAGATCGCGAAGATCGTCGACAACACCCACGTCGGCGGCACGATGTTCTTCGACGTGTCGAACATCGACCATAACGAGAAGGTCGGCACCGGCCGCAATCGTCAGGTCGACGGCCACGGCGCCATCAACGGCACCGGCTTCGACGTCAAGCGCTTCTACCTGACCGTCGATCATACGTTCGACGACGTCTGGTCGGCCAACCTGACCACCGACTTCAACTACCAGTCGACGCTGTCGCAGACCAGCCTCTTCGTGAAGAAGGCTTACGTGCAGGGCAAGTTCGATCCGCTCTTCACCGTGCGCTTCGGTTCGGCCGACATGCCGTGGATCCCGTTCGTCGAGAAGGCCTACGGTTACCGCTACGTCGAGAACACCATCACCGACCGTTCGTTCGAAGGTGGTCGTAGCGGTTCGACCGCGACCGCCGGCGGCGTCGGCGCGTTCGGCAACTCGGCCGATTGGGGTGTCCACGTCCTTGGCGCCACCACCGGCAACAATGCGATCAACTACCAGGTTTCGGTCGTCAACGGTCGCGGCTTCCGCAACCTGACCCGCTCCAAGTCGGTCGATACCGAAGCCCGCCTGGGTTACTCGCCGATCGAGCAGCTGATCCTCGCCGTCGGTGGTTACACCGGCAAGCGCGGTAACGATGTCGAGAACGGCCAGCCGACCCGCACCGCCACGCGTGGCGATGCCCTCGTGGCGTGGCGCGACAAGACCTGGGGTGTTGGCGTGGAGTACTTCCACTCCGAAAACTGGGACGACATCCTGAAGTACCAGGGCACGACCCCCGCGCCGCTCGCGATCAAGGACAAGGCCGATGGTTACTCGGCGTTCGCCGACTGGCACTTCTACAACCAGTGGGCCGTCTTCGCTCGCTACGACCACGTGAGCTACAAGTACACGACGGTCACGAACATCGAGCGTGAGCTCAAGGACAAGTACTACAACGCCGGCGTCTCGTACGACGTGCTGAAGAATCTGAAGCTCGCCCTCGTCTACAAGCACAACCAGCTGGACGGCCCGTTCGCGACGCCGTACCACTACAAGACCAACGAAGTTGGCTTCTGGGGCATGCTGAGCTTCTAAGCGGTATCGGAAAGGAGTTCCACTCAGGGAAGAACGACGGCGGGCGCAAGCCCGCCGTTTTTTGTGGGAAGCCCGCTCGCGGGCGAATGGGTGCTCGCGGCAAGCACCCATTCGCCCGCCAGCGGGCTTCCCACAAATGCATTCACGCGCCGTGCGGCGCTGAGGCATTTCGTATATGAGCTGCATCATTGCGAATCGTCTCAGGGATGTAACAGCCTTCCGGACGTCCAAACGCTGAACGCAACGCGGCGAAAACAGCCCATCGGAGTTGCGAAAACCCTTGGCGCGTCACGGTTTCGAAGAAAAATGCGGGGCGATGCTGAATTTGTTGCATCGCCGTACTTGCGCTCGTCACGTCGACTACGTAGGTTCGGGCGCATGAATCGCCCCGCCTCCGCCTTCACCCGACGTATCGCGAGCACGTTCTTCGTGCTTCTCGCGCTGTTCGTCGTGTGTGCGGGCGTGCAGGCCATGCCGTGCCCGTCGACGATGGCGCCGGCCGATTCGCAGCACGCCGCCCTGGTCGCCCTCGACGATATCCCCGGTATCGACGACCAGGACGCCGTTCCCTCGCTCGAGGACAACACGAACGGTCTCGACGATACGTTCGATGTCCCGGCCGAGCACGCGGTTGTCGTAGCGCATCCGATGCCCATGCGTCCCCCGGCGCATGCACCGGAGGCGCACGGGCACGCGCCCAACGACGAGTTGCGCCCTCCGATCGTCTGATCGAGCCGTCGCCCCGGTGCGCCTGCCGCACCCCCTTCGCTGAACCCCTTTTCCCCAGGCACTGACCCACGAGGCCAGTCGCCGACGGGCGTGCGTACGCCCGGCATCTGCATCCCCAACGAGGACTACACCATGGAACGTCTTATCCAGGGCTTCGACCATTTTCGCCGCCATATGACCGATGAGCAGCGCGACACCTTCGCGCGCCTGGCGTCGGGGCAGGCCCCCCACACCATGTTCATCACCTGCGCCGATTCGCGCGTGATGCCGGAAATGATCTTCAACGCCGGTCCCGGCGATCTCTTCGTCTATCGCAACGTCGGCAACATCGTGCCGCCCTACGCGCAGCACGTCAGCGGCGTGGTCGCGGCCATCGAATACGCGGTCACCGCGCTGAAAGTGCAGCACATCGTCATCTGCGGCCACTCCGACTGTGGCGCGATGAAGGCCCTGCAGAACCCGGCGGCGCTCAAGGGCAAGCCGTCGGTGGAGCAGTGGCTGAAGCATGCCGACGTCGCGCGCTACGTCGTCGCCGAGAACCGCCCGACGATCCACGGCGAAGAAGGCCTGCGTTACCTCACCGAGGAAAACGTCGTCGGACAGATCGAGCACCTGCGCACGCTGCCGGCCGTCGCGGCCGCGATGGCGAATGGCAGCCTGCGCATCCACGGCTGGATCTACGACATCGCCAACACGGAAATCACGGCGTTCGACCCGCTCGAGGGTCGCTTCCGTCCGCTCATCGCAGGCGACGCGGCCGCGCCGGATGCCACGCCGCACGCGCGCTTCTCCACGCCGCTGCCGGTCGCCTCGGCCGCTTAAAGGAAACGTTCGTCATGCGCGCTTATTTCTCCCAGGGCCTGATTGGCCGCGACCTCCTCGGATCGGTGGTCGTTTTTCTTGTCGCGTTGCCCCTGTGCATGGGTATCGCCATCGCCTCGGGCATGCCGCCCAGCGCCGGCCTGATCACCGGCATCGTGGGCGGCATCGTGGTCGGCGCCATCGCCGGGTCGCCGCTGCAGGTCAGCGGTCCGGCAGCCGGCCTCGCGGTCCTGGTCTTCGAACTGGTGCGCGAGCACGGCGTGGCCGCCCTCGGCCCCGTCGTGCTCCTGGCCGGCCTGATCCAGATCGTGGCCGGCCTGTGCAAGGTTGGCGTGTGGTTCCGCATGACATCGCCGGCCGTGGTGGCCGGCATGTTGTCCGGTATCGGCATCCTGATCGTCGCCTCGCAGTCGCACGTGCTGCTCGATGCCCTCCCGAAGGCCCGTGGTCTCGAGAACTTCGCGGCCTTGCCGGCCGCGGCATGGGAATCGGTGACGGGAGCGGCCGAAGGGCAGGCCCCCGCCGCCCTGATGATCGGCCTCGGTACCATCGCGATCATGCTGTTCTGGGAGAAGCTTCGTCCGGCGCGGTTGCGATTCCTGCCGGGCGCGCTCCTCGCCGTGGTGGCGATGACGGCGGCGGCGCAGTTCGGCGCGCTCGACGTGAAGCGTGTGGACGTGCCGGCGAACCTCTTCTCGGCGGTGAGCCTGCCGGGCATGGGCAGCATCTTCGGTCTGTTCGATTCGTCGCTGCTGATCGCCGCCGCGACGTTCGCGTTCATCGCCAGCGCCGAGACGTTGCTGTCGGCGGCCGCGGTCGACCGCATGCACGACGGCGTGCGCACGCACTACGACCGTGAACTGACGGCGCAGGGCGTGGGCAACCTGATCTGCGGTTTCCTCGGCGCACTGCCGATGACGGGCGTGATCGTGCGTAGTGCGGCCAACGTGCAGGCGGGTTCCGCCACGCGCATGGCGACGATCTACCACGGCGTGTGGCTGCTGGCATTCGTGATGCTGCTGCCGTGGCTGATGCGCATGACCCCGGTCTCGTGCCTCGCCGGCATCCTGGTCTTCACCGGCGTGAAGATGGTCAACCCGAAGCAGATCAAGGATCTCGCGGCTTACGGCAAGGGCACCGCGGCGGTGTATGTCGCCACGACCGTCGCCATTGTCGCCACGGACCTGCTCACCGGTGTCATCGTCGGCTTCGGCCTGTCGTTGCTGCGTCTGGCACTGCTGTCGTCGAAGCTGAAGATGGACGTGACGCACCACGACGAACCGGGCACTGCGACGCTGCATCTCGAAGGCTCGGCGACGTTCCTGAAGGTGCCGACCATGGCACGCACGCTGGAGCGCATCCCGAACAACACGCGCCTGTCGGTGATGATGGACCGCCTGCACCACGTGGACCAGGCGTCGCTGGAACTGCTGCGCGAGTGGGGCAGGAATGCGTCCAAGCGCGGTTGCGAGCTGATCGTGGACTGGCAGGAGCTGGGACGGCGCGTGGAAGGTTCGCGCCGCCCGGCGTAATGACGATGCGCGGCATGGATGCCGTTACCTTGTAGGAGCGGCCCTGGCCGCGACAGCTTTTCGCGATCACGCAACAGGCCCTGTTGCTCTTCGCGAAAAGCTGTCGCGGCCAAGGGCCGCTCCTACAACGGTGCTTTGGTCTTGTGCTTGTACGCACACAGATCGGCGATCGCGCAGGTCGGGCATTCCGGTTTGCGCGCCTTGCACACGTAGCGCCCATGCAGGATCAGCCAGTGATGCGCATCCTGGATGAATTCCTTCGGGATGACCTTCTCGAGCTTGTCTTCCACCTTGCGCACGTCCGCGCCCGGCGCGAGCCCGGTGCGGTTGGCGACACGGAAGATGTGCGTGTCGACGGCGATCGTCGGCTGGCCGAAGGCGGTATTGAGCACCACGTTGGCCGTCTTACGGCCGACGCCCGGAAGCTCTTCGAGCGCCTCGCGCGAGGTCGGCACCTCACCCGCGTAGCGATCGACGAGGATCTGGCTCATGGCGATGAGGTTCTTCGCCTTGTTGTTGTAGAGCCCGATGGTGCTGATGTAGCTCTTCAGTTTTTCGAGCCCCAGGTCCACGATTTTCTGCGGCGTGTTGGCCACGGGAAACAGCCGGCGCGTGGCCTTGTTCACGCCCACGTCGGTGGCCTGCGCGGACAGCGCGACGGCCGACAGCAGTTCGAACGGCGTCGTGTATTCCAGCTCCGTCTTCGGATGCGGATTCAGCTCGCGCAGGCGGCTGAACATCTCGACCACGTTGGCCTTCTTCACGGCGCGTCCTTTTTCTTCGCCTTCGCTCGTGCAAGCGCCTCGAGAACCGCGTTGCGCGAAGTGGGCGTGGCGACGCCGACCTTGCTGGCCGCGAGTTGCCGTTCGCGCTGCTCGGCATCACGCGCGAGCCGACGTTCGCGACGCTGGAAGCGGAGCCGCGCCGCGTCCGCATGCCCCTTGTCGTCGGCCTGCGCGAGCGGCATGGGATCCAGCGCGATGCAGTCGACGGGGCAGGCGGGTACGCACAGTTCGCAACCCGTGCACAGATCGGAGACCACCGTATGCATCTGTTTCGACGCACCGAGAATCGCATCGACCGGGCAGGCCTGGATGCACTTGGTGCAGCCGATGCAGTCGGCTTCGACGATGCGCGCGAGCGTGCGTGGCTTCTCGACGCCCCGGGTGGTGTCCAGCGGAATCACCGGGCGATCGAGCAGCGCGGCGAGACGGGCGATGCCGGCGGCACCGCCCGGCGGGCAACGGTCGATCGCCGCCTCGCCGGCCGCGATCGCCTCGGCGTAGGGGCGGCAACCGTGAAACCCGCATTGCTCGCACTGGGTCTGCGGCAGCAGGTCGTCGATGCGGTCGGCAAGCGTTGGCGTCATGGCTGGCGCGGCCGGCAGGTGTCGATCAGCGTACGGTGGCGCCCGGCGCCGCGCCCTGGTCGGCATCGAGCAGGAACAGATCCGCGCCACCGTCGCCGGCGGAGAGGATCATGCCTTCCGACAGGCCGAAGCGCATCTTGCGCGGCGCCAGGTTGGCGATGAACACGACGTTGCGGCCGATGAGGGTTTCCGGCTCGCCGTACGCGGCGCGGATACCCGAGAAGATCTGGCGCGTGCCCAGCGGGCCGGCGTCGAGTTCGAAGCGCAGGAGCTTGTCCGAGCCTTCCACGAATTCGCAGGCGGTCACCTTGCCGACGCGCAGGTCGAGCTTCGCGAAGTCGTCGATGGAGATGGTGGCGGATTCGGTCGCGGCGTCGGTCATGGGCTTCGGAGCTTCTTTGGTTTTCTTGGGGGGCTTGGCAGCCGCGGCGTTGGCTTTCGCCTGTTCCGCGGACGTGAGGGATTCTTTCGATGCGTCGACCATGGCCTCGATCTTCTTCGGATCGAGCCGGCCGAACAGCGGCGTGAACGCGGCGACGGTATGGCCGAACAGCTCGCGGCGCGCGTCGGCGAAGCCGGTGATCGGCGCCGCGAGGAACACCTCGGCGGCGGCGACCGTGATCGGCAGGATCGGCTTCAGCAGGCCCGACAGCAGGCGGAACGCGTTGATGGCGAACGTGCACACCTGCTGCAGTTCGTCGCGGCGCGCCTCGTCCTTCGCGATGACCCACGGCGCCTTCGCGGCGATGTAGCCGTTCACGGCGTCGGCCATCGCGACGAAGCGACGCGACACTTCGGCGAATTCGTCGGCCTCGTACACGGCTTCGATGCCGTCGTACTGGGCGAGAAGGTCGTTCCACAGCGCCGTGGCTTCGTCGTCGAAGCGCTCCGCCAGGCGGCCGGCGAAGTGCGTATGCAGGAAGCCCGCCGTGCGGCTGGCGATGTTCGCCCACTTGCCGACGAGGTGCGAATTGACGCGCTCTTCGAACGACTTCAGGTCGAGGTCGACATCGACCGGTTGCGGGCCGAGCATCGTGGCGAAGTAGTAGCGCAGGGCTTCGGGATCGAGGCCCGAGTCGAGGTAGGTGCGCGCCTGGATGAACGTGCCGCGCGACTTCGACATCTTCGCGCCGTTGACGGTGAGATACCCGTTGACGTGCAGCGCCGTCGGCGTGCGCATGCCCGCGCCGTGCAGCATCGCGGGCCAGAACAGGCCGTGGAAATTGATGATGTCCTTGCCGACGAAGTGGTGCATCTCGGCCGTGCTGTCGGTGCCGAGGAAATCGTCGAAGCGCAGGCCGGTGCGCTCGCACAGCGCCTTGAACGAGGCGAGGTAACCCACCGGCGCGTCGAGCCACACGTAGAAGAATTTGCCCGGCGCGTCGGGAATCGGGAAGCCGAAGTACGGCGCGTCGCGGGAGATGTCCCAGTCGCGCAGGCCGCCGTCGAGCCACTCGGCGAGCTTCGCGGACACGCCGCTGTTCGCCACCGGCTTGCCGGCGGTGAGCTTGCCGGCGAACCAGTCGCGCAGCAGCGTCTCGAACTTCGACAGTTCGAAGAAGTAATGCTCGGAGTCGCGCAGGATCGGCGTGGCGCCCGACATCACCGAATACGGGTTGATCAGGTCGGTGGGCGCGTACGTGGCGCCGCAGTTCTCGCAGTTGTCGCCGTACTGGTCGGGCGTGCCGCAGTTGGGGCACACGCCCTTGATGTAGCGATCCGGCAGGAACATGTCGCGTTCGGGATCGTACAGCTGCTGGATGTCGCGGCGGGCGATGTAGCCGGCGTCGCGCAGGCGCGTGTAGATAGTCGTCGCGAGATCCTGATTCTCGGGCGAATGCGTGGTGTGGTACTGGTCGTAGCTGAAGTGGAAGTCGGTGAAGTCGGCTTCGTGCCCCGCGCGGATGCCGGCGATGTAATCCTCGGGGGACTTACCCACCTTCTCGGCGGCCAGCATGATCGGCGTGCCATGGGCGTCTTCGCCCGCGACGTACCAGACCTCGTTGCCCTGCATTCGCTGCGCGCGCGCCCAGATGTCGGCCTGGATGTAGCCGAGCATGTGGCCCAGGTGCAGCGGGCCGTTGGCGTAGGGGAGGGCGTTGGTGACGAGGATGCGGCGGGCCATGATTCGCACGGTCGGCTTATGGACCGTGGATTATGGCATGCCGGGGCGGCGGGGCACTGGTAGGAGCGCGCCTTGCGCGCGACATCTTCTGGGGCCGAGAGCAACAGGGCCTGTCGCGCGCGGCGAAAAGCTGTCGCGCGCAGGCGCGCTCCTACGGATCGTGCTCTGGATACGGCGTTATTCGGCCCGTACCCACTCCTGGCTGCGGCCGATCAGCGAGAAGCCCACATAGCCGTGGACGTCGAGCGTCTTGCCGCCGTTTTCGAGCTTGAGCGTCACCTTGTAGATCTTGCCCTTGGCCGGATCGAGGATCTGGCCACCCGACCACTCGTCGCCGTCCTTCTTCAGGCCCCACATGATGGTCATGCCTTCGATGGGCTTGCCCTTGCGCTCGCCCGAGCACTCGGCGCAGACCGGGTGCGGGCCGTGGTCGGACTTCAGTACCTGGAGCACCTTGCCCTCGAGCAGGCCGTTGTTCTCGGTGATTTCGACGATGGATTTCACTTCCTTGGTCTTGTCGTCGATCGTCTTCCACTTACCGACGGGCGAGGTGCTGTCGGCCAGGGCGGGGAAGGCGGTCGCGACGAGGGCGAGAGCGACGGCGGTGCGGATCAGGTGCTTCATAGGCTGCGGACTCCCCATACGGTCAGGTACGGCCGGAGCCTGACGAGGGCCGGGGCGGCCGTCAAGCTGCAATGCGCCAGACGGCCCCCACCGCGGTGAGCCGGGCCCATGTGGGAAGCGCGCCGGCCCGCCCAGGGGGCATACAGGGGGAACCTCGACTTTCCCCCCCCCCCCCCCCTCAACCACGCCAGCGGACACCCCGC
>Ga0102588_1000861_pt1 | contig 27668 bp, 28 predicted proteins | sample AraplaMF_Col_mMS_FD_76854 | JGI IMG/M metagenome (GOLD analysis project Ga0102588, IMG submission 76854) | Arabidopsis root microbial communities from the University of North Carolina, USA - plate scrape MF_Col_mMS (SPADES assembly) (version 2) | ecosystem: Host-associated > Plants > Roots >...
CGTGCGCGCCGCGCTGGCCAAGTTCGTGGAACTGGGCGCCACCCTGGTCGACATTTCGCTGCCGAACACCGCGCTGTCGATCCCTGCGTACTACATGATCGCCCCGGCCGAAGCCTCGTCCAACCTGTCGCGCTTTGACGGCGTGCGCTACGGCCACCGCGCCGAAGGCTACAAGGACCTGCAGGACATGTACAAGAAAAGCCGTGCCCAAGGCTTTGGCCCGGAAGTACAGCGCCGCATCATGGTCGGCACCTACATCCTGTGCCACGGCTACTACGACGCCTACTACCTGAAAGCGCAGAAGATCCGCCGCAAGATCACCCAGGATTTCGCCAATGTGCTGGGCAGCCAGTGCGACGTGATCATGGGCCCAGTGGCTCCGACCGTGGCCTGGGACCTGGGCTCGAAGGCAGACGATCCGGTAGCGAACTACCTGGCCGACATCTTCACCCTGTCCACCAGCCTGGCCGGCTTGCCTGGCATGTCCATCCCTTGCGGATTCGGCGAAGGCAAGAAGAACGCCAACCGCCCGGTCGGCCTGCAAATCATCGGCAACTACTTCGCTGAAGCGAAGCTGCTGAATGTGGCCCACCAGTTCCAGCAAGCTACCGATTGGCACAAACGCGCTCCAGCCGCTATCTAAGGAAAAAGAATATGGAATGGGAAGTCGTCATCGGTATTGAGAACCACGTACAACTCACTACCGACTCCAAAATTTTCAGCGGCTCGCCGACCAAGTTCGGCGCCGAACCAAACACCCAGGCCAGCCCGGTCGACCTGGCGCTGCCAGGCGTGCTGCCCGTGATGAACAAGCAGGCCGTCGACCGTGCGATCCGCTTCGGCCTCGCCGTGGGCGCCAAAGTAGCGCCGCAGTCGATCTTCGCCCGCAAGAATTACTTCTACCCGGACCTGCCGAAGGGCTACCAGATCTCGCAGTTCGAAGATCCAGTCGTCCAGGGCGGCCAGTTGACCTTCGGCTTCGAGAAGGACGGCCAGTTCGTCACGCGCACCGTGAACCTGACCCGCGCCCACCTGGAAGAAGACGCAGGCAAGTCGCTGCACGAGGACTACCACGGCATGTCGGGCATCGACCTGAATCGCGCCGGCACCCCGCTGCTGGAGATCGTTTCCGAACCGGAGATCCGCTCCGCAGCTGAAGCCGTGGCCTACTGCAAGGCCCTGCATGGCCTCGTCATGTGGCTGGGCATCTGCGACGGCAATATGCAGGAAGGCTCGTTCCGCTGCGACATCAACGTGTCCGTACGCCCGAAAGGCCAGAAGGAATTCGGCACCCGCTGCGAGATCAAGAACCTGAACTCGTTCCGCTTCATCGAAGAAGCCGTGCACGTGGAAGTCGCGCGCCAGATCGAACTGATCGAAGATGGCGGCAAGGTGGTGCAGGCGACCCGCCTGTACGATCCGGACAAGAAGGTCACCCGCGAAATGCGCACCAAGGAAGACGCGCAGGACTACCGCTACTTCCCTGACCCGGACCTGCCGCCGCTGACCATTGGCGCCGACTGGATCGAGCGCGTGAAAGCCTCCATGCCGGAACTGCCAGCCGTGATGCGCGCGCGCTTCGTGGAAGAGTACAAGCTGCCGGAATACGATTCGCTGGTGCTGACCGCCTCCAAGGGCATGGCCACCTACTTCGAGGCCGTGGTTGCTGCTGCAGGCAAGGAGAACGCCAAGGCCGCCGCCAACTGGCTGATGGGCGACGTGTCGTCGACCCTGAACCGCGAAGGCGTGGAAATCACCGAAGCACCGGTACTGCCTGCGCAGCTGGCCGGCATGCTGAAGCGCATCGCTGACGGCACGATCTCCAACAAGATCGCGAAGGAAGTATTCGGCGCAATGTGGGAAGCCAAGTCGGAAGACCCGAACCTGGTTGATGTGATCATCGAGCAGAAAGGCCTGAAGCAGATTTCCGACACCGGCGCGCTGGAAGCCATCGTCAACGAGGTTATTGCCAACAACGAGAAGTCCGTTGAGCAGTACCGCGCGGGCAAGGAAGCGGCCATCAACGCACTGATCGGCCAGGCGATGAAAGCCTCGAAAGGCAAGGCCAATCCGGCCCAGCTGACCGAGCTGCTGAAGAAGAAGCTGGCTTCTTAAACCCGGTAAACCTGCCGGATGGCCGTCCCGTCTGCGGCACAGCCAGGGGTTTCGGCACCGCGGCCGCGAGATCACACAGGGTCAGGCACTTGTGCCTGACCCTGGTTTACCGGTTTTGACAGGTGCCCGCACATCCAGCGAAGAATATCCGCAAAGATCTCCTCGCGATTCACCTCATTGAAATTCTCGTGATAGTTCGCATGCTGCACGTGGCACTCCAGCAGCTTGGGATCAATCATCGCCAGCAGGTCCAAAGTCGCCTTCGGGTCGGCCAGCTTGTCATCCCCTGCAACAACCGCGTATAACGGCCAGCGCCAGGTCGGCATCTTCTCCGCCAGGCCCTTCTGCGCCCCCTGCAGCGCCACGCCAAACCGCACCGTGCACTCGCGGGCCCGCACATCATCCGCCTCATCGCGGTGATGGCGCGCCGTAATCGCAGGATCGTGCGTCAGCACATCGGTCAGCGACGCCATCGGCACCTTCATGGTCGGCGCCAGCGCCGCCAGCACACCGGACAGCTTCTCCAGCACCGCCGGCACCTTGATCGCATTCACGTAATATGGCGACGACAGCACAAAGCCCTTCACCAGCGGATCGCGCTCCAGCACTTCAAGTCCGAAGCGGGTCGCAATCAAAGCCCCCATCGAGTGCCCCATGATGAAGACCGGCACGCCCGGATAATGCTGCTTGACCCAGTGCAGGAACAGCTCCACCTCTTCAATGAACACGCCGAAGTCCGGAATATCCACGCGGCGCGCATTCTCATGCCCGCACAGGTCGAACGCCACGGTGGCGAAGCGGTGCTGCTTGAAATACAGCGCTGGCGTCACATAGTCGCCCGCATGCGCCAGTCCACCGTGGATGGCCAGCAGCACGCCGGCCGCAGGCTTTTCCGGTTCCCAGATATGGATCTTGCGTTCGGCGCCGTTGCGCCCCTTGAAGGTAGCGAAACGGTCTTCGGAGAATCGGTTCATGCGGTCAGGAGGAAATGCTCAACGCAATGCCCATCTCCAGCAGCAGCGAGAGGTCGGCCAGCGTGAAATCGAGGGTGGATGCGCCCTGGTTGGGCGCGGCGGGAGCAAAGGCAACGCGCAATTCGGCCTGGATCGGCGCCACGTCGAAGGTGATGCCGCGCGCCTGGCACTCGTGCAGGTAGGCGCGCACCTGGCGCATCAAGGCGTCGGGATCGGGATCGGTACCCAGCGTGGCGTAGAAACCGTGGTCAAGGCGGGTGCGGCCGGTGGGGCTGGTGTCGCCCTTCTTCCAGTCGCTTTCGGGCTCGCTGGGAAGCCCGTCCCGCACATCCGCCACAGCGGCCTGGTCGCCGTACACCTTGAGCGTTGCGATGTTCATTACTTTCCTCGTTCCAATGTTGTAAGGAAGTAATCGCAGTCTAGCACAACGCCCGCCCGGCGCCAGCCCGCTTTATTCGACGCCGTACTTGCTGCGGTAGGCGGCGACAGCGTCCTTGTACTGTGCAAGCGACGGATCGGCCGACAGGTAGGTAAACAGGTCGGACAGGTTGCCGATCGAGATCACCGGAATGCCGTAGTTCTTGCTCACTTCTTGCACTGCCGACAGCTCTGACATCTGGCCATCCTTGCCGCCGCGCTCCATGCGGTCCAGCGCGATCAGCACGGCGCATGGCTCGGCGCCGGCATTGCGGATCATTTCAACGGATTCGCGCACCGAGGTGCCAGCCGAGATCACATCGTCAATGATGACAACTTTGCCAGTCAGCTTGGCGCCCACCAGGGTGCCGCCTTCGCCGTGATCCTTGGCTTCCTTGCGGTTATAGGCGAAAGAAGTGTTGCGGCCTTTGCCGGCCAGCGCCATCGAGGTCGCGGAGGCCAGGGTAATGCCCTTGTAGGCCGGACCAAACAGCATGTCGAATTCAACGCCGGAGTCCAGCAGGGTCTGGGCGTAGAAGTCGGCCAGGCGGGCCAAAGTCGCGCCGTCATGGAACAGGCCGGCGTTGAAGAAATAGGGCGATTGCCGCCCTGCTTTGGTCGTAAACTCGCCGAATTTCAGCACTCCCGCCTGTACGGAAAACGCGATAAACTCTTGCCTCAAATTGCTCATAGTGCACCCATCTCTGTTCAAAGTGCCGATATTTTAACCGGAACACCTATGCCAAAAATCATTTCCGCAAACCTGAACGGTATCCGCTCCGCCGCCAAGAAGGGCTTTTTCAACTGGATGGGGACGATCGACGCCGACATCATCTGCGTGCAGGAATTGAAGGCGCAGGCGCCGGACATGACCGAGGAATTCCTCAACCCGCATGGCTACCACGGCCACTTCCACTACGCGGAAAAGAAAGGCTATTCCGGCACCGGCATCTACAGCAAGGTGGCGCCTGACCGCGTGGAAATCGGCTTCGGCAGCGAAGAATTCGACGCTGAAGGCCGCTATGTGCGCGCCGATTTCGGCAACCTGACCGTGATTTCGGTGTACTGCCCTTCCGGCTCCTCGTCGGAAGAACGCCAGCTCGCCAAGTTCCGCTTCATGGACCTGTTCCTGCCGCACCTTCAGCAACTGCGCGCCGAAGGCCGCGAGTTCGTGATCTGCGGCGACTGGAACATCGCCCACAAAGAGATCGATCTGAAAAACTGGAAGGGCAACCTGAAGAACTCCGGTTTCCTGCCCGAAGAACGCGCCTGGATGACCAAGCTGTTCGACGAAGTCGGCTACGTCGACGTGCACCGCGGCCTCGACCAGCGCCCCGAGCAATACACCTGGTGGTCCAACCGTGGCCAGGCCTACGCAAAGAACGTGGGCTGGCGCATCGACTACCACGTCGCTACCCCGGGCATCGCATCCAAAGCGCATACCGTGTCGGTCTACAAGGACGAAAAGTTCTCCGACCACGCACCTCTGATCATCGAATACCACGCCTGATGCGACGCTCACTAGCCGCTTTGCTGCTCACTTGCGCCGGCACTGCCGGCGCGGCCGACGCGGCTGTGATCATCGACAGCACCCGGTCCTTCATGCCGAACTCCATACCGCGCAATGCGGCCTGGCTGGGACTGTTCTGCCAGAAGCTGGAATGCGAACTGCGCCCCGTCGGCGTTGATGTCAGCACAGGCAGCGCCAAGAACGTCCTGGACGAAGATGAAAACCTGGATAGCGTCGCTGTTGACGGCAAGCCGCGCGCGGTATTCGCCAACCTGCCGCTCAAGCCCGGCAAGGTCGTCACCTGGCACGCGATGACCGACGAACAGTATTTCGGCAGCCCGCAGTACGAGAAACTGCGCAAGCTAGGGAAATGGACATTGCCCGGCGGCTCGCAGCAATTAACGCTGTCCTGGGTCAAAACCGCAGAAGGGCGCAAGCGCTACCACCTCTCCGACGGCTCCACCAGGCAGTTCCTGTTTGCCGTGGACGCCTTGAGCCACTACGAGGGCGACACCACACCTGTGGTCTACTGGGCCGGCGACCTCGATGGCGACGGCAAGGCTGATTTGCTGCTGGCGATCCCGGACGACAATTGCGGCTATGACGAAAGGCTTTATCTCTCCGGCGGCAGCGCCGACGGGACTTTGCTGCGCAAGGCTGCCCACATCTCCGGCCGCGAAGCAGCCTGCGGCTGCTAAGCAACGCGCGGCTTGCTGGCCGCATTGGCTTATGCCATCCTGCATATTCTTTTCAAAAAAACAAGGGAAAGACTATGCAGCAGAGTACGCCCACCAAGCGCCTCGCGCGCACTGCCGGCTTGCTGTACCTGGTTGTCGTCGTCGCCGGCATCTTTGCCTTGATGTATGTGCCTTCCCAACTCAGGATAGGCAATGACCCCGCCACAGCCCTCGCCAGCATCGATGCCCACGAAGGCCTGTTCCGTGCCGGGATCGCAGCGAGCCTGGTGTGCTACCTCGCCTTCCTGCTGTTGCCTCTCGCGCTCTACAAACTCCTCAGTTCATATGGCCGCAATGCGGCAGCGGTAATGGTGGCGCTGGCCGTGGCCAGTGTTCCGCTGTCATTTGCCAACGTCGGCCACCGGTTGGAAGTGCTGAACCTTGTCAGCGGCGCCGACTACCTGCACGGCATAGCGCCGGACGCGCTGGCGCAGCAGGTCATGCTGTCGCTGAAGGCTTACAGCAAGGGCATGATCCTGAACCAGGTGTTCTGGAGCCTGTGGCTGGCGCCCTTCGGCTACCTGGTTTACAAGTCCGGCATCTTGCCCAAGCTGCTCGGCATCCTGCTGATGGTCGGCAGCGCCGGCTACGCGGCCGAGGCCTTCGGCTACATCCTGCTGGCCGATTTCGCGACGCTGCCGGGTGCCGAGCTGTTGTCGATCCCAGCCTCGCTGGGCGAGATCGGCACCTGCCTGTGGCTGTGCATCATGGGCGCGCGCGAGCCGGCGCCGAGCGTGGAAGCCTATAATACGGGAATAAAAATCGCCCGGAATTAAAAATGAAATCTGTATTGGTACTTTTCCTGCTGACCATCAAGAGCAGCTTTATCAACGACGAAGAGACCGAAGCCACCGACGAGCAATTCGACACCATCCAGTTCGTGCAGACGGACAAAGGTACCTGGCGCTTCAAGACCTTCGCCGAGGACGAGGACGTGCACCTGTGGAGCATCGAGGCCGAAGGCGACCTGGTCGAACTGGCGATCGAAACCACCAACCGCCACTATGGCGACGTAATCGACGAAGCCTTCATCATCGAGAGCGATGACGGCGTGGAAGGCTTGCGCCGCGAGCTGAAAAAGCAGGGCTTGAGCGACAACCTGCAAATCTCTCCTAAAGGTCCGCTGTTCTGGGCGCCGCCAGGCTCCAGCTACAGCCCCAAGTCCGCGCCGGCGCACTGATCGAATTAAAGCACCCATCAGCGCCCTAGTTGTTTAAAATGCCAAACTTTAAACAACTATTGCGCTGGCCATGAACCAAGTCCTGACACCGCCAAACGAAGAAAACAGCAGCATCGACAAAATCGCGCTCGCCAAGCAACTGGCCGGCGATATCACACGCGGCGCCGGTGCCGGCATTGTGCGCACTGTGCTGGCAGTGCTGGCGGCCGTGGTCATGAACGCGCTGGGCGTCACCCTGCTGTTCCGCAGCGAACTCGGTGGCGGCCATGGCTCCGCAATGATTTACGCAGCCTTTGTCGGCGCTCCATTCATCATCGGCGTGGGCCTGACCGGCATGATGGCTTATAAGCTTGGCTTGCAGGGCATCCTGGCGCGCGTGGTGGAAAGCCAGTCGGGCCTGATCGCCAAACTGGGCGCGGGCATCCTGGAATCCTTCCTGCGCAGCGTAAAGTATGAACCGGGCCGCCCGCTATCGGAAAAATTCCTCGGTGGCTGGCGCAGCTTCCTGAACCTGCAATCGGGCTTGCCAAAACCGCTGCCATGGCTGCTCGCCAGCCTGACCTCGCGCATCCCGCTGGCAGAAACCATCACCGAAGTCGCCACCACCGGCATGACGCTGCGCGAAGTAGCGCATGCTGCAATGACGCGCACAATTTCGGAAGGTGCCGCCGGCAGCCTGCGCCCTTCCAACCAGGCCTTGTTCATCGCACTCGCGATCCAGTTCGGCATGTGGTTTCCAATCGGCGTGCTGGTGCGCTACATGTTCGGCTAAGGACAACATGAAAAGATTAGCGGCTATTGCCCTGTTTGCCGCTTGCACTGCACATGCGGGCGACACCCTTCCGATCCATGGCACCTGGACCGGCAAGATCGGTAACAGCGAGATCAATGCCTGCTTTACCCGGTACGGTTCGCATTACTACTACCTCAAGCACCAACATGGAATTCAGCTCGCAGTTGCCGAAGAGAGCTCCAACACTTGGGTAGAGCAAGCCAAGAACCCTAAGACAAACGAGTTCGAGACAACCGGCACCTGGGAAATTAGCCGCATCGACGACGGCAGGCTGGAAGGGACCTGGAAAGGCGCAGGCAAGAGTAAGCAGCAACACATCGCACTGACGCGTAGCGCTCCGGCGAATTCCGATCAATGCGGCGTCCCGTATTACGGCGCCCTTGGTAATTGGACAAACTACAAATTCGGGAATTCGAAACTGGGTGCGCTTTCGATCCGCACTGCCACTGCTCCCATTGGTTCGTCTTTCGAGTTACTGGGCGACTCGCCAGCAATACGCGCCATCAACACCTACGCGAAACGCTGGCGCGAGGAACAGGTTCAGAATGCATTCCACTGCGAACTGAATGGAGGCGGCGGCTGGGAAAGCAGCCTGACTCCGGAGCGCATCGTGGGCAATTACCTGCTGGTTGGGGACAATGAACAGGATAACTTCTGTGGTGGCGCTCACGGAAATTCAGCGCATTCAACGGCAATATTCGACCTGCGGGATGGCGCAATGGTAGACGGCTTTGCATGGCTGACGGTCAGCCAGAAGGACTTGGGGGCGGGAAGCGAGGACGAGCCCAAACATCCATTGCGCGAGCTGATCGAAAAGCTGAATCCCCGCGACGATTGCACCAAGGAGTATGGCACCTACTTCGAGATTGGCGCTCCCTACCCTCGCAGCACAGGCATTGTGTTCCCTTCAAGGTATCCTCACGCAACGCGGGCATGCGACGATGAAATTGAAATCGGTTTCGCCAGGCTCGCCCCTTACCTGAACAAGGAAGGCAAGGCGCTAGCCAGGTCCCTCAAAGGAAAGCTATAGGCGCTGCCTGCTCTCGAAGTAGTGCCACTCTCCCGTCAAGGGATCGGGAAAGCCTATCGCTTTCGCCAGCAGCTTCAGTGGCGCCGACACGTCGTCCTGCTTGCACGGCAGGGCGACGGGATAGAAGACGTCGTTGACGATCGGGATGCCAAGCGACGACAGGTGCACACGCAACTGGTGCTGGCGGCCGGTGTGCGGCCAGAGGCGGTACAGCACATGTTCGCCGCGCTGTTCGATTACGTCGATCATGGTTTCCGAATTCGGCTCGCCCGGCTCTTCCTTCATGGTGAAGAACTTGTCGCCCTCCACCATGCGGCTGCGGTAAACGAAAGGGAATTCGCGGCCCGGCAACGGGCCAGCCAGCGCTTCATATTCCTTCTGCACCAGGCGTTTCTGGAACAGCGACTGGTAATCGCCGCGGCTGCGCGCATTGCAGGAAAAGATCACCAGCCCCGCCGTTTCACGGTCGAGCCGATGGATCGGTACCAGGTCTTCGATGCCCAGCTTGCGGCGTACCCGCACCAGCAGGGTCTCTTTGACGAAGCGGCCGGACGGAATCGTCGGCAGGAAGTGCGGCTTGTCGACCACCACGATGTGTTCGTCCTGGTGCAGCACTTCTTCTTCAAACGGAATCGGGAACTCGTAATCGAGCTCGCGGTAATACCAGATGCGGGCGCCGCGCACATAGCGCGATCCGGGCTGCACCGGGACGCCCTTGCCGTCCACCACATCGCCGCGCGCCATGCGCTCGCGCCACTGGGCTTCGGTCACGGCGGGATAGTTGGCGGACATGAAGGTGATCATGTCCGGCCAGTCGCCCTCCGGCAGCCACAGGTAGCTGGGCGTGACGCCATCGCGCATCGGCAATGGCGGCGCGCCCGAGGCTTGCTTCGAGCGGGACATCTCAGGACTTCGGCAGCGGGGAAGTCTGGTAAGGCGGCAGCTTGTTCACGTCCAGGCCGCGCACGCGGGCGTAGACCGGCAGCACCAGAGGCATCTGCTTCTGCATGTCCTGGATGCGCGAATTGCCGCTCGGGTGGGTGGACAGGAATTCCATCGGCTGCTGCGCATTGACGGCGCCCATCTTCTGCCACAGCGCGATGCCTGCGCGCGGATCATAGCCGGCGCGGGCGGCCAGGTCGATGCCAACCAGGTCGGACTCCGTTTCGTCGCCGCGCGAGAACTTCATCACGGTCAGTTGGCCTGCCACATTGGCGCCGGCGTCGGTGATGCGCGGGTCGATGCCGAGGTAGGACGACAGCACGGCGCCACCCAGCTTGCTGGCCAGCGACACGGCGGTCGATTGCACCGCGCGCTTGCGGGCGTGCTCGCGCAGGGCGTGGGCAATTTCGTGGCCCATCACCATCGCCACTTCATCGTCGGTCAGGTTCAACTTGGTCAGGATGCCGGTAAAGAAGGCAATACGGCCGCCCGGCATGCAGAAGGCGTTGACCTGGTCGGAGTTGAGCAGGTTGACTTCCCATTGCCAGTTGGCGGCGGATGGGTTCCAGCGCTGGGCATTGGGCACGATGCGGGCGGCAATTGCGCGCAGGCGCTTGACCTGCGGGTCGGATTCCGGCACCAGCGCTTCCTTCTGCTTGGCTTCATTCAGCAGTTGGGTGTACTGCAGCTTGGACTGCTGGTCCATTTCCTGCTCATCAGCAAAGACGCGCAGGCGCGAAAGCTTGGTGACGGGGATGCCGTCAGCTTTGGGATTCATCGGCGCAGGCGCCTGCGCCGACGAAGCGGTGCTGGCGGCCAGCGCCAGAGCAATAAGGGTGAACTTGAACTTCTTCATGGCTTTAAGATAACACAGCTTGGCTGGATTGCTTTTTCCGGAGACGGAACACGGCCAGGTCGCCGCGCAGGTTAGGCAGGACCGAAACGGTTTTACCCTCGGCCAGCGCCACGCATTCGATCACTTCCAGCCCCACTTCTTCAGCCAGTTCCTGGAAGTCGTAGATGGTGGCGCAGCGCACGTTCGGCGTGTCGTGCCACTGGTATGGCAGCGACTTGGAAACAGGCATGCGCCCTTTCAGCAGCGCCACGCGGTGCGGCCAGTAAGCGAAATTGGGGAAGGACACGATGGCTTCGCGGCCCACACGCACGATGTCGCGCAGCAGGTCTTCCACGTGCTTCATCATCTGCAGCGAGGACAGGCACAGCACCGTGTCGAAGGAGTTGTCGCCGAACATGCCCAAGCCGTTCTCGAAGTCCTGCTGGATCACGCGCACGCCGCGCCGGGTCGAAGCCAGCACCTGTTCGTCCGCCAGCTCCAGGCCGTAGCCGGTGCAGCGCTTGCCGCTCTGCAGGTAATCCATCATCACGCCGTCGCCGCAGCCCACGTCGAGAACGTGGGCGCCTTCGCGCACCCAGTGCGCAATGAAGGCCAGGTCGGGGCGGGCGCTGCTCAGGTCATCGAAAGTCATGCTGCTTGTTCCTTGTTCGTTTCTTTCCACACTTGCTCGTAGTAGGCGCGCACCATGTTCATATAACGCGAGTCCTCGAGCAGGAAGGCATCGTGACCGTGCGGCGCGTCGATTTCGGCGTAAGTCACCTCGCGGCGGTTGGCCAGCAGCGCCTGCACGATCTCGCGGCTGCGCTCCGGCGAAAAGCGCCAGTCGGTGGTGAAGGAAGCGAGGAAGAACTTGGCCTTGGTGCCGGCCAGGGTTTTCGTCAGGTCGCCGTCGAATTTGCGCGCCGGGTCGAAGTAGTCGAGCGCCTTGGTGATCAGCAGGTAGGTGTTGGCGTCGAAATACTCGGCGAACTTGTCGCCCTGGTAGCGCAGGTAGGACTCGATCTCGAAGTCGATGCCGAAGCCGAACTTGTAGTCGCCGCCGCTGGCTGCAATATCGCGCAGCTTGCGCCCGAACTTCTCAGCCATGTCGTCGTCCGACAGGTAGGTGATGTGGCCGATCATGCGCGCCACTTTCAGGCCGTTCTTCGGCACCGCGCTGTGTTCATAGAAATCGCCGCCGTGATAGTCCGGGTCCGACAGGATGGCCTGGCGGGCGACGTCGTTGAAGGCGATGTTCTGCGCCGACAGCTTTGGCGTGGACGCGATTACCAGGCAGTGGCGCAGGCGCTCGGGGTACATGATGGACCAGGCCAGGGCTTGCATGCCGCCCAGGGAACCGCCCATCACGGCGGCAAACTGCTGGATGCCCAGCTGGTCGGCCAGGCGTGCCTGTGCCGCTACCCAGTCTTCCACCGTCACCACAGGGAAAGCGGCGCCGTATTGCTTGCCGGTTTCCGGATTGATGTGCATCGGGCCGGTCGAACCGAAGCAGGAACCCAGGTTGTTGACGCCGATGACGAAGAACTTGTCGGTATCCAGCGGCTTGCCCGGGCCGACCATATTGTCCCACCAGCCCACGTTCTTCGGGTTATCCGCGTAATAGCCGGCCACGTGGTGCGAAGCATTCAGCGCGTGGCACACCAGCACCGCATTGGATTTGTCCGCATTCAGCGTGCCATAGGTCTCGTACATCAGCATGTAGTCGCGCAGGGACGCTCCGCTCTGTAGCTGAAGGGGTTCCGCAAAGTGCATTGTCTGCGGCGAGACGATTCCAATCGAAGGCATGTGAATCCGGTTGTAAAAAGAGTTGGTGTTACAGGGCTTGCAGGGCGTTGACAGCGTCGGCAATGGTATCAGGGTCCATGCCGCGCATGATCTTGCGCATCTGCGGCGCAATCTGTTCCAGGTCGCTGTTCAGGATTTCCTGCTTGACCGCCAGCAGCTGCGAGGGGTGCATCGAGAATTCGCGCAAGCCCATGCCCAATAGCAGGCGGGTCATCTTGGTATCGCCCGCCATTTCGCCGCAAACGGCGACTTCGATGCCGGCTTTGTGGCCGGCGGCAATGGTCATCGCTATCAGTTGCAGGATGGCCGGGTGCAGCGGGTCGTACAGGTGCGCCACTTCGTAATCGACGCGGTCGATCGCCAGCGTGTACTGGATCAGGTCATTGGTTCCAATGGAGAGGAAATCCATCTTCTTGACGAACATCGGCAGCGCCAGCGCCGCAGCCGGGATTTCGATCATGGCGCCAACCTGCACGTTCGGGTCGTACTTCTCTCCTGCTTCGTCCAGCTGGGTCTTGGCGCGCTTGATCATGGCCAGCGACTGCTCGATCTCGAAAGCATGCGCCATCATCGGGATCAGGATGCGCACTTTGCCGTGCACCGAGGCGCGCAGGATGGCGCGCAACTGGGTCAGGAAGATTTGCGGTTCGGCCAGGCAGTAGCGGATGGCGCGCAAGCCCAGTGCCGGATTGAGCGCGGTGTGCTCCATCTGGTCCAGCGGCTTGTCGGCGCCGATATCGAGCGTGCGGATCGTCACCGGGCGGCCTTTCATGGCCAGCACGGCTTTGGTGTACTGCTCGTATTGTTCGTCCTCGGACGGCATGTCGCCGTCGCGGCCCATGAACAGGAATTCGGAGCGGAACAGGCCAACGCCGTTGGCGCCCGATTCCATCGCGTGTTCGCAATCTTCCGGCAGCTCGATGTTCGCCATCAGGGCGATCTGCGTGCCGTCCCTGGTGACGGCCGGGGTCTTTTTCAGCTTGCCCAGCTTCTTGCGGGCGCGCATCGCAGCCAGCTGGCGCTCGCGGTACTGCTCCAGCACTTGCGCGCTCGGGGTGACGATCACCACGCCGGCATCGCCGTCGATGATCACCCAGTCGTCCTGCTGGATCAGGGTGGAAGCCTGCGACATGCCGACTGCCGCCGGAATGTCGAGCGAACGCGCCACGATGGCAGTGTGCGAGTTCTGGCCGCCCACGTCGGTCACGAAGCCGATGAACGAACGGTCGCGGAACTTCAGCATGTCGGCTGGCGAGATATCGTGGGCCACCACGATCATCTGGGCCAGGAATTCATCGCCTTCGAGTTCGGCCTGCTTTGGCAGCAGCGGTTCGCTGCCCATCAGGACTTTCAGCACCCGCTCGGCCACTTGCTGGATGTCGGCCTTGCGCTCGCGCAGGTAAGGGTCTTCGATTTCGTCGAACTGCGCCGACAGCTCGTCGATCTGGGTCAGCAGCGCCCATTCGGCGTTGTAGTGGCGGCTCCGGATGATGTCCAGCGGCGCCTCGGAAATCATCGGGTCCGACAGGATCAGCGCGTGGACGTCGATGAAGGCGCCCAGCTCCGTCGGGGCATCCTTCGGCAACTCATTCCACAGCGTCTGCAGCTCGCGGTGCACGGCAGCCAGCGCCTGCTGCAGGCGCTTCACTTCCGCTTCCACGTGCTCTTCGGAAATCAGGTAGTGCTTTACATCGAGCGCCGCCGGCGCAAGGATATGCGCGCGGCCGATCGCGATGCCTCGCGAAACCGGGATTCCGTGAAGGGAGAACGATGCCATCGGGCTGCCGTCCCGCATTTACTCGCCTTCGCCGAACTTGTCGTTGACCAGTGCGGCCAGGGCGTTGATGCAATCCTGTTCATCGGCGCCGTCCGCTTCCAGCAGGACTTTGGCGCCCTTGCCAGCAGCCAGCATCATCACGCCCATGATGGACTTGGCGTTGATGCGGCGACCGTTACGCGACAGCCAGACATCGCTCTGGAATTTGGCTGCCAGTTGGGTGAATTTTGCAGAAGCACGTGCATGCAATCCGAGCTTGTTGATAATTTCAAGTTCTTGCTGAATCATGTTTTAGTTTTGATTAATTGACTCGGATACGGTTATCGACCTTGACCGCGCCATTCTGCGCGCCGGCCAGGGCCATTTCCACGACTACGTCCAGCGTATCGGTGCGGTAGGTGATGGCGCGCAGCAGCATGGGCAGGCTGATGCCCGCGACCACCTCGACCTGGCCCGCATCGGCCAGCTTGTTACAGCAATTGGCGGGCGTGCCGCCTTTGATATCGGTCATGACCAGCACGCCGGAACCTGTGTCGAGGCGCTTGATGGCTTCACGCGCCAGCTGCTGCACTTCGTTCAGGTCCTGGTCTGCCACCACGTCGATCGCCTCCAGTTTTTCAACCGGGGCCCGGAACACATGGGCTGCGGCAGCCAGGAAAGCCTGGCCCAGCGGCGCGTGTGTCATCAATAAAATCCCTACCATGTTTATCCTTGCTTGCCTGCCCGGGCTTCCACCGCATCGATGAACATGGACGCAACCTGGAAGCCAGTCTGCTGGGTGATCTCCTGGAAGCAGGTCGGGCTGGTGACGTTTACCTCGGTGAGGTAATCGCCGATCACGTCTAATCCTACCAGCAAGAGGCCGCGCGAAGCCAATTCCGGGCCCAGGGCTTCGGCGATTTCGCGGTCGCGCTGCGACAGCGGCTGGGCCACGCCGGTACCGCCGGCTGCCAGGTTGCCGCGCACTTCGCCCGCTTGCGGGATGCGCGCCAGGCAGTAAGGCACCGGCTTGCCGTCAATCAGCAGGATGCGCTTGTCGCCTTTGACGATGTCAGGGATGTAGCGCTGCGCCATGATGGTGCGCGCGCCGTGCAGGGTCAGGGTCTCGATGATGGAGCCAAGGTTCAGGCCATCGGCCTTCACGCGGAAGATGCCGGCGCCGCCCATGCCGTCCAGCGGCTTCAGGATCACGTCGCCATGTTCGGCCTGGAAGTCGCGCAGGCGGGTTTCGTCGCTGGTCACCAGGGTTGGCGCGGTGAACTGCGAGAACTGGGCGATGGACAGCTTTTCATTGTGGTCGCGGATGGCGGAAGGCTTGTTGAACACTTTCGCGCCCTGCTGTTCCGCCAGCTGCAGCAGGTAGGTGCCGTAGACGTATTCCATGTCGAACGGCGGGTCCTTGCGCTGGATTACCGCGTCGAAGGCGGCCAGGCTGGTATCTTCCGATGGCGCCGCCTTGTACCAGTCATGCTGGTCGCCGGTCAGCTCGATGCGCGAGACGTGGGCCGTGACCTTGCCTTCCTTGAGCGCCATGTGGCGCTGCTGGAAGGCATACACCTCATGCCCCCGGCGCGCCGCCTCGGCCATCATGGCGAAGGTGGAGTCCTTGTAGATCTTGAAGCTGGACAGCGGGTCGGCGAGGAAGGCGATTTTCATGGATTAGTCCAAAAATGTAACAACTGATTTTAGCCTAAAACCGGTAAAACCGTGTCTGCCCCACAGGGTCAGACACATTGCCAGCAGCCGCTCCGTCTTAGGTGTCAGACCCTGCGGGTCTGACACCGGGTTACCGGTTTTAGTAAACCTCCGGATCCGGATCCGTACGCTCCATCTCAAGAGAAGCCGCCAGCAGCGCCAGTCGCGCCACCACCCCATATACATAGAACCGGTTTGGCGCCGCAGTCCCCGGCTTGGCCTTCACATCCGGCACCGCATGCTGCTGCGCGAACGCCAGCGGCACAAACTGCGAGCCCGGCGCGTTCAAGTTCTGGTCCGGCCCCTTCTCGCCATGCACGCGGTAGAAGCCGCCCACCACATAACGGTCAATCATATAGACAACCGGCTCGGCAAACGCTTCCTTGATGCTCTCGAAAGTCGGCACGCCCTCCTGGATATTCAGGTCGGTCACCGCCTTGCCATCCTTGATCACGGTCATGCGCGCGCGCTGCTCTTCCGACAACTCTTTCAGCTCGGCCGCATCGCGAATGGTGATGATGCCCTTGCCATACGTGCCGGCGTCCGGCTTGATGATGACAAACGGCTTCTCCTTGATGCCATATTCCTTGTACTTCTTGCGGATCTTGGCCAGCACCGCATCCACCGAAGACGCCAGGCATTCCTGCCCCTCCCCGGTCGCTAGGTCCACTGCGCCGCATTTGGCGTGGAAGGGATTGACCATCCACGGATCGACGCCAATCAGCTTGCCGAACTTCTTGGCCACCTCATCATAGGCATTGAAGTGGTTGGACTTGCGGCGCATTGCCCAGCCGGCATGCAAAGGCGGCAACAGGCTTTGCTCGTGCAGGTTGGTCAGGATGTCCGGGATGCCGGCCGACAGGTCGTTGTTCAGCAGGATGGTGCAAGGATCGAAATCCTTCAGCCCCAGGCGGCGGCCATTCGGCGAGCGCACCAGCGGCTCCACCACCAGCATGTTGCCGTCAGGCAGCGCCAGCGGCGTCGGCTGGGTAACAGACGGGTCCAGCGAGCCAAAACGGACATTCAGGCCGGTCTGGCGGAAAATCTGCATCAGGCGCGCCACGCCCTGGAAATAGGTCGGGTGACGCGGCTTGATTTCGGGGATCAGCAGCAGGTTGCGGGCATCCGGGCAGTATTTGTCGATCGCCGCCATGGCCGCCTGCACCGAAAGGGGGAGCATCTCGTTGGCCAGGTAATGGAAGCCGCCCGGGAACAGGTTGGTATCCACCGGGGCCAGCTTATAGCCGGCATTGCGCAGGTCGACCGAGGCATAGAACGGCGGCGTATGCTCCTGCCACTCAAGGCGGAACCACCGTTCAATGGCTGGGGTCGCGGCAATGATCTTTTCTTCAAGATCCAGTAACGGCCCGGTCAGGGCCGTAACGAGATGGGGAACCATGTGACTTCCTTGCGGGTTGGTATTTGCAGACTCTCCATTTTGGGGCAAAAACCGCAATTAAAAGATACTTTGGAACAAAAAAAAGCCCCCGAAAGGGGGCGTGCGCGGGGTCTGGCACCTGACAAGACATGGCGCAGCCATGTTTTGTTGGGTGCCTGACCCAGACTTTATGCGTGGTACGCGGACTCGCCGTGGCTGGTGATGTCCAGGCCTTCGCGCTCTTCTTCTTCCGGTACGCGCAGGCCGATCACGATGTCGACCAGCTTGTAGGCTACGAAGGCAACGACGGCCGACCACACGATGGTGACGCCGACAGCGGTCGCCTGGGTGATCACCTGGCCGCTGATCGAGTAGTCAGCGCTTGCCTTGTTGGCAACGTAGTCAAATACACCCTGGCCGCCCAAAGATGGTGCAGCGAACACACCAGTCAGGATCGCGCCCAGGATACCGCCCACGCCGTGCACGCCGAACACGTCCAGCGAGTCGTCCGCGCCGATCAGGCGCTTCAGGCCATTCACGCCCCACAGGCAGATGATGCCGGCCAGCAGGCCGATCGCCAGTGCACCCATCGGGCCAACGAAGCCGCAAGCCGGGGTAATTGCCACCAGGCCGGCCACCGCACCGGACGCGCCGCCCAGCATGGAAGGCTTGCCCTTGAAGATCCATTCACCGAACACCCACGATACGGTAGCGCAGGCAGTTGCCAGCAGGGTGTTGATGAAGGCCAGTGCAGCGATGTCGCCAGCTTCCAGTGCCGAACCGGCGTTGAAGCCGAACCAGCCCACCCACAGCAGCGAAGCGCCGATCATGGTCATGGTCAGCGAGTGCGGAGCCATGGAGTCGCGGCCGTAGCCAACGCGCTTGCCGATCATGATTGCGCCCACCAGGCCCGCAACTGCAGCGTTGATGTGCACCACGGTACCGCCGGCGAAGTCCAGTGCGCCCTTCTGGAAGATCCAGCCTGCCTTGGCAGTCTCGGTCGCCAGGGTTTCGGCGTTGGTGATCGCATCAGGACCGGTCCAGAACCAGACCATGTGGGCGATCGGCAGGTAGCTGAAGGTGAACCACAGCACCATGAAGGCCAGCACCGCGGAGAAGCGCACGCGCTCTGCAAACGCGCCGACGATCAGGCCGCAGGTAATGGCAGCGAAAGTGCCTTGGAAGGCAACGTAGATGAACTCTGGGATCACCACGCCCTTGCTGAAGGTCGCAGCCACCGAGAACGCGCCTTTGGCCGGGTCGTAAATGCCAGCCAGCAGCGAGCGGCCAAAGCCACCGAAGAAGGCATTACCTTCGGTGAAGGCGATCGAATAGCCATACAGGCACCACAGCACGATGATCAGCGCGAAGACGAAGAACACCTGCAGCAGCACCGACAGCATGTTCTTCGAGCGCACCAGGCCGCCGTAGAACAGGGCCAGGCCCGGAATGGTCATCATGATGACCAGCAGGGTTGCCACGAACATCCAGGCGGTATCGCCTTTCTGCGCCACCGGGGCGGCAGGGGCGGCAGCCGGAGCTTCTGGAGCGGCGGCAGCGGCGGCAGGCGCGGCGGCATCAGCCGGGGCTACGGCAGCAGCTGCCGGAGCCGCCGCCGAAGCGGCAGCAGTTGCAGCGGCAGCTGGCGCTTCCGCCGGCTTGGCATCTTGGGCCAGCACAGGCAGCGCTGCGCTGAAAGCCAACAGGACAGTCACCCCCGCCAGCCATTTCTTAATGGTCTTGTGCATCACGGTTCCCCTTACAGTGCTTCGTTGCCGGTTTCGCCGGTACGGATACGGATTACTTGTTCCAGCGACGAGACAAAAATCTTGCCGTCGCCGATCTTGCCGGTGCGGGCGGCATTCTCGATCGCCTCGATAGCCTGGTCGACGATGGCGTCGTCAACCGCCGCCTCGATCTTGGTCTTTGGCAGGAAATCGACCACATACTCGGCGCCGCGATACAGCTCGGTGTGGCCCTTCTGGCGGCCGAAGCCTTTGACTTCGGTCACCGTAATACCTTGCACGTTGATCGCCGACAGGGCTTCACGCACCTCGTCGAGCTTGAACGGCTTGATAATGGCGGTAATCATTTTCATACGAATGCCTCTTTAGAAGGTTTTGGACACGGTCAGCACCAAGCCGCCCTTGCCCAGGTTTTTGCCATTGGTCGGCGCGATGTAAGCGTCGCTGTTGGTCTTGATATAGGCCAGCGCAACGGATGCCACGCCGAAGTCCTTGGTCGCACCGACTTTCCAGTCGGTGTAGCTGAAGGCGCCGCTGTTCTTCACCTTCTGGTGGCCAACGTGCAGGTTCAGGACGATGCCTTCGTACACTTCCTGGTTGACAGAAGCGTCGACATAGGTGCTGTGCTTGCTGTCCGCGAAGCCGAACAGGTTGCTCAGCGAATGCGAGTACTTGAGGGTTGCCGGGCCATAGCCGACCTGGCCATACACCTCGCGGGTATTAGCGCTTGGATGCAGGTCGTTCGATGGATACACGTAAGCCAGGAAGCCCACGTCATAGCTGACGCCAGGCGCGATCTCGCCGCGCTTGCCGCCGTACAGGTCTACTTCAACCGAAGCATCACCGCCGCCGTCCTTGACCCACTTGATGGTGGAGGCCCAGGCGCCTGCATAGAAACCGGTCGGGTTGTTGACCCAGTCGGCGCCGCCTTGCAGCGCCGGTTTCAGGCGGGTTTGCGAGATACCACGGTAGCGGTAGTCGCTGGTCACGGCCGCGTTATAGCTGATCTCATTGTCAGGCTTCGCCTCGGGTGCGGCATCGGCTGCTTGGGCCAGGCCGGTTCCCATCGTTGCCATTGCGAGTGCGACTGCAGCGGTGAGACCCAGCTTCTTGCTCTTATGAATCATGGCGATTTCCTTTTGAGTGAACTTTTATTGCGGTTTAAAATTCAGTCTGAAACAACAGCTTTCTTGCTTATTAGCAGATTGCGTGCCAGCTAGAAATCGTGCAGGAGTTGAAGTTAAGACAGCTTTCCGCACCATTTAAAGCCAAAGCCGCACCGTTGTGGTGCGAAATCTCACACATCAGGAATAAAAAAATGGACATGAACGCCTTCTTCAATGACCTGCAGCAAAAGGTCAACCAGGTCATCGAAAACTCGCCGGCCAAGGATATTGAAAAGAACGTCAAGGCGATGATGACCCAGGGCTTCGCCAAGCTGGACCTGGTGACCCGCGAGGAATTCGACATCCAGGCCCAGATGCTGGCCAAGGCCCGCGCCAAGCTGGAGCTGCTGGAATCGCGCCTGGCCGAGCTGGAAGCCAAGCTGGCCGACAAGTAATCCCCTTGCGCTAGCTCAAACGGGCGGTGGCGCCCGAGGCCTACGATCTTCAGTTGTAGACCGGGAGGCCACCATGAGCATCGCAGTCATCAAAAGCCGCGCCCTGGCCGGCATGCAGGCGCCGGAAGTCAGCGTCGAAGTCCACCTGGCCAACGGCCTGCCCGCCTTCACCATCGTCGGCCTGGCCGACACCGAAGTGAAAGAGTCGCGCGACCGGGTACGCGCAGCCATCACCAATGCGGGCTTCGAACTGCCGCAGCATCGCATCACCGTCAACCTGGCCCCGGCTGATCTTCCCAAGGAATCGGGGCGTTTCGATCTTCCAATCGCCATTGGCATCCTGGCCGCCTCCGGCCAGATTCCTTCTTTGACACTGGAACAATTCGAGTTTGCCGGCGAGCTGTCGCTGACCGGCGAACTGCGGCCAATCCGCGGCGCCTTGGCGATGACCTATGCCATGCAGCGCTCCGCCGGTGGTTCCAGCCGCGGTTTCATTCTCCCGCTTGCCAATGCTGATGAAGCAGCGCTGGTTGCCGGCGCCCGCATCTACCCTGCAGCCACGCTGCTGCAGGTATGCGCCCACTTCGGCCTCGATCCCGATGGCAGCTTCGCCCTGCCGCGCCACGTTGCGCAGCCCCTTCCGGTTCCACCAGCCATTCCCGACTTCGCCGACGTCAAGGGCCAGATCTTCGCCAAGCGTGCGATGGAGGTTGCTGCCGCCGGCCGCCATTCCGTCCTGCTGGTCGGCCCACCAGGCGCCGGCAAGACCATGCTGGCCACGCGCTTCGCCGGCCTGCTGCCTCTAATGACGGACGACGAGGCGCTGGAAGCCGCCGCCGTGCAATCGCTGATCAGCGGCTTCACTGTCGAAGGCTGGAAGGTGCGCCCCTTCCGCGCGCCGCACCACACCTCTTCCGGCGCGGCCCTGGTAGGTGGTGGCAGCGTTCCCCGCCCCGGCGAGATTTCGCTCGCGCATTGCGGCGTTCTTTTCCTTGACGAGCTTCCCGAGTTTGATCGCCGAGTCCTGGAAGTACTGCGCGAGCCGCTCGAATCTGGCCGGGTCACCATCGCTCGCGCCATGCGGCATGCCGACTTCCCCGCTCGCTTCCAGCTGATCGCCGCCATGAACCCCTGCCCATGCGGATACCTCGGACATCCAGCGGGCCTGTGCCAATGCACACCCGACCAGATCCTGCGCTACCAGAACCGCGTTTCGGGCCCACTGCTTGACCGCATCGACATGCAGATCGAAGTTGGCCCGGTACCACCCGAAATCCTGCAAGCGGATGCAGTCGGGGAATTGTCCGCGACGATTGCCGCGCGCGTGCACGCCGCCTTCGAACGCCAGATCGTCCGCCAAGGCAAAACCAATCAGCATCTTACGCCACGCGAAATCGACCGCTTCTGCAAGCCGGATGCCGGCGGCCAGGCGGTGCTGCGTGCGGCCATGCACAAGTTGCATTGGTCCGCCCGCGCCTACCATCGCGTGCTGCGTGTTGCCCGCACTGTGGCCGACCTGGACGGCCAGAAGCAAGTCGGCGGCAAGCATGTATCTGAAGCGATCAACTTGCGCCGCGCCCTTCGGCAGCTATGATCAGGCTACTCGGCCAGCCGCTTGCCATCAAAGTACCTGACGAACTCAATTTCGTTTCCTGATCATCTTCTTGAGCAACTCTGAGTTTCAAATGTAATTCCACGTAAATCCATGGTTTTTGCGGCAGTTTCTTCGCTAGAATTGCCGCCACCATGACTACCCATTACCGTTACTCGCGCTATTGCGCCGGCCCTCTCCTGTTACTCCTGTGCTGCGGCAGCGCCGCTGCGCAAACCCAGACCACCCAGCCAGCCAAGGCCGACGCCGCGCCAGCAACAGTAAAGAAGGAAGTTCCCTCCGAATCCGGCAATATCGCCAGCGTGACGGTGGCCGCCGAGCGCCCCACCAACCGCATCGACCGCCAGGTCTACGATGTCAAATCCGACGCCTCGGCCAGCAATGGCTCCGCAGCCGATGCATTGAACAACGTCCCATCCGTGAACGTCGACCCGGACGGTTCGCTGACCCTGCGCGGCAGCAGCAATGTGCAGGTCTATGTCGACGGCAAGCCATCGGCCATGCTGCAAGGGGATAACCGCGGTCCGGCGCTGCAATCGATCCCGGCCGAAGACCTGGAGTCGGTGGAAGTGATCAACAACCCCGGCGCACAATTCGGCAACGAGGGCGGCGGCGGCCCGATCATCAACCTGGTGATGAAGCGCTCCCGCAAGCCGGGCGGCTTTGGCGTAGCCAATGCCAACTACGGCACGGCAGGCCGCTACAACAGCGCGCTGTCCGGCACTTACAACGAAGGCTTGTGGGGTTTCCAGGGCGGCATCAACGTGCGCCACGATGGCCGCAACTCCGTTGGCGAAACAGTGCGCGACCGCATCGACCCGCGTACCGGTGCGCTGTCGCACAGCGACCAGCAATCGCAGTCAAACGGACTGAATGACAACGCAGGCCTGAACGGCGGCGTCACCTACAACCTGGGCGCCAACGACACGGTGGGTGCACAAGTCGCCTATTCCCACCGCACCAACGATGCGCGTGCGACCGACAACTACCTGTCGACCGATCCGGATGGCGTGGTCACCGATAACTATCTGCGCAGCACCGTGCGCGAAGGCGAGAGCACAAACTACTCCTGGAATGCGCGCTGGGACCACAAGGGCGATGCGCCGGGCGAGATCTTCAAGATGGACTTGCGGGTATCGAACGCCACCAACGACTCCGACAGCAACTACCGCAATAGTTACGTCGTGCGCCCGCCCATCGGCAGCCAGACTGACAGCGCGCAGAAGAATCGCAACAAGAACGAGATCATCGACTTCACCGGCGACTACGAAGCAAACCTGTTCGGCGGCGTCACCAAGCTTGGCTACAAGATCGTCCAGAACCGCAACGACTCGAGCATCGATTACACCAATATCGACCCGGTCACGCAGGAAGGCTCACCCAACGCGCTGCGCAGCAATGCCTTCGACATGAAGGAAACCATCTACGCCGCCTACGGCTCCTACCAGATGCGCCTCAACGAACAGTGGGGCCTGATGGCCGGCCTGCGCGCCGAGCATACCGAGATGGAGATCGAGCAGCTCACCAGCCAGGTCGCTGCCGGCAATAGCTACACCAACCTGATTCCGAGCTTTTTCGCCACCTACAAAATGAGCGAAAACTCGCAAATGCGCTTCGCCTACGCGCACCGCCTGCGCCGTCCGAATGCACAGGACCTGAATCCCTTCGTGGTCTACCGCGATGAGTTGAACGTCTCTTCCGGCAATCCGAAACTGAAGCCGGCGCAAACCGATTCCTTCGAACTCGGTTACGAGACCCGCCTGTTCGGCCTCGAGACCAACCTGCGCGGCTACTACCGCGACGAGACCGATTCCATCCTCGATCGCAAGTACTTCATCAGCGACACCGTGCTGCTGACCACCCGCGAGAATGCAGGCAGCACCCGTTCAGGCGGCATGGAATTCACGCTGACCGGTAAGCTTCTACCGTCGCTGACGCTGAACCTGAGCGGCAACGTCGCCCGCTTTGAACAAAGCGTGCTGGAGACGAATGGCGACCAGACTACGCGCACTGCTTCTTCGCTGAGCGGGCGCCTGCGCCTGAACTGGCAGGCCACCAGCACCGACATGCTGCAAGCGGCAGTCCAGGCACAAGGCAAGATGCTGACTGGCCAGGGCTACCGCGAACCGAACACCACGCTGAACCTGACCTGGCGCCACGCCATCACGCCGCAACTGGCCCTGATGGTCAATGCCACCGACGTCTTCAACAGCAACAAGATGTCGACCATCACCGACACCTATGCCCTGCGCGAACGCTCGCTGCGCGAATTCGACGGCCGCATCATCTACGTCGGCCTGTCTTACCGCTTCGGCGGTTCGGCCGGCATGCAACGCGAGCGCGACGGCGGACCGGAACGCGGTCCGGGCGGCATGCGCGGACCCGGCATGGGCCCGCCACCAGGAGGCGGCATGGGGCCAGGCATGGGCCCTGGCGCAGAGTAACCGTGGCACGAGGTGCTACCATTCAGGTCATGAATAAACCGACCCTGACCAAAGCCCTCGCCGCCCTGCTCGCCGCAGGTGCACTCGCTGCCTGCAGCCCCAAATTCGACTGGCGCGATTTCCGCAGTAACGACGCGCCTTACACCATCATGTTGCCCGGCAAAGCCGCCACCCACACCCGCGCCGTCAACCTCGATGGACAGGAAGTGAAGATGACCATGTCCGCAGCAGAAGTCGACGGCACCATGTTCGCCGTTGGCACTGCTGAGCTACCGGACGCGGCCAAAGCCGCCCAGGCCGTGCAGGCGATGAAGCTTGCCATGGTACGCAATATCGGCGGTACTATTACCAAAGAGGGCACCAAGGACGGTGCATTTGAAGTGGAAGCGCGCGGCGTCGCTCCTAACGGCGCTCCGTTGGCCATGCATGGCCGTTTCCTGGCGAAGGATAAACGCGTCTATCAGGTCGTCATGCTGGGGAACCAGAAACATTTTGATGCGGATACGGTTGATACATTCTTGAGTTCGTTTAAATTGTATTAAGAAGCACGGTGTGCGCGACTGCAGTCGTGCTATCGTGAGCACATCAACAAACTACGGGAAGCGCGCCATGTTGATCAAATTCAAATCCATTTCGTCGCCGGAAGTCATGATGGCTCACGAGCACGTTGAACGCATCATGGACCTGCTGAAGAAGAGCCCCACGAGGGGTGTCATTACAGCAGCGGAAGCTTCCCAGGCCTTGCAGCTTCTCGAGAAAGAAGTTGCGCTAAGCAAACTGCATCCGGAAGTCGATTCCGAGCATGCGGCCCATATGCCAAGCCATGCGTTGCCGGATGACGATGGCGATAGCGATTTCGGGGAAACACAGAAGGTAGGATTTGCTCAGCGCGCCTTCCCCCTCCTGGAAATGCTGCGTGCCGCCCAGACGGGCGGACACGATATCGTGTGGGGCGTCTAGCCCCACCACTGGCTTACTTCTGGGCCGGCACGAAGTCTTCCATGACCGCCTTGCGCAGCAGCGCAGGCGGCAACATCCCCTGGGACAGCACGAAGTCGTTGAAGGCCTTGCGATTGAACTTCTGGCGCAAGGCCACTTCTGCCGCCTGGCGGGTTTCCATCAGGCGCTGGTAGCCATAGAAATATGAAGTAGCCTGGCCTGGCGCACGGAAGGTGTAGCGCTGCATCTCCTGGGTTGCCATGCCTTCCGACAGGCCAACTTCGTCCATCAGGAACGATTTCACACCTTCAGGGCTGATTTCACCCAGGTTCACCATCGGATCGAGGAAGGCACGGGCCGCACGTTGCATGCGGGCTTGCAGTGCAAAGAGCTGGCCATCGAGCGGCTCGAACGGCTGCATTTCCGCTTCGGCATACAGCGCCCAGCCCTCGACGTTTACGCTATTGAAGGCAAACACGCCGCGCGCAGTCGACACGCCCATCTCGATCATCTTCGCGAACTGCAGTTCGTGGCCTGGACGTGCTTCGTGCGCAGTCAGGGTCCAGCTGCCGGCCTGGTGGGTGAAGTCATCGAACACCAGCTTCTTGCCGCTGGTATCAGGCGGCATGCCGGTAGTCAGCACGAATTCGCCGTACTCACCGGTGTTGCCGATCAGGCGAGGTGGGCTCATGTGCGGCGCAGGTTGCTGCGCATTCTCGGCCTCACTCGCCAGGCGGATCACAGCCTTGCGGTCCGGCAGGGTAACGATGCCCTGCTCGCGCACGGCAGATTCGATTTGCGACAGTCGCTCGCCATACAGCGGCATGACCTGATCAGCCGGGATCTGCTGCTTCTTCAGCTCGCGCATGACCGCGCGGTAGTCTGCATTTGGCAGCTTGCGTTCCTTGGCGATCAGGCTCGCAGTAATCGCCATCTGGTTGCGGATCTCCGCAAACGAGGTCAAAGCCTTGGCGATCAGCTCCTTTGGAGCAATATCCACGCCGAACTGGTGCAGGTTGTCGGCATACACTTCCGCCGGCAGGCGGTGATCGGCACGCGCCTTCGGCAGGATCTGGTCCTTGATCTTGGCGTTATATGCATTCAGTTGGCTTTCGATCGCCGCGAATGACGGCTCCCAGCCTTTGAGGTCGCTCTTGCTGAGCAAGTCCTTCATGCCTTTGATCAGGGATGGCGCAGCACTCAGTGCCTGCTCCACTTCGCCTTTGTATGGGCCGAGCAGGTTCTTGTCGGCTTTCTGGCGTTCCAGGTAGCGCTCGTAAGCCAGCTCGGTAATCGGGCGGTAGCCCTTGGTGATGCCGGCGTATTTTTCCATGCGCACCAGCAAGGTCTTCTGGCGCTCTTTCGGAATGCGTGGATCCAGCGTCTGGCGCATCACGCCGAACATCAACTGGGTCAGGTCAAGGAAGGGCAGCATGTGCTTGCGGTTCACGGCCGCCGAGCGCAACTGGTCTTCGGCCGCACCGATCAGGATTTCCAGGTCTTGCCTGACTTTCGGGTCCTTCTCCGCCTTCATCCGCTTCTGCAGTTCGGCAATGACAGCGCGTGTGTCCTTGGCGGTAACCTCGAACAGGTCGCGCGACATATCGGTGATCTGCTCATCATAGCCATCGACGCCCAGGCTGCTCGCACTTTCGGGCGAGTACTTGGCTTGCAGGTTCAGCAGCAGCTTGGCGTTCTCATTGCTCTTGGTGACCCAAGCCGGCTCGGTAGCCGCGGAGACATGCAGGGACAGCAGGGCCAGGGTAAGGCCACTGAGGAGTTTGGTGATCGGCATCGTTATTCCTTTATAAAGAATTGCGTGCCGTATCATAATGCAAAAAGCCCGCTGGCACATGCCTAGCGGGCTTTTCTAATAAGAGCCTGACGATAACCTACTTTCACACTGGTTGCAGCACTATCATCGGCGCAGAGTCGTTTCACGGTCCTGTTCGGGATGGGAAGGGGTGGGACCGACTTGCTATGGTCATCAGGCATGACTTGTCAACAATCCGGGAAGAAGTAAAAGGGGGGTAGTATTCTCAAACACAGGCAAGTGCTACATAACCGTCAAGGTTATAGGGACAAGCCGTACGGGCAATTAGTATCAGTTAGCTTAATGCATTACTGCACTTCCACACCTGACCTATCAACGTCCTGGTCTCGAACGACCCTTCAAGG
>Ga0102588_1000864_pt1 | contig 27567 bp, 25 predicted proteins | sample AraplaMF_Col_mMS_FD_76854 | JGI IMG/M metagenome (GOLD analysis project Ga0102588, IMG submission 76854) | Arabidopsis root microbial communities from the University of North Carolina, USA - plate scrape MF_Col_mMS (SPADES assembly) (version 2) | ecosystem: Host-associated > Plants > Roots >...
CTCCTTTGTCTACGAAGGCATCAAGGAAGACGTGCAACTCGCATCTATTTCCGGTGGCACGGATATTGTTTCCTGCTTCGTCCTCGGCAACCCCTTGCAACCAGTCTGGCGTGGCGAAATCCAGGGGCCGGGCCTCGGCCTGGCGATGGATGTGTGGGACGACGAGGGCCGGCCGGTTCGCCAGGAAAAGGGTGAACTCGTCTGTACAAAGGCCTTTCCGTCGATGCCCGTGATGTTCTGGAACGATCCTGATGGGGCGAAGTACAGGGCAGCCTACTTCGAGCGTTTCGACAATGTATGGTGCCACGGCGACTTCGCGGAGTGGACCGCGCACGAGGGCATCATCATTCACGGGCGCTCTGACGCCACCCTCAATCCCGGCGGCGTCCGCATCGGAACCGCGGAGATCTACAATCAGGTCGAACAGATGGGCGAAGTCGCGGAGGCTCTCTGCATCGGCCAGGAATGGGATGACGATGTCCGCGTGGTTCTGTTCGTGCGCCTCGCGCCCGGCGTATTCCTGACCGATGACCTGACGAAGGCGATCAAGAGCCGCATTCGCACAGGCGCCTCGCCACGGCATGTGCCGGCAAAGATCATTGCCGTCAGCGATATTCCTCGCACCAAATCGGGGAAAATCGTTGAACTTGCGGTGCGCGAGGTCGTCCACGGTCGGCCGGTCAAGAACAAGGAGGCGCTTGCCAATCCGGAGGCGTTGGATCTCTTCGCGGGGCTTTCCGAACTGCGCGCGTGAGCAACGGGTGCAACCGGCCACTACAAGCTTTCACCGTTAACAGATTGAAGGCTGCGGCAACTTTTCGCTAAGAAACGTTGGTCATGAATGAATTTAACTTGGGGCTGCAGATGAACGAGGCAGCCGGAGCCTTGGGCTCCTGAAACATGATGTTGCTTAACTAAGCCCTTGTTGAACAGCACACCCCAACTCTCAGGCAGCCCCTCCGGCTGCCTTTTTTCGTTCAGCCTGCAAGGACCCGCTGTGACGGGAAGGCGATCTCTACCAGCGTGCCTTCGTTGGGTGCGGAACTGATCGCGAAAATGGCCCGGTTGGCATCGACCATCGCCTTGGTCAGCGGCAGGCCGAGTCCCGTACCTTCGCCACGCGGCCGAGACTGTGCGGACACCTGACGGAACGGCTTCATGGCTTGGTCCAGTTCGCTCCGTGTCATGCCGACGCCGGTATCGCGCACCCGCAAGACGACGCTGCCGTTTGCCTCATAGGAGGGGGAGACGACAATCTGTCCGCCCGCCGGCGTGAACCGTATCGAGTTCGACAGGATGTTGAGTGCAATCTGCTTGACCGAACGGAGGTCGGCGACGACGTCAGGCACGGCCTGGGATAGGGCTGTGCGGATGATGACTCGCTGGCTGTTGGCCTGCGGCTGGAGGAGCGAGACCGCCTCCGAAACCGCCTCGTTCAGGTCGATGGCGCCGAAATCGAGGTCCATTTCGCCGGCCTCGATCTTCGAGATATCCAGCAGGTCGTTGACGATATCGAGGACATGGCGTCCGGAACGACCGATGTCGTTGGCATACTCGACATAGCGCGGATGCCCGATCGGGCCGAAGCGCTCGCTCGCCATCATGTCGGAAAAGCCGATGATCGCATTGAGGGGCGTACGGATCTCATGGCTGACGCGCGCGAGGAAGTCGGTCTTGTGTTCGCTCGCCGTCTCCGCTGCGCTCTTGGCGCTGCGCAGTTCATCCTCGGTACGCTTCCACTGGGTGATATCGCGGATGACCGCGCAATAGCCGCTCGAGGAGGTGAGGCGTCCCATCGTCATGAACAGCGGCACGAAGCCGCCGCCGGCTTCGCGTCCGATGACTTCGCGGCCATCGTTAAGCACGCTTGCGACGCCGTGGCCCGAGAGGCCGCCGAGGTAATCGAGCACAGCTCTTTGGCTCTCATGCGCAAACAGCATGACGAAGGGCTTTCCGCGGGTCTCGTCCTCATCGTAGTTGAACAGCGCGCTTGCCGAGCGGTTCATCGAGCGGATGTCGCCTTCAGCGCCGATCACCACGACGCCGTCGGTCGCCGTTTCCAGGATCGAGCGCAGTTCTTCGACTTCCACCTGCAGCTTGGCGACCTTCTCCAGCATCCTTTCGAACGAACGAGGCTCTGCGGGCGGCGCAGGGCGCGCGCGAACTGCCGCGTCGCTTGCCGCCGGCATCAACGCCAGCATCAAGGCGCTGCTTTCCTCCCAGCGAATGGACTGCAGCCGCGCCGTGACCGGAACGAGACTATCATCGACCGTTACCAGCATCATCGAACCGGAGCGGCCGGCACTTCCTTCGATCTCCGAGCGCTGCAGCAGCGCATCGATGCCACCGACCTCGCCCAGGGCTTCCAGCGACTTGTAGCCGGTCAGTCGCATGAATTCCGGGTTGGCGTGGATCAACTGGTCGCCCGCATGCACGAGGACGGCGACAGGCAGCTGGTCGATGGCAGCCGCGGACAGGCCGGCGCCCATCTTTGCGCGCGGCGGAATGAAGCTCGCCAGCATATCCATCTGGCTGACGGTTTCTTCCAACCCCTCGGTCACACCGTCGTCGGGTGCGGAGGCCGAAGTGACCGTCTCGGGTTCGTTGACAGAAGGCTGTGCCTCGTCACCCTCTTTCTGTTCAGGCGAGGCGTCTACCGAATCGTCCTCGAATGCGGAGGATTGATCAGCATGCATACTGGCCTTCGGCGTTTCCGCTGCCGCGATGTCGCGCTTCCCGGTTTCGCTTACCCGAGGCTCGTCGTCGCTGCGCGGCTCGCGAACGCCGAAGGCTTCGAGACGCTTGGCGATCTCGCGGAAATTTGCCTGCTCGGCGGAGGTGAGCTGCGGCCCGGCCCCGTGGAGCTGTACGATCTTGTCGGTCAGGCGGCGGCTCGGACTTTCGACGATCCGCAGGGCCGGCGGCTCTGCTGATGGTTGTGGTTTCGTCGGCTCGGGTGTCGCCTCAATGTCAGCTTCGGTGGTTGCGGCCTCTTCTGCAGCCGGCTCGAAAGCCGGGGCGGCCGTCTCCACCACCGTCGGCTCGCTGGTCGCCACTTCATCAGCGAGCGCCGACAACGCTGCGTCGTCAGAGGTTTCCGCCTGCTGCTCGAGCGCTGCCGCGTCGATGCCGTTCGGGCCAAGTGTCAGGCCTAGCGCCAAAGGATCTTCGGCGGCATCGGACAGGCGCACGACACCGAAGCCGCGAAAACCGTCGAATTCCCGGCTTCGGGTGTAGGTGGGCAGGGCCGCGAGGTCGACCGGGACTGCCAGACTCGTCCCTTCGATCGGCCAGTTGATTGTCTTGCCCGACCATGTGTCGCGCCGCGCCAGAGCTTCGCTGATCTTGCCATCGGGATCGAGATTGAAGAGTGCCGAAATATCGCTGAAGGGCGTGCCGACGATGTCAGCCGCATGTGGTCCGACCGCCTCGGCAAATTCGCTCGACACCTCGCTGAACCGTCCCGCCGCGTCGATTTTCCAAACAAATCGGGTCGCGCGGCTATTTGGATTGAACACAAAGGTACCCGCCTTGGCGGCCCGGGCTGGCTCCGACTGCTCTATCTCAGGGGCGACGGCGGCATCCTGATCGGCGGCGTCTCCCACATGTTCGGTTGCTGGTGCTTCCGCAGGACTGTATGCGACGGCAGCGGCCACAGCGGGTTCATCCGTCAGGCGTTCCGGCGTTGTCTCGGTTGCGTTCGGTTCCTCGGCAGCCTCGTCCGTCGGAGCCGGCAGCGGTTCGGCTTCCTGGCCCATCGCTTCAGCGCCGATCGCCTCCTCGGCGATTGCGGCAGCTTCCGTGGTCATGGCTTCGGGTTCGCCCTCGTGATTGTTCTCCTCGGGAAGCTCTTCCATGTCCTCGATGCCAGCAATGGCATCGATCGCGTCGACAAAGCTCGCGACCTGCGGTGCCGCCTTATGGTTAACGGCGGCTGTGGAAAAGTCCTCTGCGGGCGCCTGAGAGTCGATCGGGTCGAGATGCCCGATGACGGTTTCAACGGCGAATAGGAGATTGAGGGCCGGCTCGTCACTCAGTCGTCCGACGGCGGCCGGAAGGAGGCCCTTGCCGGTGGCAACGGGCCGTTTCACCAATCGGTCCGCGTGGCCGCCCGCAAGCGTCGTCATGGCCTTGGCGGTTTGCTCCGTGACGCCCAGCGCGGCAAAACCGGGCGACGCGGCGATGATTTCGCCGTCGGCGCCGATCACAGCCATATGCGTATCCGGATCGTCGAGTCCCTTGAGCATCCGTTCGGCGGATGCCTTGATCGACAGGGCGTTGGTCGCAACCGGCAGGGACAGAAGAACCGCGCGCTCCCCGGAGGAAAGGCGGATCAGTTCGACAGTTGCCTGAACGGCAACACGTTGAAAGCCCCGGGCAATGCGGATCATAAAGTTGCGGCTGTCGCCGACATTCACGAGCTGCAGGGCTGTGGCTTCCAGCTGGCGAAAGGTGATGTCAGCCGCATTTATGCCTTGGTCGAGCAGATCGTAGACCGCCGATTGCCCGAAGAGCTCGGCGCCGGCGCCGTTCGCCCAGAGCGCGCGGCCGAGATCCGCCGACAGCAGCACCATCGCTTCGCCACGCGAAAAGCGTTCCCGTACACGGGCATGCACGGCGATGTCGATGAACGGGTACTGCACTGCGGGCATGATCGAACCTTCGGCTTCGGTCATCGTGAAAATTAATAGTCTATTAATAACGATAGCCCTGAACGGGGTCCAGAACGGCGTCCGGCTTTCGGCTGGAAAGGTTAACGCATTGTGCGCCGCACAAGTATGTTGCAATGCACAAAAATCTGCGCTATATAATGGACATCTAACCTACGAGGCCATCACGCATGCCGAGGCAAAAGGAGCGCAAACCAATGGCTAACATAAAGATGGACGACGTTTTTTCAATGTCGTCGTTTGATCCTTCCAAGTTCACTGAATCTTTCCGCGACTTCGCGGAAAAAGGCGCACAGCAGTCGCGTGAAGCCTATGCCAAGATGAAGAGCGCCGGCGAAGAAGCGAGCAAGACGCTCGAAGTCACGGTTCAGACTGCCCAGGCCGGCGCTGTTGAAATCGGCCACAAGGCGATTGACGCTCTGCGCACGAACGCGGAAAACTCGCTGACCCACATGGAAGCGCTGCTTGCAGTCAAGTCGGTCGCCGAGCTCGTCGAACTCCAGACGACTTTCCTGCGCAAGCAGGTCGAGCTGACGATCGAGCAGGCGAAGACCATGCAGGAAACCTCCAAGCAGGTTGCCGAAAAGCTTGCGAAGCCTTCCAAGGAAGCAGCTGAAAAGGTCATGGCCTCCTTCAAGGCGGCCTGATTCTTTAACAGGACACACGAAGAGGCTGGACCATTTGTCCGGCCTTTTTGTATATTGGGGCGAGATAGGGCTTGAATTAATTTCCAAGTCCTCGTATGTGACCCCCGTCGCGTCGGACGCGACTTGTGCGGTTGTAGCTCAGTTGGTTAGAGCGCAGGTTTGTGGCACCTGAGGTCGGAGGTTCGAGACCCCCCAACCGTACCATTCTTCCACAATGAAATCAGAGTACAACCGACCCTGTCCGCCCGGGAACCATGTTCCGGGATTGCTACTTGGAACTTGTCTCGAACATCTGGCGCGTTGAAGGTCTAGGCGTTCTGCAATTGGCGTGGCAATACCGCCAAAAGCTCGTCGGGTCAGCTTCCGCCGTCCGCGCCCTCCCAAAAAGAGGTGGCATTGCGAATGTTTTTCGAGATCCCCCGTTCTTCCCGCCACGTGCGTCCCGTGTCCTCAACTATCGGCTTGCGGTCCGGAGAGAATATATAGTTATCGTAGCCTGCGACGGCGCGCTCCAAGGCCGAATTCACACCTGAATAGAATTGCTTCTCCGGATCGAAGAGCGGGTCCATAAGAACGGCGCTCATCCTGGCGAAATTGCCCTCAATAACCGAGGGAGATGTCGTGAATTTCGGATAAGTTCTAGGAAGCGGAAGCTTGATGCCTAAGATGGTCGTGTAGCGCCTGCGTCTATGAAGATATCCCCGCCTCGCTATGTCCCAGTTTTGATTGGCAGTGTGGAATGATGCCTGCTTGACGTTCTCAGACTCGAAACAAGCCTCGATGCGAGAGTCGATGTCATCCAACGCCAGCCAGTCGTCTTCCAGGTGCATGACGAAGCCGCTTGTCGTCGACGACCAGAGCCTTTTCACCGCGGAACCAAAGCCCGCGTCAAAGGGCGTGAAAATAACAGGTGATGGGAAGTAGCGCCTTACGACTTCGACGCAGGCCCCTAAGTCAGCCTCGTCTCCGAATATGGGATCAATATTTACGAAGACGTTTTGCACATCGTGGTGGGCAAATGCTCGATGGGAGAAGCTGTCCAGTGTCGCGCGCAGGAGTTCCGGTCGACGACCGGCAATGATCGTTACGTCGATTTTCACTTTTGCGTCACCTACAGATTGCCACCAATTGGCTGGCTTTCGCCCAAGCAACCCTGTATGCGAACCCGACATGGATTTGGAGTCCGTAGTGAAAAAAATCGTAAGAGAAAGGGCAAACTCAAGAACGCGACTGGGCTTTTCGTGGCATCTGAAAGGAGAAAATTCAGCGCCAATGAGATAGCGCCCTTGGTGTTTTTCCGTTCGAAGCGTCAACCGCCGATTACCTCGATTTGCTTCAATCGAAGTCTTTGGCTCTGCGAGCGTATGTGATGTCCCGGACTATTAATGTATATGCGGCTTCCGTAGGTAGCCGGTTCGGTCAGGAGGCGGAGAACTTCGGCGACAACCTAATGGCTGATTTGCTGGAGGGAATGTTTGGCCTCAAAGCCAACTACGTCAAGCATGGCTCCGCGGAACTCCTCGGCGTTGGCAGCATTCTGGACTCCTATTACAGAAGAAAGAAGGGCGCGAGTGTTCCGCTTCTTTCAAGACGTCCCTGGAGAACGCTGCATGTCTGGGGCTCGGGTTTCATGAACGAGAATTCTGCGGCCGTGTGGCCGCAACGATTGAAATTTCATGCCGTCCGCGGGCCGCTCACGGCCGCGAGAGTGAAGCAACGTTTGCCGTTGGGCGACCCGGCTCTCCTTCTCCCCAGGCTCTGGCCTATGCGGGGCATTAAGCAATTCGCTGTTGGAATTATCCCTCATTTTGCAACCCTTCCGCTTTTCAGGGACAGGTACGCGAGCAGCCTTCCTAAAGGATGGCAGATTATCGATCTCCTGCAGAAGCCGAAGGAGATTTGCGAGCTGATTTCGGCGTGTGACGTGATCGTCTCCAGCAGCTTGCACGGGCTCATTGTCGCCGATGCGTACGTTGTACCGTCAAGGTGGGTAGCGCCGGAAAACTCTATTAAAGGCGATGGCTTCAAGTTCAGAGACTATGAGGCACAGCGAGGAGTTGCGTTTTCGCCTCCGGTCGAGTTCCATGAAATATTGAGCAATGGAATCAAGGGCGAAGACCTAACTGTCTCCACGCCAAGCAACCAGTTGCTTGACCAGCTAGTTTCGTCTTTTCCTTTCAAGTGACTTCCAAGATTCTGGGCCATCCTGATCGCTCTCCAAGAATGGTCGGTCTCAAAGGCTTATCACCGGCGAACCCGGAAAGCTTAGCCAGAGCACCGCTTCGCCTGCCGCGCGAGTGGGGACAAGGCGAATGCCCCGTTCCCCCCAAGCGCATACCAATCAATACTTCGATGGAACGTAGAGTTCTGGCGGCAGCACCTTGCGCTCGTAGTCCGGATTGAAGACGCGGTTGGGCAGGGTGATCTCCTCGTGCGGCACCTCAGTGTAAGGGATCTGACGCAACAGGTGATCGATGCAGTTCAGCCGTGCCCGCTTCTTGTCGTTGCCTTCGACGATATGCCACGGGGCTTCCGGAATGTTGGTGCGCGCGAAGGTCTCTTCCTTCGCCTTGGTATAGCCTTCCCAGCGGACGCGCGATTGCAGGTCCATCGGCGAAAGCTTCCACTGCTTCAGCGGGTCGTGGATGCGCACGAGGAAGCGCATCTGCTGCTCTTCATCGGTGATCGAGAACCAGTATTTGACAAGCCGGATGCCTGAGCGAACGAGCATGCGTTCGAATTCCGGCACGTCGTTGAAGAACTCCTCGACCTGGTCCTCGCTCGCAAAGCCCATCACCCGCTCCACGCCCGAGCGATTGTACCAGGAGCGGTCGAAAAGAACGATTTCGCCACCGGCAGGCAGATGCGGGACATAGCGCTGGAAGTACCACTGAGTCTTCTCGCGGTCGGAAGGCGCGGGCAGGGCGACGGCGCGGACAACGCGCGGATTGAGGCGTTGCGTGATGCGCTTGATCACGCCGCCCTTTCCGGCGGAGTCGCGACCCTCGAAGATCACGACGACCTTCTCCTTATTATAGACCACCCAATCCTGAAGCTTGATCAACTCCGCCTGCAGCGAAAGCAGCGCGCGAAAATAGTCGAGCCGCGGGATCGATGCCGGATGGGCGTTGCGATAGATTTTGCGGATCGCGTCTGACAGCGTCGGCTCCGAGAGTTCCAGCTCGTAGTCCTCATCGATGGTGTCGGCCAGTTCGGCTTCGAGCCAATCGGACTGGTTGATGTCGGATATGTTGTTCATAGGCGTTCACCCTCGATGCGTTCGTGGCGCGGTTTGAAACGTGGCGGCATGGCGACGATGTCTCTGAACAGTCGTCATCTTCCAGCAGATCCTTAGTCGGATTTATTCCCTTAGAATGAACCTCCTGTGACACTCGGCGTGGGCTTTGCTGCGTTCGAAGAGTGGTCGCTTTTGCGTGCGCCCGCCGAGTGAATGAGGGCCGGGCAGTAACCTAGGGGCGGTGTCACATGAACCGCGGATGCGCTTTCATCGAGAACTCGTCTCCCGGCCTTTGTCGTCTCATTTGCCCAGTTTCGGCCGCAAATGATTCGCCCGAAACATGCGCCCATGCCTAAGAATAGGTGACAAATCGCCGCGTGCGAGACGTTTTTTCAACAGGTGGCAACGTCCATGTGGCCGGCGAGGCGGTCAGGAAAATGTGCTTTGCTAACAAGGGACAATCTGATTTTGCCCACTTGCCCGAGGCTCCGTTGCCGCGCTCTCGTTGATCACGGATTAACCGTACTGCATTGCAAATCGTGATCGGGGGTGTCATTTTCCGGTCGGGGGTTAATTCAGAGTGATTTCAGAAGGAGACGTAAATGTCCATTTCGCTCAGCAATCTGGATGCATCCAAGGCTACCGCCGTTTCGGCCGTGAATGTAGCCGCTGCTGTACGTGCCGCTCGAGAGGCCGTAGGCTATAGCCTCGACGACCTCGCAGTGACTTGTGGCTTGGTTGTTAATGAGATTGAGGAAATCGAGAGTGGTGAGGATGCTGATCCCGCCAAGCTCAAGCGGATCGCCTCTGCATTGCAGGTGCCGCTCTCATCGTTTGCTCCGATGTGATAATGACCTCAGGGCTGGGCAGGCAGTCGCCCGCCTGGCCTTGCCTCTCCCAAAAACGCCTGTAACACCGCCCTTCATCTTTTCTTAACCATCTCCTCCGAACCGCTGAACGCTCTTGCTCGCGAAGGGTAATTTTACCGCCGCTGATTGTCCGGTGCGTTAGCAACTTCATCGCAAATGTCCGCCCTCGAACGAGCCGGGCGCCTGTGCACTTCGGCGGTTTTGTGTATAGAGGAGAGGGCAATGAGCAGGGCTCGACGCATTGGCGCCACGCGGATTGATTTGAACGAGCTCATCAAGCGTAGCGCGCTTGCCGTCCTTGCCATTCTTGCGGTCTTGCTCCCAGTCCTGAAAGTCAGCTTGGTCAGCGAGTCGGACGATATCGTTCTCGGGGATTTCCGGTTGCTGGGTGGGGCGGCCTATCTGCTGCTGGTGGCCTTTCTGTGCGGCCTTTCTACCGTTGTCATCGATAGCATGCGGGCACATTCGCGCTTCATCGACATGGCCGGATTGATCATCGCGGTCGCGGCCGTCTCGCGCGCTGCCTATAGTCTCAGCGCGAGGCTTATACGCAATCCGATCGCGGTTGATGCACCTCCCCAGAGACTGGATCAGTTGGCGCAAGTCTCCTTGTACTATGGCAGCGTTCCGCTGTTGCTCATCCTGTTCGGCGCCTTGTGGCAGTCGCGAAAATCCTGGCGCAGCTAAGCGATCGATCGGGGATGGAACCGCGCTCGCTCCTTGGACGTTCTAGTCGATAGGAGAAATGCGCATGTCGAAGACGCTTCTATATGGCGCGACCAAGGTGGATGAAGGCAACGAAGCCTATTCCGCCATTGCGAGCCTTGAGCAATTCCAGTGGCGGAACCGTGTCCTTGTCATCTTTGCAGACAAGGGAAACGCGCGGGCTGCTCGCCAGGAAAACCAGTTGCTTGCCGATCGCGATGCCTTGCAGGACCGCGATATGGTCATTCTCAAGATCGTCGGCGGCAGTGTCAGGGAGCTTTTCGGCGCTGGCGAAAAGCTGGACGCTGCGGCGATTGCCCGCGATTTGGGTGATCCGACTGCCGGAGAGTTCGCAGCCTTTCTCGTCGGCAAGGATGGAACGGTAAAGCTCAAGGTGAGCGAGCCGGTCACCAGCGCCGAACTGTTTGCGATCATCGACAGCATGCCGGTGCGCGCTGCCGAAGTTGCGGCAGAGAAGCAGCAGACGAGCGAAGAATCTGAGAAGCGCGACTGACCCTGCCGCGTTGACCCGATGTTACAGGAATATGTGGCGCTCGGCGGCCACGAGTTCCTGCAGGAAATCGGAAACGGTACGCACCCGCACGAGTTCGCGTGCGCTTTCATGAAACGTCGTCCAGTACGCTCGCCGGATCGAGATATCGGGCAGGATGCGCACGAGTTCGAGATTCTGCCGGGCAATATAGTCGTGCAGGATGCCGATCCCGGCGCCGGAAAGCACGGCTTCTGTCTGCCCCGTCGCCGAAGAAATCTCGAAGGCGGCGTTCCAGTTCCGCATCACCTCGCCGGTGAAGTTCAGCGATTGGGAAAAGATCAGGTCCTCAACATAGCCGATCCGCCGGTGCTGTTTCAGCGCCTCGACGTTGGCGGGCTGACCATTAAGTTCGGCATAGCTTCGTGATGCATAAAGGCCGAGCGTGTAGTCGGTGAGCTTGGCCGACACGAGCCGGCCTTGTTCGGGCCGCTCCAGCGTGATGGCGATATCCGCCTCACGCTGTGAAAGCGAGAATGATCGCGGCACCGGCACAAGCTGGATCTTCAGTTCCGGATGACGCTCGATCAGTCGACCCATGCGGGGCGCGAGAAAGGAAACGCCGAAACCGTCGGGCGCTCCCACCCGCACCGTCCCGGCGATTGCCGTATCGGTACGGCCAAGATTTGCCTGCACGGACAGCATTTCGGTTTCCATCCGCTCCGCAGAGGCGAGGAAAACCTCGCCCTCGGCCGTCAGCTCGCAGCCATTTGTGCGGCGGACGAAGAGGCGGCTCTTCAGCGCCTCTTCCAACGAGGTGAGCCGTCGAGAGAGGGTGGCATGGTTGAGCCCCAGACGTTTCGAGGCGGCAAGGATCTGCCCGGTGCGGGCCACGGCCAGGAAAATGCGGACATCGTCCCAGTTCATGGCTTGCCACGCATCATGATCGGGTCGACGTCGATGAGCGTCAAGGACTTCACCATCCCCGCGGTTCTGTTCTTGTATTTGAGGAAATGCGGGGTCTGCAGGTGCGCTTCGTAGGCTGCCTGGTTCGCATAGACCTCGACGATACGGATCTTTTGCGGACTGTCCTTGAGGGAAACGGCGTTCAGCGACAGAACGCCGGGCTCCAGTGCGACAGATGCCTCGATCTCCTCGGTCAACAGAAGGCGATAGATTTCAAGCTGGTCGGGATCGATTTCGAGCTCGGCCATTCTGACAACCAGTTTCCTGCTCATCGAAGCACTATCTCCTCTTCAGTTTGCATCGACCGTGGTAGTCTAGCGGAGTCCTGCGTGGACCTTGAGGGAAGCATCAGCTCGATCAGCTGGGCTTCAATTTACGCACAACGGTTGCTTATCTCAGCGCATTGATTTGTGCAAATTGAAGTGTGATTGTTTCGGCATCCAAAAACAGGAGGAGGCACATCCATGCGTGAGATCGGTCATTTCATCGGCGGTAAGCACGTCGCCGGCACCAGCGGCCGCACCAGCAACGTCTTCAACCCGGCAACCGGCGAAGTCCAGGCCACTGTGGCGTTGGCAAATGTCGAGGAGCTGCGTGCCGCAGTCGAGAACGCCAAGGCCGCTCAGCCAAAGTGGGCGGCGACGAACCCGCAGCGCCGCGCCCGCGTCTTCTTCAAGTTCGTGGAATTGCTGAACAAGCACATGGATGAACTCGCTGTCCTCCTCTCGACCGAGCACGGCAAGACAGTCGAAGATTCCAAGGGCGACATCGTTCGTGGTCTTGAGGTCTGCGAATTCGTCTGTGGTATTCCGCATCTGCAGAAGGGCGAATTCACGGAAGGCGCCGGCCCGGCAATCGACATGTACTCCATGCGCCAGGCGGTCGGCATCGGTGCGGGCATCACCCCGTTCAACTTCCCGGCCATGATCCCGATGTGGATGTTTGCGCCGGCAATAGCCTGCGGCAACGCCTTCATCCTGAAGCCGTCCGAGCGCGACCCGTCCGTGCCGCTGCGTCTCGCCGAACTCATGATCGAAGCAGGCCTCCCGGCAGGCATCCTCAACGTCGTCAACGGCGACAAGGCTGCCGTCGACGCTATCCTGACGGATCCGGATATTGGCGCGGTCTCCTTCGTCGGCTCCACGCCGATTGCCCGCTACGTCTACGGAACGGCCGCCATGAACGGCAAGCGCGCCCAGTGCTTCGGCGGCGCGAAGAACCACATGATCATCATGCCTGATGCAGACATGGACCAGGCCGTCAACGCACTGATGGGCGCAGGTTACGGCTCTGCCGGCGAACGCTGTATGGCGATCTCGGTCGCCGTCCCGGTCGGCGAGGAAACCGCCAATCGCCTCGTCGAGAAGCTGACGCCGAAGATCGAATCGCTGCGTATCGGCCCCTACACGGACGAGAAGGCCGATATGGGTCCGCTCGTTACCAAGGAAGCCTACGCCCGCGTCAACGGACTGATCGATCGTGGCGTCGAGCAGGGTGCAAAGCTCGTCGTCGATGGCCGCGGCTTCAAGCTGCAGGGTTATGAAGACGGATATTTCGTCGGCGGTACGCTGTTCGATCATGTCACGCCGGACATGGATATCTACAAGACGGAGATCTTCGGGCCCGTTCTCTCCGTCGTCCGTGCCAAGAACTACGAGGAAGCGCTCGACCTGCCGATGAAGCACGAATACGGCAACGGTGTCGCGATCTACACCCGCGACGGCGATGCCGCCCGTGACTTCGCCTCGCGCATCAACATCGGCATGATCGGCATCAACGTCCCGATCCCGGTTCCTCTGGCCTATCATTCCTTCGGCGGCTGGAAGGCCTCGAGCTTCGGTGACCTCAACCAGCATGGTTCGGACTCGATCAAGTTCTGGACCAAGACGAAGACGATTACCGCCCGCTGGCCCTCGGGCATCAAGGACGGCGCCGAATTCGTCATGCCGACGATGAAGTAAGACGAACGAACGATGTTATTGAGTTGGGGGCTTCGGCCCCCAATTTGCGTTGAACGTGGTTCTGGCCGTCACCGAAAGTCTCGCGTGACATGATCCCGGGTTCCGGACCAAATAACGTCGCGGCAATCCGTCTCACATAAGATGATTATGATTTTCATATTTTGGAATTGTTCAAAACTAGCAAAGCCACTATATAGACCACGTGTAACTGACGATTCTGGAGATCGGCATGCGTTTGACCAAGCAGACCAACTATGCGGTTCGCATGTTGATGTATTGTGCTGCCAATGAGGGGCAGCTGAGCCGGATTCCGGAGATTGCCAAGGCATACGGTGTTTCCGAACTCTTTCTGTTCAAGATCCTTCAGCCTCTGAACAGGGCAGGGTTGGTCGAGACGGTTCGCGGTCGCAACGGTGGCGTTCGGCTCGGCAAGCCTGCGAAAGACATCAGCCTCTTCGACGTGGTTCGCGTCACGGAAGACAGTTTTGCAATGGCAGAGTGTTTCGAGGATGACGGCATGGTCGAATGCCCGCTTGTCGACAGCTGCGGTTTGAACTCCGCCTTGCGCAAGGCCCTCAACGCTTTCTTCGACGTGCTGGCGCAATATTCGATTGACGACCTCGTCAAGGCGCGGCCGCAGATCAACTTCCTGCTGGGCCTGACCGGCGAGCACGAACGCCGCAAATCCCCCGTCGTGGCACCCGCTGCCTGATCGGCTATGACGAAATTTTGATCCGGCCGCGGCAGCGTCAAATGCCGCGGCCGTTCCGTTCTAGGGGAGTTTTTTGTCGGGAGTTTCGCGTGACGCGTGTGTGAAAAGGTCGCAGCTGGCGCGAAATTATACCAAATGCGACAAGAATCACGTTTATTCAGTCCGTTTATTTCTAAGTGCGGCCCATTTTTGGCGGAAAATTACTAAAGTTGCCCATCTGGAAGAATTTTCCACTTCGGTCGTTGATTTCAGCAAACAAATGTCGTTCCATCTGCCGTCATTCCGGGTTCCCCGGGATCTCAAATAAAAGAACAAACCTGGGAAACGATATCATGAAAAAGATGTCTGTCTTGCTGGCCGCGACGGTCCTGGCTTCGGCCATGGCATCCGCAGCCTGGTCTAAAACGCTCGTTTACTGCTCTGAAGGGTCGCCGGAAGGCTTCGATCCGGGCATTTATACCGCAGGCACCACCTTCGATGCCTCCTCGCGTACGGTTTACAGCCGTCTCGTCGAGTTCCAACATGGCAAGACCGAAATTGAGCCGGGCCTGGCCGAAAGCTGGACGGTTTCCGACGACGGTACGGTCTACACCTTCAAGCTGCGTCCGGGCGTCAAGTTCCAGACGACCGAATTCTTCACGCCGAGCCGCGATCTGAACGCTGACGACGTCGTCTTCTCGTTCGAGCGCCAGCTGAAGGCTGACGGCCCCTGGGCCAAGTACGTTGCCGGCGTTTCATACGAATATGCCGCGGGCATGGGCTTCCCGGAACTCATCAAGTCCGTCGAGAAGGTCGACGACCTGACCGTCAAGTTCACCCTGAACCATCCGGAAGCACCGTTCCTCGCCGACCTGGCAATGGACTTCGCGTCCGTCCTGTCGAAGGAATATGCCGACAAGCTGCAGGCTGACGGCAAGATGGAACAGATGAACCAGATGCCGCTCGGCACCGGTCCGTACACCTTCGTTGCCTACCAGCCGGATGCTGTCATCCGCTACAAGGCCAACGAAACCTACTTCAAGGGCAAGGAAAAGATCGACGATCTCGTGTTCGCGATCACCCCGGACGCTTCCGTCCGCGCTCAGAAGCTGAAGGCCGGCGAATGCCACATCATGCCGTATCCGAACGCGGCTGACATCAAGGACCTGCAGACGGACTCGAACCTGAAGGTTCTGGAACAGCCAGGCCTGAACGTTTCCTATCTCGCGTACAACACGCTCCAGGCTCCGTTCGACAAGGCCGAAGTGCGCAAGGCGCTGAACATGGCGATCAACAAGCAGGCGATTGTGCAGGCCGTCTTCCAGGGTGCTGGCCAGGTTGCCAAGAACCCGATCCCGCCGACGATGTGGTCGTATAACGACGACATCAAGGATGACGTATACAACCCGGACGAAGCAAAGAAGATGCTCGAAAAGGCTGGCGTCAAGGATCTCAGCATGAAGATCTGGGCTATGCCGGTTTCGCGTCCGTACATGCTGAACGCACGTCGCGCCGCTGAACTGATGCAGGCTGACCTTGCCAAGGTCGGCGTCAAGGTCGACATCGTCACCCACGAATGGGCTGAATACCTCAAGCTCTCCAAGGACAAGGCCCGTGACGGCGCTGCGATCCTCGGCTGGACCGGCGACAACGGCGACCCGGACAACTTCCTTGACACCCTGCTCGGCTGCGAAGCCGTCGGCGGCAACAACCGTGCACAGTGGTGCAACAAGGAATTCGACGATCTCGTGAAGAAGGCCAAGAAGACCGCTGACGTCGCAGAGCGCACCAAGCTCTACGAACAGGCGCAGGTCGTCTTCAAGAAGGAAGCTCCGTGGGCGACGATCGATCACTCCACGGAATTCGTACCGATGAGCGCCAAGGTTTCGGGCTACGTGCAGGATCCGGTTGGTGTTCACCGTTTCGACGGCGTTGATATCGCCGAGTAATCAAAATTATGCAAAGATGCCCGGAAATCCCGGGCTTGGCCGGCGGTCAGGTTTGATACCTGACCGCCGGAACACTATGGACACTTGCCAATGTTGCGATTTCTCATCGGACGCCTCGCGATCCTGATCCCAACCTTCATCGGCGTTTCACTCATCGCCTTCTCGTTCATCCGCCTGCTGCCCGGTGACCCGGTCATGCTGATGTCGGGCGAGCGCGTGATGGCGCCGGAACGCCATGCCCAGGTCATGCACGATCTCGGCCTCGATCGACCCGTCTATGTTCAATACCTGGATTACCTCGGTAACGTGGTGCAGGGTGATCTGGGCTCGTCGATCGTTACCAAGCGCCCGGTTCTGCAGGAGTTCGGCTCGCTCTTTCCGGCGACGCTTGAGCTTTCGCTTTGTGCGATCATTTTTGCCATCGTGCTTGGCATTCCCGCCGGCGTCTTCGCCGCGGTCAAGCGAGGAACCTGGTTCGACCAGAGCGTGATGGGCGTTGCCCTCGTCGGCTACTCGATGCCGATCTTCTGGTGGGGCCTGCTGCTCATCGTTCTCTTCTCGAACACGCTGCATTGGACACCCGTGTCCGGCCGCATTTCGCTGATGTATTTCTTCAAGCCGGTCACCGGCTTCATGCTGATCGACAGCCTGCTCTCCGGCCAGGCCGGTGCATTCAAGTCGGCGTTCGTCTCGCTCATTCTGCCGACGATCGTTCTCGGCACCATTCCGCTTGCGGTCATCGCGCGACAGACGCGCTCGGCCATGCTGGAAGTGCTCGGCGAAGATTATGTTCGCACCGCGCGCTCCAAGGGTCTCGCCCCCATCCGCGTCGTTGGCCTGCACGCGCTTCGCAACGCGATGATCCCGGTCGTGACGTCGATTGGTCTGCAGGTCGGCGTGTTGCTCGGCGGCGCGATCCTGACAGAAACGATCTTCTCCTGGCCTGGTATCGGCAAGTGGATGGTCGATGCGGTCTTCAAGCGCGACTACACCGTCGTTCAAGGTGGCCTGCTGCTCATCGCCGGCATCATCATGATCGTCAATCTGATCGTCGACCTCATGTACGGTCTGATCAACCCACGTATTCGTCACTAGGAGCGGCTTATGAGTGCGATAACCACCAAGTCGACCCAGCCGTCAGCGCTCTCTGAGTTCTGGTACTATTTCTCTCGCAACAAGGGTGCCGTCATCGGCTTCGGCATCTTCCTGCTCGTGCTTTTGACAGCGATCTTCGCGCCGTTGATTGCCCCGCATGATCCGAACGTTCCTTTCGACGGCATGCAGCGCGTCCCGCCGGTTTGGTCGGACAAGGGCAATCCGATGTTCCTGCTCGGAACGGATGCCGTCGGTCGCGATATGCTGTCGCGCCTCATCTATGGCACGCGCTTCTCGCTGTTCATAGGCCTCGTCGTCGCCTCGCTGTCGGCTGTCGCCGGCGTGCTGCTCGGCCTCGTTGCAGGCTATTTCCGCGGCCGCGTCGACACCTTCATCATGCGCGTCATGGATATCATCCTGGCATTCCCATCGCTGCTGCTGGCCCTCGTGCTGGTCGCCGTTCTGGGACCGGGCCTGCTCAATGCCATGATCGCCATCTCGATCGTCAACCAGCCGCATTTCGTGCGACTGACGCGCGCCGCCGTCATCGGCGAACGCGAAAAGGAATATGTCGTAGCGTCGCGTGTCGCGGGCGCCGGCACCTTCCGTCTGATGTTCAAGACGATCCTGCCGAACTGCCTGGCTCCGCTGATCGTTCAGGCAACGCTCGCATTCTCCGCCGCGATCCTTGATGCCGCAGCCCTCGGCTTCCTCGGCATGGGCGCCCAGCCTCCGACATCGGAGTGGGGCACGATGCTTGCCGATGCGCGCGAATTCTTCCAGAGCTCGCCGTGGCTCGTCACTTTCCCGGGTCTTTGCATCCTGATCACCGTTCTTGCCATCAATCTGATGGGCGACGGCCTGCGCGATGCGCTCGACCCCAAGCTGAAGAGGTCCTGATATGGCACTTCTTGAAATCGAAAATCTCGCCGTTGAGTTTCAGACGTCCACGGGCCCGTTTCGCGCAGTTGATGGCGTGTCGCTCAAGGTGGATGCGGGTGAAGTCCTGGCAATCGTCGGAGAATCCGGATCCGGCAAGTCGGTCTCCATGCTCGCGGCGATGGGCCTTCTGCCCTGGACGGCAAAGGTAACGGCCGACAAGATGGTCTTCGACGGCCGCAACCTGCTTGGCATGTCGGCGAGCGAGCGGCGCAAGATCATTGGCAAGGATATGTCGATGATCTTCCAGGAGCCGATCGCCAGCCTCAATCCCTGTTTTACCGTCGGCTTCCAGATCGAAGAAGTTCTGCGAATCCATCTGGGGCTGGACAAGGCTGCACGGCGCAAGCGCGCCATCGAGCTGTTCGAGGCCGTTGGTATTCCCAATCCTGCCGAGCGCCTCGGCCATTTCCCGCACCAGATGTCGGGTGGTCAGTGCCAGCGCGTCATGATCGCCATCGCAATCGCCTGCAATCCGAAGCTCTTGATTGCCGATGAGCCGACCACTGCGCTCGACGTCACCATTCAGAAGCAGATCCTCGATCTCCTGATGCGGCTGCAGACGGAGCACCGCATGGGCCTGATCATGATCACGCACAACATGGGCGTTGTCGCCGAGACAGCCGATCGCGTGATCGTGCAGTATAAGGGCCGCAAGATGGAAGAGGCCGACGTCCTGTCGCTCTTCGAGTCGCCCAAGAGCGATTACACGAGAGCGCTGCTTGCCGCCCTGCCGGAAAATGCCACCGGTGATCGACTGCCGACCATCGGCGAAATTTTCAAGGGAGCGGCCCAATGACGCCAGTCCTCGAAGCAAAGAACATTGTCCGCAACTATTATCTGCCGGGCGGTCTCTTCAAGAAGGAGAGAACCGTACACGCCGTCAAGGGTGTGAGCTTCAAGGTAGAGCAGGGCAAGACGCTGGCGATCGTCGGCGAAAGCGGTTGCGGCAAGTCGACGCTCGCCCGCATCGTCACGATGATCGATCCGGCGAGCGGTGGCGATCTCTTCATCGACGGCAAGAAGATCGATATCGCTGCAGGCGATCTGACACCGGAAATTCGCCGCAAGGTGCAGATTGTCTTCCAGAACCCCTACGGCTCGCTGAACCCGCGCAAGAAGATCGGCGACATCCTGATGGAGCCCCTGATCATCAACACCGATACGGCCGCCGCTGAGCGGCGCGAATTGGCGATGGCGATGCTCAAGAAGGTCGGCCTGCAGGAGATCCATTTCAATCGCTATCCGCACATGTTCTCCGGCGGCCAGCGCCAGCGTATCGCGATCGCCCGCGCTTTGATGCTGAAGCCGCGGCTTCTGGTTCTCGATGAGCCGGTGTCTGCACTCGACCTTTCGGTCCAGGCTCAGGTTCTCAATCTGCTCGCGGATTTGCAGGACGAGCTGAACCTCACATATGTCTTCATCAGCCACGATCTCTCGGTCGTCCGCTATATGGCCGACGACGTCATGGTGATGTATTTCGGTGAAGCTGTGGAGTATGGCGCGCGGGATCAGGTTTTCAACGATCCGCAGCACAGCTATACGAAGACCTTGTTTGCGGCCACGCCGCGCGCGGATGTTGACACCATCAAGGCTCGCCTTGCGCGCAAGAGTGCGACACTCGCTGCTTCATAAGGTCGTCGTTCTCCCGTCCCCGGGAGTGCCGGAACGCTGAGAGAGACAAGCAATGCCAGAGACCAACGGAACCCCTTACGCCATCATCGTCATGGGGGTCAGTGGTTGCGGCAAGTCCTCGATCGGCCTGAAGATTTCGGACGCCCTCGGCATGCAATTTGTCGAGGGCGACCAGCTGCATCCTGCATCGAATGTCGAGAAGATGTCGAAGGGCATTCCCTTGACGGATGACGACCGGATGCCTTGGCTCGACCTCATCGGTCAGACAATGAAAGCGTCGCTTGATCGTGGGCAGGGCGTCATCGTTTCCTGCTCGGCGTTGAAGCGCATCTATCGCGACCGGCTGCGCAAGGCGGTGAATGGAAAACTCTGTTTTGTCTATCTGTCAGGCTCGAAGGAGCTGCTCACGAAGCGGATGGGTGAGCGCAAGGGTCACTTCATGCCTGCATCCTTGCTGGAAAGCCAACTCGCGACACTCGAAGTGCCGACCGGCGAGCTCGGCGTCGTGACCGTCGATATCGACAATACAATCGAAGGGATCGCGGAAACGGCGCTCCGCGATCTCAAGTCTTTGGGCGTTGTTTAGCCGTCGGTCCGCAGCAGGACCTTCTTCTCGAAGAAGAAATAGGGCCGCAGGCGAACGCCGATGACATTGCCGGCAAATGCGGCCACGGCCCAGAGATAGCCATGCAGGCTGCCCGACGAGATGCCGGAGAAATAGGCGCCGATGTTACAACCGTAGGCGATGCGTGCGCCGTATCCGAGCAGCAGGCCGCCGATCACAGCAGCTAGAACCGAACGCAGCGGAATATCCCAGCTCGGTGCAAATCGACCGGCGAGCGACGAGGCGAGCATTGCACCTGCAATGATGCCGAAATCCATGACGGAGGTGATATCCGCAAAGACGCTGTCGGCCAGCGCCTTGGCATTGGCGGGCGTCTGCCAATAAGCCCAGGCGGACGGGTCAATGCCGATGATCTGTGCGCCCTTGGCGCCCCAAAGTGCAAAAGCCGAGGTGATGCCCCAGGGGCGACCGGCGATCGACAGAGTCACGAAGTTCAGCAAGGCAAGGGCAACGGCGCCGAGGACAAGCGGCCACGGTCCGCGCAGGAAACGCGAAAAGCCGCGGCGCGGGGAGGGCGCTTCCTTTTCGAGCGAGCCGTGCCAGCGCTTCTCGACGACAACAGTCAGTGCGGCGATCGCTGCAAAGATGATCAGCGAGACCGCGATGCCGCCGATGGCGCCAAAGCTCTGTACCAGCGAGGTCGGTGGAAGTGACGGCAGGCTCACCCACCAGTCGAAATTCACGGTGCCGAGCACCGAGCCGACGATAAAGAAGAACAGGGTGATGAGCATCCGCGCATTTCCGCCGCCGGCGGTAAACAGCGTACCGGAAGCGCAGCCGCCGCCGAGCTGCATGCCGATCCCGAACATGAAGGCGCCGACGAGCACGCCGATGCCTGCGGGCGACACCGAACCCTTGACCTCATGGCCGAACAGCGTGCCGCTCGCCAGGAACGGAAAGAACAGCACGACGGCGATCGCCAGCAGGATCATCTGCACGCGCAGGCCGCGTCCGCGACCATCCATGATGAAGACGCGCCATGCGGAGGTGAAGCCGAAGGCGGCGTGATAGAGGGCAATGCCGAGGGCGCCGCCGACAAGGAACAGTGCGCCCTGAGCCGGGCCGTAATAGTAGCCGAGCAGTAGTGTGCCGAGGACAAGAACGACGAGCGCGCCGAGACCCGGCGTGCCGAGCGGGGGCTGCCGTGTCTCGAGGGCGGGGGAGGAGGCAATAGACATGTTGGATTTCCTGAGAGTTTCCCTCGTCTTATAGGCAACTCGGCGTAAACGTTGGAGGAATCAGGTTCTCCTTTCCGCCGGTCTGGCGGATTGTTGTCCTTCTATGAGCCTGTTTGGTATGCGTGCGTTGCTTATGGGTTGAAGCGCTGCGGCGAATAGGCCGAAATATCGATGAACGGTGCCTCGCCGGTGATCGCTTCCGCCAGGGCGCGGCCGGTGACAGGCCCGAGCGTCAACCCGTGATGAGCGTGGCCGAATGCGAACCACAGCCCGTCGTGCCGGGGCGCCTTACCGATGATCGGCATCATGTCGGGCGTGCACGGTCGGGCGCCCATCCACGGCTCCGGATCGAGCCGCTCGCCGAGCGGAAAAACTGTGCGTGCCACCTTCTCGGCGCGATCGAGCTGCACCGGTGTCTTCGGCGCATCGAGTGCCGCGAATTCCGCACCTGTTGTCAGCCGGATGCCCCGGCTCATAGGTGCGAGGAAATAACCGCGCTCGGCATCGAGCGTCCAGTTGTTGAGGGTCGCAGCGCCTGCCGCGGCATAATGCATGTGATAGCCTCGCTTGACGCCGAGCGGGAAGGCATAGCCGAGCCGACGTGTTGCAACAGCAGCCCAGGGGCCGAGCGCCAAAACCGCATCTTCCGCGTCCAGAGCACCCTCGCTGGTGACCACCCGCCAGCTCGAGCCGGAGCGACCGAGCGAATTGGCGTCGCCAGCGACACACCTCCCGCCCAGACTCTCGAAGTAGGTGCGGTAGGCCATCGTCAAACCGTGCGGATCGAGTACGGACCAAGGATCGCGCCACCGCAGGCCGCCGACGAAATCTCCCTTGATATGAGGCTCCAGCCGCGCGACGGCTGCGGCGTCCAACTGCTCGTGCATGACACCGAACTCGGCTCTAAGGCGCTCTGCCTCGGCAAATTCCGCGTCGCGCCGGCCAGCCGTGCGGAAAATCTCCATCCAGCCGTTCTTGCGAATCAGGTGCTGTGCATTGGACGCTTCGATCAGATCATTGTGCTCCGAGATCGAGTGCTCGATCAGCGGGGCATAGGCGCGGGAGATCATCTCATGGCGTTTCGCGCCGGAATTCCACCAGTAGCGCGCAAGGAAGGCGAGCTGTCCGGGCAGCGCCTTGAGGTGGTAGTGAGCGTCGATCCGGTTGTTGAAAGCGTAGCGGATCAGAAGCCCGAGTTGCTGAGGAAAACCGTACGGCACGACGCCTTCGCGTTGAATGAGCCCGGCATTCCCGAACGAGGTCTCCTTGCCTGGGGCCTTGCGGTCGATCAGCGTCACCTGCCGACCCCTGCGCTGCAGATGAATGGCCGTCGACACGCCGACGATACCGGCGCCCAGTACAATTGCATTCTTTGTCATTGCCGTGCATTCCAACTATTCCAAGCAATGAAAATGCAACTACGGCAGGCTGCACGCAAACGAAAAATGTCGTTTTATTTCAAAAACATTGTCGTTCTGAGTGCCTCGTTTTCGGCTTTGATGCGGACGTAAAGTACGGCCGCGTTCAGCACTGAAAATGTCGCCGCGTAGAGGGGCATCCCGAAGGCAAGCGGAAGGACGGCGATTTCTCCAGCCACGATGGCATAGTTCGGATGAGCCATGAATCGGTAGGGTCCGCTGCTGACGAGCGGAGCGCCCGGGAGAACGATGATGCGTGTTGTCCACCGCCCCTTGAGCGTGCCGATGACCCAGAGCCGGCCAGCCTGCAAAACCATGAAGACGGCAAACCAGATTGCGTCGACCGGACGACCGATCGCCAGCAGCCACAATCCGACGATCCAACAGCCGTGCAGCGCTACCATGAAAGGATAGTGCTGCGGCGCGACCTCTTTCGCGCCGCTGTTTAGAAGCACCCGCGTATTGTGGCGGGCAAGGGCGAGTTCCGCGAGGCGCTGTGCGGTCACGAAGGCAAGCAGTGCAAGGGAGGGCCACATCATGCCGCTCTCTTCAAGGTCACGCAGCTGGCGGAGAAACCCGGTCCTAGGGCGACCATCGCGCTGCGTTCCGGCAATCCCTCCTTCAAGGCGCGCTCCAGCACGAAGAGGATCGTCGGCGAGGACATGTTTCCGTATTCCGCAAGCACCGCGCGCTCGTGATCCAGGGTTCCCGATTCTAGCGACAGTGCGCTCTCCAGGGCCATAAGCACCCTCGCGCCGCCGGGATGGCAGATGAAGCGACCTATATCGTGACGAGAGAGACCGTTTCTCGCCAATATCCCGTCGACGGCCGGGCCGAGTTCCGTCTCGGCAAAGGGCGGTAGCGATTGAGCGAGAACCACGCCGAAGCCGGTGTCGTCGATCTTCCAGCCCATAATACCGAGCGTATCGGGGAAAAGATGCTCCCCCGTCGACTCGACTTCGGCCTTACCCTCTCGCCCCGCCCGGAGAATGCAGGCGGCCGCGCCATCGCCGAAAAGTGCCGTGGCGATGATGTTTGCGCGCGTCAGCTCGTCCAGCCGGAAAGCCAGAGTGCAAAGTTCTATTGCCACGAAAAGCACCGTTGCGCCCGGCCGATCGCGGGCAAATCGCGAGGCGATGGCGAACCCGGAAACACCTGCTGCGCAGCCGAGTCCGAAAACGGGAACGCGTTCGATGTCCGAGCGGAAGCCCATTTTCTCTGCGAGCTGTGCATCGAGGCTCGGTGTAGCAATGCCCGTGGACGATATGGTGACGATGCAGTCGACGTCGCATCCCTTTAGACCGGCCTGCTTGAGTGCATGGGTGGCCGTCTCGAAAAAAAGGCTGCGCGCGACTTCGCCATAAGCCTCCATTCTGTCTTGCCAACCGTGCGGCTCGATGAACCATTCCAGCGGACGGGCGGCATAACGTCTCTTGATACCGGCATTCTCGAAGACGCTTGCCAAATGCGAAAAATCCTTGAAGCGGGACGAAAACAGGCGCGCAGAGGTTTCCGCCGCCTCCTTTTGCGTGATGACGTGCTCCGGCGTCGCGACGGCAAGACTCAACAGTTTTACGGTATCACTCACGGGATGCTCCTTTTGCCCGGCGCGTGAGCGGCTAACACGTCAGACCCGCATTTATTCGCCCGCACCGAGATCGCAGGGTCGGAAAAAAGAAGAACACGCAATCGAATAAACTGCCAGTCAACGGTGTTCATTCGCGGCCAACGTCATTTTCGTAGGAGATATCCCATGACGATCGCGACTGTTCGTATTGCTTCCATCCTGGTCGGCGGCTGCATTGCCGCGTTTGCACTCTCCACGCCCGCATTTTCGATTGGCGGCGGCAGCAGCAGCGGCGGCAGCAGTAGCGGATCCAGCGGGTCCAGCGGCTCCGGAGGCAGGACCAGCGAAAGCACCATGCCGACCTGCAAGAAGGGCCAGATGTACGACAAGAGGACGAAGAGGTGCGTCAAACAGAGCAGCGCCAACGTGACGGAAGAAAACCGCACGGACTACGCCTATTCGCTGGCAAAGGCCGGACGCTATGAAGAAGCGCTCGCCATGCTCGATACGCTGAAGGATCCGAATACCGCCGAGGCTCTGAACTATCGCGGCTACGCCACCCGCAAGCTCGGCCGCACGGATGAAGGCATTTCCTACTACCTGAAGTCCGTTGAGCTTGATCCCAAATACGCGCAGGTTCGTGAATATCTCGGCGAAGCCTACGTCATCAAGGGTCGGCTCGATCTTGCCAAGGAGCAGCTGGAAACAATCAAAACGATCTGCGGCACCGATTGCGAGGCATATCGCGATCTGAACGAAGCGATCCTCAAGCCTTGACCATTGAAGAACAGCGGGAATGCGCAACCACGGTTGAATAGGAACCTTCCAATGCCGGTCGCGTACACCACATTTCCTGCCTATAGTCGCGCAGTACCAGAGCCGTCGGTGCAACCGGCGGCTTTGGAAGGAAAAGTCGTGGCGGAGGCTCTCATCGCAAGCGAAGCCGATATCAAAAGTGGCCTGGCGGACAATCTGCTGCGGCTGTGGCGTTATGGCCTTGTGCTCTCGCATCGCCGCGACGTTGCCGACGATCTCGTGCAACAGACCTGTGTTCGCGCTCTGGAGCGCGTCGAGCAGTTCGAGACGGGAACGCGGCTGGACCGCTGGCTGTTCTCCATCCTTCATTCCATTTGGTTGAACGAGATCCGGTCGCAACGCGTGCGCCTCGGTCAGGGCTTCGTCGATGCAGACGAGGCCCTTGTTGTCGATGGCGCCCGCGACGCAGAAACCCATCTCATGGCAAACCAGGTTCTGCGGCTGGTCAATGCGCTGCCGGATGCGCAGCGTGCAGCGGTCTTTCTCGCCTATGTGGAAGGTCTTTCCTACAAGGAGGTCGCAAGCGTATTGGATATCCCGATCGGCACCGTGATGAGCCGCCTTGCCGCCGCGCGCGCCAAGATAGCCGCCAGTGTCTCGGGAGAGGGGGTTACATGAACGACAATAACCAAATCCTCTCCGATGAGGAGTTGACGGCCTATATCGACGGTGAGCTGTCGGATACGGAGGTCTCGCGCATCGAGGCGCTTCTCGACTCGAACGCGCGTGCGGCCGCGAGGCTGGAGTTGCTGTCGCGGAGCAGTCTCCCCTTCAAGCAAGCCTTCGAGCCGCTGCTTGCCGAAGCTCCGAAGGCAAGGCTCGACACCTTGCTCGGTACGCCGGCCGACGCGAAGCCGGCTCCCGAACGCTTCGGTCGCCGCGGTTTCCTTGGTTCGCTTGCAGCCTGCCTCGTCGCCGGAATTGTGGCTGACCGGGCCTTCATCAGCATCCGCAATCGCGTTGATGCTCCTGATGAAAGCAGCGAATGGCGCGCCGTCGTTGCCGAATACCTCGCCCTCTATACTGTCGATACCCTGGCCGGCCCGTCGCCGTCAGGCGAAGCGCAGGCAGCCCAGCTCGCCAGGCTCGTCGACAAACTTGGCATCTCCCTGTCACCCGAAGCGGTGTCGCTGCCCGGCATCGAGTTCAAGCGCGCCCAATTGCTGCAATACGACGAAAAGCCGCTCGCACAGATTGCCTATCTGGACCCGGAGACGGGGCCGCTGGCACTCTGCATTGTTCACTCGGACGTCGGAAAGCAGGATCCCGACGTCGAAGGCCGACGCGGCATGAATGTCGTCTACTGGTCGAACGAAACGCACGCCTTCATGCTGATCGGACGCATTCCGATCGACCGGATGCAGGAACTGGCGGAGGATGTCCGCAAAAGGACTGCATGAGGTCTGAGGCGGAGTGGCGGCGAGAGCGGCTATGAAAAAAAGGACTGCCCAATCCCGCGATTTTTTGAGATAGTTGCGTGGGGAGGATAACCTCTACGGCTCGCGTGGCCGGTTCGAATTGGTATCCCTTGAACGTCCTTGGACCCGCCCCATCCGCAGCGTGAGTCGGCTGTCGGCAAGCATTTAGCGAGCATTTTTCACTGTTCAGCACACGCTAGCCAGGAGCAATTCACATGGAAACGTGGAAACCTGATCCGAGCTTTTATCCGTCGCCGCGCATGGCCATGAAGGCGGCGCCCGAGACGTTTGCCTATGTCGTCGCCTTCGATCCAACGCGAGCGGTTCCCGATGAACTTGCCGTCGTCGATGTCGATCCGACATCGGCCAGTTACGGGCAGATCATAAACAAGCTCGCGATGCCTAATGTCGGTGACGAACTGCATCATTTCGGCTGGAATGCCTGTTCGTCCTGTCTGTGCCCGAACGCGCCGCACCCGCACGCTGAACGCCGCTATCTGGTCGTGCCGGGACTGAAATCTTCCCGAATCCATATCATCGACACCAAGCCGGACGGCAAAAATCCTCAGATCGTCAAGGTGATTGAGCCCGCGGACGTGGCCGAACGAGCCGGCTATTCCCGGCCGCACACCATCCATTGCGGCCCCGAGGGCATCTATGTGGCCGCGTTGGGCAATGCCGAAGGCAAGG
>Ga0102588_1000868_pt1 | contig 27474 bp, 27 predicted proteins | sample AraplaMF_Col_mMS_FD_76854 | JGI IMG/M metagenome (GOLD analysis project Ga0102588, IMG submission 76854) | Arabidopsis root microbial communities from the University of North Carolina, USA - plate scrape MF_Col_mMS (SPADES assembly) (version 2) | ecosystem: Host-associated > Plants > Roots >...
CGGCGCTCTTCGTCACCACGATCAGCATCATCAATGCCGTCAAGACCTTCGAGACGGTCAAGACACTGACCGATGGCGGCCCCAACCACGCTTCCGAAGTCCTGCTTTTCACCATCTACCAGGAAGGGTTCGTCTACATGAAGGTCGGTTATGCCTCGGCCATGACCGTGGTCTTCCTCGCCATTCTCGTTGTCATGATGTTTCTGCAGTACCGTTTCCTCGATCGGCGGGTGCATTATTCATGAAGACGAGATCTACCTTTACCCTCGGCCGGCTCGTACGCTTTGCGCTACTCATTCTCGGCGCCATCATCTTCCTTGCGCCCTACATCTTCATGATCTCGGCCGCCGGCAAGTCGCAGGACGATATTTTCACCGCCGCACTCTCGCTGATCCCGACGCATTTCCACTACCTGCAGAATTTTACCAAGGCGCTCGACAAGGTGGCGATGGGCACGCTTCTCTGGAACGGCGTGGTGGTCTGTGCGCTGATCTTCGTCTTCCAAGTGCTGGTCGCGATCCCCTGCGCCTATGCCATGGCGAAGCTGAAGTTCCGTGCCGCCCGCATGATGATGGTGCTCGTGCTGCTCGGCCTGCTGGTGCCGATCCATGCCACCGCGCTGCCGCTCTACGTCGCCTTCGACAGCCTGTCGCTGCTGAACGGCTATACGGCGCTGGTCGCGCCCTTCACCATCTCGGTATTTGCGATCTTCCTGTTCCTGCAGTTCTTCCGCGCCATGCCCGACGACCTGATCCATGCCGCGCGTCTCGACGGCATGTCAGAACTCGGCATCGTCTCGCGCGTCATCGTGCCGAATGCCTGGCCGGCGGTCACGGCCTTCGCGATCTTTTCGGTCCTCGCCCATTGGAACGACCTCTACTGGCCGCTGATCGTCATCAGCAAGCCTGACTATGCCACCCCGCCGCTCGGCCTGATGAACTTCCGCGCCGCGGAAGCAGGCGACGACTATGGCGCGCTGATGGCAGCCACCATCATCATCACCATTCCCCTCGTTGCGGCCTTTCTGCTCGCGCAGAAACGCTTCGTCGAGGGCGTCACCATGACCGGTCTCAAAGGCTGACCGGCTGAACCCAGGAGAACGAGCGATGAAGCATTTCACCCAGTTCCTCGCAGCAGCGGCTCTGTCCGTGGCGGCAGCAATGCCGGCCCACGCCGAAACGACGCTGACGATCCACTACCCGATGCCGGGCTTCTTCAAGGACGTGATGGACACGATCTCGAAGAAGTTCATGGAAGAAAACCCCGATATCAAGATCCAGTTCGCCGCTCCCTCGGCGACCTATGAAGACGGCATCCAGCTGATCCTGCGTCAGGCAGGCACGTCCGAAATGCCCGACGTCACCTTCATCGGCCTGAACCGCCTGCGCATGCTGAACGAGCGCAATGTCGCCGTCGACATGACCCCGCTCGTCCAGAAGGAAGGCAACATGGCCGAACAGGGCTTCTCGGACACGATCCTGAAGCTCGCCCAGGTCAAGGGCAAGCAGGTCGGCCTCGCCTTCGCGACCTCCAACCCGATCATGTATTACAATGCCGATCTGGTGAAGGCTGCCGGCGGCAATCCCGATACTCCGCCGAAGACCTGGGATGACGTCATCGCGCTTGCCGGCAAGATCAAGGCGCTCGGCAACGGCGTCGACGGCATGGATTTCCGCTGGCAGGGCGACGACTGGATGTTCTCGGCCCTCCTCTTTGGCGCCGGCGGCAAGATGCTGAGCGACGACGAGCAGAAGGTCGCCTTCAATGGTCCCGAGGGACAGAAGGCTGTCGATCTCATCAACCGCTTCGTCAAGGAAGGCGGCATGCCGGTCTTCACCAAGGCAGCAGGCGAACAGGCCTTTGCAGCCGGCAAGGTCGGCTTCGAATTCCAGACCACCGGCGCGCTCGTCAACACGATCAAGAATGTTGGCACCAAGTTCGACCTGCGCACCGCCCAGATCCCGCTGATCGATGCGGAGAAGGGCCATCTGCCGACCGGCGGCAACGCCGTCGTCATCCTCGCCAAGGACCCGGCCAAGCAGGATGCCGCCTGGAAATTCGCCAAGTTCGCAGCCGGCCCCTATGGCGCTTCCGTCGTCGTTCCCGGCACCGGCTATGTGCCGAACAACGAGCTTGCCGCCAAGTCGGCCGAATATCTCGGCGAATTCTACAAGAAGAACCCGCTCTTCCAGGCTGGCCTCAGCCAGATGCCGCGGATGATCCCGTGGTACGCCTTCCCCGGCACCAATGGCGTCAAGGTCACCCAGACGATCGTCGACAATCTGTCACGCATCGTCGATGGCTCGGCCGAGCCGAAGGAAGCCCTCGATGACGCAGCCGCAGACGTCGAAGGCATGCTGCCGCGCAGCTAATTTGCAATTGGTCGCGGGTTAAGCCGCCCGCGGTCTCGATCCGGAACCGCCGCATCCTGCAGGTGCGGCGGTTTTTTCGTTCAGGAGATTCTGCACCGTACCGCCAGGGCGCAGGGCGTGCGACAGTTCCAGATGCCGGAGCGGCGCATCGTTTTCGACGATATCGAGCAGCAGCGAGGCCGCCGTCGCGCCCATACTGAGATCGGGCATTTCGATCGAGGTCAGCGTCGGATTGATGAGCTTGCCGATGGCGATGCCGTCGAAGCCGGCGACCGAGATATCGTCGGGAACACGCAAGCCCTCGCGATGGATGGCGCCGATGACGCCGAGCGCAATGAGATCGTTCGAGCCGATGATGGCAGTCGGCGCAAATGTCCGCAAGGCCTGGCCGAGATCCATCTGGTCGTAGCCGCTGACGAATGACACTTCTACGGCTTCAAGCGGCGCGACGCCTGCCTCCTCCATGGTCTGCAGATAGCCCTGATATCGCAACAGCGCGCGATCCGAGGCCTTGAAGCTGCCGGAGACGTACAGGATACGCCGGTGCCCCATTGAAAGAAGATGCTCGGTCAGACGGCAGCCGGCCGCATAATTGTTGACGGTGACGGCGGCTGGGAAGCGAACGGTCGGCGAGCTGCCAAGCAGCACGGTCGGCGGCAGGTCCTGCGCCAATGCCGGGCTGGTCTCGCCATTGCAGACCGTCAGGATAAGCCCGGTCGGCCGCTCGCCGAGAAGCCCTGCCACCGCATTGGCCTCCTGATCGGGATCGTAATTCGACTGGGCGATGAGAACGCTATGGCCGGCGACCAGCATGCGGTTCTGGATGCCCGAGAGAGACGAAGCAAAAACCGGATTGGTCACACTCGGCACCAGCACGCCAATGACAGGCCGGCGGCCACTGCGGGCAGAGGGTGCGGTCGCCCGATAGCCGACTTCGGCTGCAGCACGACGCACGCGAAGCGCTGCCGCCTGGCTGACCGGACCACTGAGGTTCAGCACCCGACTTGCTGTCGCCATGGAACATCCGGCCCTCAGCGCAACCTGTTTCAACGTCGTCATCGCCGTTCTGTCCGTTTCCGTCGAGGCTTGCAGGCTCTTACGGGCCGATTGTCATAAAATGATGACGGCAGCGGCTCGGCGGACGGCACACGGATCAGACCTTGCCGTCGATTCAGCTCGTTTTTCCGGTGTCGCCTTCGGCTCGCCGCTGTTCGACAAGTGCCGATACGATATCGATGAACCGGCGTGCGCTCGGCGCAAGCTCCGGTTTCAACCAGGCGGCGGCGATCGGCAAAGACGGTGGCGCCGGCGTCACCCGTCTGAACGCAAGCCCAGGGCGGGAGAGACGGGAAATCCCGGCGGTGACGAACCCCATTCCCACGCCGGCTGCCACGAGCCCTGTCAGCGTCGTCATCGGCGTCACCTCCTGCACAATGTCCGGACTGATATCGGCGGCAGCAAACAGCGCAATGACGCGGTCATGGATGCTCGGGCCGATCGCACGCGGCGCAATCAGAAAATGTTCGCCGGCAAGATCCGCAATATCAACGACCTGACGATCGCATAGCGGATGGTTCGACGGCAAAGCCAGTACCATCTCTTCTTCCGGAAGTGGTTGAATCTGGAGATCCGGACTTGAAAGCGGCGGATGCAGAACGGCGAGATCGATCGTCCCGGTGAGAAGCGCCGATTCGAGTGATGGCGAGTTCATTTCGACAAGCTCGACATGAACCTGCGGATATCGGCCGCGAAATAACTGAACGGCTTCCGGCAGAAACCCGTAGAAGGCGATGACGGTAAAGCCGAGGCGAAGCCGTCCGATCTCGCCGCGCACTGCCTGCAATGCCCGCTCCCTGGCGACAATAGCGTTGTCGATCGCCCTTCTCGCCGGCTCCAGGAAGGCCTTTCCGGCAGGGGTCAATGAAACCCTGCGGCGATCACGTTCGAAGAGGTCCGTGCCGATTTCCTGCTCCAGCACCCGGATACGCTGGCTGAGCGAGGGCTGGGTCAGGTGCAGCCGCTCCGCTGCGCGGCGGAAGTTTAATTCTTCCGCGACTGCGACGAAGCAGGCCATCGAGCGGATATCCATTCTCACCCCTAATAAGGAAAGCCTATCACAGAAAGGTAAATTCCGATTGGAAAGCAATCAGTGTGGTCACTATCCTCTTTCGGTGCAAGAGGCATGCAGCCTCTGCGCGTTCGAAGGAGACAGACCCATGCCGATACTGAAACGCCTTGCAACTGGTGCACTTGCCTCAGTAGTGAGCATCACCGTCACGAGCGCGGCCCTCGCCCGATCGGCGGACATCCTTTCGGCGATCTCGGCCGGACGCGTCGCGGTCATCTCCGATGGCGACTACATCGCCAGGACCTATGCGGATTCCGCTCTGCCGCCGGAGGAGGCGGGGCATACCGACATGCTGACGGTGTTCTCGATTGCCGACGGGCGCGTGACAAGAAGCGCGATCCCCGTTTCGAATTCCGTCACCGCAGCGCCTGAAATTCTCGAACTTGCTCCTGATGGCCGCAGCGCGTTCGTCACCGAACGTCTCGGCCAACGGCCGGACGGCGCCAGGACGGCCAGGGATCTTCCGGCCGGCAACCGCGTCTTCGCCATCGATCTTTCCGATGCCGCCAATCCGAGGCTCGCCGACATGGCTGAGATCGGCACGTATCCGGAAAGCCTGGCAGTCAGCCCGGACGGGCGCACCATCGCTATCGTTTCAAATACCAGCGAAGCAAGCCTCCTGCAGATCGTGGAATTTTCCGATGGCCGGTTTGGCGATGTCGCGAAATTCGATCTGGCCGCTCTCGGCATCGAGGGATCTGCAGAGGGAGTGAGGGGCGGCGTTGCGGCCACCAACGTTCAATGGCATCCTTCCGGCCGTTATCTCGCGGTCAATATCAATACGCAGGACCGCATCGCCTTTTTCGAATTCCGGCATGCGGAGACAGGTCCCTTCGTGCAGCCATGGGGCGATACCGTCGCCGTCGGCCAGGATCCCTTCGTCGGCCGTTTCACGCCGGACGGCAGCCATTATCTCACCTCGAACTGGGGGCGGAATTTTGCGGCAACGAGCCTCGATGGCCGCATTCCGAAGGCATCCTCGACCATGACCGTCATCAGGCTCGCTGGTCCGGAGGCCGCGAACGTCCGGCATGAACGGCTCGGGACGGTCGAGACCGGCGTTTCGGCGGAGGGAATGGCGGTGAGCCCGGATGGACGCATGGTCGCGACGATCAACATGCAGGGGACATCTTTTCCTGAAGATTCGCCTCGCCACCAGCGCGAGGCCTCCCTCTCGCTCCTGACGTTCGATCCACGCACCGGCACGCTGACGAAAGTTGGGGATTTCGCGTTCGAAGGCGTTCTGCCTGAGGGCGCAACGTTCGACCTGTCCGGCGATCACCTGCTGGCGACCGTATTCGAAGGCCATCCCGGCGCAGGGCCGGATGCCGGCGCCGGGATAGAGGTCTTCGGCGTGGTGAAGGGCGATATGCCGGCCCTGAAAAGAATAGGGCGCGTGGCGTTGCCGCACGGAGTTCATCATGTCGATGTCGCGCAGTGACGCTTCCGCAACACCTGCGGAGCCGTTTCACGAGCTGCATCAGTTGCGCTTGGGCTGAAGGCCGAGGATCTGGCGCACGCCGTCCCTGGTGAAGGGCTGCTTCAATTGGCTGAGAAAACCGGGAGCGATCTGTCCCTTGATGCCGATATCCGTCGAGGATGGCCGGTTGGGATTGAAATAGGTGCCGAAGAGCTGGTCGAATAACACGACATTCTCGCCGTAATTCGTATTGCCCTCGCGGAGATCCTTCGAATGGTGCCAGCGGTGCAGCCGGGGCGTGCTGAAGACGAGGTCGAAAAACCCGGTTCGCATATCCACATTGCAATGGGTCAGGATGCCGATGAAGGCGGTGACGGCGCCGAGCCACCAGAAGACCTGCAGCGGTGCGCCGAGAAGGTAGAGCGGGATCTGGCTCAACGCGATCTTGAACAGTGAATCGACGACGTGGAAACGCCCGGTATTGACAACCCAGAGGCGGGTGACGCTGTGATGCAGGGCATGGAAGCGCCAGAAGAACAGCCGTTCATGGGCGATGCGATGCGCCCAGTAGAGGCCGAATTCGGCGATGATGACGGCGAGGGTCGCCTGAAAGAGCATCGGCCAGGATGACGGCCAGAGACTGAACTGCATGGCGGCGAGCGGCTGCAGCAGACCGGCGGCAAGCATCGGAAAGATCGCTGCCGAGAGTGCTGCCAGCTGCACCAGCCCCTTGGTCAACACCGTGTGAGCGATATCGTTGGCCGTTTCGCCATCCGCCTGGAGCCAGCGCTGCTCGTAGGGAATAGCGCGTTCGAGCAGAAAGAGGATGAGGACCTCGCCTGCATAGACGGCCGAGAAGACAACCATCGGGCGATCGCCGGCGAAGGCGAAATAGGCGCCCGTCAGGCCGGAGAAAAACACCAGTGGCCAGGACAGATAAGCAAGGGCACTTTTTACGGCTGCGGCGGCTTTCGGCATCAATGTCATTTCCCTCAAGAGCTCACCGGGTTTCGAGCCAATCGCCCAATTCCTGCCCGGATCGCCCGCGGCCGTCGCTGCACGGATCGATCCGGTAAGGCCCTCGGCTCGGTGTTCCCGCCAGTCATGCCAAAGATCAGGACGATCGGCAATCGCCTGCGTCACCCGCCTCGTGGAACGATGCAGCCAACCTGTGGATGGAGGATTGCAGTGGCATTGCGTGGCGCTGGCGACTTCGACCAGTCGCGCGACGGCCCCCCGAGAGGGTACATGGTCCTCGCGCACGAAGGTCCCTGCCCGCGAAGCGACAGGGGACAAGGTTCTGCGATGACGAGAGCAAAGCGGTTACGGATCTCGCCCGCTCGATTGGGGCAAATCCTCACGCCTCCCACGGATCGATCACGGATGCGCCCATATCTTGGAAATCGGCGACGTTTCGAGTGACGACGATCAGATCATGGATGATTGCGGTTGCGGCAATGAGCCCATCAATATCGCCGCGTGGCCTGATGGCCGCGATGCGACCCCATTCCACGGCGATCTCGTCTGTCACTGGAAGAATCCGCTCAGCATGGTCGTAGCGAAGCTTACGCAACCATTCCATCAGATGGGCTGCAGCTCTCGGGTCCGATCTCTGCTTGAGAGCAATACCCCGCATGATCTCTCCCAGCGTCAGTGCACTGATGTGGACACGAAGCGGATCGACTGAGCGTAACCAGGAGACAGTCTGTGGAGTGCCGCGTCTGGCTTCCGAAATGACGTTGGTGTCGATCAGATACATCAGAACGCTACATCACGGCTCGGCGTTTTTGCTCGCCCGGTGACCGCTTCAGCGAGCCCGTCGTCCCAGGCCGGGCCGCTCAGGAGATCGTCGACCAGCGTCGGGCGACCGGCGCGTAGAATGTCGTAATCATGCGCTGACAAAACGACAGCGGCCCTCTCTCCCCGGACAGTGACGACCTGCGGGCCTTCAAGTCGAGCCTTCTGCACGACTTTTGAAAATTGGTTCTTTGCGTCCTGCAGCTGCCATTCCATCAAGAATTCTCTATAGCTAGACTGTCTAGCTATTTAGGCATGGAATACCGGTGCGTCAATAAAATTCCCGCGCTTCGGCACAATAGGAAGGCGATTGCGGTGCACCAGGGAATACACGCCACTCCCTCAATGGGAAGCGGCAGGCAAGCACTCTCCTGGTGCCGAACGCAATTCTCACAGCAGCCTCATGAGCCCATTCCGGACGCCGCCGCACCACGCATTCGTGTCTTGAGACCGTCGCCGGCCTTTGCCAGATTGCCGGCAGCGGCCTGAGCGCTGCTTCAATAAAAGCAAAGGGATTGGTTGATGAAACGCGATATTGAAATCACGACGGCTGACGGTATTGCCAAGGCGTCACTTTTCCGCCCTGACGGCAGCGAGGGCAAAACCTTGCCCGGCGTTCTCTATTATATGGACGCACTCGGACCGCGCGATGCCCTCGACATCATGGGCGAGCGCCTGGCGAATGCCGGCTATGTCGTGCTGATGCCCGATCTCTTCTATCGTTTCGGCGCATACGGCCCCTTCGACGGCTCCTCCTTCGGCAACGAGACCGCGCGCGCCGAAATTATGAAGATGATCCGCGAGACGACGCAGGAGATGACGAAGAAGGACAGCGAAGCCTTCCTCGATGCGCTTGAGGCCGAAGGCGTTTCCGGTCCGGTCGGCGCTGTCGGTTATTGCATGGGCGGTGGTCGCGCCTTGACGGCAGCGGCCACCTATGCCGACAGGATTGCGGTCGCTGCAAGCTTCCATGGCGGCAATCTCGCGAGCGAGGCGCCCGACAGCCCGCATCGCCTAGCCGGCAATATCAAGGCGCGCGTCTATGTCGGCGTTGCCGGCGTCGACGGCAGCTTCCCGCCCGAACAATCCGCTCGCCTCGCCGAGGCGCTGCGCACCGGCGGCGTCGACCACATCATCGAGAACTATATCGGCATGTCGCATGGCTGGACCGTTCCCGATCGCGGAGAGATCTACAGCGAAAAGGGCTCTGAGCGGCACTGGAAGCGGCTGCTCGAACTTTTTTCGGAAACGCTCGCCTGAGATCGGCGATTGCGGCCCGCCCGATCTCGGGCGGGTCTGCGCTGCGGGATGCGCGGGTTGGGCGATTGCCGCAAGCAGCCATGTTGCCGCATCAGATTGCCAGGCAGGTCCGAACCCGGCTTTCGCGTCGACGGTCGACGAGAGCATAGAACAGGCCCGTGCCCTCGCGCTCAGTTCCTGATTGCTCCAGCTTTTGGTTCTCTTTCCAGATTCTGTCTGGGATCTGCTCGCGTTCGCAAGCGAGCATAAATGGTGCATTGCCATTTTAAATTGCAAATTGGATTCACCGGATTTTTACTTTGGCTGTCGGTATTTTTATGCAGGAGCCTTTGAGTCGGAAATAAACTTGAAGTCATAAACTTTCTCATTGAATTTCTGAAGAACATTCGCTCTATTGTAGTGGGAAATCAGTACTCAAAATTTTCTTGATATGACTTCGGAACGAGAGTCCGGGAGCGGATACTTATTGCCTGGAGGCAGTAGTGACAGAGGACAGCCAAGTACCGGAATTTCAAATTGGCCTCGCGATGGCGGGTGCCATCTCGGCTGGTGCCTATTCGGCCGGCGTATTCGATTTCCTGGTGCAGGCGCTGGAAGCCTGGGAGGTGGCAAGAGCCGATCCGGCGTTGGCGCCGGCCATTCCCAATCACCGGGCTGCGATCAAGGTCATTACCGGAGCGTCGGCCGGAGCGATCACCGGCGCCCTGGGAGCCGTCGCTCTCGCCGGGGGTATTCAGCCGACAGCGGCGGACACGGGCGGGACCTCGACGCAGACATACAAATACCTGCTGCCGAACCTCTACGATGCCTGGGTGGTCCGCCCGCAGATGCTTTCGACGACCGGGCGAGCCGACTTTCTCGATACCAGCGATCTGGAGGACGGAGCCGACGTCGTTTCGGCCCTGAACAGCAAGGTGCTGATTTCGATCAAGGATGCCGCGCTGAAGATCTCGGCCGTCGCTCCCCCCTATCCCTATGTTTCCTCCACGCTCGACGTCTACCTGACGATCTCCAACCTCCGCGGCGTACCCTATACCGTGAGCTTCACCGGCGGCGATTATGGCATGATGAGCCACGGCGACCGTGTCCACTATCGTGTGTTGGGACTCGGAAGCTGGACGAACCCGAGCGCCTTTGCCGATAGCGACACGATGCGCAAGCTCGACGTCAAGTCGCTGCTCGCCGGCGGACAGCCGAGTGCGGAATGGAAGGATTATGCCCTTGGTGCGGTGGCATCGGGAGCCTTTCCGCTTGGACTTGCTTCACGTGAATGGATCGCGCATGTCGACGATTACGAGGGAAGGAACTGGCCACTTGCCGATGCGAGCTACGTCAGGGAAAGGATGAAACCGGCATTTCCAGCCGATTGGGAAAAGCAGCGCGCATTCCCTTTCACGGCGGTCGATGGCGGCCTGATCAATAACGAGCCGTTCGAATTTGCCCGTTATTGCCTCATGCAGGATCCAGGCACACCCAATCGGCGCGAGGGATCCCAGGCCGACCGTGCAGTGATCATGATCGACCCGTTCCCCGAGCCTCCGCTGTTTCCACCCGATGGGCAGCCGGCGGGCGACCTAGTAAGCGTTCTCATGGCGCTCTTGCCGGCATTGCGCACGCAGACGCAGTTCAAGCCTTCAGAAGTTGCGGTGGCGGCAACCGACGGCATCTTCAGCCGCTTTCTCATCTGCCCACATCGTGTGCCGCCTGGGGGAACGGAGGAAGCTTACAGCATCGCGTCCGGATTGCTCGGCGGCTTCGGCGGTTTCCTCTCGCAAGCGTTTCGCGACCACGACTACCAGCTTGGTCGGCGCAACTGCCAGAAGTTCCTGAAGGATTCCTTCGTCGTCCATGGCGGCAACGACATGGTCAAAGCCTGGCCGGATGCGGCGCGTGCCAACGAGGATTTTCGCGGAAGAGACATCGAAAACCAGCCTACCTTCCAAATCATACCGCTTCTCCGCGACGCAGCAGACGTGGTCGACTATCCGCAATGGCCGCGCATCAGCGAAAAGGACTTCAATGACCTGCAGGCCGCAATCGAGCGGCGCATCGAAAAGCTTGGTGCGGCGCTGATTGCCCAGAAAGGGCCGAGCTGGTGGTTGCGCCGCCTTATGGCATTCGGCTTCCACTGGGGAAAGAAACGCGTCTTCACCTTCGTCCGGCTGACGCTTCTTGCCGATCTCGTGCGACGCGACCAGTTGAGTGAATGGAGCCTCCCGAAATCATGGAAGCGGCCAGAAGCGACGGAGACCGAAATCAGACTGGTCCTGGCCGCATTGCTCAACCCGACATTCGATTTCAGGAACGAGGCCGGCATCGCCAAGTCCACCGGTCTCGATGTCGCCAAGGTCCGCAACATTCTTGCCGCCTGTCAGGCAGACAAGAACGCCCGCTTCTTCGTCTGGCGTGCTCCCTGGACCGACAAGGCGGGAAATCCCGTCTTTGCGCTCGCTTCGCGAAAGCCGGCTGCGATCTGGCGCGTGCCGGGCCTGCGTCAGCTTGGCAACTGGTTCACCGCTCCGACGATCGATCCTCCGGGCGTGTGAGGGAGACGGATATGTGGAATTCGGCAGTGCTCGACGTCGGCATCGGACTTGCACTCATGTATCTGCTTCTGGCGCTCGTCTGCAGCGTCGTCCAGGAGCTCATCGCCAACATCACCAGCTGGCGAGGCCGCCATCTGCTGACGAGCATCAAGACGATGCTCAACGATCCCAATCTGACCGGGCTTGCAAAGCGTGTCTACGCCGACCCTCGCATCAATCAGCTCACGCTTCCCGGCAAGCTGCCGAGCTATATTCCACCAGCTGCCTTCGCCAAGGCGCTCGCGGACATCGTGGCCGATGAAAAAGGGATGACATCTTCCGTCTTCGACGGCCCGCTCGCTCCATTTCTGAGAGAGGCCCAAGGCGATGCCGACAAGCTGAAGGCCGCGCTGGAGCAGTGGTACGACGATGCGATGGACCGTTTCGGAGGATGGTACAAGAGAAACGTACAGCTTGTGATCCTGGCGATTGCGGCGGTGGTGACGGTCGGATTGAATGCGAATACCATCGAGGTCGCGCGGCAGATCTGGGCGCAGCCGGCGCTTCGGGCTGCTCTGTCGTCCCAGGCGACACGTCTGGCGGCGGCCGACAAGCCAAACACGCTCATCCCGACGCAGGATGCGTCCGGTCCCGACGTCAACGCCGTCTTGGACGAGATCGACCAAAACCTTCCGATCGGGTGGACGACAGCGGATATCGACCGCCTGATGTTCGGGACCATCGTGGCAACCGGTGCGGACGGAAAGGCGCAGAAAGTGGCACTCTCAAAGGGAGAAAGGGCATGGGCGTGGGTCAAGCACGTCGCCGGCTGGTTGCTGACGGTCCTGGCGCTCTCACTTGGAGCACAGTTCTGGTTCGATACTCTGGGCAAGGCAATCGGCATTCGCGCCGCTGGTCCAAAACCGTCAGAAAAACAGGATGCGGCTGGCTGAGAAGCACGTCCGCAAGCGTGTTCTTGCGCGGATGGAAGCAAATTGAACCCGCTGCCGGAGAGGCTGGCGAGGGAAGATTGCCGCAAAAGGACAGGCTTTCCCGCAAGCGATGACCGCGGGTCATGCCGTCGAGAGCGGCCCGCTTCAAGCATGTTTTCATTGGCCCATCCTAAACCTGGCATGGCAGGTCGTGCAGGTCTGCAGCATCAGGTGGAAGACGTGCTCGGCGGGAATGGAGGACAGCGCCGCCTCGTTCCGGACATGCGTCCCGAGCGGACCACCGCCCATCGCCCCGCCGGGTTTCATCCGCATGCGGTCGGTCATCGGTCCGGGATTGTCGACGGCCGCGGTCTCGAGTGCGCGCGCATAATCCCCGAGATCGTCCGCCAGACGCTCGAAGCGCTCGCGCTCCGTCCCGATCTCAGGCTTCGCCTTCGACTTCGGGTCATCCAATCCGCTGGCGAAATGATCGGCCAGCACATCGCCAGACCTCGCGGCAATGCTTCCGGCGGCGTTTCGGAATTGCGACGACGAATAGCTTGCGGGGTCCCGGAACATCTCGGCCATCGTCTTCGCGGCCGCGGCCATGGCCTTCATGTCGGTCTGCCGAAGCGCGATCACGTCGTCCGCCGCAAGCCCAAAGGAGGCGCATGCGGAAGTGATGACCAGGAGCCCCGTGACAGGCAACAGCTTAGATATGATCAAGAAAGCCTCGCATGTGTGAGTTCCGCCAAAAAGAGATAGGCAGTCCATCATCTCGGCTGCGAAGCGGGCGGAAAGAGGGCGCTGCGTCTCTTCTAGGCGGCCATGCGACTGCAGCTCTCGGCGCAGCAGCGGCAGGCCTCGACGCAGCTCTGCATGTCGCCGATCCGCTCGCAATCGTCTGCGCATTGGGCGCAGATTTCGGCGCACTCGCGGCAGACATGCTTGTGATGCTCCGAGCCGATCAGCATGAAGTGCGCCGAGGTCCGGCAAATCTCCGCGCAGGCCATCATCAGTTTGAAATGCGCAGGCTTGGTGTGCTCCCCGCCCAGTTCCAGGCAATGGCTCATGGCCATCGAAAGGCACTCGCGGTAGCAGGTCAGGCAATTGTCGATGCAGGCTTTCATTTCGCTCGACATATGGTGCATGGCGTTATCTCCTATCCGGCTTCCTGTCCGCCGCATTGAACAACAGAACGCAGGCCGTGGCGGCGCGATCCTCAAACAGTGGAAAACTCATCGAAACGGCATCGCGGCCGCATTCGTTCGCCGTCTAACAGTGCCGCCCAGGGAATGTTCCAATCGGCCAGGGATCGCGCGTTATTTCAAAGTTCACGCGGCAGATCAGCGATGTCTTAACCTCGGGCTGCTAGCTCTTGCGAACCATCGCAACAACGGCTGCGCCATGAGACCAGGATATTTCCGCATCCAGATCTGGCTTCACTGGCTGATCGCCCTCCTGGTCCCGACCCAGTACCTGACGGGCGGCAGTATCGAGCGGATCCATCATGCGGTCCACATGGGGATGACGCCCGATCGTTGGGATCTCGCCCAGCACTACCTCCACAACTATCTGGGGATCGGCATCGGCTTACTGATGGGCGTGCGGCTTGCGGTCCGGCTCCTGTGGCCGCCTCTGCCGGACGGGCGACCGGCCTCGGCGGCGAAGGCGCTTTCCCGAGCGCTTCATCGTGCCTTCTATGCCGCCATCATCGGGCAGGCGGCAATGGGGTTCGTGGCGAGCTACATCTGGTTCGGGATCGCGCCCTATCACGTCATCGGCTCCAGGATCATCCTGGCGATGGTGGCGCTTCACGTCGCGGCCGCGGCCTGGCACACTCTGGTTCTGCGCGACGACACCATCGACCGCATGGTCATCGCGAGGAGACCGCCGTCAACCGACAACTCCGAGGACGGCCAGCACGAGGGCGACATAGCGCCCGGTCTTGGCGACGAACACGAGAAGAAGGAACGGCAGCAGCGGTTCGCGCAGCACGCCGGCAGCAACCGTGAGCGCGTCGCCGAAGAGCGGCATCCATGAGAGGAGCAGTGACCACCTGCCGTATCTGCGGTACCATCGCGACGCCCGATCGAGCGCCGCGTCGCCGACGGGGAACCATCGCCGTGACCGGAACCGTTCGACGCCCCGGCCCAGGACCCAGTTGACGACGGCGCCGAGCGTGTTCCCAGTCGATGCGACCGCGACAAGCAGGACCGGCGGATGCTGGCCCGCCAGAACAAGGCCCGCAAGTGCTGCCTCCGACTGCATCGGAAATACCGTCGCGGCCGCGAAGGCTACCAGAAACAGGCCCGTCATGGTCGAAACTGCTGTGAGCATTTTATCTCCTGCCGCCGGTCCAGTCCGGAACATGGGCGGCCATGTCGACAAAGGCATTTGCCGCGTGGCGCCGTCAACGGGTTCGTTGCGTCATGGCCACAGAAACGACGCGAATCGTCAGCACCTGTTTCTTCCATTGAAAGCAGGCCGTTGAAACTGTACGCAGGTCGCATGGGCAGAATGTACCGAATCGCACTGAGCAGATTGCTGCTCGTCGTGCGGCTGGCGATCTTGGTATCGCTGGTCGGATACAACATGTCCAGCGCCAGCGCCGCCATGCACGGCTCGGCCTTTCCGGGATTCGAGAACGCCGTCTCAGTTGCAACCCCCGAGGCCGACGGCCATCACATGGTCGAGCCATCGGAGCACGGCCTTCAGCATGACGCTTCAACCGACGACGGCGACACCAAGCTCGTCAAGCAGGAGTGCTGCAAGGATTTCTGTGGCGGACTGGGCATCATTTGTGAAGGCCCCGACGTCGGCGGACCTGTCGTCGCGTCCATCCGACAGTTTATCGACGATCGTGCAGCCCTCGGCGAACTGCCGTCCCTCCACCGTCCCCCGAATATCTGAATAGAGATGCACCCGCTCGATCGGGTCCAGTCGGTCGCCGCCTGCGTCCAGGCGAGTGCCCGTAGGCTATCTCTTATTCGGAAATTTCATAATGAAACCCTCGCTTTTCGTGGTGGGGCTGCCGCTTGTTGTCGGCGGCTGCGCATCCACGCTTCCTCCCGACGTGGTGGGGTCTTCCCCCGCGGTCGAACAGCCCTCCCCGCGCCCGATCGCGTACCGATCGCCAATGTCGGGCTACGTCGCCAGGCAACCCGTCGATCCCAGACCGTGGCGTAGACAGAACGATCTCCAGTCTCCAGCCAATGGAGACGACTCATGATCGGCCTTGGAAAATTAATAGCCGTGCTGGCGTTCCCGCTGGTGCTGAGCGGCTGTGTCACGGGCGCCGAATATTCCAGCAAGGATGCAGGCTTTGCTTCCGTTGCGAGCAAGACCGCCGTCGTGACGGGCAAGCAGACGGCCTGGATCCAGAACCGGAACCAGGCCCGGTCGGCTGCCGCTGAGGTCAAAAGCCTGCTGGCGCGCAGGAAAGTCCTCGACGTCGAGACGGCGGTTCAGATCGCCCTGCTCAACAACAGGGGCCTTCAGGCCGTCTATGCCGACCTCGGCGACAGCGCGGCCGATGCCTGGCAGTCGACCATGCTCATCAACCCGACGGCTTCCATCGGCACGACAGGCATGGGCACGCCGGAACTGCAGGCTTTCAAGACCATCGAAGGGATGCTCGCGACGAATATCCTGGCGCTCGCGACGAGGGACCGGGATATTGCGATCGCCGACACCCGTTTCCGGCAGGCGCAACTGACTGCCGCCGTGAAAACGCTGGAGGTCGCCGCCGACACGCGGCGTGCCTGGATCGGGGCGGTCGCCGCCTGGGAAAACGTCGGGCAGCTCCAGCGCGCCCAGACGACGGCGGATGCCGCTTCCGAACTGGCGGAGAAGCTGGGTGAAACCGGCGCGATGACCAAGGGCGCCCAGGCGCGCGAACATGTGTTCGTCGCCGAACTGGCCGGAGAAACCGCCAAGGCCCGCCTGGCGGCACGCCTTGCCAAGGAGGAGCTGACGCGGCTGATGGGTCTTTGGGGCGCCGACCTGGATTATCAGGTCCCGAACGGCCTGCCGCCGCTGCCTAAGTCCGTCGTCGGACGCGATACGATTGAGGGCGAGGCTCTGAAGAACCGCATCGATCTGCAAGTGGCGAAGCTCGAACTGGAGGCAACCGCCAGATCCTATGGGCTCACCGAAGCGACGCGCTATGTGACCGATCTCGAGATCCTGACCGGTTTCGAAACGGAGCGGGAAATCGAGGACGGCAAGAAGAAGACCAGAACGACTGGCCAGGTCGAACTGGAATTCGCAATTCCGATCTTCGACACGGGCAAGGCCCGGATGCGCAAGGCCGAGGTCGCATACATGCGGGCAGCGAACCAGCTCGCGGAGAAGGCGGTCAACGTCCGCTCGCAAGCACGCTCCGCATACGAGGCGTACCGCTCGAACTATGACATCGCGCGGCACTACCGCAACAATGTCGTGCCGCTGCGAACCAAGGTCGAGGAGGAATCCCTGCTGACCTACAACGGCATGATCACCAACACCTTCGAGCTGCTCACCGACACACGCGACAAGATCAACTCCATCCTGCTCTCCGTCAATGCCAAGCGCGATTTCTGGCTCGCCGAAGCCAACCTCGCGCCCGCGGTCTACGGCGGCGGCGCGACGAACGCGTCGGCAGAGACCGAGGTCGCCGCTGCTCCCGAAAGCAGCGGTGGCGGCGGCCATTGAGAAAGGAACTCACCATGTTCAACAGACGACAACTGTTCGGTGCAAGTGCGGCCCTGCTGGCGGCCGGCGCCTGGACGAAGACCTCGGCGATGGGCCTGCCCGACGCCCCGACGATGGATACGGCGGACATGCAGCCGCCGCTCCACCCAACCTCCGGTCCGGACTACCAGCCGGTCGTCACCCTCAACGGCTGGACGCTTCCGCACCGGATGAACAACGGCGTCAAGGAGTTCCACCTCGTCGCCGAGCCGGTGGAGCGCGAAATGGCTGATGGCATGACCGCTTACCTCTGGGGCTACAACGGCCAGTCTCCGGGACCGACAATCGAGGCCGTCGAGGGCGACCGGGTGCGCATCTTCGTCACCAACAAGCTGCCGGAGCACACGACGATCCACTGGCATGGCATGATCCTGCCGTCCGGTATGGACGGTGTCGGCGGGTTGACTCAACCGCACATCCCCGTGGGCAAGACCTATGTCTACGAGTTCGACCTCGTGAAGTCGGGCACCTTCATGTACCACCCGCATTCCGACGAGATGGTGCAGATGGCCATGGGCATGATGGGCTTCTTCGTCGTCCACCCGAAGGATCCGACGTTCATGCACGTCGACCGCGACTTCGTCTTCCTGCTCAACGCCTACGACATCGATCCGGGCTCCTACGTGCCGCGGATCATGGAAATGACCGACTTCAACATGTGGTGCTGGAACAGCCGCGTGTTTCCAGACATCAGCCCGCTCGTCGTTTCCAGGAACGACAGGGTGCGGGTGCGGGTCGGCAACCTGACGATGACGAACCATCCGATCCACATGCATGGCTATGATTTCGAGGTGACGTGCACGGATGGCGGCTGGGTGCGGCCGGAAGCACGGTGGCCGGAGGTGAGCATCGACATCCCTGTCGGAGCGATGCGCGCCTATGAGTTCGACGCCAAATATCTCGGCGACTGGGCGATCCACTGCCACAAGTCGCACCACACGATGAACGCGATGGGGCACGACATTCCGACCTTCATCGGTGCGGATAAGTCGAAACTCGCCGAGAAGATCCGCAAGCTCCAGCCGGAATACATGCCGATGGGCACCAAGGGCATGGCCGACATGGGCGAAATGGAAATGCCCATTCCCGAGAACACCGTCCCGATGATGACCGGCTGGGGGCCGCACGGCCCGATCGAGATGGGCGGCATGTTCTCGGTCGTGAAGGTCCGCGAGGGCATCTCGGCGGACGATTACTCCGATCCGGGCTGGTACGAGAACCCGCCCGGGACGCAGGCCTGGGAGTGGACCGGTGAGTTGCCGGAAGCGACCAAGGCCAAAGACGCAAAGACGCAGATCACGCCGAAGCCGACGAACGGCTGAGGCTCGATATCCAAAACCTAAAAGGATCTATGAATGAAGAATTATATATTGGCACTGGCTCTCGCAGCGCTCGCAACCCCCGCCCTTGCCTCCGGCAACCATGCCGGCGGTCACGACGAAAAGATGGCTGTCGGGGAACCCGGCGACAAAGCCAAGGTGACACAAACGGTGCGCGTCACCATGAAGGAAACCGATGACGGTAAGATGTTGTTCACGCCGGCGGTCTTCAACGTCCGCAAGGGGCAGACGGTCAAGATCGCGATCAAGAATGCCGGAACCGTCGACCATGAATTCGTGCTCGATCAGGAAGATAAAATCCTGGAGCACAAGAAGGTTATGGAGAAGTTCCCCGAAATGGAACATGCCGACGCCAACTCCATCCGCCTTCCGGCCGGCCAGTCCGGCGAGATCGTCTGGAAATTCACCACCGACGGCGCGTTCAAATTCGCCTGCCTGATCCCCGGTCATTACGAAGCCGGCATGCACGGCGATGTCAGCGTCGCCACAAAGTAATCCATCGAAAAGGAGCATGAAATCATGAAAACTGTCATCAAACTCGCCATCGCAGTCGTCCTTTCGACCAGCGCGGCATTCGGAGCCTTCGCGCAGGAGTTCACCAAGGGTATCGTCAGCAAGGTCGACGCCAAGGCGAACAAGGTCACCATCAAGCACGAGGAGCTGAAGAACCTCGACATGCCTGCCATGACGATGGTGTTCCGTGTCGAAGATGCTGCTTTGCTCGACAGGCTGAAGGAAGGGTCGAGCGTCGAGTTCGTGGCGGAACGCATGAATGGCAAGCTGACCGTGACCGAGGTCAAATAGCAACCCGCCGCCGCCCGGCCGATCATGCCGGGCGGCGGCCATCAAGGAGTGAAGACAATGCGCAGGAGAAGCTTCATCGCAATGGCAGGTTCCGCCCTGATATTGCTTGCCGGACGGGTTGGTGCGACCGTCCCGACGGAGATGACTGTCTACAAGGATCCGAACTGCGGCTGTTGCCACGCATGGGCGAAGGCGATGGCCGCCGCGGGCTATTCCGTCGACATCCGCGACGAGGACGACCTTGCCGCGATCAAGGCACGGCTGGGCGTGCCCGCCGACATGGAGGGATGCCATACCGCAGTCGTCGAGGACTATTATCTGGAGGGCCACGTTCCGCTTACGGCCGTCAAACGGCTGCTGCAGGAGCGGCCTTCGCTGCGAGGGCTGGCCGTTCCCGGCATGCCAGCCGGCTCGCTGGGAATGGGCGAGGATCCTCAGGCGTCCTACGACGTCTATGCGATCCCCTCGGCCAGCGGAGCGCCATACGTGTTCATGGAGGTCCGCCCCCGGAAGGGATGACGGCGCGATTGATCGATCCATGCCTGTTGCCGCTCAGGAAACCGGAGCGTTGCAGAGCCGTGGGTGGCAGGCGTTCATCGTGACCCGTTCGAACCGATCTTGTCTCTGCCTAGCGGGCGCCGGCGCTTTCGGTGAAGTAGAGCGGTATGGCCGGACAAGTATCGCCTTGTTGTATGCGTGATGTCGCGATAACGTATACAACAGCAAGGACACAGTGGAATCAGATGCCATCCAATCCCGATCGTGTGGAAATCGCCCATCGCACACTGCGACAGGCCATTATCGAGCAGGCTCTCAAAGCCGGGACAAAACTTCCCGAGGACGAGATCGGCCGGCATTTCTCCATGAGTCGAACGCTCGTGCGCACGGTACTTGCCAAGCTGCAGGCGCAGGGGCTGGTCGACACTTACCATAAGCGCACGGCCACCGTCGCCCAGCCAAGTCTTGAGGAAGCGCGCGATGCCTTTGCCATTCGCCGCGCACTCGAACGGGAGGTGATGAAGGCCGTCATCAAGCGCTGGAGCCCCCCGATCGAAAAGCTGTTGCGGGAACATGTGCAGGAAGAGGAAGCCGCACATGCCAAAGGCGATGTGCGGCTGTCGACTCGGTTGGCGGGCGAATTCCACCTGAAGCTTGCCGAATTGTCCGGTAATGCGCTGCTCGAGCGTTATCTCTCCGAACTTGTTTCACGCTGCTCGCTCATCCTTGCCATGTATAGCCGGCCGCATTCCAGCGAATGTGCAATCAGTGAGCATTCCGGCCTCATCAACGCATTAAAAAAGGGCGATCTGGCCAGCGCAGAGCACTTGATGGACGAGCATCTGTCATCCGTCGAAAGCCGCGCACTGATCGAGGATGATCTTGCAAAAGAGCCGGACATCGGTTCCATCCTGTCGCGCTTTTCGAGCCGCGCCACCGGCTGAACTGCCATTTTTTTAATCACGTATACAAGATTATGAAAGTTATGTAGACAGAGCGCCGTCGTTGCCGCGCGATGGCCAGTGACCCGATCGACACCTCCCTGGCCTTTAATTCCAATTTTCTCCTTGTGAATCAGCCGCTTATGTCGTATCTCCCTGCCTGACGCTACGCGCGATACAGCCTGGCATCCATATTGCATACCTGAAACTCAGGATGTTGTAGACTGGATTTTGCTCATGTTGCATGCAATGCTGTCATAGCCCGAATATCGCCTGGAGCTGCGGGCTATCCGGAAGGCCTATCGGGCGTGATCGCCAACGACGGCCCGAATCCGTCGCCAAGGAGATGAAGGCGGCCGAAGACGCGATCATCGCCGGGAAGCTCCTTGCGGGTGAGATCAAGGACCAGAACGGCAAGGTGAAGGTCGCCGCCGATCCGGAGCTCTCCGAGAACGACATCAAGGGCATGACATGGCCGATCGAAGATGTGCAGGGGTACGCTGCCGCAGAACTGATCCTCCATCGCTGCAGAACAGCCGACCCCGCACTGGGCGGTGGCCGGCCGATAATAGAGGGGAAAGGAACCACAAGTGGGCACGGAAACAGTTTTCGCCAACGCAAAGCTTGCCGACGGCACTCTGAACGATATCCTGGTCCAGGACGGCCGGATCACGGCGATAAGACCGGCAGGCTCAGACGCCAGCGCGGCAAACGTGGTCGATATCAACGGAGCCCTTCTCGTGCCGAGCTTCGTCGAGGGCCATATCCATCTCGACACCAGCTTCTACGGAGACAAGTGGATCCCGCACAAACCGTGCACCAATGGCTTCGACGTGCATGAGCGCGTCGCCTTTCAGGCTGAGAATATGGCGGTCGCAGCGCCCATGGACGAGCGCGCTCGCAACCAGCTCGATCTCTGCATTTCTAACGGCGCCCTCCAGATGCGCAGCCACGTGATGGTCGATGGATCGGTCGGCCTGAAGTCGCTCGAAACCGTCCTGAAGGTTCGCGAGGACTACACTGATATCATCGACATCCAGCTCGTCGCCTTCCCGCAGAGCGGCATCCTCAAGAGCCCCGGTACGCCGGAGTTGATGGACGAGGCGATCGCGATGGGTGCCGATCTCGTCGGCGGGCTTGATCCGCTCTCTTTCGACCGCGACATCAAGGGTCATCTCGACGTGGTCTTCGGCATTGCCGAAAGGCGCGGCGTCGATGTCGATATCCATCTCCATGATGCGGGCACGCTCGGCGCCATGACGATCGAGGAGATCTGTGCTCGTACGACCGCGCTTGGCATGCAGGGGCATGTCGCCGTCAGCCATGCCTATGGTCTTGGTGATCTCGCGCCGGAAGCCGCAGAGAAGATTGCCATCCTGATCGCCAAAAGCGGCGTCTCGATCATGACCAACGCGCCCGGCAACCACAATTTTCCTCCTGTGACCCTGCTGCGCGCTGCCGGCGTCAATGTCTTCAGCGGCAGCGACAATATCCGCGATTCCTGGTGGCCCTTCGGGGATGGCGACATGCTGCGCCGGGCAGAGATTATCGCCTACCGTTCCGGTTTCTTCAGTGATGCGGAACTCAGCGCCGCTTTCGACGTGGTCACATCAGGCGGCGCCAAGGCACTGCGGCTGGAAGGCTACGGGATTACTGTCGGCGCAAAGGCCGATTTCGTCACACTCGCGGCCGAACATGTACCGGAGGCCGTCGTCGCAGTTCCGAAGCCGCGCCGCGTCTTCAAGGAAGGCCGCCTCGTCGCCGAAAACGGCTCTGTGATACGCTGATGTCCTCTCCCGTCACTCAGACCACTCGATCTGACATGTCGTCCCGCGGCGCCATGATCGTGACGCCGCATTGGCTCGCCAACGAAGCTGGTGCCAAGGTGTTGCGGCGCGGCGGCAATGCCATCGAGGCGCTGGTTGCCGCAGGTGCGGCGCTTGCGGTCACCTACCCGCATTTCTGCGGTCTCGGCGGCGATGCCGTCTGGCTGATCGCCGACGAGACGGGCAAGGCCCAGACCTTTCTCGGCATCGGTCAGGCGGGAAATATCATTCCGGATGGAGACATCCCCTTACGCGGAGCCGCCTCCACGCTGACGACCGCCTGCCTCGTGGATAGCTGGGAGAAAGTGCTTGCCCATTCCACTGCGGAATGGGCGGGATCGGAGAGTTTGCCGAGTCTGCTTGACGATGCGATCGCCCTTGCGGAAAACGGCTTCGAGGTCAGCCGGTCGCAGTCCTTCTGGTACGAATTCCGCCGTAGTGAGTTGGAGGGCTGGTCGGGCTTCAGAGACCTTTTCACCTCATCAGGCATTCAGCGGCAGCCGGCACTCGGCAGAACGCTTGATGCCATTGCCCGCCATGGCGCTCGCGAATTCTACGAAGGTGCACTCGCCCGGCAGATCGCCACTGGGCTGGCAGAGGCCGGCTCGCCGCTTTTGGCCACCGATCTCGCCGCAACGCGAACCGATATCGCGCCTCCGCTCCGGCAGACCTATCGCGACACAACCCTGCTCGCGCCGCCTCCCCCGACCCAAGGCGTAACCACGCTCGGCATTATGGGCGTGCTCAACCATTTGCCGATGAGGGATTTCCCTCCCGATAGCGCAGGTTTCTACCACAGCCTCGTCGAGGCTGTGAAACAGGCCTTTCTCGACCGGCATACCATCGCCGATCCCCATTACGCGGCCGATGTTTCGCCAGCGCTGCTCGATCCAATGCGCCTTAAAGCAAAAGCCGCGGCAATCGATTCCGGCCGCGCGTTGCCCTGGCCGCAGCCCTATCGGCACGGCGACACAGCCTTGCTTGCCGCCGTCGATGAGAAGGGACGCTGCGCGTCGTTGCTGCAAAGCCTCTATTTCGATTGGGGAAGCGGCGTCGTGGTCGGCGATACAGGCATCCTCTGGCAGAACAGGGGCGCCGCCTTCAGCACCGACCCGGCCAGCCCCAATGTCATCCGTCCCGGCAAGCGTCCGTTCTATACGCTCAATCCAGGCCTGGCGCTCAAGAACGGCCGGCCGCATCTTATCTATGGCACGCAAGGGGCCGACGGACAGCCGCAGACCTTGTCGCTGCTCCTCAGCCTGCTGGTCGACCATGGCCTCGATCCAGTCGCAGCACTTTCCCGCCCGCGTTTCCTGCTCGGCCGCACCTTTTCCGACAGCCGGGACACGCTGAAGATCGAGGAAAATGCCGGCCCGGAAACGGTCTCCGCACTTGCCGCCATGGGCCATGAGATCTCAACGATCGACAGTTTCAGCCCCCTCGGCGGGCAGGCCGGCGTAATCCGCATCGGGCAAGACGGAGCGATCGACGGCGCTCATGACCCACGCAGCGACGGAGGCGCGATCCTGCTGTGACGTCCGGCCCATTGTTTGATCTCGCTATCCGCAATGTTCGTATTGAGGAGAACGGCTCCCTCGTCGACATCGCTGTGCGAGACGGGCGGATTGCAGATATTGGATTCGGCATGCGGTGCGAGGCGATCGAAAGCGTCGATGGCGAGGGAGCGTTCGCTTTCGGCGGGTTTGTCGATACGCACATCCATCTGGACAAGGCCTGCATTCTCGACCGCTGCACGATTTGCGAAGGTACACTTGCCGAGGCCGTGCGCGAGACGGCCAAAGCCAAGGCGAGCTTTGAGGAAGACGACGTTTATGCCCGGGCGGCCCGCGTCGTCGAGAAGGCGATTTCACATGGCACTACGCGGATGCGCACCTTTGTCGAGATCGATCCTCGCGCCGGCTTCCGTTCCTTCGAGGCAATCAAGCGCATCCGTGAAGACTATGCCTTCGCGGTCGATATCGAGATCTGCGCCTTCGCCCAGGAGGGGCTGACAAATGAGCCGGAGACATTGGATATGCTCGACGCCGCCCTTTCCAATGGTGCGGATCTGGTCGGCGGCTGTCCCTATACGGACCCCGATCCCAATAGGCATATCGAGATGATCTTCGCGTTGGCGCTCAAGCATGACATGCCGGCCGATTTCCATCTCGATTTCAGCCTTGATCCCGATCGAACCGATCTGCCGGCGGTGATCGATGCCACGCTTCGTCACCGTTGGCAGGGTCGCGTTGCGATAGGCCACGTCACCAATCTCTCGGCCATGTCGCAGGCAGAGATCGTCTCCATTGCTGATAGGCTGGCTGAAGCCGACATTGCGCTTTCCGTCCTGCCGTCCACCGATCTGTTCCTGAACGGGCGCAGTCATGACCGGCTGGTTCCGCGCGGCGTCGCGCCCGCTCACCTGCTGGCAGGCCGCGGTGTCGTGACCTCGATTGCGACCAACAACGTGCTTAATCCCTTCACTCCCTACGGTGATGCCTCATTGATCCGCATGGCCAATCTCTACGCAAACGTCGCCCAGCTCTCGCGAGACGAGGACATGGCGCTGGTCTTCAGTATGGTGACAGATGCGGCGGCACGCCAACTCGGCAGCGTCAGACGGTTAGAAGTAGGCACCGAGGCGACGATCGTGCTGCTCGACAGTCCTGGCCCGCATGTCGCAGTGCGCCAGATCGCCCGCGTCGTTGCCGGCTGGAAGAACGGCCATCGGAGTTTCGATAACGGCGAGCCCAGAATTCACAGACCTAGGTGAACAGGGCTGGCTCACTTGTCGGCCAAGTCACCTTTTTCACAACGCATACACAGCACGTGCATCGTCCCGATCCGATTGCGTCACGTGTTTTATAGGCAAGACATATGCCAGCAACGTCCGTCAGGTCATGTAGACGCCGCCGGTCACATTGACACCCTGACCGGTCATAAAGCGTGCGCTGTCGGAGCAAAGGAAGACCACAACATCGGCAACATCCTCGGCTGTTTCGATGCGCCCGAGGGGTGTTTGTCCGATATACTCGTCGAACACCTGTTGCGGTGAGATGCCGCGAAGGCGCGCCTCCCATTCGATCTCCCGGCTTTGCATGCCGGTTTTCACGAAGCCTGGGCAGACGGCGTTCACCCTGATACCTGCAGACGCGAGCTCGCGTGCGAGGGCCTGGGTCCAACCAAGAACGGCAAACTTGCTGGCAGAATAGTGGGCCAGAAGCGGTGCGCCGACTTTTGCCGCAAGTGACGCGGTATTGACGATGCAGCCGTGGCCCTGCCCGACCAGATGACGGCCAGCGATCTGGTTCGTCAGAAAAATCCCGCGCGTGTTGACATCGAAATTGAAGTCCCATTCCTCGTCAGTCAACTCGAGGGCCTTCTGCATGGTGGAAACGCCGGCATTGGCTATGACGATATCGCACCCGCCTATCGCGTGTACCGCCTGAATGAAGGCGGCCTCGACGGAATCCCGCTTGCGTACGTCGACCTCGACGGCGACCGCACCCTTTCCGATCGACTGAACTGCTTGGGCTGCCGCGTCGAGGTTGATGTCGGCGATCGCGACGACAACATCCTGGGCAGCAAGCGCCTTGGCTATCGCAAGCCCGATGCCGGTTGCTCCTCCCGTGACGAACGCGCGGCGCCCCTGAAGCTCGGAAAAGACAGGCGGTTTCATGACAGCTCCTTGAACGATTTTAAGAGAACGTATCCAACAAAATCGAACTCATCAAATGTTTTTTTTGTTTGATTGAGTTCGTTTCGATGCGTATGGTCAAGCTGACTTGCGTAGGGTGTTCCCTTGGGAATCCGACGCGCTCGGCAATGACTCAAGGCAGTTCACAAAAAAAGTGAACTCAATCATCGCTGCTCGGTCGAGCCGGGCGTGCATAACAGAACGTCGTGAAAGGACTTGCACAATGGTTTTTGAATGCTTCGGGACGCGCAAGAAGGTGGTGATCGCCATGGCCCATATCGGCGCCCTACCCGGATCGCCGCTTTACGACGTTCAGGGAGGCATGCAAAAGCTGATCGATGACGTGGCATTAGATGTCGAGAAGCTGCAGGCCGGCGGCGTCGATGCCATCATGTTCGGCAACGAGAACGATCGGCCCTATGTCTTCAAGGGAGCGGCCGAGAGCGTTGCGGCGATGACCGCCATTGTGCAGGCAATCAAGCCTCAACTGAAAGTTCCGTTCGGCGTGAACTATCTCTGGGATCCCGTCTCCAGCGTCGCAATCGGCGCTGTTACCGGCGCCAGTTTCGTGCGCGAAATCTTTACGGGCCTTTTTGCCTCTGACATGGGGTTATGGCAACCGGATTGCGCAGCTGCGGCCCGGCTGCGGACGAATCTCGGCCGGGGCGATATGAAGATGCTGTTCAATATCAACGCGGAATTTGCTCATTCGCTGGATCAGCGCCCGATAGCGTTGCGCGCCAAGAGCGCCGTCTTCTCCTCCGTCGCCGACGCCATTCTCGTATCCGGCCCGATTACCGGGCAGCCGGCGAGCCAGTCGGATCTTCGCGACGTATGCGAGGCTGTCACCGACGTCCCGGTCTTTGCCAATACCGGCGTCAACATCGACAATATCAGAGACGTTTTCTCCATGGCGCAGGGCTGCATCATAGGCACCCATTTCAAGGTGGACGGCAATACATGGAACGCTGTTGACGCGGCGCGCGTCAGACGCTTCATGGACGTTGTCGAAACTTTACGTTGAGGCGAAAGGCATCATGACAGCCATCCTCGGCCTCGATATCGGAACGACCTCCACGATAGGCATCCTGGTCGGTCTGCCGGATCGGATACTGGCAACGGCAAGCCGGCCGGTGACCTTGTCCTCCCCGCATATCGGCTGGGCAGAGGAAAACCCTTCGGAATGGTGGGAGAACGTAT
>Ga0102588_1000872_pt1 | contig 27443 bp, 25 predicted proteins | sample AraplaMF_Col_mMS_FD_76854 | JGI IMG/M metagenome (GOLD analysis project Ga0102588, IMG submission 76854) | Arabidopsis root microbial communities from the University of North Carolina, USA - plate scrape MF_Col_mMS (SPADES assembly) (version 2) | ecosystem: Host-associated > Plants > Roots >...
CCATCGTCTCCTCCGTTCAGAGCCTGCTGTTGCTTTTGTCGGTTTCGATCGGCTGGAATTTCCAGCCGCTTCCATCCGGCGCCGGATAGGCGAGCAGCGCATCGCCGCCGCCGATCTTCTGGCGCGCGGCTGCGTTTCTTGCACGATCCATTGCCTGTTCTGCCGTGGCGTAGGGTTCGGACAATGTATCGCCGAGCTTGTAGGCCCAGCCATTGTCATGTCGGACGATCTGATAGGTGATGTCGGCCATGTGCTTCCTCCTCGTCAGCCGTTCTTGTTATTCGTTGCCGGGCGAGCGACTGCGCCGCCCGTCAAGCGCGATGATCTTCTCAAGCGATGCGATATCCTCGCTGGTGACGACGGGAACCGGATCGGCGACGATCGCTTCCAGGACGTCCTTGGATACCGCACCATTGCGGATTGCCCATTCCAGCGTCTCGAGTGTCTCCCGCTCGGCCTTGAGCTGCGCATAGAGCGCGACGATCAGCCGGTCGCGGGCATCCATACTTTTGTGCTTGCGGTCGATGTGGCGGACATTGGGCATGGGAAAAACGTGCCTCTTCATGAGGTTGCTCACGAAAAAACCGCTGAAGGGTAGAAAGGTTCCGTTCGGCAGCGCTCAGCGAAAATCAAATCATCGCATTGCGGCTTTGAGCCGAAAACACTATCTGAAAGCTATATTCGATAGAGGATTTCAAAATGGCCGATCTCAAGGCTCGTCCCCGTCCCACAGGTGCAAATGCCGTTCTCGGCCGTACCGGTTTCCCGCATGTCACGTCGGTCACCGGCGGCGAGATCGATATCGTCACCAGCCCATCACAGCCAGGCTTCAACCCGCTCGATCTGCTCTATTCCTCGCTTTCGGCATGTCTCGTGCTGAGTGCCCGCATGGCGGCAAGCCAGCTTGGCATTCTCGACAAGATCACCGAGATCACCGCTGATGTGACCGGCGAGAAGGCGGCGGAAGGGCTGTCGCGCGTTGCGAAATTCAACATCGCCTTCTCCATCAAGGGCGATATCGACGAGGAAACGCGCCGCAAGATCGCGCATATGGCCGAAGACGAGATCTGCACGGTCAGCAACACCATCAGAGGCACGCCGGAATTCGCAACCACGATCTCCGGCTGATCGGGTCGTCGCAAGTTTCTGCATAAAAATTATAGACTATTGGACCGGAGCATTGCATAGCCTTCATGCTCCACCTATGCTCCGGCATCGATTGAAATAACGCCGGCTGAGATGCAGTCCCAGACACAAACTCCGACCGAACAGAAATGCCAGCGGCCGCTCGTCGCCATTATCGGCGGCGGCGTTTCCGGGGCGGGTGTCGCCTATCATCTGCTGAAGCTTGCCGGCGAGGATGCACCCGATATCGTGGTCTTTGAGCCGCGTCCCATGCTCGGCCGCGGCCTTGCCTATGACACTGTCGATCCGGCGCACCGCATCAATGTGCCGGCCGCCAAGATGAGCCTGCAGCCCGATGATGTGGAAGAGTTCCAGCGCTGGATCGAGGCGAACAATGCCGTGCGCGACGATCCCGAAGCCGCACGCGAGAACGGTCAGTTTTTCCCGCGCCGGCGCGTATTCGGCGATTATGTCGGCTCGCTTCTGAAGCCCTTCCTGAAGTCGGGTGCCATTAGCCATCGCCGGGCGACCGTGACCGGCATCCACCGCCGGGGTAATGGCTGGGCGATCCTCGATGACAAGGGCGGGCTGACGGAGGCCGATATCGTCGCCATCGCCACCAGCCATCCGCCGCCGGTGGCGCCGGGGAGGCTGGCGGCCATTCTTGGAGAACACCCGCGCTTCATTGCCGACACCACGAAATCGGGTGCGCTCGAAGTTGTGCGGCCGCATGACAGGGTTCTCGTCATCGGCAACGGGTTGACGGCGGCAGACGTGATCGCCTCCCTTGCGCGAAACGGCCACGACGGCCCAGTTACCGCAATTTCCCGCCGCGGCCTTCGTTCACGCGGTCATGCTGCCGTCCCGCAGGAAGCGTTCGGTGATTTTATCTCCGAGCCGGCATTGTCTGCCATCGCCCTGCTGCGCCTTATCCGGCAGACGATCCGTCAGGCGACCGAACGGGGCCAGAGTTGGCATGCCGTGATCGATCAGGTGCGCGGCCAGGGCCACGATCTCTGGCGTAGTTTGCCGGTTGTCGAACGGCGGCGGATCGTTCGGCATCTGCGGCCTTATTGGGATGTTCACCGCTTCCGCATCGCGCCGCAGGTGGAGGAAGTGCTCGATGCCGCAATCGAAGCCGGCAGGCTGGAAATCCTTGCGGCATCCGTCGCCGATGCGAAGGCAGAGGGTGAGGCGATCCACATCACCCTCCAGCCGCGGCATGCACGCGAAAAATTGGAGAGGACGTTCGATGCCGTCGTCGTCACTACCGGTCCGGCGCATGGTGGCATTTTGCAGACGCAGCCCTGGCTCGGCGAACTCGCACGGGAGGGCTATCTCGCCCTCGACCCGACCGGCCTCGGGCTTGCTTGCAGCGAGCACTCCGAGGCTCTGGGACCGGAAGGCAGGGTGATCTCGTCGCTGCTCATTTCAGGCCCACTTGCACGCGGCACGTTCGGGGAGTTGATGGGGTTGCCGCAGATAACGGAACATACAGTCTTCGTCGCACGCGAGATCGCTGAGAAGCTGAAAGCCGCATCCGCGGGATAATTCGCGAACTATTTCTGATCGATCTGTCGTTCTCTGACTGTCATCGGCGCCCGACTCCTGATAGTCGCAGCGTCAGTCGCGGCCTGACCGAAAGGTCGCGCAGAAAGCATCGAGATCATGTCGCAGGCCGCTTCCGCCGTTTCCGAAACTCCCTCGTCCAGCCGCCTTCCGCTCATCGCCCTCATTCTCGGCGGTGCGGCGATCGGCGGATCGCCGATCTTCGTGCGGCTTTCCGAAGTCGGGCCGATGGCGACAGCCTTCTGGCGCGTGGCGCTGGCGCTGATCCCGATCTTCATCTTTTCGCTTTTGCGCAAGGATACCGGCCCCAAGCCGAAGAGCCTTGCCGATTATGGCATGCTGATCCTGCCGGGCGCCGTGCTGGCACTGGATCTCTCCGCCTGGCATCTGTCGATTACCATGACCTCGGTTGCCAACGCGACGCTGCTCGCAAACCTCGCGCCGGTTTTCGTCACCGCCATCGGCTTCCTGTTCTTCGACGCCAAGGTTACTCGCGTCTTCGTGCTCGGCCTCGTCCTGGCATTGGCCGGCGTGGTCGTGCTGAAGGGCGGACCTGCCGCATTCGGCAATGGTGACCTGCGCGGCGATGGTGTCGCCATGATCGCCGCCTTCTTCTACGGCTGCTACATCCTGGCGATCGGCACGCTGCGCAGCCGTTTCGATACGATCCGTATCATGCTGTGGAGCACGGCCTCTGCCGCAGTCGGCGTCTTCCCGCTCGCTTTCTTCTTCGAAGGCCACATGCTGCCGGCAAGCCTTTACGGCTGGTCGGTGGTCTTTGGCCTCGCCTTCGTCAGCCATGCGGGTGGGCAGGTGGCGATCGCCTACGCACTCGCCTATCTGCCGGCCGCCTTCTCGTCGCTGACGCTGCTTCTCCAGCCGGTCGTGGCGGCCATCCTCGCTTGGGCGCTGCTCAACGAGCAGATCACGGCAATGCAGGCCTTGGGCGGCTTGATCGTTCTTGCCGGCATCATGATCGCAAGGCGAGGGTGATCCCACTTAAAGGAAGCTTGACCATTGGCTGGTAGATCTGTCGCGGAGTTTGGACAGGATCGGCCATGGCGAACCTTGATCAGATATTTTCGACTGAAGTTCACAAGGCGGAAAAGCCGGAGGACGTCGTTGTCCGGCAGGCGTCGACGGCGCCTCTGCTCGTCTTCATGGTCCTTGTCGCCATTCTTGTCGGCCTCTTCAAATTTCCGCCACTGCTCGATTATGCGAACCATTATGCCCGCATGTGGCTGCTTGCCGGCGGCATAAAGGAAGCACCATTCCCCGAAATCTACACGATCGAGTGGAACCGCACCTTCACCAATGTTGGCATCGACCTGATCGCCCGCTTCATCGGTCCCGTCATCGGCGTCTCGCTGCTCGCCCGCACCCTGCTGTTTCTGGCGATTGTCCTGCCACCGCTCGGCGCCATCGTGCTGCATCGTCGCCTGTTTGGCGGCAGCTATTATTGGCAGATCGGCATGCTCTACCTCGCCTGGTGCGCCACGCTGATCGGCGGTTTCATCAATTTCCAGATTGGCCTCGGCCTTGCATTGCTGTTTGCAACGGTGGATCACCGACTGCAGTCCGGTTCTGTGGTCAGACTCTTCCTGTGGCGGGTGGCGGTCTCGCTGCTGCTCACCGTCGTCCATATATTTTCCGTGGGCTTCTTTCTCGCAATCGTCTGCGGGCTGGAATTTTCCTGGCGCTTCGATGTGCTGACATCCCGTACGGCGGTGTTGCGCTTAGCCGACAGGCTTGCGGCCGCAATGATCGCCTGCCTGTTGCCACCGCTTGCGCTGGCGCTGACTGCTGCCGACCTCCCAGGCAGTCATGCGGGCAGCATCCTGGCGGCTTGGAATGACGGCCCAGTGCTGCTGGTTTTCAATCTGCTGTCGGCCATCTGGACCTATGTTGCACTCGTCGATGTAATTTTCCTTGTGCCGATTCTACTCGTTTGCAGCAGGGCGATTGCCGCAAAAAACATGCGCATTCATGCAGGGCTTGCTATCACAACGGCAGGTCTTCTTGTCCTATCCATCCTTTCGCCACGGCATGCTTTTGGCACCGGTTGGATAAGCTGGCGCTTTCCCATCATGGCCGCCCTTGTTGGCATGGTGATGATCTGCCCTTTTCAAAAGGTCGGCCGGCGTCAGGCTATCATCCTGTTCCTCGCGTTGAATATCGTCGTCTTTGGCCGGACTGCCTGGATCGGTTTCAACTGGTGGCGGGGTCAGGCCGATATTGCGAGCGTCGAGGAGGTGCTTGAAGATGTTCCCGCGGGCGCTGCGATCTTGCCGCTGCAGCACGATCCGGCCTTTGCCGAGATAAAACTCGATCAGCGGCACTATGCGTTCATCGAGGATACGTTCCGGCATCTGCCGACATTGGCCGTTCCACTGGCGCATGCTTTTGTGCCGACGCTCTTCAGCGCGCAGGGCAAGCAGCCGCTTGCCGTCCTTCCATCCTGGTCAGATCGCTCGGTACCGGAAGGAAATCTCTTTTCAACCGGCGTGCTGTCCTGTCCAGGTCTGATGGCGGAAGCCGCCAGCTTCACGCCCTATCTGGTCGACTGGCGCAGCAAGTTCGATTTCATTCTGGTCGTCAACGCCGATGCCGTCGATCAGAATGTCGGCGACGCCATGCCAGCGGGTACCCGTCTTCTAAAAGACGCCGGTTTTGCAAGGCTTTATGGGATCGATCGCAACGCGACGGCGGCGCTGGATGCCGTTCCGATCTCATGTCCCGACAGCTTCCACTCGTAGGTTATTGGGTTTTCTGCACCTTATTTTCCTGCAGCAGCCATTTCTGAATGATCGGCACGTCGGCATCGCCCAGATCGTGACCGCCGGGGATAACGTCCGAATCGACGGTCGCCCCCGACGTCTTCAGCCGCTCTTCCAGCTCGCTCGCATATTTGCCGTAAGCGTCCATCTTGCCGCTGATGACGAGCAGGTCCGTGCCTTTCAGGTCAGCATGCGGGTAAGCGGTGAGCACCGGCATGGAACGTAGCAACACGGCCTTGTGCACCAGGTTGGGGTGCAGGTAGAGCAGCGAATTCAGAAGATTTGCGCCGTTCGAGTAGCCGACGTAGACGACCTTCTTCGGATCGAGGCCATAGGATTTGACCGCACCTTCGATGAAGGCGGCGAAAGCCTCGGCTTCGTTCTTGATGTCGTCCTGGTCGAAGGAGAAAGGCGTGATGCGCTTGTACCAGCGCGGGAAGCCTTCCTCGGTCGCGCGCCCGCGCACACCGAGAAGGGTGGCGCGTGGAGCAACCTTGTTCAGCAGCGGCATCAGTGTCGTCTCGTTGCCGCCGGAGCCGTGCAGCAGCACGAAGACGCTGCCGTCTGGATCGGGTGGTGTATAGAAACGGTGGACGAAAGGCAGGTCGCGATAATTGATACGCGGCTGGCCGGGCATGGAAAACTGCGGCAGCACGACCTTCAGATCACTGAGATTGGTGATCGAATCCTTCGGTGGGACGAAGAGTTTGGTTCCGAGTGTGGCCTTCGGCTCATCCACCATCATGCCCGGCTGGTTGGTGGCAAGCTCTATAAGCGTGCCTCCGGGCTCACGGGCATAGAGCGAGCGAAAGTATTTGCGATCGTGCAGATTGGTCGCCGAGGCGTTTTCGTTTTCAAGCGCCTTTTGAACGGCGAGCACGGCTTCGTCATCATCTGCGCGGAAAGCCACATGGTCGACCGTGCCGGTACCCGGCGCGCCGGACCAGAAGCCACGCGCATCGCGCACGTCGATGATGTCTCCCGACTGCGAGACGAGGCGGTCGATCGTGCCGCGATTTGCCTGGAACCTGTAGCCGAAATGGCTCTCGATGAAATGGCGGCTCTCGGCCGGCTTTTCGGTCAGCATAGTCGCGCCGCGCACGCGTTGCACGGCATGCTCGATCGGCACATCGCCGCCATCCCAGGCAGCCGGCGATTTCAGATCCTTGGCGCCGGCAAGCTTGACGATGACATTATCCGGGTCTTTCAACCGCAGCACCGGCTCGCCGAATTCATCCGAGGGGCCTTCCGAGCGAAAGCCGAAGCGCATGGCACGCGTCAGCCAATAACCGATACTGGTCGGATCGATCGCCAGCGACATTTCGTTGATCTGGCCGTAGCCAGCGCGGCCGGGCGCACCGTCCTCCCAGACGAGGAAGGTGACGAGTGAACCCGGAGTGCCCTCGGCATCGCCATAGAAGAGATGAAGCTGTGTGGCGTCTTCGAAACCGGCCGTCTGCTTGACGAGCCGCATGCCGAGGAATCCGGCGTAGAAATCCACATTCGCCTGCACCTTGCGGGTGATCAGCGTGATATGGTGTATGCCTGAAGCCATGGATGAAAGCCCGAATTGAAAAGAGGCCAGGAGCGAGAGTATGAGGGTCGTTGCTAGCGTCATGCCGTTGCCAATGGCCTTTTCCCTAATTTTGTTCCGCAAAAAGCACAAGTGCGTCACCGCGCGGCAGGAGCTCCAGCGTGTCGATCTCCTCCAATGCTTCTTCGAGTTGTTGCACCGTCGGTGGCTTGATCATGTAGGCGAGCGCGCCGAGGTCTTTTGCCCGTTGCATGTCGTCTTCGTCGCTAGACGTGCTGAGCACACAGACCGGAATCCGGTTCAGCCGCTGATCGGCTGAGAGCGCGTTCAGCACTTCAAAACCATCCATGATCGGCATGTTGATATCGAGCAGCATCAGGTCGATCTGCGGCTCGTCGGGAACGCTGGCGCGCCGCTCCAGAAGCTGCATCGCCTCTCGGCCGTTGGTTGCCACATGCAGGTTGAAGCTCACCTTCTCGCGCCGCATCAGCTTGATCTTCAGAAGCTGGATATCGGCCGGGCTGTCTTCCACCAGCAGCACTTCGGCGAGCCGGCCGCTTCCTTCGCCCGTATGGTCGGATGCTTTTGCCGCCTGCGGCTGTTCACTGGCGACCGGCTGTTTGCCTGATATCTCCGCGAGCGGTACTTCGAGCAGGAAGGTCGCACCTCTGCCGGTCTTAGCCTCGCACCAGATGGAGCCGCCGTGCAGCTGTGCGATGCGCCGGCAGATCGCAAGCCCGAGCCCCGTGCCTTCGATGCCGCGGCCGACGAGACGCTTGAACGGTTGGAAGATCAGTTCACGATGATCAGGGGCAATGCCCGGTCCATTGTCGCCGACAGTCAGGCGGCATGTCCCCCTGTCTGCCATGGCCGAAATGCGCACTTCCGGAACCGTATCCCCACAATAGCGGATCGCATTGGACACGAGGTTTTGCAAAAGCTGGATGAGCAGCGTCGCATCGCCCATCACCTCCGGCAATCGGCCGCGGATGATGATCGCCTGCCGGCTTTCGATCTGCTGATGCAGATTGTGCTCCACCTGATCGAGCACGGCCGACAGCGAAACCGGCTTGAGCTCAAGCTCGCTCGAAACCTCCAGCCTCGTGAAGCCCGACACCTTGACGATCAAGTCTTCCATATGATCGGCGGCGCTCAGGATATAATCGAGCAGCTCGCGGTCTTCGCCCGGCAGTTCGGCTGAGCCGTGCAGGATGCGGCTGAAGGATTTGATCGTTCGCAGCGGCTCCTTGAGATCATGCGCCATGGCGCGGGTGAAGATTTCGAGCGACTGCCGCTTCTGCTCAAGCTTTGCTTCCAGTGCACCATGCATCATGGCATTCTGGATGCAGCGATGCAGTGTCTCGGGCGACAGCGCATCCTTGGTGAGATAGTCGCGCGCGCCGCCCTTCATAACCTCGACTGCGACAGTCTCGTTGCCCTGGCCGGTCAGCATCACGACATTGGCGGCGGCATCTTGGGCGAGGATCTCGGAGAGCACGCCAAGGCCGTCGCGGCCGGGAAGCGAATAGTCAAGCAAGATACAGTGAGGGCGCCTCTGGCTATTGAGGGCGAGACCTTCATCACCGCTCTCGGCCTCGATGACGGTATAGTTCGTGCCGGAAACGCGCCCCAGCATGCGGCGATAGGCTTCCCGGTCGTCCATGCTGTCATCGATGATGAGAACGCTGCAGTCTTCCGCCAAATGTCAGTCCTCTAAAGGCAGGATCGCGATTTCGAACCAGTATTCCTTGAGCCGCTGGATGGCGGCGAACAGCCCGTCGAGATCGACCGGCTTCTGTACATACGTATTGGCGCCGAGCGCATAGCAGCCTTCGATGTCGCGCTCGTCGTCCGATGTCGTGAGGATCACGACCGGGATTTTGCGCCAATGCGCGTTGGACTTGATCGCCTCCAGCGTCTTACGCCCGTCGAGGCCCGGCATGTTGAGGTCGAGCAGGATGAGGCCGGGCTTCGGCGCCATGGTTGCGAGTATATCGAGTGCTTCCTGGCCGGAAGCGGCCCAGCGGATGGGGTTGCGCAGATTGGTGCGCTTGAAGGCGCGCATCGTCGCTTCGAAATCGTCCTCGCTGTCCTCGACGATGAGGATCGGTTGCGTGTCACGCTGCTGCATTCTGCCCCTCGCGCTTCCTTCCCAGAGTGAAATAGAATGTCGTGCCGGTGCCGACTTCCGATTCCAGCCATATCTCGCCATTGTGACGCCTGATGATCTTGCGCACGAAAGTGAGCCCGGCGCCGGTGCCGTCGTCGGAATCCTGCGATTTTTCGAGCCGTTTGAAAATGCGGAAAATATCCTCGTGGAATTCTTGGGGTATGCCTTTGCCGTTGTCTTTCACATAGAAGACGTTGCGTGCCGTCGTCCCATCCTTGCCGGCATAGTGTTCCAGATAGCCGATGCTGACGAGCGGCAAGGGCTTGTTGTTATATTTGACGGCATTTGTGACGAGGTTGCGAAACACCTCGGTCAGGCGCGGGGCATCACAGATGACGTCCGGCAGCACGCCGTCGATGACGACTTTTGCATGCCGCTCCTCCAGAAGAAGCTCCATGGTGGACACGACATCGCGGACGATCGAACCGATATCGGTTCGCTTGACGGCGAGTTGTTGGCGGCCGATTCGCGAAAAATAGAGCAGATCGTTGACGAGCTTTTCCATGCGCTGGCTGAGGCGAATCAGCCGGTTGAGCCGGCGCACGCCGTCTTCGTCGAGCTTGTCTTCATAATCTTCCAGTAAGAAACGGGAATGATTGTGCAGGCCGCGCAGCGGCTCCTTGAGATCGTGCGAGGCGATATAAGCAAACTCGTCGAGATCGTGATTGGAGCGTTCGAGATCGGCCGTGTATTCCTCGAGCTGTGCAAGCGTCGTCTTCATCCGCTCTTCCTGCCGCACGCGCTCGCTGATGTCGCGCACGATGCCGACGAAGGTCTTGCTGGAGCCAGTGACGACGGCGCTGACCGAAAGGTCGATAGGGAAGACCACGCCGTTCTTGCGCCGGCCGGAGACCATGCGCGTCGTGCCGATGATGCGTTCCTCGCCAGTGCGCCGATAATTGCCGAGATAGGCGTCATGTTCGGAATGATAGGGTTCCGGCATCAGCATCTTGATGTTGTTGCCGATTGCCTCCAGCGGTGTGTAGCCGAACATGGTCTCGGCGGCGGGGTTGAAGCTCGTGATCCGCCCCGCCTCGTCGATGGCGATCACTGCATCAGGCGTGTTGCGTACCAGCGCGCTGAAGCGGATGCGCTCGGTCTCAAGATGCTGGCTATTGCGCATGAAATAGAAAACGAAAATGGCAACCAGCCAGAGCGTCGCTGACGTGATCGAGCGGTTGGTGGCCTCCCGCCAGTATTCGTCCTGTGAATGGTTGACGGCAAAGAAGCCGAGCAGGATCAGGACAGTGCAGACGAAAGCGAAGAAGATCGGGGCGTTGCGATTGCCGAACCAGAGCGCCGTCAGTACGAGCGGGACATAGAGAATGCCGTTTGCCACGCCGAGCGGCGTATAGAGATCGACGATGAGGCCGGTAAAACAGATCGTTGCCGGTATCCAGAGGGGGATTTGCGCCCTGTTGGTCGGCAACATCCACCAGGATCTGGCCAGAAGCCCGCAGCCGAAAGCCACCAGGCCGATAGCCGTATGCAGCGCCATCGCGGCATAGGGACCCCAGCGATACCCCTGTTCGGCATCGGTGATGTATCCGGCAAGCGCGATCATGCCGAGCGTGATCGCGATATAGCTGGTGAGTTCCTGTACGAGCTGACCGCGCGACTCCTTCCCATAGAGAGCAAAAAGAATGGAGAGATTTGATATCAGGAAGATCAACGCCGTGTTCGGCCCCATGCCGCCGCCGATCTGTTCGACAAAGCTTGGAGAGATGAGAAACTGTGTCAGGAACACATCGACATTGTGAATCGTGCGGCCGAGCGTGATGATCTCCATCAGGCGTACCGCGGAAAGAAGGGCCGCAAGGCTGCAGGCAATGACGGGCACGATGCGGTGGTGTTTGCCTGTCTCCATCGACGTGGCCAGCCCGATACCCGACAGCACGAAACAGATGGCGGTATTGAACGCCATGGACGGAAAGCCGGGCATGATCGAGATGATGATCTCGACCTCCAGCAGCCAACCGGTCAGCGCGGTCAGACCGAGCAGGACCAGCAGGCAGCCGATGACGAGCGCGACCATGCGGTAGCGTCCGCTTTCCGTCCTGTCCCATCCTGATGTGGCGGTATCCCGCACGTGCACCACCTCCTGGTCATGTCCTTCCTGGCGAGCCATCTTTTCCGAAATCGCCGAATACTCAATAGGCAGATTGTTGCGCGAAACGCGCTTTTTCGACAGCAAATCCCTGAAGGTCGATATCGAATTTTAGTGAAGTGGCGTTAATGTCCCAGCGAAGGACAGTGCAGGACGAGCGAAACAATATCCGGATTGTGGTGTCAGATGCCGACCTTGTTTTACGTCGACGATAGCAGGGATGACCTCTTCTATCTCGACTATATCCGAAAGAAACAGCAAGTGGATGTTGATCTATTCTGCTTTTCCACCGCGCAGGCTGCATTCGAGGCGCTTGAGGGGCGTCTGGAAGGAGGTGAAGGCGTGCCGGATATACTGGTCGCCGATCTCTACATGCCGCTCGACAGCGGCAGCGGACTGATCGCGCGACTGCGGCGGGACGACCGCTTTTCAGGCATGCAGCTCGGCATCTGCAGCGGTTCGGATGCGGTGGAGGACCGTGAACGGGCGCTTGCTGCCGGTGCCGATTTCTATCTTGAGAAACCACTGGATTTTGTCGGAATTATCAGCAATCTATGATTGCGGTAAATGCGACTTGACTGCACACAAGGCGTGTCATCTGCATGCAAGAAAGCGCAATTGACAAGCCTGACAGTGCATTTCAAGATGCAACCGAAGAGAAGAAAACCAAAAAAGCGCTAAGAGAGCCGCCCGATCCGTGTTCGCCGCCACGAACGTCAGCCAACCCCTTAGCTGAATGGGCCGACCGGCTCTCCGCGCTTACTTCTGGCACTGTCTTTCGCATCCATGGATGTTGAATGGAAAGATTAGGACACCTAGGTAAGAGCTACTATTCGCGTAAACTGTCCTGTGCATCACCTGTAGTTGAGATGTTTCCGCCTGACATATCGAAAAGCCCCTGTTTTCGTCGTCGGTCATCAACTGTCTCGCAGTTTTTGTAACTGTTCGCGTTTAAGACGTATATCCCAAGATTTCGGGATCGTCGGAACGAGAATTGGGGGAAGAGGAAGAGTGGGAATGACCAGTGCTGCCGCAGTTCCCTTTCATGCCGGTCCGGAACTTAGCCGGGCCATCAATCGCACGGATTTTTTTCGCCTGCTGAAGGCGGCCGCACAGCATTACAATTTCGCCAATTTTACCCTGGCGCGCATCTCGGAAGCCGCAGCTCCCTTCGGCGAACGCGAGGTTGTCATCACCAACGTCGCCGAACGGCGCATGAGCCTCTTTGTCAAGACCCTCAAGGAAGCGCTCGGAACTGCCAAGGCGCGGACGGCTCAGTTTTTGACGACGCCGGTTCATGGGAAAAGTGCGGCGATAGAAGGCTATCCGTCTGACCTCGTCTTCAATGAATTCAGCGGCAGCACATTCCTTTTCATCCCGCTATTCACGCCGGAGGGGCGTCGTTACTGTCTGGTGCTCAGTGGCCAGCGCCAGGAGCCGGACCAGGGCGAGGTGGCGGATGTTCTGCTCGACGCCATGCGCATCTTCGATAAGCTGTATGAGGAAATCCTGACGCAGGAAATGTCCGGTCGGCTCACGCAGCGCGAAACTGAAATCGTCAAATGGACGAGCGAGGGCAAGACCTCCGCGGAGATCGCCATCATCCTCGGCCTTTCGGAACATACGGTCAATTCGCATATCACGGCTGCAGTCCGGAAACTTGATGCCGTCAACCGCGTTCATATGGTGGCTATTGCGCTGCGAAACGGTCTGGTTTCATGAGCCGGTTTCATGTCGGGGGAAGATGAAACGATGAGTGCGGAAGCAACGCGCAGGAATGCAGTGAAGGTATTGTTCGTCGATGACGAGTTCATCGAATTCCGTTCGCTCAAGAAAAAGATCGCAGATCTCTCCGAACCGCGTGTCGATGTCGAATATTCCCAGTCGATCGGCGATGCGCTGGACAAGGTGAAGGCCAGCCGCTTCGACCTCATCCTTCTCGACAACCGTCTGCTGCCGAATGCAGACTTTCGCGAGACAGTGCCCGAGCTCAGGGGCATCGGCTATACCGGTCCGATCGGTGTCATCTCGACCGATATATCAGGCAATTATTTCCAGGAATTCCCAGATTACGGCGTCGACTTCCGCATCGGCAAAGATGAGATCGACGTGCAGACCCTGCAGCACATCATCCGCGAATACGTGACCTATGACGTGCCGGATTTCTGGAAGGACGATTACAGCGCCTGACGCAGGTCGCGCAAAAGTGTGCGGCGGTTTTGCGATAACGACATGCGTAAAACCAAGACTTAAAGCGTGGTACGCGAACCTGAAAGATTGCGGCACGCTTTATCGTCAGGCCGGCAGGCGGATCGCAAAGCGGCTGCCGCTCTCATCGGAATGTTCGAGCCTGATATCGCCGCCGAGCGCGCCGAGCAGTTCGCGGGTGTTCGTCAGACCCAGCCCCGCTCCGGGTACGCTGCCGGCCTTCGGCAGCTTCCAGAAAGCATCGAAGATCTTCTCCTGATAGGCCGGCTCGATGCCGCAGCCGTTGTCGGAAATGATGATACGCCAGTCCGCACTTTCCCGTGCTGCCGTCACGGTGACATGCGGCGCTGTGGCGCCCTGATAAGTCAGGGCATTGGAGAAGAGGTGCTTCAGAACAATGGTGAGAAGTGCGGCATCGCTGCGGATAAGGGGTAGATTGTCCGCATCGAGTGTCGCGCCGCTGGCGGGAAATTCCTCGAGCACCTGTCTCCAGGCATCCAGCGCAAGGTCGGTGAGGCGGACGTCGCCGATGGTGATCTGCGGGGCTGTTCCCGCGAGGCTCATCAATGCCTTGGTGAGCCGCTGTGCCGTCTGGGCCTTGTCCATGATCGCTCTGAGGCTCTGCAGCTGTTCGCTGTCCAGCATCGGTTCCAGATCGTCGAGCAGCATTTCCGCGTACATGGCGATGTGGCGGAGCGGCGATTGCAGGTCGTGCGAGGCAGTCGCGAGGAAGCGCTTGATACGCTCCTCATGATCCCCAGTGGAACCGGTTTCCGGCTTTTTCGCCGTCGGCTTGGAAGACATGTGGCGGTGCTCCCGATCTCTTTGAACCGAACATAGAAAGAGGGCGCCGGCTGTGCAACCGGCGCCCTCTCCAAGTCCACCTTGAATATCGACGATTTCAGCCTGCCGTCTTGCGCGGCTGGCCTGCGTCCGGCGGAATGATTTCCACGGCTGCGTCGTTGGAAGCCGCAACCGCCTTGGCATGGCGGCGGCGCCAGTCGCCGAGGAAGAGCAGGATCGGCGCCGCAATGAAGATCGAGGATGCAGCGGCGACGAGAATGCCGAAGACCATGGGTATCGCGAAGCTTTCAACCGCACTGCCGCCCCAGATCGCCATCGGCAACAGGGCGAGGAAGGCCGTCGCGTTGGTGTAGAGGCTTCGTGCCAGCGTCTCGTTGATCGACTTGTCGATGATCTCGCGCAGCGGCATCGACTTGTAGAGGCGCATGTTTTCACGCATGCGGTCGTAGACGACCACCTTGTCGTTCACCGAGTAGCCGACCAGCGTCAGGATCGCCGCGATTGCCGTCAGGTTGAAGTCCAGCCCCGTCAGCGCGAAGAAGCCGATCGCCTTGGTCACATCGAGTATGAGGGTGACGATGGCGCCGACCGCAAACGGCCATTCGAAGCGGTACCAGATGTAGAACAGCATCGCCAGGCTGGCGATGACGACCGACAGGATACCGGCCCAGGCAAGCTCGCCACTGACCTTCGGGCCGATGACGTCGGTGCCGGTGACGGTCGCCGACGGGTCGATCTTGACGATCTCAGCCTTGAGCTTGGTGACGGCTGCTGTCTGGGCTTCTTCGCCACCGTCCTGGCGCTGCGCGCGCACCAGCATGGTATTGTTGTCGCCAAAGGACTGCAGCGCCACTTCGCCGAGGCCGAGGCCATTCAGACCCTCGCGGAAGCGGCCGAGATCGGCAGCGTCCTGCGTCTTCACCGACATCTGGATACCACCGCGGAAGTCGACGCCGTAGTTGAGACCCGGATAAATGAAGAGGGCGATCGAGGCGATCGACAGCAGCGCGGAAACGGTAACGCCGAAGAACCGCGCCTTCATGAACTGGATATGCTTGTCGTAGGGGCTGAAGAAGGGAAACAGCGGCTTGATGTTGATCGTCTTCAGCTTACGGCGGCGGGTGATCTCGATCATCGTGACGCGCACGAAGGCGACTGAGGTGAACATCGAGATGATCAGGCCGAGCGCCATGGTCACGGCAAAGCCGCGAACCGGGCCGGAGCCGAACCAGAACAGGATTGCCGCAGCGATCAGCGCCGTCATGTTGCCGTCGATGATGGTCGAGTAGGCGCGGCGGAAGCCGGTGTCGATGGCCGCAAAGGCGCTCTTGCCCTTGCGCGTTTCTTCACGGATGCGTTCGTTGATCAGGACGTTCGCGTCGACCGCGAGGCCGATGCCGAGCACGACGCCGGCGATGCCGGGCAGGGTCAATGTCGCGCCGACAAGCGTCAACGCCGAGAAGGTCAGGATCGTGTGAATGAGAAGCGCGGTGTTCGCGAGGATGCCCCATGTGCCGTAGAGCACGAAGATGAAGCCGGCGACGAGCACGAAGCCGACGACGCCGGCGTAGAGGCCCATACGGATCGCATCCGCGCCGAGGTCGGCGCCGACGGTGCGTTCTTCGATGACGGTCAGCTTGGCGGGCAGGGCGCCGGCGCGCAACATGGCGGCCAGCGTGTTGGCGCTGTCGGTGGAGAAGTTGCCTGAAATCTGGCCCGAACCGCCGGTGATCGGCTCGCGGATGACAGGCGCGCTCAGCACCTTGTCGTCAAGCACGATCGCGAAAGGATTGCCGACGTTCTGGCGGGTGATATCGGCAAAGCGTGTCGCACCGGCGCTGTCGAAGCGGAAGGTGACGACCGGCTGCTGGCTCTGGTCGAAGCTGACGCGGGCATCCGAGAGGCGGTCGCCGGAAATCTCGACGCGGTCGAGAACCGGATAGGAGTTGCCTTCGTCATCCTTCATGATCGTCACACCCGGACCGGCCTGGCCGTTCGGGGCGAGCATGTGGAAGGACATTTTGGCAGTAGAGCCGAGAAGCTCGCGAAGGCGGGACGGATCCTGCGCACCTGGAAGCTGGACGAGAATGCGGTTGGCGCCGATGCGCTGGATCGTCGGCTCGGCAACGCCGACCTGGTCGACGCGCTGGCGGATGACTTCAAGGCTCTGCGAGACGGCATTGTCGACGTTCGTCGAAATACCGGCCAGTGAGAAGCCGATGGTGATATTGCCGCCGTCGGCTGTGACCGCAAGGTCGGATTGGCCGGCACTGATGCCGCTGGAGATCACGTTGCCAAGGGTCCGAAGCTGGGTGACGGCCGCGTCGCTCTGCGACGGGTCGGCGAGCGAGACAACGATGTTGTTGTTGTTGCGGACGACAGATTTCGGCTGGATGTTCTTTTCACGCAGCACACGACGCGCATCCTGCAGCAGCGAATTCAGCCGCTCCTTGGTGAGGTCGGCTTCATCGACTTCGAGCACGAGGTGCGAACCGCCGCGAAGGTCGAGGCCGAGAGAAACCTGGCTGTGAGGCAGCCATGAGGGTACGCGCTGCAGGACGCTCTGCGGCAGCGCGTTGGGCAGGGCGATCAACAGGCCGAGCACGATGATCACCGTATAGGTGAACACCAGCCATGGTGAATTGCGCATGTTTTAAGTCCTTGGATAATGCTTGGGCCGGCGCAACCGCGCTGCGGCATGTCTATGGATCAGAAGCGCCCGAAGGCGTGCGATTCATGCAGCCTGCGGCGGTGCGCGGGGCTGGTGAGCCCAGGCCATGGCAGGGCGGAGCGGGGCTTTGAATTCAGGCGCTGGGGTTACAGCGCGCCAGTCGGCAAATTGCAGTGCAGGAACAATGGCACGGGCCGCCGGGCCGGCATCCTGGAGCGATTGTTTCGATGCCACCTTGCGATCGCTGATCAGCAGGCCCCGAATGGCGTCGCGTGCCGTAACCTGCGTCTGCTGTGAATCCCTGCTGGAGGAGGAAAGGCTGTTCGGCGTTGCGGACGGGCCGATGACGATATTGCCGCCGAAGAGCAGGCCGAGATAGGCGAAGATCGCAACGACGACAGAGGCGGCAATACGACTTGCCAGACGGCGCTGACCCAGCTCCGTCTCTCCCGTCTCGGCGATTTCACTCCCAAATCGGCTCAAAGGCGCGCCAATCTCTCATTCTTTTTCCGGCGGAGGCTCCACCGACGGCACGATTGTACCAGCCGAAGGTCCGTCTTCATAGGGTGCACTGTCATGATGCACTTGGGCGAGCCGGTCAACCATGCCAAGCGCAATTTCCCGTTCGCCCATGATCACGGTGTCGGCGCCGTATTGCTGCAACTCGTCCACCTCGGCGTCGGAATGGGCGCGTGCAACGATCAGGATCGATGGATTGATGGTGCGGCCCTGCTCAGCGATGCGGCAGGCCTCGAAAGCGTTCGGGATGGCGATGACGAGACTGCGCGCGCCGGCGATGTTGGCAAGATCGAGCGTTTCGCGGCTGACGGCGTTACCGGAGAGCACTTCGATGCCCTGGGTTCGCAGTTCGGCAATGCGCTTGTCCGAATCCTCGATGACGACGAAGGGGGTGCCCGACGATTTGAGGTTCTGGCCGACGATGCTGCCGACGCGGCCGTATCCGACAAGGATCGCATGGCGGTTCAGCGCCGTCGGATGGACCTCGTCGATCTCGGCATCAGCCTCCTCCAGTGTGGGCGAAGCCTCGGCAGCCGGAGCTGCTTCCGCCATCGGCTCCTCGCGCTTCGGGCTTTCCAGGAGCGGCCGGATGCGGTCGCAGACGAAGAAGAGCAGCGGATTGATGATGATCGAGATGATCGCGCCGGCAAGGATCAGGTCGCGGCCTTCCTCCGGCAGCAGACCGAGATCGACGCCGAGGGCGGCGAGAATGAAGGAGAATTCGCCGATCTGCCCGAGGCTTGCGGAGATCGTCAGCGCCGTACTGACCGGCTTCCGGAAAAGGAGCACGATCAGGAACGCGGCGACGGACTTGCCGATCACGATGATGAAGACGGTCGCAAGCACCGGCAGCGGCTGCTCGATCAGGATGTTCGGATCGAAGAGCATGCCGACCGAGACGAAGAAGAGCACCGCGAAGGCATCGCGAAGCGGCAGGCTTTCCTGCGCGGCGCGGTGGCTGAGCTCGCTCTCGGCGAGAACCATGCCGGCAAAGAAGGCGCCGAGCGCCAGCGACACGCCGAAAAGCTTGGAAGCGCCAAAGGCGACGCCGAGCGCGATCGCCAACACGCCGAGGCGGAAGAGTTCCCGCGAGCCGGTATGGGCTATCCGGTGCATGGTCCAGGGGATGAGCTTGCGGCCGAAGACCAGCATGAGCGCGACGAACAGCGCCACCTTGACCAGCGTCATGGCGATGATGCCGCCGACGCCGAGATCGAGGCCAAGGAGCCGGTTGAGGCCCGCCGAAAGCGGCTCGACAGGGCCATGACCATCGCCGGTGATGCTGGCCGCCGCTGGGATGAGCACCAGCGCCAACACCATGGCGAGATCCTCGACGATCAGCCAGCCAACGGCGATACGCCCGCGCTCGGTCTCGACGAGACGCCGCTCCTGCAGGGCCTTCAGCAGCACAACCGTCGAGGCGACGGAAAGCGCAAGGCCGAAAACGAGGCTGCCGCCGGTCGGCCATCCCATGAGAGCGCCGAGGCCCCAGCCAAGCAGTGTGGCAAAGCCGATCTGCACGACCGCACCTGGCACCGCGATACCGCGGACGGAAAGCAGGTCCTTCAGGGAAAAATGCAAGCCGACGCCGAACATCAACAGGATGACGCCTATTTCCGCAAGCTCAGGCGCAAGGCTTTGATCGGCAACGAAACCCGGCGTGTGCGGGCCGGCGAGGACGCCTGCGACGAGATATCCCACGAGAGGCGGAAGGCGCAGGCGATTGGCTATGGCACCTAGAATAAATGCCAGCACGAGGCCCCCGACAACAGTCGAAATCAAAGGCGTATCGTGTGGCATCGCTCTCTCCCGATCTGGAAACCCCGTTCAAAACATGACATATATGACCTATATTGACCAATATGGGTGGTTTGGAATTATGGGTCAAGGCGCAAAAGAGACAATTCTGACGCCGGCTTTGTGCCGCGCGGCTCGTGGGCTGCTCGATTGGACTCAGACGGATCTCGCCGAGAAGGCGGCCGTCTCCCGCAGCACGATCCGCGATTATGAAGGCCGGCATCACGAAATCCATCGTGCGACGGAAGCGCAGCTGCGCCTCGCTTTCGAGGAGGGCGGCGTCAGATTTATCCAATTGGAAGGCGGTGGAACCGGCCTTTGCCTGCCCGATCTCCTGAACTGAACGGCTTTAGGGCTGCATCAAGCAGGCCGCGCCGACCTTGTAGGCGTAGATCGTATCGCCCCTGTAGTTGCCTTTTTCTGGCTGCCAGCTTTTCAGCATTTCCGGCGTCTCGTTAGCGCAGCTCAGGGGCTTGACCGTCAGGAACAGAACCTGTCCGCCGGTATCGGCGGGCAGGGCGAATTCCTGTTCGTAATAGCTGTCGGGCAGATCGGCGGGCGGACGGGCATAGATCTTGTAGTCCGTAGCCCGCAACGTGTGGAAGAGGTCGGCGACCATGTCCCGGTTGTCGGTGACGATGATGCCGGCGCCTGCCTGTGCGGCAAGATCGGCAGCCGCCCGGCTTACCTCGGCACGGCCGAGATAGCGCTCCATGACCTCTTTGCCGTTCGGCAGCACCAGCTGGTGCGAGAAAATCGCTGCGAAGGGGAAGAGTAGGCAGGCGACACCATTGATGGTAAGCGAGGTTCTGAGACCCTTCGGCCACAGGCGGTGAAGCAGCCAGACCGCCAGCACGATACCTGCCACATAAGCCGTGACGCCCCAGTTGGCATAGGCCTTGGCGACGGTTGCCTGCAGGGTAATGAGCAGCACGACTGGGATCGAGAGCCAGACGAGCATTTTCTCGCGCGGTTCGCTGTGGCCGCGGATCATGTTCCAGACGGCCCAGAGCATGGCGAAGAAGACGATCGGGCCGACGACGCCGAACTGCGCGGAAAAGAATTCCAGGCCACCGCGTAAATTGATGCCGAGATCGCTCCAGTGGGCGATATCCTGCGTGTGGCGCACCGTCGTATTGTTGTTTTGAAGGTTCCACCAGAGGTTCGGGAAGGCGACAATCGCCGAAGTAACGACCGCGATGATGAAATCGCGCACGGAAATCCGCGCCGCCGGAATGAGCAGCATCGCGATCGCACCGCCCGGCACGAGGAAGAGCACGGCATATTTCGTGAGGAAAGCCAGCCCGACGCCCAGACCCATCAGAAGAGCCAGCCCGATCGAGCGGCGCTGCGTCAGCTCGAAATAGGCAGCGAGCGCAACGGCGATGAAGAAGAGCAGAATGACGTCGGTGGAGAAGAACACCGAAGAAAGCGCGACTGCCGGCAGCGTGATATAGGTCGCGCCGACCCAGCCTTCGATCTCAGGCCCGATGAAGCGCTTCGCCATCTTCATCAGCATCAGTGCGGTTGCCATGTGGAAGAGGGGACCGGGAAGCCGCAGCCAGTAGATGTCGCTGGAGCCGGCGATCTCGTTGAAGATCCTGAGCACCCATGCGATCATCGGCGGCTTGGAATAATAGCCGAAATCGAGATTCTGCGACCAGAACCAGTATTGCGCCTCATCGACGAACAGGTCCGTCGTATCGAAATGCAGCGTCACGATGCGGAAGATCGTAAACGCCAGGATGATGATGAGGCCGGTCCGAGCTGACATAAATTGCTGATTTCCGCTGACACAGGAGCGCGTGTCGATACACCAACGGTGCCGGGCTGCCAACGGGAAAGGTAAACGGAGGCTTGAGGCGCGGTGGCCTCTTAGAAGACGCGAAGCGTGCGGTTGTCGCGGTGTGCAGCGATCACATCGAGGAGGGCAACGGCTGCGGCGATCGTGATGGCGATCAGGCAGGAACCCATTCCGAGAACTATCATTTCTCTTTCCTTATTGACGTCATGTCAGGCTCTATAAAACGGGTCTATAACATAGAGCTTGCGCGTGCCTTGTAGCAGCGATGCAACTCCCCGCCAGTATTTACTATGTGAAGTCTGCCTAATTGTTTCAAAAGCTATCGGCAGGAATGGGTTATTAACCTTCAAGCAAGGAATTAACCATAAACATTGGGTTACACGTCGGAATGGGAAGATGCACTCGTTCCCACCAGGCATGACGCCGTCCCGCCGTACCGGGTTGATCCGGTATCCATCTCTTCAGGCAGCTCCGAAACAGAATTGCTGATCAGGAGGCTTTAGCCCATCGGTCGTGACCGATGGCGAAGACCGTCCCTGCGTCTTGCATTCTTCGGAAGCGTCGAAAGTTTTTGGCCGGGTTTCGCCCGGAAAGTAGTTGGGGACAGGCGTTGAGGCAGGATATGCCATCAGATCAGGCTCGGGGGGCACAGGCAGGCAGCCTGCGCGACCGCCTGCGTTTTGCCGGCCTCGATCCAGACCAGTGCGAGATGGTCCGCCGCAACCGGCCCGCTCTCGAAGCCTATCTGAAGGCTGGCCTGCGCGATCTTTTCCATCGTTTCCAGTCCTTCCCGGATGCCGCCCGTAATTTCGAAAGTGAACGCCAGATCGAGCGGCTGCACGACCTGCAATCCTCGCACTGGGATGTGCTGACGGATGCGCGTTTCGACAGCCTCTATGCGGAGCGGGTCAAGGTTCTCTCCGACACCGAAAGCAAGATCGGCCTTGACCCCCGCTGGCACGTGGCCGGACACGGCGTCATGCTGGAACACCTGATTTCCGGTCTGGCCGATGAACTGGCCGGCCGCCCGGTACTGCCGTCGGCCAAGCGGCGTGCTCGCGAGATCACCGACCTGATGACCTCAATCATCCGCATTGTCATGGTCGATGTGGAAATCGCCGTCTCGCTGCGCTTTAATGCGCTGCGTTCCACGCAGCAGCGCGCACTCGCCGATCAGCGTGCCGAAGGTGAAGCGGAAGTCGCCCGCATCTTCAGCGATGTCATTGAAGGCCTGTCGGCCCGCGACTTGACGCAGCGCGCACCGGTCGATGGCGCTCACACCGACATTGCCGCCGCGCTGAACGCCGCACTCGACAACCTTCAGACGGAATTTGCCGTGATCGCAGAACGCAATGCGAAGGCAGAGGCCGCAACGCAATCGCTCGCCGGCGCATCCCGCAGCTTCGCCGGCAATGCTTCCGGTCAGGCCGGGCGCCTGCAGCTTTCCGCCGCCGCCCTTGCCGGCATCGCCGAGCGGGTCCGCGAGGGTGCAGCCGGCAGCCGCGCCGCCGAACAGGCGGCTGCCGCCACGCGTGCGGCCGTGGAGGAAAGCGGCGAGGTCGTCGGCCGTGCCATCAGCGCCATGGCCGATATCGAACAGTCTGCGGAGAAGATCGGCCAGATCATCGGCGCGATCGACGAGATTGCCTTCCAGACGAACCTGCTTGCTTTGAACGCCGGCATCGAAGCCGCCCGCGCCGGCGAATCCGGCCGTGGCTTTGCCGTCGTGGCCCAGGAAGTGCGGGCGCTCGCCCAGCGCTCCGCCGAAGCTGCCCGTGAAATCAAGACGCTGGTGACCACCACCAAGACGCAGGTGGATGCCGGCGTACAGATGGTCGGCCGCACGCAGGATTCGATTGCCAGCATCGTCCGCCAAGTGACCGACATCAACGCCGCAATCGCGGGCATTGCAGGCGAAACGGGTGAACACGCCGCCGGTCTCGAAGCCGTGACTGCAGACGTTAAGGGCCTCGGCGGCGAAGTCGCCGACAATGCCGGCTTTGCAGAACGTTCGGCCGAAGGCGCCGATCATCTTCACACGGTCATTCTGGAACTCGGCCAGACGATCCGCGAATTCCGCATCGCGCGGGAAAATGCCTATGCGACCCGGCCTCACCAGGTGCGTGTTTCCGCCTCCCGGACGGTTGCGATCGCAGTTCGCCCGGAAGTGGTCGAAGACGATTATGAAAATGACGATTTCAGCATGCTGCAGCCTCCCGCAAGCGCCGGAGGTGGGCGGAATGTTTACTAACCTATCGGATTATGACGTCGGCTCGCTTTCGCGGGTCGGGGACAAGGGGACAAGGAAAAGCTGATGGCAGCAAAGAAGAGTGCCAAGATGCTGGAGTTGCCAGCGATTCTTGATCTCAATGAGGCTTCCGCATTGCGCGACAAGCTTCTCTCGATGCGAGGAAACCCTCTGGCGATCGATGCTTCGGCAGTCGAACGCATCGGCGCTCTTTGCGCCCAGGTTCTGATGGCCGCCGAGAAGACCTGGGACCAGGACAAGCAGTCGATCACCTTCTCGAAGGTGTCCGACGCATTTCAAAAAACCATGCAGCTGGTTGGCGTCAATATCGACCATCTGCTTGCCAAGGAGATCCGGCAATGAAGAAGAAAGTACTGACGGTGGACGATTCCCGCACCATCCGAAACATGCTTCTCGTAACGCTGAACAATGCAGGTTTCGAGACGATCCAGGCTGAAGACGGCGTTGAAGGCCTCGAAGTTCTCGAAGAGTCCAATCCTGATGTCATCGTCACCGACATCAACATGCCGCGCCTCGATGGCTTCGGCTTCATCGAAGGTGTCCGTCGCAACGAGAAGTACCGTGCGATCCCGATCCTGGTGCTGACCACCGAAAGCGATGCGGAAAAGAAGAACCGCGCCCGCCAGGCTGGTGCCACCGGCTGGATCGTCAAGCCCTTCGACCCCGCCAAGCTGATCGATGCCATCGAGCGTGTAACCGCTTAAAGCCCAGGATTTGCTCCTATGGATATGAACGAAATCAAAGAGATCTTTTTCCAGGAGTGCGAGGAACAGCTCGCCGAGCTGGAATCCGGTCTCCTGAAAATGAATGATGGCGATCGCGACCCGGAAACCGTCAATGCGGTCTTCCGCGCGGTACATTCGATCAAGGGCGGTGCCGGCGCTTTTGGCCTGGATGACCTCGTCGCCTTCGCCCACGTCTTTGAGACCACACTTGATTGCGTTCGTTCCAACAAGCTTGAGCCTAACCAGGACGTCCTGAAGGTCATGCTGAAGTCGGCCGACGTGCTCGCCGACCTGACCAATGCTGCCCGCGATGGCGGCAGCGTCGATGAAAGCAGAAGCCGCGGCCTCGTCAAGGAACTGGAAGCGCTTGCCCACGGCGAGCTGCCGTCTCCCTCGGCAGTTTCCGAGCCGCCCGCGCCGAAGCCGGCCCCGAAGGCCGCTCCTGCTCCGGTTGCCGCAGCGCCGGCTCCCAAGCCGACCGATGATAGCGGGTTCCAGCCGATCCCCTTCTCCTTCGACGATTTCGGTGGCGAAGAGAAGCCGGTCGATCTGCCGGCCTACGAGATCACCTTCAAGCCGCGCTTCGAACTCTATTCAAAGGGTAACGACGCCACCCTTCTGCTGCGTGATCTCTCCCGCCTCGGCGAGATGAGCATCTATTGCAACGCCGATGCTCTGCCGGGCCTTGAGGAGCTCGATCCGGAAGGCGCCTATTTCTTCTGGAATATCACGATCAAGACGGACAAGGGCGAAGACGCCATCCGCTCGGTCTTCGAATTCGCCGAGTGGGATTGCGATCTGACCGTGAAGCCGGCAGAGGACAGCAAGCCGGGCGAGACCAATGAAGAACTGCCGATGATCCCGGTTCCGTTCGATCTCTCGATCCTGGACGATGGCGGTGCCTCCGAAGTGCCGGCCGCTGCCGAGACCAAGGCTGACGACACAGCTGCTGCCGTTGCCGCCGCTGAAACGGCGACCAATGTCACGCAGATGGCTGCTGCCGCTGCCCGCGTCGAAAAGAAGGAATCGGCCGCAGCTGCTGCAGCTGCGGCGAGTGCCGCAGCGCAGAACAATGCCGCTGCCGGCGCCGGCCAGACGATCCGCGTCGATCTCGATCGCGTCGACCGCCTGATCAACCTTGTCGGCGAGCTCGTCATCAACCAGGCGATGCTCTCCCAGAGTGTCATCGAAAATGATACGACCGGGACGTCCTCGATCAACATGGGTCTCGAAGAGCTGCAGCAGCTCACCCGCGAGATCCAGGACTCGGTCATGGCGATCCGCGCCCAGCCCGTGAAGCCGGTCTTCCAGCGCATGTCGCGTATCGTCCGCGAAATCGCCGACATGACCGGCAAGTCGATCCGCCTGATCACCGAAGGTGAAAACACCGAAGTGGACAAGACGGTCATCGACAAGCTGGCCGAGCCGCTGACGCACATGATCCGTAACGCCGTCGACCACGGTATCGAAACGCCTGAAAAGCGTGCCGCCGCCGGCAAGAACACCGAAGGTACGGTCCGCCTCACGGCTAAGCATCGTTCGGGTCGCATCCTGATCGAACTTGCCGACGACGGCGCCGGCATCAACCGCGAGAAGGTCCGCCAGAAGGCGATCCAGAACGATCTCATCCCGGCCGATGCCAATCTGTCGGACGAGGAAATCGACAACCTGATCTTCCTGCCCGGCTTCTCCACGGCCGACAAGATCTCCGACATCTCCGGCCGTGGTGTCGGCATGGACGTCGTCAAGCGCTCTATCCAGGCGCTAGGCGGCCGCATCAACATCACATCGAGGCCGGGTCAGGGCTCGGTCTTCACGATGAGCCTGCCGCTGACGCTCGCCGTTCTCGACGGCATGGTGGTCACAGTCGCCGGCCAGACTCTGGTCGTGCCGCTGACGGCCATTGTCGAAACGCTGCAGCCGGAAGCCGCCGCTATCCACTCCTTCGGCGCGAGCCATCGCCTGATCTCGATCCGCAACAGCTTCTGCCCGCTGGTCGATGTCGGTCGCATCCTGAACTTCCGTGCCACCCAGGCCAATCCGGTCGAAGGTGTGGCGCTTCTCGTCGAATCCGAGGGCGGCGGTCAGCGCGCGCTCATGGTCGATGCGATCCAGGGCCAGCGTCAGGTCGTCATCAAGAGCCTCGAGGCGAACTACACCCACGTTCCGGGTATCGCCGCCGCGACCATCCTCGGCGACGGCCGCGTAGCGCTCATTCTTGACGTGGATGCGGTCGTCGGCGCCTCGCGCGGTCAGTCCCTCAAGGCGGAAATGTCTCTGGCGGCAGTAGGGTAAGGGGCAATGTCGTACACGGCGAAAAATCTGACCCTGGGCGGAAACGAGCTTATCGCATTTCGCATCGGCGATCAGGAATTCTGCGTGAACATCATGGCAGTCCGCGAAATCCGGGGGTGGACCCCGGCCACCGCGATGCCGCACTCGCCATCTTATATGATTGGCGTCATAAACCTGCGTGGCGCGGTGCTGCCGATCATCGATCTGTCGGGCCGACTCGGCATGAAGCCTACCGATCCGACCGCCCGCCACGTCATCATTGTCGCCCAGGTCCACCGCAAAATGGTGGGCCTGCTGGTCGACGCCGTGTCCGACATTCTGACCGTCAAAGACGATGATATCCAGCCGACGCCCGAGATCTCCTCAGACCTTCAGCGCCAGTTCGCCCGCGGCATTCTCTCCATCGAAAAGCGAATGATCTGCCTGATCGAACTCGAAGCCCTGTTCCCCGACACCGAAAGCGAAGCCGCATGAACGCACTTGGCGTAAAAGATCAGAGGCAGTCTGGTGCCGACGAGGTTCTGGCCAGCGGGGAATACCCGCTGACGCGCCGCGATCTCTCGGAAATCGCCGCCATGATCTATGCGGATGCCGGAATCTATCTCAACGAGACGAAAGCCTCGCTGGTCTATTCGCGTCTGTCGAAGCACATCCGCAACCTTGGCCTTTCAGGGTTTCGCGAATATTGCGAGCTTGTCGCCTCGCCGGCAGGTGCTGCCGCCCGGCGCGAGATGCTGTCGCATCTGACGACGAACTTCACGCGCTTCTTTCGCGAAAACCATCATTTCGAGCACTTGCGCGACCATGTGCTGCCCGATCTTCTGAACCGGGCGCGCGCCGGCGGCCGTGTCCGGATCTGGTCGGCCGCGTCCTCGGATGGGCAAGAGCCCTATTCGATCGCACTCACCGTTCTGTCAATGATGCCGAACGCTGCCGACTATGACTTCAAGATTCTCGCGACCGACATCGATCCGAAGATCCTCGCGATCGCCCGGGCCGGCGCCTACGACGAGAACGCGCTGGAAACCGTCTCGCCCGCCATGCGTAAGCAATGGTTTACCGAGGTCGA
>Ga0102588_1000879_pt1 | contig 27265 bp, 28 predicted proteins | sample AraplaMF_Col_mMS_FD_76854 | JGI IMG/M metagenome (GOLD analysis project Ga0102588, IMG submission 76854) | Arabidopsis root microbial communities from the University of North Carolina, USA - plate scrape MF_Col_mMS (SPADES assembly) (version 2) | ecosystem: Host-associated > Plants > Roots >...
GAATAAAACCGTTGCTCTGGGGCGCGGTCTTATAACAAGGGTCAACCGCTCCACGATGGTAGCCAGACGCAGATCAGACGACAGGATCGAACCGTCCTTCAACGGCCATGGGCGCCGTGAGGAGGATGACGAATTCGCGCTCGATGACGACGACCGCATCGACGGGCGGCACGGCTCCAGACGTACATCAAGATCTCCCGCCCCCCGCCGCGCAGCGGCGAAACGCCGTCCCGAGCCTCGGGAACGCGAAGGCGGCGGCCTGTTCGCATTCCTGCGCAGGGTCGTCTACTGGTGCATCGTGCTTGGCATCTGGGCCGGCATCGGTGTTGCCGGACTCGTGTTCTATTACGGTTCGCGCATGCCGAGCGCCAGCACCTGGGCAATCCCGGAGCGGCCGCCGAACGTCAAGATCACCGCCGTGGACGGCAGTGCGATCGCCAATCGCGGTGCGACCGGCGGGGAGGAGCTCTCTCTGGAGAACATGTCTCCCTACATTCCGGAGGCGATCATCGCGATCGAAGACCGCCGCTTCTATTCGCATTTCGGCGTCGATCCGTTCGGACTTGCGCGCGCCTTCATCAACAATTTGACCGGCCAGCCGATCCAGGGCGGCTCGACGCTGACGCAACAGCTTGCCAAGAACCTGTTCCTCTCGCCCGACCGCACGCTGGAGCGCAAGGTGCAGGAAATGCTGCTCTCCCTCTGGTTGGAGCAGAAATACACCAAGGATCAGATCCTTGCGATGTATCTGAACCGCGTCTATTTCGGCTCGAATGCCTATGGCGTTGAAGCGGCCGCCCGCCGCTATTTCAACAAGTCGGCGCGCGATGTGAACCTCGGCGAAGCTGCGCTGCTTGCGGGCCTCGTGAAGGCGCCATCGCGACTTTCCCCGACGCGCGATGCGGAGGCGGCAAACGCCCGCGCGCAGGTCGTGCTGCGGGCGATGCGCGATCAGGGATATATCAGCGCGGACGAAATCAAGACGGCGATGTCGCAGACGCCGGCTTCTGCCCGCAGCTACTGGTCGGGCGCCGGGCAGTATGTCGCCGATATGGTGATGGACGAGTTGCAGGGGCTGGTCGGCGACGTAAAGGAAGACGTCATCGTCGACACGACCATCGACAAGACGCTCGAAAAGAAGGCCGAACAGTCGCTGGTCGATGTGCTCGACAAGGAGGGCGGCAAGTTCGACGCGTCGCAGGCGGCCCTCGTCTCGATCGACGGCACGGGCGCGATCCGGGCGCTTGTCGGCGGCAGGGATTATGCGACGAGCCAGTTCAACCGCGCCGTCAAGGCCAAGCGGCAGCCAGGTTCCTCCTTCAAACCATTCGTTTATGCCGCCGCACTTGAAAAGGGTCTGACGCCGGATTCTGTCTTCAACGACGCGCCGATCCGCATCGGCGACTGGACGCCTGAAAATTACGAGAAGAAATATAACGGCGAAGTGACGCTCAGGACAGCGCTCGCCAAGTCACTGAACACGGTGGCCGCCCAGCTCGTGATGTATGACGGGCCGGATCAGGTGATCAAGCTCGCTCACCGCCTCGGCATCGAATCAGACCTGCAGCCCAATGCCTCGATCGCACTCGGCACCTCGGAAGTATCACTCATGGAGCTGACGTCCTCCTATGCCGCCTTCATGAACGGCGGCTACAAAGCGACGCCGCATGTGATCCGTAGGGTGACCACCGCTGATGGCAAGGTGCTTTACGAGAACACCTACGACAATCCGCCGCGCGTGTTATCCGAGCAGATCGTCGCCGAAATGAACATGATGATGATGGGCGTCATCAACGGCGGCACAGGCTCGAGCGCCAAACTTCCCGGCTGGCAGGCGGCCGGCAAGACCGGCACGACGCAAAACTCGCGCGACGCATTGTTCGTCGGCTTCACCAGCAACCTGACGACGGGCGTGTGGTTCGGCAATGACGACGGCAAGCCGATGAGGAAGGTGACCGGCGGCGGGCTTCCGGCCAAGGCCTGGAAGGAATTCATGGTCGCCGCGCATAAGGGGCTTTCGCCGGCGCCGCTCTTCGGCATGGGCCAGACCTTTACCGATCCCGGCATCGGCCCCGACAATGGCCAGCCGATGGCGCAGGCTCAGCCGATGCCCGAACAGCCTTCGACGGTCGGCAGCATCATTTCCGGTGTCTTCGGTGGCAATGATGATTTGAATCGTTATCCGCCGGCGCCCGAACAGCCTCGGGCTCCGATGCCGGTGAATGGTGGGCCGGTGCCACCTGCCGATGTCGCCGGCGGTTACGACGACATGGTGCCGCCCGGCGATATCGACGAACCGCAGGAAACATCAGGGGCGCGGCCGCGACGCACGACGCTTCTTGACCTCATCATGGGGCAGTAACAGTATTGGAGGGGGATTTTGGGCGCCTTGCGGCAGCACGTCCCGCGCAAGGCTCGGCGTGCAAGATTTGCACGCTCTGATGGTGCAAAGCAGACCCTTCTCCGACTACTGTACAAATTGAATGCAACACATTCGTTTTGCTGGATTCCAAGCCATTTCTCGCCTTGCAGTCCAGAAAACCGCTCCTTATATACGCCGCATCACCGCAATCACGATTGCGTAATCTTAGTAGACCCATCCCGTAAGGGGCTGTCAGGGAAATGCCTTCTCGGGGTTCCGACAGCTTGCTTCAAGGAGAGAATGACATGGCAAAAGTAATTGGTATCGACCTTGGAACGACAAATTCCTGCGTCGCAGTCATGGACGGCAAGGACGCAAAGGTCATCGAGAACGCGGAAGGCGCGCGCACGACCCCTTCCATGGTGGCATTTTCCGATGATGGCGAACGCCTCGTCGGCCAGCCGGCCAAGCGCCAGGCGGTCACCAACCCCACGAATACACTCTTCGCCGTAAAGCGCCTCATCGGCCGCCGCTACGAAGATCCGACCGTCGAGAAGGACAAGCACCTCGTTCCCTTCACGATCGTCAAGGGCGACAATGGCGACGCCTGGGTCGAAGCCAACGGCAAGGGCTACTCGCCCGCACAGATTTCCGCGATGATCCTTCAGAAGATGAAGGAAACTGCCGAATCCTACCTCGGTGAAAAGGTTGAAAAGGCCGTCATCACCGTTCCCGCATATTTCAACGACGCGCAGCGCCAGGCAACCAAGGATGCCGGCAAGATCGCCGGTCTTGAAGTGCTCCGCATCATCAACGAGCCGACCGCTGCTGCGCTCGCCTACGGCCTCGACAAGAAGGACGGCAAGACGATTGCTGTTTACGACCTTGGCGGTGGCACTTTCGATATCTCGATCCTCGAGATCGGTGACGGCGTCTTCGAAGTGAAGTCCACCAACGGTGATACCTTCCTCGGTGGTGAAGACTTCGACATGCGTCTCGTCGAATATCTCGTTGCCGAGTTCAAGAAGGACAACGGCATCGACCTGAAGAACGACAAGCTCGCTCTGCAGCGTCTCAAGGAAGCTGCCGAAAAGGCAAAGATCGAACTGTCCTCTTCGCAGCAGACCGAAATCAACCTGCCGTTCATCACGGCTGATGCTTCCGGCCCGAAGCACCTGACGCTGAAGCTGACCCGCGCCAAGCTCGAAAGTCTGGTCGACGATCTCGTTCAGCGCACGATCGCTCCGTGCAAGGCAGCCCTCAAGGATGCCGGCGTCACTGCAGCCGAGATCGACGAAGTCGTTCTCGTCGGCGGTATGAGCCGCATGCCGAAGGTCCAGGAAGTCGTCAAACAGCTGTTCGGCAAGGAACCGCACAAGGGCGTCAACCCGGATGAAGTCGTTGCTCTCGGCGCCGCCATCCAGGCCGGCGTTCTCCAGGGCGACGTCAAGGACGTTCTGCTTCTCGACGTAACCCCGCTGTCTCTCGGCATCGAGACTCTCGGCGGCGTCTTCACCCGCCTGATCGAACGTAACACGACGATCCCGACGAAGAAGAGCCAGACCTTCTCGACCGCCGACGACAACCAGCAGGCCGTCACCATCCGCGTCTCGCAGGGCGAGCGTGAAATGGCTGCCGACAACAAGCTGCTCGGCCAGTTCGACCTCGTCGGCCTGCCGCCGGCACCGCGTGGCGTTCCGCAGATCGAAGTCACCTTCGACATTGACGCGAACGGCATCGTGCAGGTTTCGGCCAAGGACAAGGGCACCGGCAAGGAACAGCAGATTCGCATCCAGGCCTCCGGTGGTCTTTCCGACGCCGACATCGAAAAGATGGTGAAGGATGCCGAGTCCCATGCTGCCGAGGACAAAAAGCGCCGCGAAGCCGTGGAAGCCAAGAACCAGGCTGAGAGCCTGATCCACTCCACGGAAAAGTCGCTCAAGGACTACGGCGACAAGGTTTCCGAAGCCGACCGCACCGCGATCTCCGATGCGATTGCCGCTCTGAAGTCCGCGACCGAAGCAACTGAAGCCGACGCCGAAGACATCAAGGCCAAGACCCAGACGCTCATGGAAGTTTCCATGAAGCTCGGCCAGGCGATCTATGAAGCCCAGCAGGCCGAAGGCGGCGCAGCCGACGCTTCTGTCGAGGACGACAACGTCGTCGATGCCGACTACGAAGAAGTCAAGGACGACGACCGTAAGAAGTCCGCTTAATCGGTGGGCCGGCGGCCTACGCTAGACAATAGACATCCGGCTGCCCATCGTGGCAGCCGGAAATCCATTTCCGGGGCTTAAATTGGCAAAAGCGGACTTTTACGAAACTCTGGGTGTAGCCAAGACGGCGGATGAAAAAGAGCTGAAAAGCGCCTTCCGCAAGCTGGCAATGAAATTCCATCCGGACAAGAACCCGGATGACAAAGACGCCGAACGCAAGTTCAAGGAAATCAACGAAGCCTACGAAACGCTGAAGGACCCGCAGAAGCGCGCGGCCTACGACCGTTACGGCCATGCGGCCTTCGAGCATGGCGGCATGGGTGGTCCCGGCGGCGGCGCCGGATTTGCCGGTGGCGGCTTCTCCGACATCTTCGAGGATATTTTCGGCGAGATGATGGGCGGCGGCCGTGGACGGCAACGCTCTTCGGGCGGCCGCGAACGCGGCGCCGACCTTCGCTACAACATGGAAATCTCGCTGGAAGAGGCTTACTCCGGCAAGACGGCGCAGATCCGCGTTCCGACGTCGATTACCTGCGACGTCTGTTCCGGCTCCGGCGCGAAGCCCGGCACGCAGCCGAAAACCTGCGGCACCTGCCAGGGCTCGGGCCGCGTGCGTGCTGCCCAGGGGTTCTTTTCGATCGAACGTACCTGCCCGACCTGCCATGGTCGCGGCCAGATCATTCCCGATCCGTGCCCGAAGTGCCACGGCCAGGGCCGTGTGACCGAAGAGCGTTCGCTTTCGGTCAACATCCCTGCTGGCATCGAGGACGGCACCCGCATTCGCCTGCAGGGCGAAGGCGAAGCCGGCATGCGTGGCGGCCCGGCGGGCGATCTCTATATCTTCCTGTCGGTGAAGCCGCATGAGTTCTATCAGCGTGACGGAGCCGATCTCTATTGCGCCGTGCCGATCTCCATGACGACGGCAGCGCTCGGCGGCACCTTCGATGTGGCAACGCTCGACGGCACCAAGTCGCGCGTCACCGTTCCCGAGGGTACGCAGGCGGGCAAACAATTCCGCCTGAAGGGCAAGGGCATGCCGGTGCTGCGTTCCAGCCAGACAGGCGATCTCTACATCCAGATCCAGATCGAGACGCCGCAGAAGCTTTCCAAGCGCCAGCGCGAGCTTCTGCAGGAATTCGAGCAGCTCTCCTCCAAGGAGAACAATCCGGAATCGACGGGCTTCTTTGCCCGGATGAAGGAATTCTTCGAGGGCTGATCTCGATATCTTTCAAGGTTACAAAAGCCGGGGGTTCCGCCTCCGGCTTTTTTCATGCGCGCCCCAATCCGGGACACATGTATCAGGCCGGGACGCAGGCCGACACGCAGATGTCTTGTGTTAACGCAGAGACCGGATGCTGCTTGCAAGTTCCTGAAATCCATACTGTCTTTAGCCCGCAGTCCGGGACTAACAGAGGGTATATCCATGTCGGCAACGAACTTTTCCAACTGCCTGTCCGAAGATGTCGATGCGCTGGCAGGTGCGCTCTATACGTGGTGCGCCGAACGCAACATCGAGCTCCGCAGCCAGCAGGGCCTTTCGATCGCCAGCATCGCGATCGACCTCTATCATGCCGGCCATCAGACGCAGGATGCCCTGCTCGTTGCGCTGCACGAGCGCGAGCTTCACTGAATTCCGATAGTTTCAAGGATGCGTGGAACGCTTCAGGCGGCGGTTTCGGTTGCCGGACTGCTCATGAGATTGAGGATCGTCTTGACCGCCTGCTTGCCCGCAGACGAACTCAACCTGTCATAGCTGACCGCCAGCTCATAAGCCTCGGGGCTCAGCTCAATACGATTGGTGAACTGGGAAATGCCGGTACCTTCGAAAAGCTCGGAAATATCCACTCCAAGGAAGACCGCTATCTGATGCAGCTTGCTGGCAGAGACGCGGTTCGTCCCCTTCTCGTATTTCTGAATCTGCTGGAATGTAAGGCCTAGCGCTTCGCCGAGTTCCAGTTGAGAAACACGTCGGCGAGCGCGAAGTTGTCTCACGTTGCGACCGACAATGATATCAACCGGATCTGGCACTGCTGCATTCTCTCCCGATAAACCCTTTATTTACCATATAGCGTCAGCTGAATATCTCAACCCGGAAGTTGCAAATTTCAACCGACTTTTTTTGGGCATTATGTCGCCTAAATGGTTGTTTCTCTGCAAATTATACAACCTTCGATCATAATTTGATCACTTAACGGCGATATCGCAGAAAATTGAACATCCTGTAGTTGACTTCACTGCACTCGGCGATAGTTAGTCGCGCCGATCCACCCTGTAACGCGTCCGACAAGAGGCTTCGAATACTGCGATGACATCCGCTCCCACCGGGAAATCTGATGCCGACAGTATCGTCATCGATATGCGCCGCCAGAGACTGACGATGATCCTTGACTCGTTGAAATCCTTGCGCGGCTCGATCGAAGACCGACCGGATCTTCTCTACTGGATCGAAAAGGCGATTGCGGAGGCCGAAGCGCAGCTGGAGGCTCCCGTCCCTCGCAGACATTAGGACATAAGCAGCTCCCAGCCTTGATATCCGTGCGGCTTCGGCTTAGCTGTCAGCCCTAATGATTCCGGATATCCGATGCCGCACAAGGTTTCCCTTTCCCGCCTGAAGCTGACCGATTTTCGCAATTACGCATCGGCCTCGCTTTCGCTCGACGGACGGCATGTGGTGCTGACCGGTGATAACGGCGCCGGCAAGACCAACCTGATGGAGGCCGTCTCCTTCCTCTCGCCCGGACGCGGGCTGCGCCGCGCCGCCTATGGCGACATCACCCGCGTGCATGCGACGGGTGGGTTCTCTATCTTTGCCGAGCTCGATGGCATGGAAGGCGATGTCGAGATCGGCACCGGGATCGATGCCAGCGACGAGACGACCACGCGCCGGCTGCGCATCAATGGAACGACCGCGAAAACGGTCGACGAGTTGACGGACCATTTGCGCGTACTCTGGCTGACGCCGGCCATGGATGGGCTCTTTACCGGCGGCACGTCCGACCGCCGTCGGTTCCTCGACCGGCTGGTGCTGTCGCTCGACCCTGAACATGGCAGGCGGGCCAGCGATTTCGAACGCGCCATGCGCAGCCGCAACAAGTTGCTCGACGAAGGCCGTTTCGATCCGTCCTGGCTTTCCGGTATCGAGGAGCAGATGGCAAGCCTCGGCATCGCCATGGCGCTCGTGCGGCAGGAAATGCTCGGCCTGCTGACGCGGCTGATCGAGGAAAGCCGCGAGACCTCCCCCTTCCCATCAGCATCGCTGCAGCTCTCGGGCTTTATGGACGGTCAGTTCTCCCGGCCCTCGGTCGACCTGGAAGATGAGTATGCGGCAACGCTCGCCGCCAACCGTTATCGCGATGCCGGCGCCGGACGCACCCTGGAGGGGCCGCATCGCACCGATCTCATCGTGCATCATCGCGAGAAGCAGATGGAGGCAGCCCGCTGTTCGACCGGCGAGCAGAAGGCCCTGCTGGTGGGCCTCGTGCTTGCCCATGCGCGGCTCGTCGGCAATCTCACGGGCCATGCGCCGGTTCTGCTCCTGGACGAGATCGCCGCCCATCTCGACGTGGGACGCCGTGCTGCATTGTTCGACCTCATAGACGGGCTCGGCGGCCAGGCCTTCATGACCGGAACGGACCATCAGATGTTTGCGGCACTTGGCGAGCGGGCGCAGTTTTTCACGGTTGCCGACGGAGGGGTTTTCGAATGAGCGATAGCGCTTCTCCTGCCGGTTCAGGGCGTGATAGCATCAGACCCATGGAACCTCTGAGCCCGGACGAAATTGCGCGTTATCATCGTCATATCCTTCTGCCGGAAATCGGCGGCGCGGGTCAGCAGAAGCTGAAGACCGCGCGCGTGCTGGTGATCGGCGCCGGAGGGCTTGGTGCGCCGATCCTGCAATATCTGGCGGCCGCAGGCGTCGGCACACTCGGCATTGCCGATGACGACCGCGTCTCGCTCTCCAATCTGCAGCGGCAGGTCATCCACGATTCCGGCACGATCGGCGAGCTGAAGACGGAAAGCGCAGCGCAAGCGATCGTGCGGCTGAACCCGCATATCAAAGTCATCCGCTTCACCGAGCGCCTATCGGCCGAGGTGGCGCGCCGGTACCTATCCGGCTTCGATCTGCTGATCGATGGCTCTGATAATTTCGACACGCGCTATATGGCCGCCGATGCGGCCGAGGAAGCGCGCATTCCGCTCGTTACAGGTGCCGTCGGCCGCTTCGATGGATCATTGACGGTGCTGAAGCCCTATGAGGCGGCCGAGGATGGTACGCCCAATCCCGGCTATCGCGACCTTTTTCCCGAAGCACCACCTGCCGGACTGATCCCCGCCTGCGCGGAAGCCGGGATCATCGGTGCACTGACGGGCGTTATCGGCACGCTGATGGCCATGGAGGCGATCAAGCTCATTACCGGCGCAGGTGAACCGCTGATCGGCCGGCTGCTGCTCTATGATGCGCTATCGGCCCGTTTCGATACGATCCGCTACAAGCGCCGGCGCGCGAAGCAGAGCAAGACTGCATGACGCCTTTCCGCATCGATGAGAGCTTTGCCCGCTGGAGCGAGTTGCTCGATCTCATTCTCGCATCCTTCGCCTATATGGAAGGCCGCATCGATCCGCCCTCGTCCGCAATCCGCCTGACGGTGGAATCGCTCGCGGAAAAAGCAAAGGCAGAAATCGCCTATGCCGTGGAGAATGACGGACGGCTCACCGGCTGTATTTTCCTGCGCCCGGAGGCAGACTGTCTCTATGTCGGAAAGCTCGCGGTTCTGCCATCCGCACAAGGCAAGGGCATTGGCCGCCGTCTGCTTGATATCGCCGAGAAGACGGCGTGCGATCTCGGCCTTTCGGCATTAAGGCTCGAGACGCGGATAGAACTCGTCGGCAATCACTCGACTTTCGCCGTCTGGGGCTTTGCCAAGACCGCAGAAAAGTCCCATCCGGGCTTTACGCGCGTGACATTTATCGAGATGCGGAAAGCGCTTTCCGGCTAGGGATGGGAGGCCTACTGCATAATTCCTTAAATCGGAATCGATTTAAGGAATTATGCAGAAACTCAAAGTGTTACAGCGTCCTTTGCGCGTCTTGAAAGACGCGCGGCGCTGTAGCCCCTCACCGTCCGGGCAACACCCGGTTCGGCGGCCGGTGACCGTCCATGAAGGCGCGGATGTTGATGATGACCTTGTCGCCCATTTCCGCACGTCCCTCGATCGTCGCCGAACTCATATGTGGCAACAGCACGACCTTGCCCTCGTTGGCGAGCTTCACCAGCTTCGGATTGACCATCGGTTCGTTTTCGAAAACATCGAGGCCGGCGCCGGCGATCTTTCCTTCCCGCAGGCATTTGATGAGAGCCGCCTCGTCGATTACGTCACCGCGGGCGGTGTTGACGAGATAGGCCGTCGGCTGCAGCAACGCCAGGCGCCGTGCCGAGAGCAGATGGAAGGTCGCTGGTGTCGAAGGGCAATTGACCGAGACGATATCGACGCGGGCGAGCATCTGATCGAGGCTTTCCCAGTAGGTCGCCTCCAATTCGTCCTCGGTCGCCGGATTGACGCGCTTGCGGTTGTGATAATGGATCGACAGGCCGAAGGCCTTGGCGCGTCGCGCAACAGCCGTGCCGATACGGCCCATGCCGACGATGCCGATGCGCTTTCCATGCATGCGACGGCCGAGCATCCAGGTTGGCGACCAGCCGGCCCATTCGCCGGGCCTGTCAGTCAGCACGCGCGCACCCTCGCCAATCCGGCGCGGTACGGCGAGGATCAGCGCCATGGTCATGTCGGCGGTGTCCTCGGTCAGCACATTCGGCGTGTTGGTGACGGTGATGCCTTTACGCGCCGCCGCCTCCACATCGATATGATCGGTGCCGTTCGAAAAGCTGGCGATCAGCTTCAACTGCGGTCCGGCATGTTCGATGAGTGCTGCGTCGATCCGGTCCGTTACGGTCGGCACGAGTACGTCACAGCTCTTAACGGCTTCGGCAAGCTCAAGGGCGGATCGCGGCGTGTCGTCGATGTTCAACTCGGCATCGAAAAGCTCGCGCATGCGGGTTTCGACGACATCAGGCAGCTTGCGGGTTATGTAGACCTTCGGTTTTTTCTTCGTTGTCATAGTGGCTTGCTGTGCCTTGTTCAGAGGTCTTTAACCAAGTTGGACGATCATTTCCCCATTACGGGCATTTTCTACCAGACCCGCACGCGAAGACAAACAAAACTCGCGAGGCGACCGGGGAATCCCGGAAAGCGAGCAGGCAGGACCTGCTTCGAATTCGAGCCAACGGAAGCTTCCATGCGTCGCACTGTTTTAAAGTCCTGCCTCGCCCTGGCGGTTGCCTTTGCCGTATCGGCAGGCACAGTTGAATTTGCGCAAGCCCAGGCGGCGGCCAAGGGGCCGAGCGGCCTGCCGCTGCCGCGTTTCGTGACGCTGAAGTCCAAGCGCGTCAATCTGCGCATTGGACCGGGAACGGATTATGCCGTTTCCTGGCTCTATCTGAAGTCGGGATTGCCGGTCGAAATCATCCAGGAATATGACAACTGGCGCCGTATCCGCGATGCTGACGGCACCGAGGGCTGGGTCAATCAGTCGCTGCTGTCAGGCGAGCGCGCCGCCATCGCCGCGCCGTGGATGAAGGGTAAGGGCAAGGGCGTCTATGTCAATCTGCGCCGTGAAGCGCAGCCGTCCTCCAGCATCGTCGCCAAGCTGGAGCCTGGCGTGATGATCACGATCGGTGAATGCAGCGGAGAGTGGTGCTTCGCCAAGACCGACGGCGCCGAGGGCTGGGTGGCGCAGTCGGAAATCTGGGGTGCCTATCCGGGCGAGGCCTTTAAATAAGGCCTGCCTCCTTTGCGGCTTCGGACAGCGACTTCATCGGCCGCGGGCCGATCTGCTGGATAACGATGCCGGCAGCAAGGCAACCGAGCTTGCCGCAATCTTCAAGCGAACGGCCCTGCGTATAACCGTAGAGGAAACCCGAGGCGAAGAGGTCGCCGGCGCCAGTGGTGTCCACGACTTCGTTGATCTTGATCGCACCGACATAATGGCGCTCGTTACCCTTCAGGATCACGGCGCCGTTCTCGCTCATGGTCACGGCGGCGATCCTGCAATCCTTGGCGATCTTGTTCAGCGCTTCTTCGAAATCGTCGGTCTCGTAAAGCGACAGCACTTCCTGGCGATTGGCGAATACGATGTCGACTTTGCCCGACCGCATGAGATCCAGGAACTCACCGCGATAACGGTCGACGCAGAAGCTGTCGGAGAGCGTCATCGACATTTCGCGGCCGTTCTCATGGGCGATGCGGGCGCAATCGAGGATCGCCTCCTTGGCGCGCGGCGGATCCCAGAGATAACCTTCGAAATAGGTCACCTTGGCATCGGCAACGACATCTACTTCGACATCCTCCGGGCCGAGCTCGACGCAGGCGCCGAGATAGGTGTTCATCGAGCGTTCGCCGTCATCGGTGACGAAGATCATCGAGCGCGCGGTCGGGGGGAACGTGCCCTTGGCCCTGGTCTGGTAGTGAACGCCCTGGGCACGGATATCGTGCGCGAAGATCTCGCCGAGCTGGTCTTCCGCGACCTTGCCGAAATAGGCGGCCTTGCCGCCCAGGCTTGCAACGCCGGCGGCCGTATTGCCGGCGCTGCCGCCGGACGCTTCGAGCGCCGGACCCATGCGGGAATAAAGCAGTTCGGCACGATCGGCATCGATGAGGTTCATCGCCGCCTTGGTGATCTTGTTGTCAATGAGGAACTGGTCGTCGCAACGGGCGATGATATCGACGATTGCGTTGCCGACTGTCAGAACATCGAATTTTGTCATGAAATGGGAAGTCCCGGATTTGTGATAGCCGGTAGTCGGTCTTAGCGAAATTTGCCGGCATTGAAAGGATAAAGAGCAGATCACGCTCTAAGTCTTCGTAAAATTGCCGTTTATCCGTCATGCCGCTGTCACTTTGCCTGCCTAAAAACAGCATCAGGAAGACCGGCATGCCGTATTTCGTAGAGCCGAATATGGGAGGGATGATCCCTTCAGTCTTACCGGAACGACGCTGACCACGGATGAACTGGCAGTATCGTGATCGAGTATCCGGCCTTGCCGGATGCGGAAAAGCGGGCTGAGCCCGCTTTTTTTGTTGCGGCGCGAAAGAAATCGTATCTGCTGCATTTGTCATGGCCGGCAATTTGCTGTTAGACCTCGGCATTCCCGCGCAGAGCAGCAGTTCATGTCAGCCATCATCTTCGACGTTCTTCCGATCTTCCTTCTCATTCTCATCGGCTGGCTGATCGTCCGCGTCGGGGTGCTGACCACAAATGTCGGCGATGCCTTGAGCGAATTCGTCTTCAAAATCGCCGTGCCCCTGCTGCTTTTCCGCACTATCGCCGAAGCCGATTTCCATGGCGCGTCGCCTTTCCGGCTCTGGATCGTCTATTTCTCCGGTGTCGCGGTGACATGGACGGCCGGACACATCGTCGCCACGCGTTTCTTCGGGCGCGACGAGCGGATCGGCGTGCTCGCCGGCGTATCCTCGGCCTTCGCCAACAATATCTTCATCGGCCTGCCGCTGGTCGAGCGCACCGTAGGCAGCGAAGGGCTTGTCGCCCTTTCCATCCTGCTTGCCGTACATCTGCCGATCATGATGGTGGCCGGCACCATCATGATGGAACATGCCGAACGCAAGATTTCCGGCAAGAGCGACCGCAGCATGACCCTGGTATTGAAGCAGATCGGCTTGAATCTGCTGCACAATCCGCTCGTTATCGGCATTGCGGCAGGCGCCGTCTTTCACGCCTCGAGCCTGACCATGCCGGCAACGGTCAGCTCCGTCGTGGGGCAGATCGCCAGCACGGCCGGTCCGGCGGCCCTGATTTCACTCGGCATGGCGCTTCAGAAATACGGCATCTCCGGCAATGTCGGGATCGCCAGCACAACCTCAGCCTTCAAGCTGCTGCTGCTGCCCGGCTGCGTGTGGGCGGCAAGCCACCTGTTCGGCCTCAGCAACGAATGGGCTGCGGCGCTGGTGCTGACCTCATCGGTGCCGACGGGGGTGAACGCCTGGCTGATCGCCAATCGCTTCGGCGTCGGCCACAGCCTTGCGGCCTCGACGATCACGGTGACCACGGCGCTCGGCGCCATCACCGTTTCCTTCTGGGCCTATGTCCTCGGCGCATGAGGCAGCAAAAAAGCCCGGCTTTTGACCGGGCTTCTTCTCGGAAAAACCTCGTCGCTTCTTACTGCGTTGCTGTCGGAGCATTCGGATCCGGCAGCGGAGCCGGTGAATCTGCCAGCGTGTGCAGATAGAGGATGACGTTGGCGCGATCCTGATCCTTCGGCAGACCGGCAAAGCCCATGGCGGTGCCTGGAACGTCCTTCTTCGGCGCGAGCAGGAACTTGTTGAGGTTCTCGAAGGTCCAATGTTCGCTGCTGCCCTTGGAGAAGTCCTTCATGGCAGAAGAATAGGCGAAGCCTTCATGCGAGGCGATCGGGCGATCTACGACACCAAAGAGATTCGGGCCGACTTTGTTCGGTCCGCCTTTGGTGCCGTCATGACAGGCCTGACACTTCTTGAATACGGTTTCGCCGGCCTTGGCATCGGCGCTGGCAAGAAGCTTTGCAATCGGAACGGCAACGGCAGCAGGTGCGCCTTCACCGCCGGCGGCGGGTGCCTCCTCGGCGACGATGGCAAAACCTTCCTTCTCCGGCGCCTCGGAATGGAAGATCCCCTCGGAGGCAATGGAGACCGACATCAGAACGAAAACCGTTCCCAGCAGCGCCCCCACGGCCGTATTGACGTATGAATTCATCTGCAATGCTCCCCTTGCAGCCGGCAGACCAGAAACCGGACCATCTTGAAATTGCGCGGAACCTATGTCTTTTGGCTATTCGTTGCAACTGTCTAAATGGTCTTGTGCGTGAGACTTTTTGCCACTTTTCAGCCCGGATTAGAAGGCCCCGAACAATGACTGATTCAAAATTAGATGAGGTGCTGGTGCTGATCCCCGCACGCATGGCCTCCACCCGCCTTCCGGGCAAGCCGCTGGCCGATATTTGCGGTTTGCCGATGATCGTCCAGGTGGCGAAACGAGCGCAGGAAGCGGAAATCGGGCGTGTCATCGTGGCGGTCGACGACCAGGACGTTTTCGACACTGTTGCGGCAGCGGGCTTTGAGGTGATCATGACGAGCAAGGATCATCAGGTCGGCTCGGACCGTATCTTCGAAGCGCTGACGATTGTCGATCCGGATAAAAGGGCGAAAATCATCGTGAACGTCCAGGGTGATCTTCCGACGATTGATCCGGAAACGGTCCGTGCAGCATTGCGTCCCCTCGATAACCCCGAGGTCGATATCGGCACGCTGACGACCGAGATCGACACAGAGGAGGACAAGACCGCACCGCACATCGTCAAGGTCGTCGGCACGCCTGTCTCAAAAAGCCGTCTGCGCGCGCTTTACTTCACGCGTACGACCGCGCCCTACGGCGAAGGGCCGCTCTATCACCATATCGGGCTTTACGCCTATCGGCGCGCAGCACTGGAGCGCTTCGTCTCCCTCGACCGTGGGACGCTCGAAAAACGCGAATCGCTCGAGCAGTTGCGGGCGCTCGAAGCCGGCATGCGCATCGATGTCGAGATCGTTGACACGGTTCCGCTCGGTGTCGATACTCCCGCCGACCTCGAAAAGGCGCGGCGCATTCTCTCCGCGAAGGCCAACTGACGGATTTTCCTCATGAACATCAAGACCAACAGGATCGCCTTCCAGGGCGACTTCGGCGCCAATTCCGACATGGCGAGCCGCGACATGTTTCCGACCATGGAGCCGCTGCCCTGCCAGACCTTCGAGGATGCCTTCACGGCGGTCGACAATGGTGACGCCGATATCGGCATGATCCCGATCGAAAACACGATCGCTGGCCGCGTTGCCGACATCCACCATCTGCTGCCGGAATCACGTCTGCACATCATCGGCGAATATTTCATGCCGATCCGCTTCCAGCTGATGGTACTGCCGGGCGTGACGAAGGACGAGATCCGCACCGTGCACAGCCATATCCACGCACTTGGCCAATGCCGCAAAATCGTTCGCGCCAATGGCTGGAAGCCTGTGATCGCCGGCGATACGGCAGGAGCCGCCAAGCTCGTCAAGGAAACCGGCGACCGCTCCATGGCGGCGCTTGCGCCACGCCTTGCCGCCGATCTCTACGGTCTCGATATCATCGCCGAGAATGTCGAGGACACGGAAAACAACGTGACGCGCTTCGTCGTGCTGTCGCGCGATGAGGAATGGGCAGAGCGCTCGGCCAGCGACGAGAAGATCGTCACCACCTTCGTCTTCAACGTCCGCAACATTCCGGCCGCCCTCTACAAGGCGCTCGGCGGTTTTGCGACAAACAACATCAACATGACGAAGCTCGAGAGCTACCAGCTCGGCGGCAAATTTGTAGCGACGCAGTTTTATGCCGACATCGAGGGCCATCCGAACGACGCGAATGTACGCCGGGCGTTGGAAGAACTGCGCTTCTTCTCCGAGAAGGTCCGCATCCTCGGTGTCTACAGGGGCCATCCGATGCGGGGACTTTTGTAGGCGCTACGGCAACGCAACAAAACCTCTCCGGCGCAGAGCCGGAGAGGTTTTTCAAGCATGATCCACCATTTATTTATCCGGCTCACAAACACGCAATCGGTGTCCATCCGGATCCAGCACGACGAAGGTCGGACCGAAGTCGAGTTCGGTCAGTTCCTGGGCGACGGGCAGCCCGCGGCTACGCCAGTCTTCGTAATGCCTGGCAACGGCGTTTTCGCCATCAACCATGAAGGCAACCTCGCCACGATTGCCGATGGCAGACGGTTGAGGCTCGACCTTGCTACGGCGCCAGAGGCCGAGGGTGAAGCCGCCATCGAGCGGGAAAGCGACGAAATTCGGCGCTTCCACGGCCGGCTCACGGCTCAGGATATTGCGGTAGAAGGCGGCGCTTTCGGCGGGATCCTTGACATAGAGGATAATGAGATTGGGGCTGGCCATTTCGGTTCTCCATCAGGGTTAAAAGATGCCCGGTCGAAAGCTGCTGCTGCCAATTTATGACAGCAGTTCTCTTATGAGGCGCTGCTGGGAGCGCCGCTTCGTTACCGGGAAGAATATCGATAGTGCCGGCGTGCGGCCTCAGCGGAAGAGATCATCGCCGACACGCCAGTCCTGACCGTCCATCAGGCCGAGATCGCGCTTGCGCCATGACGGCATCGTCTCGAGATCAAGGCGCGGACGGCGCAATGACGGCGCTGCGAACCGATCCGCAAACAGCCGCACCAGACGAGAGCGAAGGGTTTTTCCGGCTTCGGCGGAAGTACGACGGCCGGCATATTGAACAACTTGAGACATTCCCATGATCAGTACTCCTTTCCTGCTGGACTAGTACTGATAATAGCGCTTCCTGCTGACAGTTTATGGCAGTAGCGTTAGTGCTCGATCGGAGTATCCTGCGTGTCCCGCCATTCCTTCAGGAGCACCGTGCGGCGACGCGGATAACGCGTGTCATGGATCGTCATATCGATGATGCGATCGGTGCGGAAATGGCGGAAATCCTGTCGCAGCTCGCACCAGGCCATGATGATGCGCACATGCTCGAAATAGCCAAGCGCGAAGGGCCAGACACGACGGCGGGAGATACGCCCCTGTTCGTCGCCATAATGCAATTCAAGGATACGCTCCAGGCGGATCGCCTTGCGAATGGCCGAAACATCCGCCCTGTCCTCATCCTGTCGCTTTCTGCCGACAAAAAGTGTGGCGGAATCGACCATGTCGCGCATGTCGGGCGGCAGCACGGCGGCAATCTTTGCCAGCGCATCGGCGCCGGCATTGGCAAGGCGGGGTTCGGCGGCGCGCGCCACCCAACGGGAGCCAAGCACCAGTGCTTCCAACTCTTCCTCGGAAAACATCATCGGCGGCAGCATGAAGCCGGGTTTCAGTACATAGCCTATACCGGCCTCGCCCTCGATCATGGCACCTTGCGCCTGAAGGCTCGCAATATCGCGGTAGAGCGTGCGCAGGCTGACACCTGTTTCTTCGGCCAATACGGTGCCGGTGACCGGCCGCCGATAGCGCCGGAGCGTCTGAAGCAGGGTCAGCAGCCGTTCGGAGCGGGCGACCATGATTATTCCCTCATACAGACAGGCCGGGCGCGGTGACGATCATCTGCACCTTCCGGCCCAGCTCAGCGTTTCCACTCCACCCAGTCGCGCATCAGGCGATGGGCAATCGCGCCCTTCGGCGGCGGCGCCTTGCCGTTGGCGCCGGGGCGCTCCAGCATTTCGATGGTCTCCTCGCGGGTAAACCAGCGGCAATCCTCGAGCTCGGCCTCGTCGCGATGAATATCGCGCGACTTCGCCTCGGCATAGCAGCCGATCATCAGCGAGTGCGGCATCGGCCAGGGCTGTGAGGCATGATAGCGGATCCGGCCGGTCTTGATACCGGACTCCTCCAGCGTTTCGCGACGAACGGCATTTTCGATGGTCTCGCCGGGCTCCAGGAAACCCGCCAGACAGGAATACATGCCCGGCGCGAAATGCGGGCTGCGGCCGAGCAGGCAGAGATCGCGCTCCTCGTCGATCGTCAGCATGATGACCACGGGGTCGGTGCGCGGGAAGATCACGTGCTCGCAAGCGGTACAGACGCGCTTGTAGCCGCCGATGTGGATTTCCATCCCCGAACCGCAGCGGCCGCAGAAACGGTTGTCGCTGTTCCAGCGGATGAGGCTCGCAGCCTGCGCAAACTCGCCAAGCAATATCTCATCGACCAGTTCGTCGCGGAAGAGCGAGCGGCCGTCAACCGGCTTGTACTGACTCGCCATATCCTCGACATCGACATCCACCGGCACGGCAAGGCGCGGCTCACCGGTCTTGCGATAGCCGAGCAGCACGGTCTCGTCCCAGTTCGGCTTCAACTCCTGCAGCTCGTAGCGGGCAAAGAGCGGATCGAGCACCTGGCCGTCATGCTTCAAAACCAGCTTGTCCTTGGCGAAGGCGAAGATATGTGTCCCTTCACGGGCAAGCGCCTTCTCGACCGAGCCTTCGTCGCGATGTTCGCTGTCTCGGTTCAGATCGTTGGCGGCAAAGGCGGTGAGATTGCTGGGTTCCGGATGCGGCACATCCGAATCGAAAAGCGAATGACTCATGGTGAAAGGGCTTCCCGCAGCTTTGCTATGAATTCGTTTCTTGTTCCGTCCTCGTAAGGCTCGGCCTTGCCAAAACCCCAGACAGGCCCCGGCCAGTTCGCATCGCCTTCGGAACGCGCAATGATATGAACATGAAGCTGGCGGACGATATTGCCAAGTGCCCCAACATTGATTTTTGTCGCACTGGTGACCTTCTTGAGCGCAGCAGAGACGAACTCGATCTCAAAAGTGAGCAGCACCTGATCGAGCGGGGTCAGCTCGAAGATCTCCGTGATCTCTGCCCGGCGCGGCACAAGGATCAGCCAGGGCCAGCGGGCATCCTTCGACAGCCTGACATCGCACAGGCCGATCACCATGATGCTGGTGCTGTCGTTTTCGAGCCTGGGGTCGAGCACGAAATCGCTCAAGGGCATTCTCCTCATGTTTTCCAATGGACTAGCAGTTTTTTTGGAGCTTGGCTTGCTTTTGATGACGTTTTTGCCGATATGTGCATCCGGGAGGTTGGTGGTGGACGAGCCACTCGCCAACCGGGTCAGGTCCGGAAGGAAGCAGCCCTAACGAGCCCCGGCACGGGTCATCGTGCCAGCCTCCCACCTTCTCTTCCAAGAAGCCCGGGCTTCCGGGCGCAAGCAGGGCGATGAGCGACACCGAGCGACAATCACAAGATGCCGCCTCGACGGGCACCGGATACCGGGTGCTGGCACGCAAATACCGCCCCAAGGATTTCACGGACCTGATGGTCGGCCAGGAGCCGATGGTCCGCACGCTCACCAACGCCTTCGAGACGGGCCGCATTGCGCAGGCCTATATGCTGACCGGCGTTCGCGGTGTGGGCAAGACGACGACGGCGCGCATCCTTGCGCGGGCGCTGAACTACAAGACGGCCGATATCGACAAGCCGACGATCGACCTTCGCGTGCCCGGCGAACATTGCCAGGCGATCATGGAAGGCCGCCATGTCGACGTGATCGAGATGGACGCCGCCTCGCATACCGGCATCGACGACATCAGAGAGATCATCGAGCAAGTGCGCTACCGGCCGGTTTCGGCGCGCTTCAAAGTCTATATCATCGACGAAGTGCACATGCTTTCGACGGCAGCCTTCAACGGGCTCTTGAAGACGCTCGAAGAGCCGCCGGAGCATGTGAAGTTCATCTTCGCAACGACGGAAATCCGCAAGGTTCCGATCACCGTTCTCTCGCGCTGCCAGCGCTTCGACCTGCGCCGCATCAGCGCGTCCGATCTCGTCGGCCTGTTTTCCACCATCGCCGCCAAGGAAGGCATCGAGGCGGAGCCGGATGCGCTGGCGATGATCGCGCGCGCCGCCGAAGGTTCGGCACGTGATGGCCTGTCGCTGATGGATCAGGCGATCGCCCATGGCGGCGGCGTGGTGCAGGCGGAGGCCGTGCGCGGCATGCTGGGCCTCGCCGACCGCGCCCGCATCGTCGATCTCTTCCAGCATATCGTGCGCGGCGATGTCGCAAGCGCGCTCAATGAGTTCCAGAGCCAGTACGAGGCCGGGGCCAACCCGGTCGTGGTGCTGACGGATCTCGCCGATTTCACGCATCTGGTGACGCGGCTGAAATATGTGCCTGATGCGGCAAACGACCCCTCGCTCAGCGAAGTGGAGCGCACCAAGGCGGCGGAATTCGCGCAAGGGGTTGCCGTCACCACGCTCTCGCGCATCTGGCAGATGCTGCTGAAGGGTATTCCGGAAACCGAAAACTCTTCCCGCACGGCAGGCGCCGCCGAGATGGTGTTGATCCGGCTGGCGCATGCGGCGCATCTGCCAGCACCGGAAGACGCGGCGCGGCGGCTAGCGGAATTTTCGAATGAAGGCGGTGCGCCACGACCGTCCTCGCCTGTGCCTTCGGGCAATGGCGGCGGCACGCGTGTTCCCTACCAGACAAACGTGCAGGCGCGGGCTCCGGAACCTGCTCCGCGGCCGCAACCATCAGGACCGACCGCCATGTTGCGTGCCGTACCCAATCCGGAGCCGCAGAATATCGGCCGGGTCGAGACGAAGCCCGCGGAAGCGCCGAAGCCGCTCGTACCGGTCAATTCGATCAGCGATATCGTCGACCTCGCTGCCGAAAAACGCGACGTCAAGCTGAAGGCATTGGTGCGCAACTTCGTGCGCCCGGTACGCATCGAGCCCGGCCGACTGGACGTAAACCTCACCGAAGGCGCACCAGGCACATTGCTCAACGAGCTTGCCGTCAAGCTCAAGGAATGGACCGGAATCCACTGGATCGTCAGTACCAGCCGCGAAGAAGGCGGGCCGACGATGGTGGAGGCGGAAGCCAAGGCGCAGGAACAGCGCGTCAGCGACGCGCGTCAGGATCCTGATGTCGCTGCAATCCTCGCCCAGTTTCCGGGCGCCAAGATCATCGACGTGCGCGTGAGGGCGCCGACGCCGGAAGAGGAAGCGGAGGAGGTCAAACCGGCTGCCGCCGCCGAATCCGAAGAGGGCGATATCCTGCCCGGCGACGACATAGAATTCTAGTTTCAAGAAGGAGAAGACGATGCGCGACATCATGGGCATGATGGGCAAAGTCAAGGAAATGCAGGCCAAGATGGAACAGATGCAGGCGGAAATCGCCGAGCTGACCGCCGAAGGCAAGGCAGGCGGCGGGCTCGTCACCGTCATCATCTCCGGCAAGGGCGAACTGAAGAGCCTGAAGATCGATCCTTCGCTCTTCAAGGAAGACGACGTCGAAATCCTCGAAGACCTGATCGTTGCCGCTCACAAGGATGCCAAGGACAAGGCGGAAGCCATCGCCGCCGAAAAAACCAAGGCGCTGACCGCCGGCCTGCCGATTCCGCCCGGCTTCAAGCTGCCGTTCTGATTTTGGCGACTGGTCCGGTAATCGCCTAGCCCCGGAAGAGGAGACGGGCAATGATGACGGTAACGACGCTGCTGGTTTTCGCCGGCGCTCTTTTCATTGCCGCGGGGACACCGGGGCCGAGCGTTGCGGCGCTGGTCGCCCGCGTTATCTCGAAAGGCGCGCGCGACGTGCTGCCTTTCCTGTTTGGCATGTGGGCTGGAGATGCGATCTGGCTCACCTGCGCCATTGCCGGCCTGTCGGCGATCGCCGAAAGCTTCTACCACGTCTTCGTCGTTATCAAGTGGCTCGGCGTGCTCTATCTCCTCTATCTCGCCTGGCGCATGTGGTTTGCCAAAGCCGATGTCGAGGAAGAAGAGTTGCCGCAGGAACGCTCACGTGGGCGTATGTTCCTGACCGGCCTGGCGATTGCGCTCGGCAATCCAAAGATCATGATGTTCTACGTGGCACTTCTGCCGTCGATCATCGACATCCCCTCGGTGTCGCTCGCCGGTTGGGCCGAACTCGTCGTCACGCTGTTCATCGTTCTCGCCATTGTCGATTTCAGCTGGATGTTCCTTGCCGCAAAGGCTCGCGGTTTCCTGAAGAGCCGGCGTGCTGTGCGGATCGCCAACAGGGCGAGCGCCGGAACGATGGCCGGTGCGGCCGTGGCGATCGCCATTCGCTGATTTTCAGGCCTCGGCCTGCAACATTGTCCGAAGCTTATAGTGGATCGGGGCCGCGAGATATCGCGCCCGGTCTTCGCTCGACAGGCGGCGGCCGAAGGTTTCCATCATTTCCGGCATCGTCACCTTCGAACCCGCATAGGCTTGATAGAGTATTGGCATGCCGGCTTCGACGATGCCGGCATGGATGACGCGGCAATAAATGCCGGGACGAGCGGCGACGGCGTAGCGCTTGACGAATTTCGGGTCATTCATCCTTGCTGCAAAGGTGGCGCAGGGGATGCGGCAGGAGGTAACTTCGAGGATCAGCTCGCCGGCGATGAAGCGGTCGCCAACGGCGACATCTCGGTTATCCAACCCGTCAATGACAAGGTTTTCGCCGAAGGTGCCGGGCTCGACGGGATGTCCGAATTCCTTCGCCCACCAGTCGAGGCTGATCGAACCCTCGAGATAGACGGCCTGATCGATGCCGCCGTGATGCTTCCTATTGCAGATGGCATCACCGATGAGACCTTCGGCATCGATCATGACGCCGCCGCTGACGGCGTGCTTAAAGATACCGGTCTTGTAGTTTTTTCCAGGCAGCCGTTCGGCTGCGCCGCGACAGACGGCGAGGATTTTCATTGGCGCAGCGATCCTTCGGCGATTCCGTTTTCGTTCCATATCAGTTAAGAACGGCGCATGGCAAAGCGAGTCACCGGCCCCGAAATTGAAAAACTGATCCAGCTTCTGGCGAAAGTGCCAGGCCTCGGGCCGCGTTCGGCGCGGCGGGCGGCACTGCATCTGATCAAGAAGAAGGACCAGCTTCTCGGTCCGCTGTCGCATGCGATGGGCGAGGCCTATGACAAGGTCAAGATCTGCTCGCGCTGCGGCAATGTCGATACCGTCGATCCCTGTACGGTCTGCACCGACGCGCAGCGCGACCAGTCCGTCATCATCGTCGTCGAGGATGTCTCCGACCTCTGGGCGCTGGAGCGCGCCGGCGCACTGAACGCCGCCTATCACGTACTCGGCGGCACGCTCTCGCCGCTCGATGGCGTCGGGCCTGACGACCTCAATATCCGCGGGCTGATCAACCGGGTCGGCGAAGGTGGCATCAAGGAAATCATTATCGCTGTGAATGCGACCGTCGAGGGACAGACGACGGCGCACTACATTACCGACCAGCTTGCCGATCTCAATGTGAAGATCACGCGGCTGGCGCATGGCGTGCCTGTGGGAGGTGAGCTCGACTATCTCGACGAGGGTACGCTGTCTGCTGCGCTTCGAGCGCGGACGGCAATATGAGGGAACTGAGGATGTGGCGACTTACCCCCCTCTGCCCTGCCGGGCATCTCCCGCACAAGGGGGATATTTTGCGGCGGCTGCGGATATTGGCATTTGTTTTGGCAACCGCATTTCTCCCCCTCCCCTCTTACGCAGCGCCTTCGAAAGCCGACGTCGAAGCGCAATTCGAAAAATGGGTACAAGTCGATCTCTGGCCGGAGGCCAAAAAGAATGGAATATCGGAGAAGACCTTTCGTGCCGCTTTTGCCGGCGTCGAACTGAACTGGACTTTGACCGATCTCGCCCCTCCCGGCTTTCCGCCGCCGAAGGAACAGAAGCAGACCCAGGCGGAATTTTCCTCGCCCGGTCCCTATTTCAACGAGGATCGGCTGAAGCGGCTTGCGATGACCGGACGCGGCTTTGCCTCGCAATATGCCTCGACGCTCAGCCGCATCGAAAAGACCTATGGCGTGCCAGGCTCGATCGTGCTGGCAATCTGGGGACGCGAGACCGGTTTTGGCGCGGCGAAGATCCCGAATTCCGCCGTCGAGGTTCTGGCGACCAAAGCCTTCATGTCGACGCGCAAGGAGATGTTCCGCATGGAGCTGATCGCTGCGCTGCATATTCTCGACGGCGGCGACGTGACCCCTGCCGATTTCAAGGGATCGTCGGCAGGCGCGCTCGGTCAGCCGCAATTCATGCCGATGAGCTACCTGAAATATGCCGTCGATTTCGACGGCGACGGTCACCGCAATATCTGGACCTCGGTTCCCGACACGCTCGCCTCGATTGCCAATTTCCTCGTGAAAAAGGGCTGGCATCGCGACCGCGACTGGGGCTTCGAAGTGGCGATCCCGCAAGCCGTCTCCTGCGCGCAGGAAGGGCCTGACCTTGCCAAGCCACTCTCCCATTGGGCGTCGCTCGGCATCGATCGCATTTCCGGCAAGGGCTTTCCATCCGGAGAGTTGAAGGCACAGGGCATGATGCTGGTGCCGGCCGGGCGCGACGGGCCGGAATTCATCGTCACGCCAAATTTTTACATCATCAAGGAATATAACAACTCCGACCTCTATGCCCTCTATATCGGCAACCTTGCCGACCGCATCGCCTTCGGTTCCGGAGCCTTCCAGGGACAATGGGGCGATGTCGGCAAGATGCTGCGCTCGGACGTCGCCACGATGCAGAAGGCGCTTGAGCGGCAGGGCTACGATGTCGGCGGATCGGATGGATTGCCGGGTTACAAGACGCGACGCTCAATCGGCCAATGGCAGGAAAAAAATGGCATGAAGCCCACGTGCTTTCCCGAGGCATCGATGAAAGGCAAGCTGAAGTAAGAAGCCTCCGCCTCGGCGGATGCTTTACAGGCTGCGCTTCAGCCCTTCATGGCTCGCGACAAAACCGAGCTTTTCATAGAAGCGGATCGAATCCGCGCGCGTCTTGACGGACGTAAGCTGCACGAGACCGCAACCACGTCCCGCGCAACGGGCGATCACCCATTCGATGAATTGCGAGCCGAGGCCGGAGCCGCGATGGCCCTTCGCAATGCGCACGCTTTCGATCTGGCAGCGCCACATGCCCGTTCGCGAAAGGCCGGGAAGAAAGCTCAGCTGCAGGCAGCCGACGACCCGGTCGGTTTCATCGATCGCAGCAGCCAGCAACTGGTTGGGATCTGCCTCGATTGCGGCGAAGGCTGCGAGATAGCGTATATCGACGGGATCCGAGACGACCTCCCGTGTGCTGCCGAGATCATCATCGGCGAGCAGCCGGATGATGTCGGCGAGATCGGATCGTCGTGCGCTTCGGAAGACGTGCATGGCTGACCTCAATGGTGCAGATCGATCGGTGCCTTGTGGAAGACGTCATCGACGGGCGGAATGGCCTGCCGTTCGATCATGCGATGAACGTTCGGCAGGCCTTCGCCGCAGTGCAGGGCGCGAAGCCGGTCGGTATTTTCGGCATCGGCCTGCGTTCGGCGCTGGTTGTGCCTGATATATTCGACCCAGGTCGGCGTGTGATAGGTTTCCGTCCAGAGGCCGGGATTTTCGAGATCGCGCATCAGTGCCCAGTTGCGGGCGCCATCGCGGATGCGGATGCGGCGGCGTTCAACCATCAGCGTCATGAATTCGGCCAAGTCGCTATCGGCGATCTGGTAAGCGACCTGGATGACGATCGGGCCGCTGCGCGGCGTGATATCGAGACCGAGCGCGGGCTCGATAAAGCGGTTCAGCGGATCGAGATTGAGCGACGCGAAAGCCGGCATGAAAAAGCGCAGGCCGATCACGACTCCAAACAGCAGGACCGCAGCCGACATCAGCAGTGCATTCGAAAGACCATACCGGTCGGCGGCAACACCCCAGAGCCAACTTCCGCCGGCAATGCCGCCGAAGGTGACGGTCTGGTAGAGCGACAAAGCCCGGCCGACCACCCAGCGGGGCGTCGAAAGCTGGACGATGATGTTGAAGAGCGAAAGTGCCGAAACCCAGCAGGCGCCGGCTACAAGCAGCCCGGCCGAGGTGAGCACGGCACTTGGGCTGAGAGCTGCGATCACGGCGCTGAGTGCAAAGCCTGTAAAGGCCAAGCGGATGATCGTCTCGCTGGAGAACATCTCGCGCAGACTGGTGCTCAGGATAGCACCACCGATCGCGCCGACGCCGAAAGCGCCGAGCATGAAACCATAGGTCAGCGGCCCGCCAGAGACGAGATCGAGCGCGACGACCGGCAGCAGCGCCTGGATAGAACTCGCGCCGATACCGAATACCAACCCTCTGAGGAGGATCTTTTCGAGGTTGGGCGACATGGAGACATAACGCATGCCGGCAAAAATGGCGCTGCCAAGTGTTTCGCGCGGCAGCGTCGACGCAGGCGTGCTCGGCCGCCAGCGGAACAGCACATAGAGGAGCGCAATGTAGCTCAGCGCGTTCACTGCAAAGGCCGCGGCGGCACCGGCAGCCGCCACGATGGCGCCACCGATCGCCGGACCGACACTGCGGGTAATGTTGAAGCCCATACTGTTCAGCGTAACCGCGCCGGGCAAATCGGCGCGCGGCACCATGTCGCCAACAGAGGCCTGCCAGGAGGGATTGTTGAGCGCCGTGCCGCAGCCGATGAGGAACGTAAAGAAGAGCAGCAGTCCGGGGGTAATCCAGCCGAGAAAGGCGCAAGCCGTCAACAGGATCGAGACCACGAACATCGCGGATTGCGCCGTCAGCATGATCCGGCGCCGATCATAATTGTCGGCGAGAGCGCCCGAGATCAGCGAGAACAGCATGATCGGCAGCGCCGTCGAGGTCTGGACCAGCGCGACCATGTCCTCGGACGAGGTGATGACCGTCATCATCCAGGCGGCACCGACAGCCTGAATCAGGCCACCGAAGTTCGAGGCGAGGCTTGCAAACCAGATGGTGCGGTAGGTCTCATGCCGCAAAGGCGCAAATGTCGAAGACGTATAGGCCACGCTTCCCCCCGCTTTTATCGTTGTGCCTCAATAGCAATATATGCGGAAGATGAGTGCTCGCCATAGGTTAGCTCGCACTTGCAGGGGTGGAGGAGGCGGAATCGGCGCCGACCTTGCAATTTCCAAAAAACGGGACTATATGGCACTCAAATTCTTGATCGTTCGATGAAGAGTGGGCCGCAAGGACCCGCTCTTTTTTATTAGCGCGATCACCCCGAATGCCAGAAATCGCAGGGAGCGCACCGCTTGTCGGATCTGACAAACGCAGACAATCAACATGAGCCGCGGCT
>Ga0102588_1000885_pt1 | contig 27160 bp, 29 predicted proteins | sample AraplaMF_Col_mMS_FD_76854 | JGI IMG/M metagenome (GOLD analysis project Ga0102588, IMG submission 76854) | Arabidopsis root microbial communities from the University of North Carolina, USA - plate scrape MF_Col_mMS (SPADES assembly) (version 2) | ecosystem: Host-associated > Plants > Roots >...
CGACGCCCGGCTGCACCACGAGGCCGATGGCACGCGCAAACGCCTCAGCAAGGCCGGCCTGTGCGAAGATACGACGATGGATATCGATCGTCCGTCTGGCGGCCGAAGCCTCGGTCGGCTCGATCGTGGTCAGCGCGTGATCGGCACCACCGGGAGGAGGAACCTCCGTGCCGATTACATAGACGGGCATGGCGCCTCCTGCCCGCCTTGCCGCGGTCTCCGCGACGGCGGCAAGGCGGGCAGCGCGATAGGCGGTCGTCTCGTCGTCCAATGCGGCGGGTTCGCCCAGGCAGCCCATCGACGCGTCCAAATGGATCTTGCGGAAGCCGGCATCGATATAGGCCGCGACCATCCTCTCGGCTTCCACAATGGCCTCTTCGGCCGCACGATCCCGCCAGGGATTTGGCCCGAGATGATCGCCTCCCAGCACGATGAGATTTTCTGGGCACCCCTCCTCTTTGGCGACGCGCAGGACGAGGGCCGCAAAGTCCTCAGGGGTCATGCCTGTATAGCCGCCCAGGTGGTTGACCTGGTTGCAGGTGGCCTCGATCAGAACGGTGCTCGAATGATCCCGCCCATGACGCAACGCCGCTCTCAAGACGATCGGATGGGCCGAGCAGACAGAGGTGACACCAAGGGGATGGCCCTCAGCCCTGAGCGTGGCCAGTTGATTGAGCGCAACCTGCATCAGGAACGCCTTTCCGTTGAGGCGATGAACGCGTCGAGCTCCTGACGTGTGCCGGCACCCTCCATCGGGCCACGGATCGCAACATTGCGCGCACCTGCAGCCGAACCATAGGTGAGAGCCTCACCTGGAGACATTCCGAGCCGCCGGCAGGTGAGGTAAGCGCCGCCGAAGCAGTCGCCGGCACCGGTCGGATCGACCTCCTCGACGAGGAATGCAGGAGCATCGATACGGCCTCCATCCCTGCCGAAATAGGTCGCGCCTTCGGCACCGCGCTTCAGCACGATCTCCTTCACGCCGATTTCGAAAAGGCGGCGGATCGCCTCGGCTTCGCCCGGCACACCTGCCGCCCTCTCAAGCTCCTCACCCGACGGCAAGAGAAGATCGGCGGCAGCGACGAGCCGGGAAAATCGGCGTTCGGTGCCCTCATCGAGCTGCAGTTCCTTGCGGATGTTCGGATCGACCGACAGCGTACCGCCCCGCGCCTTCACGATGTCGACCGCCTTGTCGATCACCTCGCGAGCACTCCGGACGGAAAGTGCCGAACCCATCACGTGAAGATGCCCGCTGCGGCTGATGAGATCGCTGACATCCTGAGACCAGCCGAAGCGTGCGGCCGCGGACCTTGCGATATTGTAGACGAAGTCGCGGGAACCGTCGTTGCGGTAGCGGACGAAGGCGCTTCCCGTCGGATAGTCAGGATCGACGGCAATGGTAGAGACATCGACGCCGTCACGCCTGAGGCGGTCGACATTGACACGACCGAAATCGTCATTGCCGACGGCTCCCACCATCGCCGCCGAGCCGCCGAGCCGGCCGCATTGCGAGATGAAGATCGCCGGCGCCCCGCTGGCGAACGGGCCGACGAGAGGCTGAGCCTCTAGGAATCCGTCTCCGACGGTTGTAGCAACGATCTCCACGAGGATCTCACCGACGCAAACCGTGGGACCGAGACTGTCCGGAGCCAGCACTGAAGTCATTGCAATCCTGCTTTCGATAGGTGTCGCTAAGTCGCTGTTGATCGTTGTAAGGCACCGTCTTCACCGCCGAATTCCTCGTTTTCGAGAGAGAGGAAGCGCTGGTGCAGCATGCACGCCGCGCCGAAGGCGGACCCGAATTCCGCATCGTCATCAACGACGATCTCGGGTGTCGGAAAAGGAATGTTCTGGCCCTCCGCCATGTGAACCGCCACACGGGCGGCCACCATCGGATAGAGCGAGGCCACGGAGCCGCCGAGGACAATCCGGACCGGATCGAGCAGACGGCAGGCCTGCAGCAACGCATAGGCAAGATGCCGCGACCACATCTCCGCTATGTTCACCGCGTCCGGAACACGGTCGCGAACGTCTGTGAGGAAATCCTGCAGATCGACGTCGGTACGGCCGGTCGCTTCCCGGTACTGCCGGATCAGCACCTCGCGGCCGATCAGCTGCTCGAATTTCTGTCCGCCGCTTCCCGGTACGAGGGTATGGCCGATTTCGCCCGCAAGGCCATGACCGCCACGAAACAGCTTCCCGTCGATCATGATCCCTCCACCGACGCCGGTCTCCATGAGCAGGAAGAGCGTCACCCCGGAAATCCCGCGGCGATAGCTGTCACCGATGGCGAAGGCGTTGGCATCGTTCTCCACCGCAATCGGCACCTCGGCCGGAAAGGCGCTGCGGCCGATCTCCCTCAATGGCACCTCTCGCCAGCCGATGATCGGCGCAAGCGTGACAATTCCTTCCGGCCGGATATGCGCCGGCGCGGATATGCCGAGCCCCCTGCAGCGCTCGACCATTTCTGTCGACATGGCGTTCATGAGCAGTTCGACGCCCCGTGCCACAGCTTCCTCCACGGTCGAGGACTGCGCCTGGAAGGCCAGCCTGCGACAGGCACGGACGTCTGCCGAAAGATCCACGACGACAGCGGATATGTGCTCGACACCAAGTTCGAGCCCGGCGAAGAATGCTGCATCCGGCACCAGTTCGAGCATGATCCCCGGCCGGCCGGCGCGCGATTGCTCCGAACGCTGCTTGCTGCTCTCCTCCGACTCCTGGACCAAGCCGCTTTCCGTCAACTCGGCAACGATCTCGCCCGACGACGAGCGGTTCATTCCAAGCTTCCGCGCCAGATCGGCCCGACTTAGGCGGCGATGGCCGTAGATCGTCTGCAGGGCAGCGACGATGTTGTTCTGCCTGATCCTGCGCGGCGAGCTTCCGATGGAGACGGTGTCGTTCATCTTCATTTCTCTTCAAATCGACTGCTCCAGCCTACACTTTCGAAGCAGATCGGCAGAAGGATTATCAAGGGCGCGCGTTCGTGACGCGGCGGCGTTTCGCTTCTTCATATTTCAGCTCGATATAGCGCTTGGCATGTGCCGCCAGCGGGTCATTGTCGGTCCAGGTGTCACGCCAGATTGCGCAGGCGAGCGAAAGGCCTTCGTCGACGACGGCGGTTGAAAAGCTCTCGAACACGATGTCGCGCTTGTAGTCGATATCGAGCAACGCATCGAAGATCAGGTCGAAGTTGATCACGCCGTCACCGAGATAGCCGCGGTTGCTTTCGCCGATGTGGAAGTAGCCGATCTTGTCGCCGGCGAGCCGGATCGCAGCCGCCGGATTTGCTTCTTCGATATTCATGTGGAAGGTATCGAGATGCAGGCGGACATGGTCCGATCCGGTCTCGGAAATGAACTTAAGTCCCTGGGCCGTCGTATTCAAAAGGTTCGTTTCGAAGCGGTTCACGACCTCAAGGACGAGGTCGACGCCCGCATCCCTTGCAATATCCGCAGTCGCAGCGATCGCGGCGACGCTGTTGTCCCAGCCCTTCTTCGTGGGCTGTCGATTATATTTGGTATGGGCAGAATAGAGGATGCCACCGAGCTTGTTGCCGCCGATGTCGCGCACGGCATGCACTGCATCGGCCAGCATCTGCCTGCCGGCGGCGATGGCCGCCGCATCCTCGCTTGAGATATCCTTGTCGACGGGCAGGCCCATCGTCACGCCGATCTCGAGGCCGAGAGATTGCGCGAGCTTCGCCAGACGATCGAGATTGAATTTCTCCGGGCGCAGATAGGCGAATTCGATCGTGCGATATCCGTGCTCGGCCGACTTGTTGAGGGCCATTTCGAGGCCCTCCTGGGTTTGGCCGCCTGTCCATACAAATGAATGGATACCCAATCGACGCATGGCCATTTTCCTCCGCTGGATGCCTGCCTTCGCGCAACAGCTATGTTATTTAGTATGGCAAAGCAACAAATAAATTCGAGGATCGTAATTTTGCCTTTGCGAGGTAAATCGTTGCGATGCAGCAATGTTATTCCGGCATTCTATCTCCATCTCTCTCTCGTAAATTACTTTCTACCGAAAACAATAACATAGCCTGCATATTTGCAGGTTTAGACAACAAATATTGCGCAGACGGCATTTTTCCTCTACACAAAGGTCCGGCGACATGATCTCGCTGCTATCTGGGAGGATTGAAATGAACTACGCTTTGAAGGCCAGCGCGCTCGCGCTGACGCTCAGTCTCGCCACCACTGCCTCGCCGGCCTGGGCAGATTTCTGGTCCGACGCCGGCGCCAAATTCAAGGGCGTGACGCTGCACGGAGTGACCGAAAGCACGCCGCCGTCCAACTACATCAAGGATGTGCTGGCGCCGGAATTCGAGAAGAAGACGGGCATCAAGGTCGAGATCGAGACGACGTCCTGGGATCAGATGTACGACAAGGCCATCAAGGACATGGAGGCCAAGACCGGCATCTATGACATGGTCTATATCGAACAGGACATCATCTATTCGTATCTGTCCCGGGATTTCCTCGTCGACATTACGCAGACGCTGAAGGATCAGGCGGATCTGAAGGCGCCGACCTACGACGACGCAAACTTCACCAGCTTTGCCGACTACTTCAAGGACAAGAAGGGCGATCTCTTTGGCGTGCCGATGGAAGCCTTCCTGAAGACCTACCTCTATCGCAAGGACCTTTTCGACGATCCGAAGATCAAGGAAGCCTTCAAGAAGGAAACTGGCAAGGACCTGAAGCCGGCGACCACGCATGAGGACTACACGCAGATCGCCGAATTCTTCACCAAATACGGCAAGGATAACGGCATTGAACTCTGGGGCACCACTGCGCAGGCCCATACAGGCCACGCCGCGTCCTGGTATGAATATTTCGAATCCATCGCTCCGACCTTCGGTGTCTACAACTGGGGCATCGACGCCAGCAACAACTATGCTGCAACCGTCGAACATGGCGGCGCAATGAACAGCGACAAGGCGAAAGCCGCGCTGAAATACTGGCTGCATCTGCGCGATATCGCCCCGCCGGAATCGACCCAGTCCACGTGGACGGAAACCGCCACGACCTTCGCTGCCGGCCGTGTCGCTCAGGGATTGATCTACGGTGAGAACGCCGCATGGATCGCGAGTGATCCCGCACAATCGAAGGTGGTCGACAAAGTGGGCTTTGCCCTGCCGCCGCTAGAACCCGGCGTTCTGGAAGACGCGAAATCCGGAAAGGGCTATATCGGCTATTATGACGGCGGCGCCTTCGGCCTCCCGGTTACATCCAAGAACAAGGAAGCAGCCCTGCTCTTCCTCCAGTTCATGGGTCAGAACGACGTGCAGCCTGATTGGGCGATCGCGGCACCGCGCATTACCAACAAGGCGACCTTCGACGATCCGAAGGTCAAGGCGATGGATGTCAAACTCGGCGGTTTCTACACGATGCTGAAGGATGAGGGCAAACTCTTCGCCGGCGCACCTCCGTATCCGTTCCATGCCCAGCTGCGTGAAGCAACCCTGCCGATCTTCTTCGACATCCTGACCGGCAAGATCGCGCCCGACGAAGGGCTCGACCAGATGGCGGCCAAGACGGAAGAAGAGCTCACGTCGCTCGGCTATCGCAAATAGGTCATCCTCCCCAACTTGGCGGGTCGTCTTCGCTTGGCGACCCGCTCCTTTCTTGACTTGAGAGGCCGCCCCGTTGGGTGCCGAAGAGGATGAGGCGATGCATTCACAAAAACTTGGATGGCTGCTGCTGTCACCGACGATCCTGATCCTCGGGCTCTTCGGCATCTTTCCTTTCATCTACGTTGTCTGGGTTTCGTTTCACCAGTGGAACCCTTTCGCCGCAAATCCGCTGATGGTCTTCAACTGGGCTTCGAACTACCGGACCCTCGTTTTCGACAAGCAGTTCCTTGCTTCGCTCGGCATCACCATCGCCTTCGTGTTCTTCGCAGTCGTTTCCGAACTGATCCTCGGATACATACTCGCGCAGGCGCTGATGAAGGACTTTCCGGGAAAAGCGTTCTTCCGCACCATCCACACCCTTCCTCTGATAATGGCACCCATCATTGTCGGATCGGTCTGGAAGCTGATGACGACACCGTCGATCGGCATCATCCCATACCTGCTGCGAAGCTGGTTCGGTTACGATCTGAACATCGGCCAGAGTGCGCTCGCGGCATTCACTATCACTGTCATCATGGACGTCTGGCACTGGACGCCGCTGGTCACCCTGTCCCTGATCGCTGCCTTGGTCTCGCTTCCGCCAGATCCCTTCGAGCAGGCGCAGATCGATGGCGCCGGCAAGAGCCAAATCTTCTGGCATATCACGCTCCCTCTGATCCGCCCTGCCCTGCTGGCCACGGTGTTCATCAGGCTCATGGACGCGTTGCGCACGGTCGACGAAGTCCTGATGCTGACCGGAGGCGGTCCGGGGTCGTCGACGCGCTATATCGGCGTTCACATCTTCAGAGAGGTTTTTCCGAAAACGAACTACGGCTACGGCTCAGCGATCTCGGTCGTCGTGCTTTATCTCACCATCGTCGTCTGCTGGCTGCTCTATGTTGGCCTGATTGCTCCCCGCGCGAAGAAAGGCTGATGCGATGAGAAGACAGAACCCCTGGCTTTCGGTTCTCTTGTGGACGCTGATAAGCTTTGCAACTCTCTTCCCGATCTACTGGCTCTTCGTCATCTCGCTGAAGCAGCCCTTCGACCTGTTTTCCACGCCAGACGTCGTCCTTCGGAGCTTCTTCTGGAAGAACTACCAGGACGTGCTGACGAACGAGACCTTGCGGCGATACATGATCAACTCGCTGGTCATTTCGTCGGGGAACGCGATCCTGGTGACGACCCTCGGCTTTCTTGCCTGCTACGCACTGACGCGTTTCGATCTCGCAGGCAAGGAAAGCATTTTCTTCTGGACGATCACCAACCGCATGGCGCCGCCGGCGGTCTTCCTGCTGCCGCTCTTCCTGTTGCTGACACAGGTCTACAGGATCGGCGACTTTTCGCTGGCTGATACCAGGCTCGGCATGATCCTGGTCTACTGCTCTTTCAACCTTCCCTTCGCTATCTGGACCCTGCGTCCGACCGTAGAGAGCATTCCGAAGGAACTGGACGAGGCCGCCTATATGGATGGCGCAAGCCCCTGGATGGTGCTCTACGACATCGTCTTTCCCTTAGCGCGTCCGGGCCTTGCAGTGACGCTCATCCTCACCTGGGTGTTCGCGTGGAACGAATATCTGCTCGCCGCGACGCTCACCAACTTCAACGCCCGTACGCTGACAACGGGACTGTCGGAATACGTGACGACGACCGGGACGGCCTGGGGCATCATGGCGGCGATCTCGATGCTGACCTTGATCCCGGCCCTCATCGTCTTCTCGGTGGTGCAGCGTCACATCGTTGCCGGGCTGACCTTCGGCGCAGTGAAAGGATAGCGGGATGGCCTCGAATTCTCGGAACAATGAAAGACAGCCAGGCTTCCTGCCGATCGAGACGAACTGGTTCGACAGGCTGTTCATTTCGGTCGTAATCTGGGTCGCTCTCTCCCTGCTCTGGATGCGGTTCATCGAACCGTTCGGGCTTTCGGTGTGGTTTGCGGCGGCAATCTCGGCCGTGCTCGGCGCCTACATCATCTGGAAGGGGTGAGCCGATGAATTATTTGCACATTACCAAGACGCAAGCCGAGCTGGATTAGGGAGAAACGACTTTGGCAAACGTACAGGTCAGCGACGTCACCAAGAGATATGGCGCGCTTCAGGTCATGCACGGCGTCAGCGTCGATATCGAGGATGGCGAATTCGTCGTCCTGGTCGGCCCCTCCGGTTGTGGTAAATCTACGCTGCTGCGCATGATCGCCGGTCTGGAGACCGTCAGCAGCGGCGACATCAGGATCGGCGGGCGGGTGGTCACCAATGCTCCGCCGAAGGAACGCGACATTGCCATGGTCTTCCAGAGCTACGCGCTCTATCCTCACAAGACAGTCGCCGAGAATATGGGCTTTCCGCTGAAAATGGCGAAGCGTCCGAAATCGGAAATCGCCGAGAAGGTCGGCAAGGCGGCCGAGATCCTTGATCTGACGCGTTATCTGGACCGTTATCCGAAGCAGCTGTCGGGCGGTCAGCGACAGCGCGTCGCCATGGGCCGGGCGATCGTCCGCGACCCTCAGGTCTTTCTGTTCGATGAACCGCTGTCCAACCTCGATGCCAAGCTTCGCGTCACCATGCGCGTCGAAATCAAGGAGCTGCACCAGCGCCTGAAGACGACGACCGTCTATGTGACGCATGACCAGATCGAAGCGATGACCATGGCGAACAAGATCGTCGTCATGCGCGACGGAAGGGTGGAGCAGGTCGGCAAGCCACTCGATCTCTATGACTTTCCGGCCAATCTCTTCGTGGCCGGTTTCATCGGCAGCCCGTCGATGAACTTCCTTCAAGGCAAGGTCGCAACCCGGGAAGGCAAACAGGTCGTCGTCACCGATCAGGGCGTGGTCCTTCCCGTCGGAGGCCTAAATGCCGAAGATGGGAAAGCCGTAACCTATGGCATCCGTCCCGAGCACATCACCATCGCCGAAGACGGTATTCCGGTTGAGGTGTCGGTCTACGAGCCAACAGGTTCCGAAACGCTGATCTTCGGCCGCGTCGGCGGAGTACCGATCGATGCCCTCATCCGCGAGCGTATCGAAGTCACACCCGGCAAGGTGCTGCATTTTCATATTGATCCCCGCCGCGTTCACATCTTTGATCAGGCAACGGGACAGCGATTGTAAGGCGAGGAGCATATGAATTTCGAAGGTAAGAAAGTAATCGTCACCGGCGCCGGCAAGGGTATCGGCCGCGTTGTCGCAGAGATATTGGTCAAACGCGGCGCCAAGGTCGCGGCACTGACAAGAAGTGCTGATGACGTCGTTTCGCTCCGTGAGGACTTAGGCTGCCAGGCCATTCAGGTTGATCTTGCCGATGCGAACGCGACTCGGGAGGCGGCGCGCGCCGCACTTCCAGCGGACTTCCTCATCAGTTGCGCGGGAACGACCGAACTGCAGTCCTTCCTCGAAACCACGGTCGAGGCGTTTGACCACCTGATTGCAGTCAACACGCGCGCTCCAATGATCGTGGCACAGGAATATGCACGATCCTTGATCGAAGACGGTCGCCACGGCGCCATCGTCAATGTGTCCTCCGTCGCGGCCTTCGTCGGCATCCCCGATCATGCGGCCTATTGCGCTTCGAAGGGCGGCCTGGACGGCCTGACGCGTGTCATGGCCAAGGAATTGGCGCCGCAAGGGATTCGTGTAAATGGCGTTCATCCCACGGTGACCTTGACGCCAATGGCGATCAAGGCCTGGAGCGATCCCGAAAAGGCGGCGGGAATGAAACAGCGCATCCCAGTCGGCCGGTTCGCGGAGCCCGAGGATGTGGCGGAGGTGATCCTGTTCCTACTGTCGGACGAAGCCGCGATGGTCAACGGCATCTCGATGCCTATCGATGGCGGTTACATGATCGCGTAGCGCGCAATATTCCTTGGCCGAGCGCGGACCGGCCAAGAAAACCGCCAACATCTGACGATACTCAACATGCAACTTCGTTGGGGTTTTGGCGGGTCAACCGGCGGAAGCAATCTTCCTGGCAGCGTTGATCGCCCTGCGCGCACCGGATCGCAATTGAGCGGTTTCTGCGCCGGCGATGACGAAGGCGAAGCCGAATTTCAGAAGCTCGCCCGCACGCTCGCCGTCACCGGCAAAGGCGCAGGCGAATTTTCCATGCGCGCGGCAACGCGCAACTGCGTGCTGCATGGCGCTGTCGATCTCAGCTGCATTCGGTGCGACCTGATCTCCATGGGAAAGCGCGATGGAAAGGTCCGAGGGACCGATGAAGATGCCGTCGACCCCGGCTACGCCGAGGATATCATCGATCGCCTCCAGCGCCGCGCGCGTCTCGATCATGGCGATTGCGACCGTCAGGTCGTTGGCGTTCTTGAGATAATCGTCCGCCGAAAGGCCGGTGTGGTTGAGCGCCAACGACGGACCCCAGCTGCGCTCGCCGGCCGGCGGGTATTTCGTGGTCTTAACGAAGGCCCTCGCATCTTCGGCCGAATTGATCATCGGCGCGATGATGCCGGACGCGCCGGCATCGAGCAGGCGCGAGGCAGAGGCGAAATCGCCGACCGGAATACGGGCGAGCGCCGGCTTGCCGGCAATACGCACATGGCTGACGGCAGCCGCTGCAGACGGCAGGTCCCACATGCCGTGCTGCATGTCGAGGACGACGGCATCGAAGGCTTCCTGTGCCAGGTGATTGACAAGCAGCGGATCGGGAATGCCCACCCAGGCGGAGATCATCCGGCTTTCATGGTTCCGGATCCGGGCCGCAAAGCCTTCGATGTCAGCTGCACTCATGGCATTCTCCTCAGTTCGCCAGACTAGCAATAGCCGTATATTTGACTTCGAGGAACTCTTCGATGCCTTATTTCGAACCCTCGACCGATGCCGGACTGCTTCACGTCGCCGAAAGGAGCGACCGCCGTCGAAATGAGTCCCTCATCGATACCGATGAATGCCGAATTCGAGAGCCACGGCAACCCGGAAGATGCGGCCGACGCGGATCAGACGGTCGGGATAGTCTCGTCACCAGGGGCGAAATTCGATCCTCGCACAGCCTCGCAAACGGCGCGCGTCACATCCGCCGTCGTGGCCTTGCCACCGAGATCCGGAGTGAGAATGCCGGCGGCACAGACCTGTTCCACTGCCGAGATCAGTATCTTTGCCGCGGCCGTTTCGCCGAGATGTTCCAGCATCAGCGATGCCGTCCAGAAACTTCCGACCGGGTTGGCGATGCCCTTGCCGGTAATATCGAAAGCCGAACCGTGAATCGGCTCGAACATCGACGGAAAGCGGCGCTCGGGATCGACATTGCCGGTCGGTGCGATACCAAGCGAGCCGGCAAGTGCGGCCGCAAGGTCGGATAAGATGTCGGCATGCAGGTTGGTTGCAACGACTGTGTCGATGCTCTTTGGTTTTGCGACCATGCGGAAGGTCATGGCATCGACCAGTTCCTTATCCCAGGTCACGTCGGGAAAGTCCCTGGCTACTTCAGCGGCGATCTCATCCCACAGCACCAGACCGTGACGCTGGGCGTTTGATTTTGTGACGACGGTCAGAAGCTTGCGCGGACGCTTCTGCGCCTCGCCGAAGGCAAAACGCATGATGCGCTCGACGCCCCGGCGCGTGAAGATCGAGGTTTCGGTCGCCACTTCCTCCGGCAGGCCGATATGCGCACGGCCGCCATGGCCGGAATATTCCCCCTCGGAATTTTCGCGCACGATCAGCCAGTCGAGATCGCCTTCCTCCACGCCCCTCAGCGGGCTTTTCACGCCCGGAAAGATGCGCGTCGGGCGGATATTGGCATATTGGTCCAGACGCTGGCAGATTGGCAGGCGCAAACCCCAGAGCGTGATGTGGTCCGGCACGTCGGGTGCGCCGACGGCGCCGAAATAAATCGCGTCAGTCTCTTTCAACAGAGACAAAGCATTGTCCGGCATGAACGCGCCGGTCCTGCGATAGCGTTCGCTGCCCCAGTCATGGTGATCGACGTCGAGCGCAAAGGCACCGCTGCGGGCGGCCAGCACTTCAAGCACTTCAAGGCCGGCAGCGATGACTTCGGGGCCGATACCGTCGCCGGGAACGGAGGCGATGCGATAGCGTCGTAGCTGCGTATTGGTATCGGCGTTCATGCGACCCCCATTAATCGTCAAATCGGGCCAGCAGCATCTGCTTGGCAATCATCCGGGTTGCAGCTTCAGCCTGTTGGCGATCCTGCTTTCTTGGCTGTTGATTTCTTGCACAGATAACCAGGATTCTCGACGATATTTTGCGGTATTTTCAATCCGCGTCTGGCGCGGAATGACGCTTCACTCAGAGCACCATGCGGCAGGCAATGGGCCTTCACGTGCCCGTCAGAACGGCAATCCGACATAGTTTTCCGCAAGCGCTGTCGAGGCGGCGCGCGAATGGGTCAGATAGTCGAGTTCCGCCTCCTGAATCTTCTGATCGAAATCTCCAGCATCGGGAAAACGATGCATCATCGTCGTCATCCACCAGGAAAAGCGTACCGCCTTCCAGATGCGGGCAAGCGCTCTCTGCGAATATGCTTCGAGGCCGGCTCCCGAACGATCATCGTAGAATTCCCTCAGACCTTCGAACAGGTAATGCACGTCGCTCGCAGCAAGGTTCAGCCCCTTGGCGCCGGTCGGCGGCACGATATGGGCGGCATCGCCGACAAGGAAGAGGTGGCCGAAGCGCATCGGCTCGGCCACGAAGGAGCGCAGCGGCGCGATCGACTTTTCGAAGGATGGAGCGGTCTTCAGGGCCTCGGCGTGATGGGCGGGCAAACGTCGGCGTAGCTCGTCCCAGAAGCGACCGTCGCTCCAGTCTTCGACCTTCTCGTCCAGGGAACACTGAATGTAATAGCGGCTGCGCGTCGCAGAGCGCATGGAACAGAGCGCGAAACCGCGCGGATGATTAGCGTAGATCAGTTCGTGATTGACCGGGGAGACATCGGCGAGCAGACCGAGCCAGCCGAAGGGGTAGATCTTTTCGAAGGTGGTGATCGCTTTCTCCGGAACCGCCTTGCGGCTTGGGCCGTGGAAGCCGTCGCAGCCGGCGATGAAATCACAGTCGATACGGTGAGTGACACCATCCTTCTCATAGCTCACGAAGGAAGAACCACCAGCGAAATCCTGCGGCACGACATTGGCGGCCTCATAGATCGTCGCAGCACCGCTTGCCTCGCGCCGCTCCATCAGGTCACGCGTCACCTCGGTCTGGCCGTAGACCGTGACGCGCTTGCCACCGGTCAGGCCATAGAGATCGATGCGGTGATCGCGTCCGTCGAAAGCCAGTGAAAAGCCGTCATGCGGCAGACCTTCAGCATGCAGCCGGGCGGCCGAGCGTGCCTCATCAAGAAGACGGACGGTGCCCTCTTCCAGGACGCCTGCCCGAACGCGGCCAAGAATGTAGTCCTTACCGACCCGATCGAGAATGATGTTGTCGATGCCGGCTTCCGTCAGCAGCTGACCCAGCAGCAGGCCCGAGGGGCCTGAACCAATGATGGCGATTTGGGTGCGCAATTGTTTCCTCCACGCAATTGGCTTTTGGCAAATTGTGACCTTTAGCCCTTCCCGCAGCAATGGACTTTCCCACCGAAAAATTGCACAAAACGAACATGGGAACGGAAGGAAACCCATGACGAGACATGTGCCGACCTATGAGCTCTACGGCGAGATATCGGGCAAGGAACCCGACTTCTGGCTTCACTGCGAAACGATCCCCTCGCGCAGCAGCCTGCACCGTTGGGAGATCAAATTGCACCGGCACGCGAGCTTCTTTCAGATATTGTACATCGACGCTGGCGAAGGCGATGCTATTTTCGGCGAGCAGAGCCTCGCCATCCAGCCGCCTGCGGTTGTCACGGTTCCTCCCGGTCTCGACCATGGCTTTCGTTTTTCGCGTGATATTGACGGTCTTGTCGTCACCATGCTGAGCGCCAATCTCAGCCACCTTCCCGGCGACCGCAGCCTGCTCGGCGAGTGGCTCGCCGTCCCGCATCTCACGGCGCTCGATCCTCAAGATCCCGACGCAGCCTATCTCATGCAGAGCTTGAAACGGCTCGGCGAAGAATATCGACACGACCGCAGCGGCCGCAGCGAACTTCTCGCCTCCTATGTCGCGGTCGCGCTACGGCTAACGGCCAGGATTTCCCATCAGGAGAATGTCAGCCGGTTTCCCGCTGATGAAAACGAACGGCGGATGGAGCAGCTGACAGGCCTCATCCAGCAGCATTTCCGCTCACACAGACCCGCTTCATTCTATGCCAGGGAAATCGGCGTCTCGCCGACCCATCTCAATCGCATCGTTCGCTCGATGACCGGAAAGACGGCTCACGACCTGATCGCCAACAAGCTCATCGACGAGGCCAAGCGTGAACTCGTCTTCACGCTCGCAAACGTCCGGGAGGTCGGCTATCGACTTGGCTTTGCAGACCCGGCCTATTTCTGCCGCTTCTTCCTCAAGCATGCGGGCGAGACGCCCAAGGATTGGCGCAAGCGGGAGAAGAACAGGCTGGAGCGAACCTAGGCCGTTCGACGCGCGGGAGCGTCGGCAAGGAATTCCTCGATGAACTTCTTTTGCAGCAGGATGCCGTCCCACTCATCCGCAAAGAACGGTGAATCGTAGATCAGCGTATAGGGTCCGGCATAGCCGGCCTTTTCGCACATTTCCAGGCATTGGCGGTAGTCTGCAGCATCAAGCCCGGAAGCGTTGTAGTCGGCCTTGGCATGGCAGATTTCGGCGCGGCGCATGATATTGGCCAGCCCTTCGTATTTGGCGGGTGCCGCCCAGTTTCCGAGATCACCATTGAGGCCGACCTTGCCGTCGAGTTCGTCGAGCAGCCAGTTCATTTCCTTCGGCGAGGGCAGAAGCGCGAACCAGTTTTCGGTGACGACACGCACGCCGCTTCCCGTCGCCTGCCCGGCCAGCCATTTCAGGTGCCGCGCGGACCGCGCCAGATTCTCCTCGTTCGGCGCCTGCTTGCCGGCGATAACGCGAATGCGCTCAGCGCCGAGAGACCTGGCGATTTCGATCCAGCCAGCAATCCAGCCTATGTCGCGCTCCGCCGTCTCGGGATTGCTGGGGTCGCCGTCTTCCACGAGCAGTGTCTGGAAGAGAATGTTGGAGGCCTTCAGCGCGTCACGGAATTCCGAGAGGTAGCCAGCATCAAGGCTCGGCAGATGAAACGAGCAGACCTCCAGCCGACCAAGTCCGCGCTCGGCGAGCATGCCGGGTACTTCGAGCAGGCTGACAGTGCCCTGCCCATAGGGTTCCTGGCGTGCTGCACTTTTCTGCGGATCGGGACCGTAAGGGTAGGTTGCACCCAGCATCCGATGAAGCGACCACGTGGAAACCGCAAACCGGCCGTTCTGCAAAGCCTGCATCTTTCAACTCCTCCCATTTCCTCGGGACGACATTGGCAAGAATGATGCGCGGCTTCAAGCCCGCAATCACCTAGATCCGGTCACCGCGAATGACAGCTTCCGCCGCCAGCGAGACCGCGAGAAGTGCATCGTCGCGATTAGCCGGAGCCGAGAGAAGGAAGCCGGCCGGCATATCCGCCTCGCCCTTGCCGCAGGGGATGGAAACGCCGCACCAATCCAGGAAATTACCGAGCGCCGTATTGCGCAGCGTCTTGCCATTGGTGGCAACGAAAAGCTCGTCGTCACGCTCCAGTGCGGCAATCGGCGGCGCGACATGGGCAACCGCAGGGAAGGCGATCAGGCGATTGCCGATCAGTCGCTCGGTATCGGCGATCAACCGGGCGCGTGCAGCAAGAATGGCGATATAGTCGGGCATGCTGGTCTTTTCGCCGAGACGGGTGCGCATGACGACGCGATGATCCATGCGCGCGGCCTCCGGCCCTGCAAGCCTTTCGCGATGGAGAGCGAAGGCTTCCGCAGTCACGAGCGCGCCATGTTTTGCCATTAGCGAGATGATTTCGTCGAAAGCCGGGATTTCGATCGAACTGATAAGCGCGCCGGCAGAACGCAGTCGCTCGACACCGCCTTCGAAGGCTTCGGCGACACCAGGCCCCAGACCATCGAGCACGACATTCCTGGGTATGACGATATCGATGCCTTTCAGCGACTGCCGGGTAATGATCGGGGCGGTCAGACCACGCATGGCGGCATCGATCCATATCGCGTCCTGGACGGACCGGCAGAGCGGGCCGAGCGAATCGAGGCTCGTCGCCAGCGGATAGACGCCTTCCATGGCATAGCGCCCGCGCGTTGCCTTGTAACCGACGATGCCGTTCAGGGCGGCGGGAATACGCACCGAGCCGCCCGTATCCGTGCCCATCGCAACCGGTACAAGGCCTGCGGCCACCGCCACGCCCGCACCGGAGGACGACCCGCCGGGAATGCGCGGTTCATCCTTGCTATGGGGATTTTCCGGCGTACCGTAGTGCGGATTGATGCCGAGTCCGGAGAAAGCGAATTCACTCATATTGGTGCGACCGACCGCCAGCATGCCGGCATTCTTGAGTAGCGTGACGATGGCCGCGTCGTGCTTCGCGGGTGCGTCGTCCGTCAGGACCACCGAACCGGCCGTGGTCGGCATGCCCTCGATATCGAAAAGATCTTTCCAGGCAATCGGAATCCCGTCGAGTGCACCGAACGAGCGGCCGTCACGTATACGCCTGGAGGAAGCATGAGCCTCCCGCATCGCCCGCTCGCGCAACAATACCGTAAAGACCGCCTTGTCGGCATATTGCTCGATCCCGTCGAAAATCGCGTCCGCGACATCCACAGGATCGACCTCGCCGCTCTGGATGAGTAGGGAAAGCTGAGCGATAGACATCGCACCGAAAGCAGGGGTCATGGGGAAAGTCCTGTGGATATCGAACAGGATTTACCTCCTATCATTTGGCAGGACCAGCCCTTGCACGGCTTTTCACGATGATTAGTACGATTTTGTGAACACTGAGTTTGATTTAGCGCTCTTCAATTTACTGCAGTTAAGACACACATGCGGTGCTGCACGCGGGAGCCGGATCGGCATGCCATTAGCTTGCCTTCCCAAGCCGTATCCCGGTGCATTGCAGGAGACTTGAAATGACACAATCTGAAACTTGGACCTCCGGTCACCAGGATATGGTGCACCAGCATGTGAAGGAGGACGTGAGTTACGGCGAAGCTGAACGCGATTACGCCGACCACGTCAGCGCACAGAAGCTGTCGGTCCTGGAGCGGATCGTGGTCGTGGGCGCCCTCGTACTGCTGAGCTTTGTAGGCTTCACAGCACCGTCGGCACAGACATCAGCGACCGATCCGATGACGACTTCGGCTATTGAAGAGCAAGCGCCTCCGGGTGATAGTCTGGTGCCACACCACCAGCGCTACGGCCATTGCCGTGAAACGAGCCCCTACGCAGACAAGGTCTGCTAAGGGCAAGCGATTTTCGCCGGGCATGGAATCTTTCGTCTGACGTGCATTTCAAGCATAGGAAAGGAAAGAACCATGGCCGGCGACTTGGATTACGACCTTCACCGCTTCATCGAAGCGCAGAACGGCATATACAAGCAGGCTCTTGCGGAGCTGGAAGCCGGTCGCAAGCGCTCCCACTGGATGTGGTTCATCTTCCCGCAGATCGCCGGTCTTGGAACGTCTTCAATGGCGGAGAAATATGCCATTCGCTCGGCAGAAGAAGCCTCGGCCTATCTCGCTGACCCCATCCTCGGCAGCCGCCTTTTGCGCTGCGTCGAGGCAATCCTCTCCGTCAAGGATCGCAGCGCGCACGATATCATGGGCTCCCCGGATGATCTGAAGCTTCGCTCCTCCATGACACTGTTTGCCGCGGTCAGCGATCACGGCTCGCCCTTTCACAAGGCGATCGATCATTTCTACGACGGAAAATTCGACGAACGGACAATTTCCGTCCTAAGTGCCGGCAACGGCTAACCTGGAGTATGCTCCAGCGCCGCGATCTCCTCAGAGATTTCCTCGATACGCTGCCTCAGATCGATTTGCGTACCGTCGTCCACTTCCTCTTCGCCAAAGCAATAGCGTGCATCGTGCAGTTCGAGTTTGGCTTCAAGCTCGGCGCGTCTGGCATATAGGTGCCGGAGATAGGTGTAATTCATCTCTGCCTCCAGATTGCCCCCAGATCAGCAGAACGGCCATGCAACCCCTAAGGTTCCCTGGCTGCGACAATATCAGCCGAAAGCGGAGATCGCCACGTTGCAGGCTTTTTCAAAATGGCAGGAGCAGCCGCCATCCGCCATGGCCTGACGGGTAACACGCGCACCCTCAAGCAGCAGTGTCAGCGTATCGGCGAGCAGTTCCGGCTCGCGCGAACCGGCAGCCATACAAAGGGCCGCAAGACGGTTGCGCTGCATCGCCTTGTGACGCTCGATCAACTCGTGCGCCGGATGGCCTTCGCCCTTCAATTCGATGGCAGCGTTGGCGAGATCGCAACCGGCGGGCTCGCCGTTCAGACAGTGAGCTCTGTCCTCGACCCAGGCAAGCAACTGGCCGCGTGCGTCGCCCGGGTGTGCGGCTTCGAGATCGCGCCAGATCTTCTCGGCTTTTTCGGAGGCGCGGCGCAGTGTCTCGCAGACCAGCTCATCCTTGGAGCCGAAATGCCTGTAGAGCGTCATCTTGTTGGTGGCAGCCGCATCCGCAATGGCATCGACGCCAATGCCGCGAATGCCGCGCTCACGGAAAAGCTCCGACGCTGTCGAGACGATACGTTCCCTGGGAGGGATTCGATCATCTGAAGCAGCTACGGAGATTTCATTCAATGATTCTGATTTTTTCGCGGACGAAGTCCTTGACATCGATGTGACCGATCGGTAACAAATGCATTGTTACTTACCGGTAACACCACTCTTCGCAGAAGTCAATGCCAGGAGCACTTGGCAGCGGGAGTGGAACACGGGCGACCGCCCACGAAAGGAGGACCGTACCATGAGAAAGACCAGAGAAGATTTGACCATTTCCGAAGCCCTTCGCGACCCGCTGATCGCCATGGTGCTCCGCGCCGACGGCGTGAAGCTTGAAGATTTCAAGCAACTCCTTGAGACGGCCGCACACAAACGCGAGCCGCGTCCCTCCACGGTGAGCGAAATGATCGGGTCCTTTGCCAGCCGCGCCAATCTGCCGGCGATGCCCTGCTTCGGCTGACCTGACCACTGGCCCCACAAGGCCCGATCGGCACTGGGGATAAGCCCTGTTCCCAGACGGGCTGCCGCTATCAGGCGGCAGCCCTTGCGATGTCGTGATTGCTCACATCTATATCGATTCCCAATAATTCATCCCGCGACCTTGAGACGCTCGCCGCCGGGGGCGCCATCCTCTGACAACGCCCACCGGCGGTGGCTCCGGCAAGCCGCAAAAGGGGCGTCGGCTTGCCACTGCTGACCGCGATGTCTGGCAGGAGACTTGGCCGACATCCGATCAGCCGGTATCGCTGATGGGACGAAAACTCAAACTGCGGCTTGTTGTTCCGTCTGCGGCACCGCCGATGCGTGACGGGCGCCCGCAGATGGATCTGTCGCCTGCAATTACAGCACGTCCCATGACGGCACCCGATGCCCGTCTGCGGCAGCCACCGAAGATTTCATATCCAGAAATTTTGCGATTTGCTTCGCGGACGGCTATGCCATAGTAATGTAACAGGTTCGCATGATATCAGAGGTATGTTGAATTGGACGGAAAGACATCCCCCGCAATCCACTCCGAAGATGAAGACCCGGCCGAAGGGACCGGCGCCAAGGGCGCGCGCCGCGCACGCGTCAGCGGCATCGATCGCGCGCTGCAGGTGATCGACCATCTCTACGAGACGGGATCGCCGGCCGGCGTCTACGCCATCGCCAAGGCAGTAAAGGCACCGCTTTCTACCGTCTATGTCATCGTCGACGATCTGGTCGAAAAGAATATGCTGACGCGGCAGTCCGACGGGTCGATCTGGCTCGGCTCGCGGCTCTACCATTACGGCCTCGCCTATGCGCGGTCGCTCGATTTCATGAGTGTCGCGACGCATGAGATGCATGACCTTTGCCGCCAGGCCGGCGAAACCGTTCAGGTCTGCGGCCGTGACGGCGATTTCATGCTGGTTCTGGCCATGGCCGATGGCCCCAGTCATTTCCAGGTCGCCTCCCGCGTCGGTACTCGTGTACCGCTCAATTGGACTGCATCTGGCCGTCTGTTGGTCGGGCATCTGCAGGAAGACGAGCGGGTCGAGCTCTTCAAGCGCTGTGCCCGCTCCTCGCCGACGGGCCGCGCAGAGATCGATCCCGCAACACTATCGGAATCCGCCGGAAAAGCCTTTGAATCGCGCCTCTCGATCCAAGCAGGCGAATCCGATTATGCGGTTGCCTGCATCGCCTCGCCGATCTGCGATCGTGAAGGTCAATGCGTCGCCACCATTTCCATCGTGCTGCCGGAGCAGAAAGCCTTTTCTGACGAAAGCCACTATACCGCACAGGTACGCAGTTCCGCCGAGCGCATCGAAAAGTTGATGGGCTGGCGCAGCCATTAAGCACTATTCGGACGGGTCATTCGGCCGCCAGTGGCTCCTTATTGGCATAGTATTGGGCTGCCTGGTCGATTTCCTCCGGCGTCATCGCGCGAGCGACATTGCGCATCTGGCTGCTGATGTCGTTCTGCCGTGAGCCGGATATAAAGGCCAGAAGCTGGGTCTTCAGATACAGTTCCGACTGACCCTCGAGCCAGGGGCTGCCGAGCTTGTTCTCGATGCTGCCATGGCAAGAACCGCAAGGCGCAATGCCGCGCGTCGGCGCGCCGCTCGCGACGATCCGCGGCACAGGATTGCTGCCTGACGGATGAAAGCCTGGAAGGCGCGGCAGGTAGGAATAATAGGCCGCCAGATCCTGCATGTCCTGCTCGGTCAACTTCACGGCAAACGGGCTCATGACGGCGTTGACACGCACCCCGTCCTTGAAGTCACGAAGCTGCTTGTAGACGACGCTTGCGTATTGTCCCGCAAGGTTGGGAGAGTCGGCACGACTGACGCCCGTCGGGCCATGACAGATCGCGCATTGCTGGGCCAGTGTTGCGCCCCGACCGATCGCCTCCTCGTCCCGCCTTCTCGGCACCGCCGTCGCGATCTTGACCAGGGATGTCTTGTAATCCGGTGTGATTGTTTCGGAAGGCGTTCCCGGCCGCGGCAATCCCGCGGCCCGGCAGATGGAATCCCAGATGCCCGCTACCTGACCTCCTGCCTCCAGGCGCGGCAGCAGCACAAAGCCCAAACCTGCTGCTACGACAAAGATGCCCGCGGTGACGGTCACGCTCGTGACCGTCCAGCGATTGCGGAAGCTGATCATCTTTTCGCGAGGCATCATCGTTCTCCCACATAGACTGCGGGCACAGATGTATCGTCACGCACGGCGAGCTGAAGGATTGGATATCCGTAATTCGTAATGGTCAGCCCGATCATCAGAGCGATCCAGAGACCGTAGCTGTTAAGCGCAGCAGGCACCCTGGTCGGCGGATGGACGGCGATCGCGAAGCGATATTCCTCGGGCTCTTGCCGCACCGAAAACTGCGTGCGGACCAGAATGGCAATGAAGAGAATTCCCGCCGCGACGAGAATGAACCCGCCGAAGACGGAGAACACGACCGATAGGGCCTCGTTGGCGAGCGCCGGATCGGTATAGTCGAAGAACGACATTCGGCGTGGCATGCCGAGAATGCCGACATAGTGCCAGGGAAATGTCGTCACGATCATCCCGATGAACCAGAGCCAGAGCTGCAGCCTGACGAGCCCGAGGCTGACGATCTGTCGACCGGTCAAATGGGGCCAGAGATCATAGGCGATCGCAAAATACATGATGACGATGGCGCCGCCGAAGATGAGGTGGAAGTGCCCTGTTATCCACTGCGTATTGTGGATCGACGCGTCGAGCTGGTAGCTCATGTTGATGAGCCCGCCCGCCCCGCCGAAACCGAGCATGATGAAGGAGAATGTCACAGCCAGCATCATGGGGTTGCGCCACGGCAGGACCTTCAGCCAGCCGAACATGCCACGGCCGCCGCGCGCGCGGGCGGCGATCTCTATCGACGCGCAGATGGTAAAGACGGTCAAGAGTGTCGGAAGCGCAACGAGCGCGGTGAAAGCGGAGTGGATGAACTTGAAGCCTGCGCCGACCTGCGGATCGGCAAACGCGTGGTGGATGCCGATCGGCATTGCGACGACCAGGAACAGGATGAAGGAAATCCGCGCCATCGTATCGCTGTAGATCCGCCCGCCGATCGACCGCGGCACGATCGTGTAATAGGCGATATAGGTCGGCATCAGCCAGAAGTAGACGATGGCGTGCAATGTCCACGAGAAGAACACGCGAGCAAGACCTGCATCGATCGTCGACTTGAAGCCCAACGCTACGGGAATGATCTGCAGCAGAAGTTCGAGCGCCGCACCGACCGCAGTCCAGCCCCAAAGATAGGAGCCTGCGACATTGGCAAACATCGCCAGCGGGACGGGAGCGCCCGGATTGGCCTTTTTCCAGATGCCCAGATTGACGGACATCAATGCCACCCAGATCCAGGAACCGACGACGACCATCACGACGCCGATATAGTAGAACGGATTGCCGATCAGCGGCGGATAGAATGTATAAAGAACGGAAGCCATGCCCAGGGCTACCGGAATCATCGCGATGACGGAGCCGACGGCAATCAGCCAGAACCCTGCCCATGCCCAGCGCACACCAACCAGGTTCTGCTTCAGGGAAGACTCGCTGATCGCATAACCGAAGGCCATCGCAACAAGGGTCGGGAATACATAACCCATGACAGTGCCATGCGCCGTCAGCGAGCGATAATACCATTCCGGATTGTTGACCCACGGAGACAACGGGCTGCGGACATACATCTGCCAGGCGCCGAGCAACAGAGCCAATCCGAAAACCGCAAAGGCGAGCCAGAAATGCGCAAGGATCAATCTGCGATTATGGAGCACAGGAAAGCCTCCTCTTGTCCGCCATTTCCGAGAGGAACTGTTGCTTGTCCACGACCTTCACCCTTGCCCACATGCCCTCATGACCGACACTGCAGAACTCCTGGCAGGGCATCAGGTGGTCACCGGGGGCCGCAAAGCTTGCCTTCTGGATCGACACGTAACCCGGTACGAGCATCGTATTGATGTTGGTGCCCTGAATGAGGAAGCCGTGCACGACGTCGGCGCTGGTGGCGCGGAAAGTGATCGGCGTCGCGGCCGGCACGACGATACAGGGCGGCGAGAAGGAATATTGCTGGCCGATCGCCCGAACCGTCACCGAGCCGTCAGGCTCGACTGCGCTCCCGAGATTGGACTCGATGAATTCGCCTGCGAGATGGATCGTCGTGGGATCGATGGTCTCGACGGTCGCCTGCGGCATCGTTGCATTGTGAATGCCTGCGAAAGCTGCCATTCCCGCGAGAAAGACGATGATGAGGACTGCAACTGTCGCCCAGCGCCGTTCGACACGCTCCGAGACTGCCGCTGCCTGATTATGCATATCGGTCATCAGCCGCTCCTGGGCACGAACACGAGCAGATAGAAAAGTATCCACATGAGGACGACGATCGCGGTCGCTATCCCCGCTACGGCAAGGGCGCCGTGTGGTCCCTCGGCGACGATCTGTTCGACCAAGGCGTTGTCAGGAGCGTCTGCTGGATCTTCCGAATTGATCATGGCGTCCTCATTGAAGTGGAGCAGAACGAAGTTTGTTCGCCTCGGCGGCAGTGACCGGCGTGCCGCGATTACCCCATGCGGTCCGGATGTAGGAGACGACGGCCGCCACCTCGTCGTCCGAAAGTGTTACCGCAAAGGGCGGCATGCCGTGCGGCATGGGGTTCTTTTCGGTCGCAGGCGGATAGCCACCATTGAGCACCATGCGGATGCCGTTGACTGCCGATTCCATCTGGATCGACTGATTGCCGGCGAGCAGCGGATAATGCGGCGGCCGGCCTTCGCCCTGGGCGCCATGACAGCTGGCGCACTGCTTGTCATAGACTGATTTGCCGAGACTGATCAGAAGACTCGCCTCTTCCGTCCTGACGGAGGAGCGAGGCGGTGTGGGTTGGTCCTGCGCGATGCTCTTCAGGTAGACGGCCATGGCGCGGATGTCTTCGTCCGTCATGTACTGGAGACTATTGAAGACCACCTCCGCCATCGGGCCATAGACAGCGCCCCGCGTCGAGATACCTTTCTGCAGGAGATCGGAGATCTCCTCGATCGACCAGTCGCCAAGCCCGGCCTCCTTGTTGGAGGTCAGCGATGGCGCATACCAGTCCTGCATCGGAATCAGTCCGCCCTGGAAGGCTTCCGATTCACGGCTTCCGCCAAGCGCGTTGATCGGCGTATGGCACATGCCGCAATGTCCGAGCCCTTCGACCAGATAGGCCCCCCGGTTCCATTCCTCTGACTGTTTGGCATCCGGCGTGAACTCGCCTTCCTTGAAGAACAGCGTCCGCCACCCGAGAATGAGAGAGCGGTTGTTATAGGGAAAGTCGAGCTCATGCGGACGGTTCGGTTGATGCACCGGCGTGATCGTCTTCAGATAGGCAAAGATCGCGTCACTGTCTTCGCGGGTGACCTTGGTATAGGAGGCAAACGGCATCGCGGGATAAAGCAGGCCCCCGTCCGGATAACGGCCATGATGCATCGTGTTGTAGAAGTCGTCGGCAGACCATCGGCCGATACCCGTCTCATCCGGCGTGATGTTCGATGTATAAAGCGTGCCGAAAGGCGTCGGCATGGCTCGCCCGCCTGAAAAGAGCTTTCCGTCGGGCGCCGTATGGCAGGCAACGCAGTCTCCGGCGCGCGCGAGATATTCTCCTTTTTTGACCACATCGGAGGAAGCGTCCGGCTGCGGGGACTGTGCTGCGACCGAGGAAAGCGCCGCGACGAACGCCACCATCGACGACAGGGCAAGGGCGGGCAAAATTCTCAGATGCGCGCTCATGGCTTATTGCCCTCCGGCTGACTGCCACATGCAAAAGGCAGAGAATAGGATCCGGCAGGAGACGGCGCGGGATCTGCGGGCTGAGGCTGATTGGCGAGATAGGCGGCGACGGCACGCACATCGTCTTCCGTAAGGTGCCCGGCCACAAGCTGCATGCAGTCAGGCGCGATTGCCGTTCGCGTACCATAGCGCCATCCGCCGAGCTGTGCGCTGATATAGCTTGCCCGCAATCCGAGAAGTCCGGGGATTCCGGGTGACTGCCCCGTCAGGGCACCGCCATGACAGCTGACGCAGGCCGGAATCGAGCGGTCGAGGTCGCCCTGCGTGACGAGCGCATGCCCGTGATCGAGCACCGCCTGACTGACGTCAGGTGGAGACTTTTCGGGCAGAGCCGGCCGCTGGTCGGCGAAATACTCGGCAAACTGCCGCAGGTAGTCGTCCGTCAAATAGGCGAGCAGATAGTTCATCGGCGGGTACTTGCGCCTGCCCGATTTGAAGGCTTCCAGCTGGTTATGGAGATATCCTGCAGGCTTACCCGCAAGTCGCGGGAAATAGGGGTCGTTCGTGCCCTTCCCTTCCACACCGTGGCACGGGGTACAGGCTTGAACGCGCTCCGCCATGTCATCCGGATAGGCCTTGGCTTCCTGGGCAGGGGCCATGCTTGCTCCCAGGAAGAAAAGACAGCATGCCAGGAAGGTCTCTCGTATGAGCACTACGTTTCCTCCGGAGCACAAACCACAGGTGAAAAATCTTGATGGGCGAAAACCCGGAAAGGCATGATAACGACGGGGCAGATTCGATCCGGTCCGCGCCGAATAAGTAGCCGCATTCGACAATCCTCGCCTTGACAGAAATCAAGAAAGAACGCGAACCGCTTGATATTGGCGATTTTTTATATGGACGGAATCGCCCTCGTTCGATCTGCTTTCGGGACCGGCGACCGGCCTTCGCCCCTTGTGGGAAAGACTTTGTAATCGTCAGCCTTCGAAGATCGAATAGCCGATATCGCGCAGATGATCCGGATCGGCAATCGCATCGACCGTCGAGATCCTGTCGCCCTCGAAGCCCAGCGCCAGCACAACGCGCAACTGCCCGTGGATGAAGACAACAAGACCGATTTCGCCATCGACAAGTGCAGCTTTCGCCGACGTCGCCCGTCCCTTGAAGTTTTCGGCGACGGCTTGCGCGCCGCGAAGCGGAGTGACATCCCCGAGTTGGATCGCAGCCGCATCCGGCCGGAAGACCGCATCCGGCGTGAGCACTGCAATCAGCCCGGCCAGATCGCCGTTGCGCGAGGCGAGGAGGAAAGCCTCGGCAATGCTCCGCTTGCGCGTAAGGTCGACATCAGGCGTTTCCGATTGCCCCTGCACCCGGCGCCGGGCGCGGCTGGCAAGCTGCCGGGTGGCGGCAGCACTTCGCCCGATGACTGCGGCAATTTCTTCGAACGGGAGATCGAACATGTCGTGCAGCACGAAGGCGACGCGTTCGGCCGGCGAAAGGGTTTGCAGGACCACGAGCAAGGCGACGCCGACGGAATCGGCAAAGGCTGCCTCCCGTTCAGGATTGCTGGCAATATCGACAATCGCGCCATGCGCCGGCAGGTCGAGCGGCTCTTCATGGCGCGTCTTGCGCGAGCGCAACATGTCGAGACAAATGCGCGCCACGACTGTCGTCAACCAGCCGCCGAGATTATCGACACTGCCTCTGTCCGATCTTGTCAGGCGCAGCCATGCCTCTTGCACTGCATCCTCCGCCTCCGCCCGGGAGCCGAGCATGCGGAAGGCGACGGCCCGCAGATGCCCACGGTTCGCCTCGAATTCCTCGGCCAGCCATCTTTTCTCGTCCATCGATCCATTCCTTGTCCTGTTACATCAAAGACCATGACGAACGGAAGCGGGACGATGTGACAGGAGTGGCATCACATCAAGCCCATGAAATTCTACTGGCGACTTGACCTGCCGCATTTTTCATTGGCTGATGGCGCGTATATCCCTCCCTATGGTGTTTCCCGATGTCCTCCCGATTTGATAGTTCCAGACAATATGCCGCCTTCCTGTTCGACATGGATGGCACGATCCTGAGCTCGACGGCGTCAGCAGAGCGCGTCTGGGGGCGCTGGGCGGAGCGGCACGGGCTGGATGTAGAAAAATTCCTGCCGATTATGCACGGATCACGAGGTATCGACACGATCCGGCGGCTGAACCTTCCCGGCGTTGATGCAGAAGCAGAAGCTGCTCAGATCACCGAAGAGGAAATCCAGGATGTCGAAGGCGTCATCGCGCTGCCGGGTGCCGCCGATTTTTTGGCTTCGCTGCCGCCAAACCGCTGGACGATCGTCACATCTTCACCGCGCCGCCTTGCTGAGCGACGGCTCGAGGCAGCCGGCCTCCCGATGCCGCAGGCGATCGTGACGGCGGAAGACGTGACCGTCGGCAAGCCCGACCCGCAATGCTATATCCTCGGCGCAGAGAAGCTCGGCTTTGCAACGCATGAATGCCTGGTCTTTGAAGATGTCGAAGCCGGCGTAAAGGCAGGAGCGGCAGCCGGCGCCGATGTCATGGTCATCACGGCCGCCGGTCACAAGCATTCGCTGAAAGGCTATCCGGAGATCGAACATTATGCCGATGCGACCGTTGTCATTGCTGACAGCGGCCACCTTTCGATCAAGTTCTGAGTG
>Ga0102588_1000888_pt1 | contig 27104 bp, 31 predicted proteins | sample AraplaMF_Col_mMS_FD_76854 | JGI IMG/M metagenome (GOLD analysis project Ga0102588, IMG submission 76854) | Arabidopsis root microbial communities from the University of North Carolina, USA - plate scrape MF_Col_mMS (SPADES assembly) (version 2) | ecosystem: Host-associated > Plants > Roots >...
AGGCGACATCGGCGCTCGATCCCGAGACCACACGGTCGATCCTGGCCCTTCTGAAGGACATCAACCGCAAGCTCGGCCTCACCATAATCCTCATCACGCACGAGATGGAAGTCGTCCGCAGCATTGCCGATCGCGTCGCCGTCATCGATGCCGGCCGGATCGTCGAAGAAGGACAGGTATGGTCGGTGTTCGCTGACCCAAAAGCGCCGATCACCCGGAGTCTGCTGTCCGGCAGCCGCCCGCAATTGCCGGAGCATATCGCCGCCCGCCTTTCGCCGACATCAGGGGAGGAAGCGATCATAAGCATCGACATGGCGGGCCTCGCCGCACAGGGCGCGGTCTTTGCCGACCTGTCTGCGGCGCTGCCGCAATCTTTCCGGCTCGTCCACGGCGGTATCGACCATATCCAGAACCAGCCGGTGGCGCGGTTCTTCATTGCTGTCCCGATGCGCGACCCTGCGCTCAAGGACAAGGTTCTGCAGTTTCTGAAGGCTCGCTCTGCGCGGGTGGAGGTGCTTGGCTATGACACCGATCATGTTTGATCTTCTGCTTCGTTCCCTCTGGGAAACGATCCTGATGACGGGTGCATCCGGACTGATTTCGCTGGTCTTCGGCCTGCCGCTCGGTCTCGCGCTCGTTCTCACGACCAAAGGCGGCATAGCCGAGAACGCCTGGATAAACGGCATCCTTGGGGCCATCATCAACGGGTTCCGTTCCGTGCCGTTCATCATCCTGCTGGTGGCCCTGATCCCGGTGACGCGCCTGATCGTCGGCACTGCGCTTGGCACCTGGGCGGCCATCGTCCCGCTCGCCATTGCCGCAACGCCCTATTATGCACGTATCGCGGAAGTGTCGCTGCGCGAGGTCGATCGCGGACTGATCGATGCGGTGCGCGCCATGGGCGGCAATCGCTGGACGATCATTCGCGAAGTGTTGGTACCGGAAGCTTTACCCGGCATCGTGGCCGGCTTCACGGTTACGCTGGTGACCCTGATCGGGGCCTCGGCAATGGCCGGTGCGATCGGCGCTGGCGGTCTCGGCGACCTTGCCATCCGCTATGGCTACCAGCGCTTCGAGACAACCGTCATGGTGGCAGTCGTTGCCGTCTTGATCGTGCTTGTCTGCGGCATACAGTGGCTCGGCGATCGACTGGTCGAAAGGCTTGACCACAAGTAGTCAGCGGCGAAACGCAGCGGCAGGGTGCGAGGATGGCAGCCTGCCGCTGCCGCCAAACAGCTTCTGCCTGAGAGGTCCCTCGGTGTAGTCCGCCTTGAACAGCCCGCGCTCCTGCAGCACCGGAACCACGAGATCGACGAAGTCGCGCAGGCTTTCCGGCGCCACCGTGCGCGCCAGGTTGAAGCCGTCCACACCGCCATCGGAAACCCATGCCGCCAGGCGGTCCGCCACTTGCTCGGCCGAGCCGACGATCGGTTTCATACGGCTGCCAAGTACCATTTGATCAATGATCTGGCGCAGCGTCACCGGCTTTGGCGCTTCCCTGGTGATTGCGGCGAGCGCAGACTGATTGGCATTGGTGGACCTCTGCGAGATCGGATCGTCGAGGCCGTATTTCGAGAAATCAACGCCTGTCGAGGCCGAATAGTGCGCCAGGGAAGCTTCGACACTCGCATGGCGGCGATAGTCTTCGAGCTTGTCGAATGCCTCCTTTTCGGTGCGACCAACGACAACCGTCACGAGGCCGAGAACGCGCAAGGCATCCGCCCCGCGCCCTGATGCCGCCGCCTTGTGCTTCAGGGCCGCCACCGTCGGCCTTGCCGCCTGCGGGGTCGGCGTCGCGATGAAGACGCATTCGGCGTGTCGGGCCGCGAAATCCTGCCCGCGCGCCGAAGCGCCTGCCTGGAAGAGCAGCGGCGTGCGTTGCGGCGAAGGCTGCGAGAGATGAATGCCCTCCATCTTGTAGTATTGGCCGTCGTGCTTGACGGCTCGGACTTTGGAAGGGTCGGCGAAGACGGCTCGCGCCTTGTCACCAAGTACCGCATCGTCGTCCCAGCTGCCCTCCCAGAGCTTGTAGAGGATTTCGAGATATTCCTCGGCCGCGTCGTAGCGCGCGTCGTGTTCCGGCAGTTTGTCGAAACCCATCGCGCGCGCAGCACTGTCGAGATAGCCGGTGACGATGTTCCATCCGATGCGACCCTTTGTCAGGTGGTCGAGCGTCGACATGCGCCGCGCCAACAGGTACGGCGGCTCGTAGGTCGTGTTGACCGTTACCCCGAAGCCGAGATGCCTGGTAACATAGGCCATTGCCGAGATCGGCATCAGCGGGTCGTTGACCGGTATCTGCGCGCCAGCCTCGATGACGGGTGCCGGACTTCCCTTGTAGACATCGTAGAACCCAACGATATCCGCCAGGAATATCCCGTCCAGCTTGCCCCGCTCGGCTGTCTGGGCAAAGTCCACCCAGTAGTCGAGGTCGGTATAGTGAAGGGACGTATCGCGTGGATGCGTCCACATGCCGTGATTGATATGACCGACGCAGTTCATGTCGAATGCGTAGATCTGCATCAGCTCCATACAGTCATTCCCTGGGCCGGTAGACCCGGCGCCGTCTTGAGCCACGAGGGACGCTTTGCGTGTCCCCTAGCTCTTACCTTTCCACGGAACGAGGGTCGCTTCCAAGAGGCGAACGGCAGCGCTGAAGGCAAATGCACAGGCAGCGATGATGCCGATGCCAACGAAGACGACGTCGGTTGCCAGAAACTGGGACGCCGACATGATCATGTAGCCGATGCCGCGGTTGGAGGCGATCAACTCCGCTGCAACGAGCGTGCCCCAGCCGACGCCAAGCGCAATTCGGATACCCGTGAGGATCTCCGGCAGAGCCGATGGCAAGACGATGCTGACAAGAAGCTGCCAGGGCCGGGCGCCAAGCGACCGCGCCGCGTTGACGCGCTCGATCGGCAGGGCGCGCACGCCAGCCTGCGCCGAAAGGCAGATCGGTGCGAACATGGCAAGCACGAGAAGCGTTACCTTCGACGTCTCGCCGATGCCGAGCCAGATGATCATCAGTGGCAGATAGGCGAGGGGCGGTAGCGGCCAGTAGAATTCGATCGGTGTATCGAAGATGCCCTTCGCCCAGCGATTGAGCCCCATCAGCAGGCCGATCGGGATGCCGGCGGCAATGGCGATGGCAGCTGCCGTTGCAATCCTGAACAGGCTTGCCGAAATATGTTCGCCGAGCGACGCGCCGGCATAGCCGTCACGATAGACGGCTCCGAGCTGCGTGGCGACCTCCTGTGGTGTCGGCAGGAAAAGACGCGGTACCAACCCCAGCCTGGCGATCAGCCACCAGGTTCCAATCAAAGCGACGGCTGTCGCGAAGCTGATGACAAGCGTATTGCGTTCGCCGACGCCGAACCCGTTCATCTCGACGGTTTTCGGTTGATCCGTTTCGGCCCGCACGACCACGCCCGTCGTTTCGATGACGTTGCTCATTCCGCCGCACTCCTGATCTCGTCGGAGCCATGCAGAATGGTCCGGATTTCTTCTCGCAAACTGGCAAACTCCGGTGCCATCTTGATCGATCGAGCGTCGCCAGTGCGGGCGAACTCGCGAACGAAATCGAGTTCAAAGCGCGCCACAATGCGGCCGGGACGCGGCGACATCACCACAAGCTGCGTCCCGAGGAACAGAGCTTCCTCGATCGAATGTGTAATGAAGAAAATACGTTTTCCCGTTGTTTTCCAGATCGATACGAGGAGTTCCTGCATCTGTTCACGCGTCAGGCTGTCCAGGGCTCCGAAAGGCTCGTCCATCAAAAGCACATCGGGATCGGCGGCAAGGGCGCGGGCAATCCCGACGCGCTGGCGCATGCCACCCGACAATTCGTAGGGAAAGGCTTTCGCGAAGTCTTTCAGACCGACGAGAAACAGAAGCTCTTCCGCGCGGGTGCGACGCTGAGCTTTTGGAGTACCCGTAAACTGAAGGCCAAGTGCGACATTGTCGACGACCGACTTCCAAGGCAGCAGGGTATCCTTCTGGAACACGACGCCTCGGTCCGCGCCAGGGCGCATGACCGGTCGTCCATCAAGAGTAATCGTGCCCGAGGAAAGCGGCAGGAAGCCAGCAATCGCATTGAGGAGTGTGGACTTGCCGCACCCCGATGCACCAAGTGCCACGACGAAGCTGTTGTCTGGAATATCGAGAGAAACGCGATCCAGGGCATGGACCGTCCGGCCATCCCGCGTCCGGAAATAGACGCTTGCGTGATCGACTTTGAGCATGTGCCGTCTCTTCATGTTGTGACGCTGGCGCGATATCGCGCCAGCGTACCAGGATGGGAGGATTGTTCGTTATTTCAGTTACTTGCGTTGACAAGTGCATCCGGCGTGACAAAAGCCGCGTAGCTCGGCAGCACCTCGCTCACCTTGCCCTGATCCTTCAGGAAGGCGGCCGTGTCCTTGAGGATCTTGGCAGCGCCCGACTTTTCGCCGCCACCGAGCCAGGCTTCGGACGCCTGCACCTCAGGGGTCAGCAGCGTGAGGTTCTTCAGTGCGGCAGCCTGCTGCTCGGGTGTGCCACCAAGTGTCTTGGCAAGCAGCTTGGCATTTTCGCTGTCGGCGTCCCAGGCCTTCTTGTCTGCCGCGAAGGAGGCGTAGTACTTGTTGACCACGCTGGCGAAGCCCTTCAGGAACGCCGGGTTCTCATCGGCGAACTTCGATGCGGAAACCCATGCGGAGAAAGTGGGCGCGCCCTTGTCGGCGACATCCTTGGAGGTGACAAGCACCTTGCCGTTCTTTTTCAGCTCGCTCAGCGCCGGATCCCAGACAAAGCCACCGTCAATGTCGCCGCGGTTGTAGCTGGCGACGATCTCGGGCTGCGGAATTGCAAAGACCTGAACATCCTTTTCCGTCAGTCCGAGGGATTTGATCAACGCAAGAAGCTGATAGTGGTCGGTCGATACCGGCGCGGCAGCGAGCTTCTTGCCCTTGAGGTCGGACAGAGACGCAATGCCCGAACCGTTGCGAACAACCAGCGCCTCGTCGATGCCGGAGATCGAGGAAAGGTAGAAGGCCTTGACCTCCAGTCCGCGCGAGGTCGCAGCCGCGAACGGGCTCGAGCCGACGTAGCCGACCTGCACATCGCCCGAAGCGATGGCCGCGAAGATTTCAGCCCCGGAGTTGAACTTGCGGAAATCGATGTCGTAGCCGGTTGCCTTCGCAAATTCGCCATTGGCGATTGCGACCGACGACGGCAGCGCATCCGTCTGATAGGCTACCACGACCTTCTTGTCGGCTGCCTGTACGGAAAATGTTGCCAGAAGGCTCGCGGAACCGAGTGTGATCGCCGCCAATAATGTCCTGATATTCATGTTTCGCCCCCTTGCGGCTGAGCGTCAGCTTCAGCGCCTGAACTTGTTTCGACGCTTAGACCGTAGGGCGGATGCTTCAGCGGACACAGGCAAAACTATCTATTTTATAGAATATAAGAACAATATTGTTTTTTGATTGAGTTGAGGCGCAAACATTCGCGCCTCGGCCGGCTGAGGGGGCCTAGATCGGCATCATAATTTGGGAAATGGCGTCAGACCGGATCGATAAGGATCAGGAAGCAGCGCGCTCTGCCGCTCACCTCGACATCCCCGGGTTGCTCGAGCAGAAGCTCGACATCCCCGGCCTGCTCGAGCAGAAGCGTATCACCTGGGCCAAGATCCACGCTTTGACCACTCCATTCAACGGTGAGCGCGCCCTGATGACAAAGGAGAAGCCACGTCGGCGCGGCGGGCTGAACGGTGACCCTGGAATCGATATCGACCCTCTCGACCCGGTGGCGCAATCCGTCGCGACGCGTCATGACGTTCAGGTCCGTGATGGGTCCCTCGGCAAGCGTTGCAGTGACAGCGACATCGGCGGCAAAGGCGAGGGGCGCGCTGTCCTGCGTCAGCAACAGCGGATCATCCCCATCGATGGCGAGCTGCATGCCGTTGCCGTCGATAATCGAAAGCGTCCGGTCGATGCCGGGAAAGATCGAGAAGGGGCCATCGGTCGCGACCGTTGCCATGCTGACGCGCCAGTCGAAATCAGAAAGGGCCGCCCCCTTGGGCGAGACGGCGACCTCAACGGTCTCGCCGCCGCCGTTCTTCCACGGCATGCGGCGATAATTGCTGGCTCTGAGGACGGTGGCGCGGGTCATTTTTGCTCCATCATTGTGAACTCCCTGTCACCGGCTGGAACTGAGCGACAGTGGAAACCTTTCCGCCTATTTAGGGAGATGCCTTCGATCCTGTCCTCATGGCACAGGCTTTTCGGAGGCATTGATCCCTCTCACCGTCGACAAGACCGTCGCGAGATGCGGCGGCCTTGTTCGACTGATGTGAGGCTTAGTTTCCGAGGATCGCGGGTAGGCGCAGGCCTTGTTCCTTGGCGCACTCGATCGCGATCTCGTAGCCCGCGTCGGCATGGCGCATGACGCCGGTTGCCGGGTCGTTCCAGAGAACCCGCTCAAGTCTGCGCGCCGCCTCATCAGTGCCGTCGGCGCAGATGACCATGCCGGAATGCTGCGAGAAGCCCATGCCGACGCCGCCACCGTGATGGAGCGACACCCAGGTCGCACCCGATGCGGTGTTCAGGAGCGCATTCAAAAGCGGCCAGTCGGAGACAGCATCCGAGCCGTCCTTCATCGCTTCCGTCTCGCGGTTCGGTGAAGCGACGGAGCCGGAGTCGAGGTGGTCGCGGCCGATGACAACGGGTGCTTTCAACTCGCCGTTCCTGACCATCTCGTTAAACGCAAGGCCGAGACGATGGCGATCGCCGAGACCGACCCAGCAAATGCGCGCCGGCAATCCCTGGAAAGCGATGCGATCGCGGGCCATGTCCAGCCAGTTGTGCAGGTGCTTGTTGTCAGGCAGAAGCTCCTTCACCTTGGCGTCGGTCTTGTAGATATCTTCAGGATCGCCCGACAGGGCTGCCCAGCGGAAGGGACCGATGCCGCGGCAAAACAGCGGGCGAATATAGGCAGGCACGAAGCCCGGGAAGGCGAAGGCGTTTTCCAGGCCCTCGTCCTTGGCAACCTGACGGATGTTGTTGCCGTAATCGAGCGTCGGAACGCCAGCATCCCAGAAGGCAACCATCGCTTCGACGTGGACCTTCATCGAAGCGCGCGCGGCCACTTCGACAGCCTTCGGATCGCTCTCGCGCTTGGCCTTGGCTTCCTCGACAGTCCAGCCGGCTGGCAGGTAACCGTTGCGCGGATCGTGCGCGGATGTCTGATCGGTCACGATATCGGGGCGAGGGCCACCGGCTTTCATGCGGCGAACGAGTTCCGGGAAGATTTCGGCAGCGTTGCCGAGCAGTCCGACCGACTTTGCTTCGCCGGCCTTCGTCCACTTGTCGATCAGCGCCAGGGCCTCATCGAGTGTCTTCGCCTTCTCGTCGACGTAGCGTGTACGCAGACGGAAATCGATGCGCGTCTCGTCACATTCGACGGCCAGGCAGCAGGCGCCCGCCATCACGGCTGCGAGCGGCTGTGCACCACCCATGCCACCAAGACCGCCGGTCAGGATCCATTTGCCCTTGAGGTTGCCATCGTAGTGCTGGCGGCCGGCCTCGACGAAGGTCTCGTAGGTTCCCTGCACAATGCCTTGCGTGCCGATATAGATCCATGAGCCGGCTGTCATCTGGCCGTACATGGCAAGGCCCTTTTTATCCAGCTCGTTGAAGTGATCCCACGTCGCCCAGTGCGGCACGAGGTTCGAGTTGGCAATCAACACGCGGGGGGCATCCTTGTGCGTGCGGAACACGCCGACTGGCTTGCCGGACTGCACGAGGAGCGTTTCATCCTCGTTCAAAGTCTTCAGGGTCGCTGCGATACGGTCGAAATCGTCCCAGGTGCGGGCTGCACGGCCGATGCCGCCATAAACCACCAGCTCGTTTGGATTTTCCGCGACGTCAGGGTCGAGGTTGTTCATCAGCATGCGCAGCGGCGCTTCGGTCATCCAGCTCTTGGCGTTGAGTTCACTGCCGCGCGGTGCGCGGATCTCGCGAATGTTGTGACGTGGATTTGAGGTCATGCGGGGTTCCCCCTGTCGAGTGATCGTTATCGTTTCAGGCCCGGCGCGATCTGTTCGATGCGCACCAGAATGTCTTTGAGGTGGACGCGAAGGCGCTCTGCCTTGGCAGCGTCGTAGGCAAACGGCGGCCCCTCGGTCTCAAGATGCGTCGATTGCGCCAGTTCCATCTGGATGGCGTGCACGCCCGTTTCAGGCTGGCCGTAGTGGCGCGTCGTCCACCCACCCTTGAAGCGGCCGTTGAGCACGCAGTCATAGCCTTCGGCCGCCTCGACGACCGTGAGCGTCGCCTGCTCGATGGCCCCATCGCAGGTCTTGCCCATGTCGGTGCCGATGTTGAAATCCGGCAGCTTGCCTTCGAAAAGGAAAGGAATATGCGAGCGGATCGAGTGGCAATCATAGAGGATCGCCACCCCATGAATTGCTCTCACACGCTCGACCTCGGCGGCAAGAGCTGCATGATAGGGAGCATGAAAGTCCCTGAGCCGCGCAGCAATGTCGGCTTCATCAGGTGCCCGTCCATCCTTCCAGATCGCCTTGCCGTCGAAGTCCGTTTCAGGAACCAGGCCAGTGGTGTTTTGGCCGGGATAGAGGCTGACGCCTGCCGGATCGCGGTTGGCGTCAATGACGTAGCGATGGAACGTCGCGCGCACCGTCGTCGCATCGGCAAGCAGGCCGTCGTAGAGGTCATGGATGTGCCAGTCGGTATCGGCAAGAATCCTGCCGTTATCATTCAGACGCTCCCAGATGTCGGCGGGCACGTCAGTCCCGGTGTGCGGAAAACCCAGGATAATGGGTGAAGAACCGTGTTTGACGTCGACGACAGCCATCTCAGACCTCCAGAGCCGGCAGGATGCCGCTTGAGACTGATGCATTCAGCGCGCCTGTCGCAACGAGGTCGCCCGCCGCCTTCAGATCGTTCGCCATGTAGCGATCGAGCTCCAGCGTCGGTACCACGCTGCGGATGGTGGCGATCGCCTTCTGCAGTTCGGGACCTGTGGTGAGTGGCGCGCGAAATTCCACGCCCTGTGCTGCGGTCAATGCCTCGATGCCGATAATGCTGAAGAGGTTGTCGGTCATCTGGAGCAGACGACGCGCGCCATGGCAGGCCATCGAAACGTGATCTTCCTGGTTGGCGGATGTCGGCGTTGAGTCGACGGAAGCCGGGTGCGACATCTGCTTGTTTTCCGACATCAGCGCTGCCGACGTTACCTCGGCGATCATCAGGCCTGAGTTGAGGCCCGGCTTCTTTGCCAGGAAGGCCGGCAGTCCATAGGAAAGCGCGGGATCGACCAGCAAGGCGATGCGCCGCTGCGCGATCGCGCCGATTTCGCAGATGGCGAGGGCGATCTGGTCGGCTGAAAAGGCAACCGGCTCGGCGTGGAAATTGCCGCCCGAGACAACAGAATTGTCCGAAAGCACCAGCGGGTTGTCGGTGACGGCATTTGCCTCGATCTCCAGTGTGCGCGCGACCGAGCGCAGAAGATCCAGGCAGGCACCATCGACTTGCGGCTGGCAACGAATGCAGTAGGGATCCTGCACGCGCTCGTCGCCCTCAATATGGCTCTGGCGGATGACGGAGCTTTCGAGGAGCGCGCGAAGTGCCGCGGCCGTGTCGATCTGGCCCTTGTGGCCGCGCAGCGTGTGAATATCGGGATGGAAAGGCGCGGACGAGCCCATCGCCGCATCGGTCGACATGGCACCGGTAATCAGTGCTGCCTGAGCTGCGCGGTGAGCCCGGAAAAGACCGGCAAGCGCCAATGCCGTCGAGGTCTGCGTGCCGTTGATGAGCGCAAGGCCTTCCTTGGCCGCCAGCACAACGGGCTTCAAGCCAGCCTTCGCAAGGGCGGCCGCGCCGGACAGGCGTTCACCCGAAAGGAAGGCTTCGGCTTCGCCCATCATCACGGCGGCCAGGTGGGCCAGCGGCGCAAGGTCGCCCGAAGCGCCCACGGAACCCTTTTCCGGGATGACCGGGATGACGCCTTTTTCGAGCATGCCTTCGATCAGCCGCACCAGTTCGAGCCGGACGCCGGAGGCGCCGCGACCGAGCGAAACGAGCTTCAAGGCCATGATCAGGCGAACGATGTTTTCGGGCAACGGCGCGCCGACGCCGCAGCAGTGGGACAGGATAAGATTGCGCTGGAGCGTCGCCACATCAGCACTGTCGATCTTGATCGAAGCAAGTTTGCCGAAGCCGGTATTGATGCCATAGACCGGTGCATTGCCGGCCGCGATCTCTGCAATGCGGGCAGCGGCCTTGGCGATACCGGCATCAAAAGATGCGTCGAGCCTCGCCGGTTCACCGGTCCAGTAGATCGTCTCCAGATCCCTGAGCGAAACGGAGCCTGGATGAAGGGTAATGGTCAACGGTCGATCCTTTCGCCCTTGAAAACATGTGCATGAAGCGGGTTGAAGCCGATGCGGTAAACGAGCTCCGCGAGGCTTTCGACGTCCCAGATCGCAAAGTCCGCGGACTTGCCGGTCTCGAGTGTTCCTGTCTCGCCCAGAAGCCCAAGGGCGCGTGCACCCTCGCGGGTCGCCCCCGCAATGCATTCCTCGACAGTCAGGCCGAAGAGCGTGGCTGACATATTCATCGTCAGAAGCAGCGAGGTCAGCGGCGAGGTGCCGGGATTGCAGTCGGTCGCAATGGCAATACGGGTGCCGGCGTCGCGCAGCGCCTGAACGGGCGGCTTCTGCTTTTCGTTGATGGCGTAGAAAGCGCCAGGCAAGAGAACGGCGACTGTACCCGCCGCAGCCATGGCGGCAGCACCCTCGGCATCGAGATATTCGAGGTGGTCGGCAGAGAGCGCACCATGGGAGGCGGCGAGCTTGGCGCCGCCAAGATTGGACAATTGTTCGGCATGCAACTTAACTGGCAGACCGAGTGCCTCTGCCTTGTCGAAGACCCGGGCGATCTCGGCGGTGGAAAAGGCGATGCCCTCGCAGAACCCGTCGACCGCATCGACCAAGCCCTCGGCATGGGCGTATTCGAGGCCTGGGAGGACGACCTCGGCGATGTAGTCGCTGTTGCGCCCCCTGTACTCGATCGGCGTTGCATGCGCGCCGAGATAGGACGTGACGACGCGCACCGGGCGAAGGCGCTCAAGCTGGCGGGCAGCGCGCAACATCTTCAGCTCGCCGTCGACGTTCAGCCCATAGCCGGACTTGACTTCGATCGTCGTCAGCCCCTCGCAGATCAGCGTATCCAAGCGGGGAAGCGCCGCCTTGACGAGACCCTCGACCGAGAGCGCATTTGTTGCCTTGACGGAAGAGACGATGCCGCCGCCGGCGCGCGCAATCTCTTCATAGGTCGCACCTTCGAGGCGCATCTCGAACTCGCGGGCGCGATTGCCGCCAAAGACGATGTGGGTGTGGCAGTCGACGAGGCCCGGTGTAACCCAGCGGCCCTCGAGATCCGTGATCTCGGCGCGCTCGATCGCGGAAACAGGCAGTTCGTCCTCGGAGCCGACGTAGCTTATGCGCCCACCCTCGGTGACGAGGGCGCCTTTTTCGACGATGCCGAGGCCCTGCTTTTGCGGGTCGAGTGTTGCCAAGCGCACATTCCGCCACAGATGCGGACGGACGTCGCCGGATGACTCATGGCTTGAAAATTTGTTCCCATTCATCAGCTTTGCGCCTTTCCTTATGCGGAAACATGTATATACATAATAAACCGATGACAAGTGAAATTTTGTGCGCCTCCATGGAAAAGAAAGATGCGCGGCGCCAAAGAGGAGAAAAAGCGTTATGGCTCAGACGGTGGCGACCAGACTTCATGCGAGCGCAGCACTTCTGCCGCAGGGATGGCGCAAGGACGTGCGCGTGACGATCGAGGACGGCCTGATCGCGACCATCGAGGCCAACGTCGCTCCGACGCCAGCCGATGATCGCCACGGCACGCTTGTGCCGGCGATGGGCAATCTCCACAGCCATGCTTTCCAGCGCGCCATGGCCGGCCTTGCCGAAGTGCGGGGACCAGCCAATGACAGCTTCTGGAGCTGGCGCACGGTCATGTACAAGTTCGCACTATCGATGACGCCCGAACATGTCGAAGCCGTTGCCGCCCAGCTCTACATGGAGATGCTGGAGGCCGGCTTTTCCCGTGTCGGCGAATTCCACTATCTGCACCACGACAAGAACGGCACACCCTACGCCAACATTGCCGAGCTGGCCGAGCGCATCGGGGCGGCGGCAAATGTCAGCGGCATCGCCTTGACACTGCTTCCCGTATTCTATGCCCATTCTGGCTTCGGCGGCGCGGCGCCGATCGAGGGTCAACGGCGCTTCATCAATTCGCTGGACAGTTTTGCCGCCCTGATGGACGGCTGCCGCAAGGTGACGAGCGGGCTTCAAGGTGCCGAGCTCGGCCTTGCCCCACATAGCCTGCGCGCCGCCACGCCCGAGGAACTGGCCACGGTCGTCCCGCTTGCCGGTAACGGCCCGATCCACATCCACATCGCCGAGCAGGTCAAGGAAGTCGAGGATTGCATCGCCTGGTCGGGCGCCAGGCCCGTCGAATGGCTGCTTGCCAACCAACCCGTCGATGATCGCTGGTGCCTGATCCACGCGACGCACATGAGCGACGGGGAAACCCGTGGCATGGCCCGTAGCGGCGCGATCGCCGGCCTTTGCCCGATTACCGAGGCCAACCTCGGCGATGGCACCTTCGAGGCGCCGCTCTTCATCGAGGAAGGTGGACGTCTCGGCGTCGGCTCCGATTCCAACGTGCTGATCTCGCTTTCCGGCGAACTGCGCCAGCTTGAATACTCAGAGCGTCTGGCGTTGAGGGCCCGCAACGTGGTGGCTGCACCCGGCGGCTCAACGGCGCGCAGCCTGTTCGATCATGCAATAACCGGTGGCGGCGCCGCCCTGAAGGCCCCTGGGGGAATTGCCGTCGGTCATCACGCCGATCTCATCTCGCTCGACACGACCGCCGTGCCCTACCTTTCAGGCGACCAGTTGCTCGATCATTGGATTTTTGCCGGCGGTGTCGCGGTCGACAGTGTCTGGGCGCTCGGCCGCAAGCAGGTGGAAGGCGGCCGCCACGTAGCGCGCGAGGCAATCAATCGCCGGTTCCTGAAGGCGATGGGCGAGCTTCTTTCAGCATAGGGCTTTCCAGGTCCCGACATTCACATTAGAGCGGGAGGTATAACCGGAGCGTGACGATGAACCAAAGCAAGGACATAACCTTGCATCAGCGGATCGTGAGTGACATCGAGGGCCGCATCGTCTCGGGCGAATGGCCACCGGGTCACCGCATCCCGTTCGAAGTGGATCTCACCAAGCAATATGACTGTTCGCGCATGACCGTGAACAAGGCGCTGACCCAGCTCGCCAAGGCGGGCCTCATCGAGCGTCGGAAAAAGTCCGGCAGCTTCGTCACACAGCCGCAGGCACAATCGGCCGTCCTCGAGATCCACGACATCGGCGCCGAGGTCAAGTCGTTGAATCTCGCCTATGCCTTCACGGTCTCAAAGCGCGTGCAGCGCAAGGCCAAGGCGGAGGATATCGGACGCCTGGACGTCATGCCGGGCTCTTCCGTTGTCGACGTGGCCTGCATTCATCACGCGGGCGGGCGGCCATTCTGCCTCGAGGAAAGGCTAATCAGTCTGTCGACCGTACCGGAGGCGGCCGACGCCGATTTTTCCGAGATGGCACCCGGCGCCTGGCTGATCAATCAGATCCCATGGAGTAGCGCCGAGCACCGCATCCATGCCGTATCGGCCGGCGCGGACGAAGCTGCCGCCCTGGACATCCCGCGCAACACTGCTTGTCTGGTCGTCGAACGCCGCACCTGGAGCAATGTCGGGCCAGTCACTCACGTGCGCTTCACCTATCCCGGAGACCGGCACGCACTGGTAGCGCGCTTCACCCCGGCGTCGCAATAGCGAACGGCCTTGTCAGACTGTGTTGTCAGACGGCCTTGTCAGACGGCCTTGTCAGCAAGGCACCTGGTTCCTCGAAGCGCAAGTCTCCTACCCGAGTTTCGTGGCTCGCCAGTGAACGCAACGGAACGTCACGCAAAACGTCTCAAACTGCAGAAGGTTGATGTCTCGCATGCCGCCGCAAGCTCGCCATCGCCAGCAAGACTGCCGCAATGCATTTGGCCTCAGCACCTTTGCCTCTCCTGTCACCGGTGCGGGCCTGTCATGCGGGTTTTTGCAACGGTCTAGCCGCCAGTTGAGGCGCGTTCAGTTCAGCCTCTCTTCGACGGTTGGTGACGGCGCCAAAATCCTGAAGCTCTGATCGATCCAGGTGAGTTCGTCCCGAATGTCCTGCACGCCGGCGACATTCTCCGCCGCCACTCTTGCGGCCGCCCGCACACGCTCGTCGGGAACCGTCCCTCTCAACACGACAATGCCGGCATTGACGCTGACGCGGATCTGTCCACATCGAGCCCATTTTCTGGTCTGCAATTCCGCCTCGACGTTCGATAGGATCGTCCTGTCATCAATCGGAAAGACCGAGACCGATCGCGATTGTCCAAGCGGCTTGAGGAAGTCTTTCCTGGTAATGATGCCGACGAGGCTGTCCCCCACGACCACCGGTAGCCGCTTTACACTTGTCTGCTCCATCAATTCTGCCGCCTCGGTCAGCGTCGCATAAGGAGAGACGGTCACAAGCGGACGCGACATGACTTTACCAACGCGCCGTTCGCGCAAGGCCACATATTCGTCGGCAAGGCAGTCTTGACCCGTCAAGAGTTGCAGCCACCATGAACGGCGCGTCTCGGTCTGCGCCTCCGTCCTTCGCACCAGGTCGCTTTGGCTGAGCATGCCCACCAGGCCGCCCCGCGCATCAAGCACCGGAATGCCACTGATGCGATGGTAGAGCATCAGTTCTGCAGCATCGATCACGGTCGCCCGCTCAGTGATCGTGATGACGCCTTCTGTCATGATTTGACTTACGCGCATTTCAGGCACCTCCAGGGCGCAAACGGGAACCGGTTCTACAAATGCCTACACGCCGTCCGGCGTGACATCCGAGAACCCGAACATCGACAACTGGACCCCATACGGAAAAAGAATGGTGTTAACGAGCAGGAGCGCCTTGTCGCTTCTGCTGCCAGACAGGGAATAGTAGGTCGTCTGCGCTTCACGACGCTGCTTGACCAGCTGATGCCGTCGAAGGATGTTCAGGTGCTGCGACAGGGCAGACCGGCCCAGACCGATGCGGAGCGCGAGTTCCCTGAGGCAGATTTCGCCCTCGGCGAGTGTTCTCAACACGGCCAGGCGATGGGCATTCGCGAGCGCCGAGAAATATGCAGCGAGTTCGCCGTCGTCGCCGAGCATCGCATTTCCTCCGGTATGAACGGAGCAAATAGTAGCGACCTCCCGGATCCCTTCATTGAGCTAGCGCAAATTGCTGGGGAAAGTCGGCTCGTCTCCTAGCGAAGAGCACTCGCCGTCAGGACGATGGAGAAGATCATCAAGGCTGCTGAACCGCAACGCCTGGCGATCAAGGGCATGTGATCGCTTTCGCCGATCACCAGCCTGCCGGCGGTAAGCCAAATCAGGGAAGTCGAGAGTGCCACGGCGACGAACGCCATCATCGTGCTGAGCGCAAGTCCATCCTGCGCGGAGGGTATGATCGTCAGTCCGATTATTATTGCCTTCGGATTGAGCAATGTCGTCACGAACACGTTCCGGGGACCCGCAAATTCCGTCGAGGTGACGGTACTGCGCCCCCAAAGCTTGAATGCAAGATAGAGCACCCAGACGGCGGAGGTGGCCTTCACGACTTGCAGCGCGAGAGGGTGAGCATGCAGGAAAGGACCAGCGACGCTTGAAACGGGAATTATGATCGCAAGGTAAGCGAAGACAACGGCGGCGAGCACCTCAAGCAAGCCAATGCGAGATAGGCCGTGCGACGCCATGACGAGCAATGCGTTGGTCGGTCCCGGCAGTATCAGAAGTGTGAAAGCACCAAGTGCAAAGCTGAGGTCATTCATGGTCCGTATCCTGTGAAACTCGCTGCTCGCACGATGCGACGTCGGCCACATTGACATTGATCATTTTGGGAGAACTTGTCGCCACACGACGTGTTATGCTGGGACATGGATGGAGGTACCGCGATGCCTCACTTGATCTGGTTTCTGCTTACCCGCCTTTCGGCCGGATTCGCAATCGGATCCGTGGCGGGATTGGCTATCTGGAGGGTCGGCTCCTGGGGCGCAGGTATTGAAGTGCCCGACTATTATGTCGCCCAGGGCATGTTTGTCTATCTGTTCGGCAGCACGATCGCTGCCGGTTACCTGGCGACGGCGCTGTGGCTTGATGAACCTTGAGCGCCGAAAGTCCGGCGCAAATGCGCAAAGCCGAAGGCATGAGCGCCGAGCGGCGCGATATTGACGACCAGGGCGATCCTGCCGCTCAGACCAACCCGAGCCGAGAACGGCTCGACTGCCTTTCTGTTTCCAGGAGCCCCACTGGTCTTGCCAGGTCCACAGCGGCTCCGGAACCGGTTCTGCTCTTCTGCGGTTGCGAACGTCGGTCGCTGTGACAAGGAGCGTCTCGAAGTCGTCCTGGCGATCGCCGATGAAGGCGAGCGCCATCTCACAGAAACTATCAAGATGTTGAAGGAGACGTTCCTCTGTGGCGCGGGGAGGGGTGTCGACATTGAGGAGCGCACGTCGCGTGACAACGATCGTCCGTGAACGACCGGCGGCCTGCAAAACGATGCGTCCGGATCTCTCCTTTCCGTCCAGCCACGCAGCGACTACCGTATACCGCAAAACTTGCTCCCTCCGTGCCACGCACCAAAAGCGCCGCTGACGCCGATCCCCTGCCAAAGTTCTGCGAAGATTAGCGATGCGCTCTGCCAAAACCTTGATCTGGGTCAAACCGTGACATCATACCTGCCGGGCCCAAATACCTCCGTGAAGCCGGCTCGAACTCGCACTCGATGAACGCGAACTGGAATGAAGGCCTATTCACCGGAGCGTTCCCTGCAAAGCCGGTCTTGCAGGTCACCCGGATCTTTCGAGAACCACCCGCGGGAATGGAAAAGGAACGCCTCCAGGACCGCCCGCTGCTCGCCGCCAGACGCTCCCCAAAGGCTGACGAACTCCAGAGCGTCGATATGTCTCTGCCAGCTCCGTTCGGAATTCACGACAAGGCCTCCTGCACCTCAACATGCCTGGTTGATGGAGCCAGCATGTCGTTTCGATTGAAGGCGAAGGCTCTCAGGAGCTGCGATCCCAACCGCGCCTGCTGGGCCAGGTCGTCGAAGATCAACGCCGCCTCCTCAACCTCCCCGATCTCTGTTGCCGGTCCGAACTGGTCGAGTTCCTTCAGAAGTTCCATAAGGGTCGACACTTTGTCCCGTTGCCGCATGGCAGACAGAAACAGCTCCTGGACGACGGCAGCGCGCTGTTTCGGCACCAGGCTGACCAGGACCTGGCCCACAACCGTGGAGCAGCCGCAATCGAGCGCCGGATTTTTCGCGAAAGCCTTGATCTGGCGAACCGCTGCAAGAATATGATTATCGGCGAGACTGCCGCTTCGCGATTGCTTCCCTGTCATCTGCTCGCTCCTTCTGTGTTCCTTTGTCTTGCGATCCATTCCGCACCGGCGCGCCCGTGGTGAAATCCGTTCGACAACGGGACGTCGGGATAGAGGCTTCGTATTCTTGAGCCCGTCTCCGCCGGCTCGAGGTGACCGTCGAGCATCTTGCGATAGAGCGCGGACACGGCAACCATGTCGCAATCCTGCGGCGAGAGGCGCAGTGAGGTGACGCCCAGTGCGTCCCACTCCTCCGGCCCTTCAAGGAGCGCCTGGCAGGAGTGGGAGACCGTCTGTACGCCGTTCAATGCGAGAAACGGCTGGTTTGAAAGCGTGGCTACGGAAAGGCCGTCGGGATCTTCCTGGCAAACGAACTGACAATTGTCCTTGGTCTTTCCCTTGGATCGGGCATGCGCGCAGCGCGCCGAGATGGCAAGGGGTAAGCGGCCGAACGCGAAGAGCTCGAAATCGCCTCCGGGGCAGGATCGCGTGATCTCGGCGACCGACGCTGCCGGCAGCTCCGGGGGCAGGCAGATGCTGGCCGCGCCGTTTCGTGCGAGAAGCTTGGCCGACGGTCCATTATAGACATTGACGAAGGGTCCGACGGTGTGACGCCGGCCCTTCAGCATCTGAAGGGCGGAAAGATCGTTGGCTTCGACCAGGTGACCTTCATCACCTGCAACTGATCTCTGATATTTCGATTCACGATCGAGGGTTACAAGGGCAAGCGTGGAGAGACGGACTTCCTTTCCCGCCGCCTCCAGGCGTTCAACGACAGCCATGAACTCGGGTTCCATGAAATGCAACCGCTTGGAACAGACGGTCTCGCCAAGCACCACGACGTCGACAGGCGACTGGTCGGCGATTGCGAAATAGAAGTCGCGCCAGCGCTCTGTCGGCCAAAGATAGAGGAGCGGCCCCAATGTAAGCTTCAAGGGAGATTTCATCGACTACCTCCAACGCTTCTCATAGGCGCCCTTTGTCGTCTGTTGTCCCTCGCTGAGTTTGCGAAGGCGTGACATGAGGACCGGGCGGTCCGCGGGCGCCGCCTTCAGCGTGGCGCGAAGCGTGGACACCACCTCCGAGATGTAGGCCTTGCCGCGTTGTCGGCCTTCGACCTTCAATGCCTTGACGCCGGCCGCCCGAAGCTCGTCGAGCTGGTCCATGACGTCCAGCGACACCGGATCCTCGAAAGCGTAAGTCGCGCTTTGTCCGACCGCGAAGCGACCCTTGCACAGCGTCGGATAGCCAGCGGGTTCTTCTTCGGAAAACCGGTTTATGGTGAAGCCACCCAGTTCAGACACCAGGTCGCCGCCGGCCTGCCGGTAGCGTACATGGCTGGCCGGCGAGCATACGCCGTTCATATTTGGCGACTTGCCGGTCGCGTAGGAGGACAGCGAGCAGCGCCCCTCTGCCATGACGCACAATCCGCCAAAGACGAAAACCTCCAATTCGCAGTCTACGCTTCGTGCAATGCGGGCGATGTCCTGGATGGTGAGAGTTCGCGGCAGCACGATCCGGGCAGCACCGAAACAGTCGACCAGATATGAAATGGCCTCGGGATTGGAGGCAGACGCCTGAACGGAGATGTGGAGGCGCTGTGCCGGGTGATGTTCCGCGACATGCGCCATCAATCCGAAGTCTGCAACAATGAGGGCGTCGGCGCCCGCTTCCGACGCTTCCCTTGCCCTGCGGTACCAAAGATCTTCCTTGCCGGCGGTCATGAACGTGTTGAGAGCGACAAACGTCTTCACCTTTCGCGCGCGTGCGTAGTCCATTGCATCACGAAGCTCGGCGAGATCAAAATTCAAACCCGGGAAGTTGCGCGCGTTTGTCTCGTCGCGAAAGCCACAGTAGACGGCATCTGCCCCTGCATCGACGGCCTCGCGAAACGATGCAGGGGTTCCTGCAGGGCAGATCAGCTCCATTGGACACCATGCGCCTTCAGTGCTTGCCGACGGACCGAACCAAGGGCTCCGGTGATGGAACGGGTCATCGGGCCCGACAATCTCCCGATTGCGGCAACGAGGTCTATTTCATTGTCATCAAGGGCGTTTCGAAGTGCCAGCACCGCCTCTATGTCACCCGTGACAGTGAGCTTTCTGGCGAAGAATATGGCGTCGCCGTCAATCCTGCCCTCGGCAAGGGCCAGCATCAGGACCAGCGGTCCGCTGATGGTGGTGTCAGCGGCCATGTGGGTACCGCGACGAAAGGCTTGGACAGTGCGATCTTTTGGGCAAATCAGGAATGAAAACGGGAAGTCCGACGGCACGAATGCAAAGCGGGAGTGGCTGTACTCACCGAGCCGGTTGAAGAGCTTCGGATGAATTGAAAGAACCTCCTTGAGCAGGAAGTCGGCGATGCGCCCGACGATCGGCAATGGAATGATGCGGGCGGTCGCCATCAGGCGAGATGGGGCGAGCATTACGGCCTCTCAGATTGAACAGGGCAATCCTAGTTTTTCTTGGCGAGGCTCTGTTTGATCTGAGACAAAGACAAAGACGGTTTCCTCGTCGATTTCAGCGTCATGCGTAACGAAGAGCCAAAAGCCAAACGCCATGGCGACCTGCAGTCCTTCCTTCGCGACCTGCAGCAGCGACGACTGCTGCTTGTCGTGGAGGAGCCCGTGTCGCTCGTGCATGAACTGACCGCCCTGCACCAGAAAGTGCTTTCCGAGGGTGGCCCCGCCCTCCTCATCAAAAACCCCGTAAATGCCGACGGACGGTGCTCCCCGATACCGGTCGTTGCAAATCTGTTCGGTACAAGGCAGCGGATCGAGCTCGGCTTTGGCGTCGGCGAAGCGGGGTTGACGGGCCTCGCAAATGACCTGGCCGAGCTTCAACGGCCGACACCACCCGTGTCGCTCGCCGATGCATGGAGCAAGCTGCCAATGCTCAAGGCGGTGGGCAGCATGCGACCTCGCTTGCGCAGGGCGGCTGCCTCGCAGGAGGTCGTCTACAAGGGACCGCAGATCGACCTCGGGCAGCTTCCGGTGCAATGGTGCTGGCCAGGCGAGCCGGCGCCTCTCGTGACCTGGCCGCTGGTGATTACACGCAATCCCGACGACCCCAGGGACGTGAACGTGGGCATATACCGGATGCAGGTCCGCGACCGCTCGTCGCTGATCGTTCGGTGGCTGGCCCATCGTGGTGGCGCCAAGCATTTTCGGATGTGGCAGCGCAAGGGTCTCGATATGCCGATCGTCGTTGTGATAGGGGCCGATCCGGCGACGCTTCTCGCCGGCGTCATTCCACTTCCCGAGGGCATGAGCGAACTGAACTTCGCCGGCCTTCTGCGCGGATCGAGAACCGAGGTCTCCAGCGCGCTCACTGTCCCGCTTGCGGTCCCTTCAAATGCCGAAATAGTTCTCGAAGGCTACGTTTCCGCCGAGGAAACGGCGCCAGAGGGACCCTATGGAGATCATACCGGGTACTACAACTCCGTGGAGCCGTTTCCAGTCGTCAGGTTGAGTGCGATAACCACGCGGCGCTCGCCGGTGTATCTCTCGACGTATACCGGGCGCCCGCCAGACGAACCATCACGGCTGGGCGAGGCGATGACCGAGCTTTTCATCCCGATCGTGAAGCGCCAGTTTCCGGAGATCAGGGATCTGTGGCTTCCGCCGGAAGCTTGCTCCTACAGGGCAGTCGTCGTTTCGATCGACAAGCGCTATCCGGGTCAGGCTCGCCGCATCATGATGGGGCTGTGGTCGATGCTCCCGCAGTTCAACTATACGAAGCTCATCATCGTCGTCGATCCGGATATCAGCGTCAGGAAGTGGGAGGAGATCATGTGGGCGGTCGCAACCCGGTTCGATGCCTCGCGGGACCTGGTGGTGCTGGAAAACACGCCAATCGACTACCTCGACTTCGCGTCTCCGAAGTCCGGGCTCGGCGCCAAGTTGGGCTTGGACGCCACCAACAAGATCGGTGCTGAGACCGAAAGGGAATGGGGTCGAGTGCTGGCGATGCCCGAAAACCTTGAGGAAAAGGCCGCGCAAACATGGGAAAGGCTGCGACGTGGTGCGGGTATCTGAACACAAGGATGTCGTGCTTGCAGTGACCGGAGCGTCAGGCGCTGCGCTTGGCGTCGCCGTGCTCGATTTGCTGGTCTCGCTGAATGTAAGGGTGCATCTCGTTGTTTCCGACAGTGGCTGCCGGACACTCGCTCACGAAGTTTCGGCTGAAGCCCACGGACGCATGCTGCTCAAGGCACATAGGACATATGACAACAACGACATTGGATCGGCTATCGCGAGCGGTTCGTTTCCGGTCACCGGCATGATTGTTGCACCTTGCTCCATGAAGACGCTGGCATCGATCTCCACGGGGTTGTCTCAAAACCTGATTTCTCGCGCGGCGGATGTTCAACTGAAGGAGAGGCGCAGGCTGGTCCTGCTCACCCGCGAGACGCCGTTGCATCTCGGACACCTTCGCAACATGGTCACCGTCACGGAAATGGGAGCGATCGTCATGCCGCCCGTGCCGGCATTCTACAATCGGCCCCAGTCCATCCAGGATGTGGTAGACCACCTCGCTCGTCGGGCAGTCGATCTGCTTGGACTTCCTGTTCCGCATCAATCGCGCGCCTGGCTTGGCGAGGCGTTATTCGATCAGCCGAATATTGCAACAGGGTCGGCGCCGAAAAGCAGGGCATGACCGCCGCCAAACAAAAGCCAGCCAACAAGGATTCCGGTCAGGAGAATGGAGGCGACCAAGGGCACGTCGAAGGCGGGTCGCCTTCCAGCCAGAAACGCCCCGAAAGGCAGGATCGAGGTCGGCGCAGCCAGGCTCTCCCACCGTGGTCCAAGCCGCCGCTTTGCCCGCTTCTCGATCATCGGTATGGCGCCGATGGCAAAGAGGGCGAAACCGCCGAACAACAGAATGGACCGCAGATCGCCATTGGCGATTATGTGTCCCGCTGCCCAGATCGCGAATCCGAGGAGTACCGGATGGCGGGTGATACCAACCACGGCGCCAGGTCTTTCCGATGATCGGACGGTGATCGAAAGGGGATTGGGACTAATAAGTCCTGCAATCACCAGCAAGCCGCCCAGGGGAGCCAGGACAAACGTGATCGCCGCATGCCAGGGTTGAAGGTCCCACAAAGGCACGTAGTCAAGTTTCAGCGCAGCGGCAAACAACCATGCCAGGGCCAGCAGCGAGGCCGCTGAATAGGCGACGAAGTAGGTCCGCCTGCCAATCCGACTGATGATGCCTGCTCGAACCGCTGGTGTAGCAGGGATCGAATGAAGCGCCAGAAACACCACAAACGCGGCTAGAAATTCGGTCACGCTCGCCTCCTTTTTCTTGTCGATGGCACGATCTGCACGAACGGGCGTTGAGGAATGTCAAATCAGCCTTGCGAAGTCCTCATCTTTGCGCCAGCGCAAAGAGCGGGGCAATTGCGCTGATAAAGGTGAGCCGTTCAGTCACCTTTTACGGATCACACACAATGCTTCGAGCTACCTGCCTTTGCCTCGCGCCTGTTCTTCTCGCCGCCATGCCTTTTGCTGTGCGCGCCGCGGAATACCCGATCGGAGCGCCGCAGCTTGCGGGTGGGATGGAAGTGGCAGCCGTCTATCTTCAGCCGATCGAAATGGATCCTCCGGGAATGATGCTTGCAACGGCCGAATCCGACGTTCATCTGGAAGCGGACATACACGCCACAGCCGAGAACGCGAATGGCTTCGCCGAGGGCGACTGGGTGCCGGGTCTTCATGTCGAATACAGGGTGAAGAACCTGGACAACGGCGCCGAACAGGGGGGTGCCCTTGAGGCGATGGTCGCAAGCGACGGGCCGCACTACGGCGACAACGTAAAGCTCTCAGGGCCGGGCCGCTATGCGCTTGAACTCACCGTGCACCCTGGCGGTCACGGCATGATGTCGTTCGGCCGGCATGTCGACAAGGAGACCGGAGTAGCCGCGTGGCCTGAAGCATTTACCCTGAAATATGAATTCGTGTTTGCCGGCGTCGGAAAGAAGGGCGGCTACTGATGTGGCTGCGAACACTTGTTTCGGGGCTCTCGGTCTGCCTCGCGGTGACGCCCGCCGTTGCGCAGGGCGACGATCCGGTCATCCAGATTCACTTCAGCAATGGGATGATCTCGCCGTCCGTCATCGAGGTGCCAGCCAACACGCGTTTCAAGCTTGAACTTCACAACGACGGCTCGACGCCGGTCGAATTCGAAAGCATTCCGCTGCGCAAGGAAAAGGTGCTCGCTCCGGGCGCCTCAAGCTTTCTCGTGTTTCGCTCGTTGGATGTCGGAACCTATGCCTTCTTCGACGACTTTCACCTCGACATGCCACCGGCGAGCATGGTCGCCAAATGAGCGCGAATCTTTATCTGCAGTCCTTCGAGATCGCATCCGTGGTCTGGCGGGAAACATTTGAAGCCTTGCTCGTCGTCGGGATCCTTTTGACCTGGTCGTTGCGGGAGGGGCCTTCCGCTCAAAGAACAGCCGTCGGATGGATTGCCGCGGGGGTTGCCTCTGGCATCCTGTTCGCCGGCGCCCTGGCGCTGATCATGAGCCGGGCCTCCGCACTGCTCGACGGAGATGCCGAGGAAATACTCCAGATGATCATGGCGTCGCTGGCCTCAGTCCTCATGCTGAGAATGGTGTTCTGGATGCGCCGGATGGAACAGGGCGATAGCGGGGGACTGCGCAATGAGGCGCTCGGGCATGTACGGGCTGGCAACTGGCTGGGTCTGGCTTGCCTGGCGGCGCTTGCCGTAGCCCGGGAAGGAGCCGAAACAGTCATTTTTCTCTATGGAATGCTCTCTGCGTCCGAAGGCTGGCAGAGCGGCATTGTCGTCGTGTCGGGAGCAATTGGTCTGGTGCTGGCCGTGGGAACGTTCTGGGCGTTCAGGACCGGCGCGGCGATGGCATCCAAGAAGGTGTTGTCGCGGATCAGTCAGGCGCTCCTCATCATCCTCGGCAGTGGCCTGGCAATGACCGTCATCGACAAGTCGATTTCCCTTGGCATCCTGACGCCCTTGACCGCACCGCTATGGGACTTGAGCTGGCTTCTCGACGATGGCAGGGGGGCCGGCGCCTTCCTCGCCGGGCTCGCAGGCTATCGGGCCCGTCCAGAACTTCTTCCTCTTCTGGGCATCGGGGCCTACTGGCTCACCGCCTCTCTGGCTTACATGCCGCCGCTTGGAGAGAAGGCTCCTGCATGACCTCCATCCAGATTGGCGCGCAGGCGCTTCTTGGCGGCTTCGGCGATCTTCTCCTGCGGCGGCAGGTGTTCATCCGGCGCCTTCAATGGGTGATCGTGGCAGGCTATGCGGCGCTTCTGGTTGTGCCCGTCGTCCTGCCTCTTCCTGCGAGTACCGACTTCATATGGACGAACCTGACGCGCTTTGCTCAATTTGTGTTCTGGGGCCTCTGGTGGCCGTTTGTGATCCTTGCAACGGCGCTCGTCGGCAGGTTCTGGTGCGGGATACTCTGCCCGGAAGGCGCGCTTTCGGAGTTTGCCAGTGAACGGGGCGCGGGGAGGGCGATTCCTGGCTGGATGAAGTGGTCGGGTTGGCCGGTCCTGTCGTTCATTTCCACCACAGTGTACGGTCAGCTTACGAGCATTTATCAGTATCCCAAGCCGGCCGCACTTCTGCTCGGCGGCTCGACATTCGCAGCAATCGCAGTAGGCGCTCGATATGGCAAGGCCAAGAGAGTGTGGTGCCGGTTCCTGTGTCCTGTCAGTGGCGTCTTCGGCATCGTGTCGAAGATAGCGCCCCTCCATTTCAGGGTGGATCCGGCGAGCTGGCCCGCGCCAGGCGGCCGACCTGACGCCGTGAACTGTGCGCCCCTGGTCCCCATCAAGACCATGCAGGGCGCTGCCGCCTGTCACATGTGCGGCCGTTGTTCCGGACATAGGGGCGCGATACGGCTGGCGTGGCGAAAGCCGGCGATCGACATCGTGCGAGGATCCGGCCGGATGGCGACCGGATGGGAGACTGCGATGTTGCTCCCGGTCATGCTTGGTCTCGTCCCGGCAGCACTCACCTGGTCGGGCAGCGACTGGTTTCTGGCCATACGCCAGTGGTTGGTAGAAGCCTGCCTCGACGCACAGCTGATGTGGCCGCTTTCGTTACGGCTGCCATGGTGGCTGTTGACCAACTATCCTGCAGCCAGCGATATCATGACGATCGTCGATGCCGTGTCCCTGCTTGCGCTTCTCGCATTGTCAGCTGCCCTGGCGACCCTCGCTTTTGGGTTCCCTCTGGCAGCGAGCGCCTGGATCCTTCGCGATCGCGTCCACCCGATGCATCACCTCGCACAATCCCTTATTCCCCTTGCTTCCGCTTCGTTGTTCACGGGCCTTCTGTCCCTCACGATATCGCAGCTGCGGATGGACGGGATCATGTTGCCCATCACCGACGATCTAAGAAGCGCGCTGGTTCTGGCGGCCGCTGTCTGGTCTGTCGCACTTTGCCACCAGATCACTGGCCTCTACGACCGGCGTTTCGGCCGGCGGCTCCTGGCGACGTGCCTGTTGGCGCTTCCGACGCTGACCTTTGCAGTCGGGTGGGCGGCGTTCAGCTAGCAACGCTCCAGGGTTGCTGGCCTGTTGACAAGGACAGCTCTTGTGGGAAGAGGGCATCATTCAGCCGCCGGCGAGGCAAACCAATGAAATGGAATGACCATCAATTCCGGCCCATCAAAGCTCTCCAGCGCAAAACACTATCGAGATGGAAAACCGCTGGTGCGGAAGGATTTCTGATGGAAAAATCGCCGGCCGCCTACAAGGCATCAGCCTGTTTCAGGAGCGCTGCAGACGACCGAAGGCCAGCCGGCAAAGCTTGTCCGTATCGACCTTGCCGGTGCGCGCATCAAGGTCGGGCTTGTGTTCGGTTCCGGCTGCACGGGAAGCTCTGCGTTTTTTGATCTCTACGACGAACGGCTTCTGCTGTGGTCTCATGGTTCTTTTCATTTCTTTTTCGTTGAACCCGCTTGAGCGAGCAATTGATTCAGTGCCTGCATGAAGCCTAGCGAAGCAGGCAAGAGCGCACTTTGACCTCCATCAACGTTATCGGGAAACGGAACGCGAATATCGACGCATGCGCCCCTGGCGAAGACATCCCACATGCCGCAGCGCTTCAAAGGTGTAAGGGGGAACTACCTGGAGCTGGCGGGTTCAAGGAGGTCAGCGAGCGTATGTCTGGCCAGATGACCTTTATAGGCGAGGGCAGCGCCTTGCTCTATCGTCCGCCATCCTTGGAGAGTGTCCAGCGCATCCGACCTGGCCTCGCAGGAAACGAGCGCTGCGGCAACCTCCGCAAGGCAGATCGTCTCTGGTGACCGCGCAAGGAAAAGGCCTCCTCTCTTGCCGCGCCGGCTCGCCAAAAAACCGCGACGAACCAGAAGGTTCGCTGCCTTCGCAAGGTGTGGGTGCGACGCCCCGAAAGCCTCGGCGGTCTCGGCGATCGTAACCCGGAAGGGATGGCGCCCAGCGGCCAAAAGGAGCAGCCGTATGCCGTTGTCCAACATCACGGCCATGGCGGTCTACTCGCGTTCGCCGTCGGCCAGCTTCAGAAGGCGCTGCGGATCGGTGACGGTGAGTTTCTGCCGCCC
>Ga0102588_1000900_pt1 | contig 26798 bp, 25 predicted proteins | sample AraplaMF_Col_mMS_FD_76854 | JGI IMG/M metagenome (GOLD analysis project Ga0102588, IMG submission 76854) | Arabidopsis root microbial communities from the University of North Carolina, USA - plate scrape MF_Col_mMS (SPADES assembly) (version 2) | ecosystem: Host-associated > Plants > Roots >...
TTCATTTACGCGCTCGGAATCCGGCACGTCGGCGAGACGACAGCCAAGCTCCTGGCACGCTCCTACGGCACCTATGCCGACTTCGAAGCAGCGATGAAAGCTGCCGCGCCGCTCTCGGGCGATCCCTGGAACGACCTCAACGCCATCGAAGGCATCGGTGAGATCGTCGCGCGCGCGATCGTCGAATTCTACAAGGAACCACGCAATGTCGAGGTGATCTCGCGACTGCTCGCCGAACTGAATGACGGGACGCCCTTGCCTGCAGAGAAGGTTGCTGCTGCAGACAGCCCAGTCGCCGGCAAGACTGTGGTCTTCACCGGTTCGCTGGAGAAGTTCACGCGCGACGAAGCCAAGGCGCGGGCTGAAAGCCTCGGCGCCAAGGTCGCAGGCTCGGTGTCAAAGAAAACCGACATCGTGGTTGCCGGACCAGGCGCCGGCTCGAAGCTCGACAAGGCACGTGAACTCGGTGTCCAGACGATGGACGAGGACGAGTGGCTGGCCCTGATCAGCGGATGAGGGATCGGCTGCCACCGACCTCGGAGCGTTCCTCTACCGCTTGATGCGCGCCATTTGGTAAGCATCGACGTAGCTGCCGGCGCGGAAGGCGAAAGCACGGAGTATGCCTTCCTCTTCGAAACCGAACTTTCTGTAAAGGGCGATGGCGGCGTCGTTGTCTGTGTAAACAGTCAACTCCAGGCGCATGATGTTCAGCCAGTTGTCGGCGGCATCGATGACGGCCGCGAGCATCGCGCTGCCGATGCCGCGACCGGTAAAGTCGTCATGCACGCCCATGCCGATGCAGGCGACGTGATTGCGGCGGCCGTGGTAACGGGTCATGCCGATGTCGCCGACGATCTGCTCGTCGATAATTGCGACCAGACGCATTGCATCTGGATTGCTGTTTTCGACATGGCGGCGGGTCTCTTCAATGCTCTGGTAGGGTGGACGCAAGGTACCGGCGCGGAAGCCCGGCAGATTGACCAGCGCCGTCAATGCCTCGGTGTCGGACGGACGGATGGCTCGGATCGACAGTCCGGCAGGTATTTCTCTGGGGTTTGGATTCTTCTGCATGCAACTCTCCTTCTCAGTTTGCGGAGAGCCGGTTCCCGAACCCTGCTCGCCTCGGCAGGGTTTAGGGGATGACGGACTGCTTCTAACGCACCATCGCTCCCGCCAACCCTGCAAGGGTGGTCGTCCGCGTCAGCACAATGGTCATCAATCCGGTCATGCGCCATGATTTCGCAATCCGCTTGCGGATGTCAACAGCCGGATTTGCGCCGAGAGGGTGGGGAGGTTATGCCAGATCGATGCTATCGAATCGGAAATCTCGTTGAAAACCATCGCCATTGATTTCGAAACCGCCAACGAACAACGCGGCAGCGCCTGTTCGGTGGGACTGGCATGGATTGAGGACGGCAAGGTTACCCGCGTCGAGGAGCGTCTGATCCGGCCGAAGGAGATGCGGTTCTCCGGTATGAACATCGCCATTCACGGCATCCGGCCTGAGCATGTCGAGGACGCGCCGGCGTTTCCGGAAGTGATGGACGAATTCCACGACGATTTCCGAGGTGCAACCATGATTGCGCACAATGCAGCGTTCGATTTCAGCGTCTGGCGCGCGAGCCTCGATCTCTATCGGCAGTCCTATCCGGAGCTGACCTATCTCTGTAGCCTGAAGATGGCCCAGCGGATCTGGCCACATTTCCTCTCGCACCGGCTCAACATGATCGCCGAGCATCTCGGCCTGCGTTTTGCGCATCACAATGCCGCCGAGGACGCCGCCGTCTGCGCGCATGCGGCGATCGCGATGGCAAAGGCTGTCGGGGCGGCTGCAGTGAACGCCATTCCCGCTCTGATAGGCATGAAGCCTGGCAGGCTGACGTCGGCCGGGTATGAGGCCTGCACCTGCAGGAAGGAGTGAACACTTCCTTGTAAAGGCATCAGGCGCGCTTACCTAAGATGCGGATGCAATCAGGGAACCGTCATGTCCAGAAAGAGATACATCGCGCTTGCCGCTGCTTCACTCATCGGCCTTAGCGCCGGCGCTGCCTCAGCCGACGTCGTCGGCAAGGTCGGGGTCGACTGGATTGGCAACGACATCATCATCGATGCGGTGGCCGACCCGCAGGTGAAGGGCGTGACTTGCCACGTCACTTATTTCGACCGCAGCGTTATCGATCGCGTGAAGAAGGGCAACTGGTTCGAAGACCCCTCGAACAACTCCATCTCCTGCCGGCAGACGGGGCAGATCGAGATTGGCGACATCAACCTGTCGGAGGGCGGCGACGAGGTGTTCAAGACGGGCATGTCGCTGATCTGGAAGAAGCTGGTCGTCAACCGGATCTACGACAAGAAGAACGACACGCTGGTCTATCTCGCCCACTCCCGCGAACTGACTGATGGCTCGGCGAAGATGGCGATTTCAACCATCCCGCTATACGGCCAGAGCGTCACGTGGAAGAACGGCAAGCCGCAATAACAACACGCCTCGTCGCGCTAGGCGCGGCTCTTGGGATGTGCCGGCAGCTCGTCGCAGATGACATCCCAGGACACCTTTTCAGACGTCCAGACGTGAAAGGTCGGATGATACTCATCCGGGTCGTCGAGGCTGACTGTCATGATGTCGATCAGGTCCGGGTCGGCATCGTTCTGATAGCCGATCGGGGAACCGCATGAGCCGCAAAATGTCCGGACAACGCCTCTCGAGGAGGCAAATGCCCGAGGGGCGCCCTGTTCGTATACCAGCGTTCGCACGGGAAAGGTGACGAACGGAAGCGTAGGAGCCGAAGCGACCTTTCTGCATGTCTGACAGTGGCAGATGCCGCTCGCCAGCGGCGCCTCGTCAATTCTGTATCGGACCGCACCGCAGCCGCATCCTCCGGTGTGACGGGTTTTCGCCTCGCGCATTCTGCGTACCCCGTTGTTCTTCTGACAACCATTCGAACGCCCGTTCGCGCACTTCGTTCACTCGAAGCGACGTCGGACGATGCGATGAGGAGATAGCCTGCAATGCGGCCCTAACAATGACCGTACAGAAAAAACCGCTCGCAACGGTTCGATGCGAGCGGTTCGAAAATCTCTTGGCGGTTATGCTGGCTGGTCGCGTCAAGCAGCCTGTGCCAATTCGTCGGCGATTACGGTGTCGAGGTTCAGGAAGCAGACCATGGTCTTTTCCAGGGCGACGATGCCGCGGCAGAAGGCGCGCTGGGCTTCCGGGATGATCTCCGGGGCCGGCTGCAGGTCTTCGCTCTTGATGGTCATCATGTCGGAGACCTGCTCGACCAGCAGGCCGACGAGCTTGCCGGCAATGTCGGTGACGATAATGGCGGAGCGCTCCGACGGCTCGGTCATCTTCATGCCGAGGCGGCAGGCCATGTCGATGACCGGAATTACCGCACCACGAAGATTGATGAGGCCGAGGACGTAGGGCGGTGTGTGCGGCATTGGCGTTACGGGCGCCCAGCCGCGGATTTCGCGGATCGCCATGATGTCGATGCAGAACTCCTGCTCGCCGAGATGGAAGGAGACGATCTCGAGATGCGATCCGGTCTGGTTGATGACGGTATTGTTCATGATCAGAATTCTTCCCAGTTGTCTCCGGCCGGTACGGCCATGGCTCTGGCGGTTGCGCCGCCGCTGAATGCGCCCGCGACCTTGCCGATAAGGCTTCGTGCGGGAGATGGTTTCGGATGCGAGACTGCGGTGGCTTCCCGCGGCGTGGAACGGGCATTCATGCCTTCGCCGATCTTGAACGTCTGGATCAGGTGGATCAGGCTGTCGGCATCGGTGGCGAGCGCGTGACTTGCTGCGTTCGTTTCTTCCACCATGGCCGCGTTTTTCTGCGTGACCTGGTCCATCTGGCTGATGGCCGTATTGATTTCGTTCAGTCCGGTAGATTGTTCGCGTGCAGAGGTTACGATTGATTTAACATGCTCGTCGATGCGCAAAACATCTTCGCCGATCTGGCGCAGGGCTTCGCCGGCCGCCGTTACGAGTTCGCCGCCGGCCTTTACCTCGGCGCCGGATTTTCCGATCAAGGCCTTGATATCCTTGGCGGCACCGGCCGCGCGGCCGGCGAGTTCGCGTACTTCCTGTGCTACGACAGCAAAGCCCTTGCCGGCTTCGCCGGCGCGAGCAGCTTCGACGCCCGCGTTGAGGGCGAGGAGGTTGGTTTGGAAGGCGATCTCATCGATGACGTTGATGATTGTTCCGATCTCGCGCGAGGCGGTCGCGATTCGCTCCATCGCAGCCATGGCATCGGTCACGACCACATCTGATTTCGCGGTATTCTGCCGGGTGTGGGCAACCATGTGGCCGACTTCCTCGGCACGGTTGGTGGCGTTGCGAACGGTTGCGGTGATCTGGTCGAGCGCCGCGGAGGTTTCCTCCAGCGAGGCCGCCTGTTGTTCCGTACGCTTGGCGAGGTCGTCTGCTGCCGAGCGCATCTGCTGGCTGTTTGCCTGGATGGAAGTCCCGTTTCGGGCGATCCCGGCCATTGTCTGGCGGAGCGTCGCCGTGGTGTGATTGAAGTCGGTGCGCAAGCGCTCAAGCTCTGCCGTGAACGGCTGATTGATGGTGACTGTCACGTCTCCGCCCGCGAGGCGCGTAAGGCCGTCGCCCAACGCATGGACTGCATCGTTGAGCGCTTCGGCGTCCGCAAGCTTCGCTGCTTCACGGCTGCGGCGCTCGGCGTCGCTCTGCTGGCGTTCGCTGTCGCTACGCGCCTGCAACTCCTGCTTCTCGATTGCGGCAAGCCGGAAGCTCTCCGCTGCGCGTGCCATGTCGCCGATCTCATCGCCCCGGTCAGTGGCGGGGACAAGGCTATTGAGATCGCCGCGCATGATGCCCTGCATGCTTTTTCGCACACCCTCGATACCGCGACGGATGGAACCGCCATGAATGTATTGCAGGGTGCCCATTGTCAGGATGGCGACGATGCCAAGTCCCAGCTGGATCAGTATCGCCCGCTCCGAGATTGCGTTTGCCTCGTCGATCCGCGCTTTGGCCAATTCGCCGCCTTCGTGGGCGAGCTTGTCCAGTGTCGCGCCCACCTTGTCGCCGCCACCGTCGATGGCGTCGTCCAGCTTGTCAAATTCACTGTCCGGCGCCCCGGCTTCGACAGCAGATTTCAAGTCTCCGACGACATTTTTCCCCAGAGACGCCACGTCTGCATCATAGGTGGACAACAGGTTTCCGGCGTTCAGCTCTTCGCCCAGGCGGTGCATCTCCTTGGAGCTGTTCTGCAGCTCGCCGATCGCCTCGTTCATCAGCTTCAGGCGTTCGGGCATCACGGCGCGATCGCCACGGTCGACGATGGTGTCCATGGCGGCAAGAATGATGGTGAGGTTTGCGGCGCGCATCTCGTTAATCTGGTCGACGCTGGCCTGGATTTCGTTGGCATGTCTCAAAGCCGCGTCGGCGCTCGAATTTTGATACCAGCCAACTGCAAGCATCGAGCCGAAGCCAATGAACGCCGCGCCGGCAAGTGTCCCCAGCCGTTGGCCTACAGAGAGGCTCTTGCGCACTTTCATATCAGTCATTGATGATCATCCCCCTCCGCGATGAGACGCGGTGTGCATCTTGCGCTCACGCGGATAGCCGGGGATTGAAATGCCGGGTGGACCTCATGTCACGAGAACGTAGAACGTTCTATCCATTCCTAAATATAGATATGTATTTTTAAGTATTTGCTAACCCTCAAAGATTGCAACCGTCTTTGTTTCATCTGCTAAGTGGTTGAAGATTTTGGTTTTTGTGAAACCGATTTCGCCTTTTCCGTGTGCTGGTGGGGCAATCGGTCGCCACTGGGAAACGTGTTGTTGAATTGCGCCCCGAAGCAGGAGGCGATATCACCCGATAAACGGGAATAATCCCGATCTTTGAGGTTCGATCGATGAAGACTGTCCGCATTGCGGTCTGGGTTGCGGTGCTGCTGATGGCCGGAATTCTCGGCTGGCTGACGCTTAATGTCACCAAGACGGAGGAGGCCGTTTCCGAGGGGCCGTTCGGCGTGCCGTTCACGCTCGTTGCCCAGGACGGCAAGCCGATCACCGAGCAGGCCTTCCGGGGCAAGCCGACGGCGCTCTTCTTTGGCTTCACCCATTGCCCGGAGGTCTGCCCGACAACGCTCTTTGAGATGAACGGTTGGCTGGAGAAGGTCGATCCGGATGGCAAGAAGCTGCAGGCCTATTTCGTGACCGTCGATCCGGAGCGCGACACGCCTGAGGTGATGAACGAATACGTTTCCAACGTGTCCAAACGCATCGTCGGCATATCAGGCGCGCCCGACAAGATTGCAGATGTCATCAAGGGTTATCGCGTCTACGCCAAGAAGGTTCCGGTGGACGAAAGCAATCCGAACGGCGACTACACGATGGATCACACGGCTTCTGTCTTCCTGCTCGATTCGGAAGGGCGGTTCTCAGGTACCATCGCCTATGGCGAAAATCCCGATACGGCTGTAAAGAAACTGGAGAACCTCGTCAGCAAGGGATGACGGCATGGCGTCAGGGCATCGCAGCATCTTGATCGCCGGAGCCGGTGCGACTGGTCTGACTGCTGCTCTTGAACTCGCCCGCCGCGGCCACCTCCCGCGCATCGTCGATAGCGACGCCGGACCGGTGCCCCTAACGGAAAGCCGTGCTCTCGGCATCAATGCCAGAACGCTGACGCTGCTTTCACCTTCGCGTGTGACGGACACGATCCTGCAAGAAGCGCAGCAGATCCAGCACTTCCGGATCGCCGCCAAAAGCAAGGTCCTTGCCGACATCGACGCCACGGAGGTTCCCGGTCCCTACAGTGCCATCCATGCGCTGGCGCAAGGGCATACCGAGCGGCTGCTGCTCGGCAAGCTTTCCGACTACGAGATTGCTCCGGAGTGGCAAACCGTCGTGGAGGCGGTTTCCGGCGATCTTTCGAAACCGAAGGTGACGCTAAGGAAGCTGGATGGTTCGGTCGAAACCGCGGATTTCGATATCGTGATCGCGGCCGACGGGTCCCATTCAACGGTGCGAGAAGCCCTCGGCCTCGGTTTCCCCGGGCAGGTGCTGGAGAGCAGCTTTTACCTGGCGGATTTTCGCTACGCCGGACCGGTCGATCCCAGCTATGCCGAGATCAGCCTGTTCGATCCCGGCATGATCGGGCGCTTGCCTGTGACGCGCGATGTTCTCCGCTACATTTCGACGCTTCCCGATTTCGAGAGCCGCATCGAGCATCCCGCGCCCATTGCTGAGCGGGTCTGGGCGTCCGATTTTCGCATTCACTTTCGCCGTGCCGAGGTAATGGCGAAGGGCAACGTTTTCCTTGCCGGGGATGCTGCGCACATCCATTCGCCTGCCGGGGCGCGGGGGATGAACCTCGGCATCGAAGACGCATGCTGGTTGGCCTGGCTGATCTCGGAGGGGCGGGAGCAGGAGTATGCGGTGCTCAGGATGCCTGCGGTGACGACGGTGCTGAAGCAGACCCATCAATTGACATCGCTGATCACAATGAAACATCCGATGGCAATCGCGATCCGCAATCTTGCCGTCCCCGTGCTTTTGCGGATACCTGCATTCCGACAAAAATTGCTTCACGGTGTTTCCGGATATGATACGCAGTCGCCGCCCTGGATCGATGGTGCCCTATAAAAGAAAGAGTGATTGTGAGTGAAATACGCCTTTATGTGACGACGACCGAAGTGCAGGCCGGTGAGATTCTGGACCTGCTGTCCGAGGTCTTCGGCGAAGAAGACTTCGCGATCGCGACGACTGAAATCGACGAGAAGAAGGACATTTGGGAAGCCTCCGTCTACATGATGCGTGAAGACGAGGCGCAGGTTCGCGCGCGTGTCGAAGACGCGCTGAAGACGAGCTTTCCCGACGCCAAGGTCGAACGCGAGGTGATCCCTGACGTCGATTGGGTCGCCAAGTCACTCGAGGGCCTGAAGCCGGTTCGGGCAGGGCGGTTCCTCGTCCATGGCTCGCACGACCGCGACAAGGTGCGGCCCGGCGACATTGCGATCGAGATCGATGCGGGCCAGGCGTTCGGTACCGGTCACCACGGCACGACGGCCGGCTGCCTGGAGACGATCGATCGCGTTCTTCGTTCCCGCTCCGTGCGGAATGCGCTCGACCTTGGAACCGGCAGCGGCGTTCTGGCGATTGCCGTGAGGAAGCTGCGTAACATTCCCGTTCTCGCCACCGATATCGACCCGGTCGCAACTCGGGTCGCGGCCGAGAACATCAGAAGCAACGGGATTGCGTCCGGTATCTCGACGGCGACCGCGCCGGGTTTTCACTCGACGGCCTTTTCCACACATGGTCCCTTCGATCTCATCATCGCCAACATCCTCGCGCGACCGCTGATCAAGATGGCGCCGCAGCTCGTCAACCACCTGGCGCCGGGAGGGTCGGTCATCCTCTCCGGCATTCTGGCCGCGCAACGCTGGAAGGTGCTTGCCGCCTATAATGGTGCGCACCTGCGGCATGTCCGCACGATCTGGCGAAACGGTTGGGTGACGATCCATCTCGACCGCCCTTGAGATGAAGGCAAAAGAAAAGGCGGTGCCAATGGCACCGCCTTGAGACCAGTTTCCCGGTCAGTGCCCGCGAGCTCGAAGGAGGAGGAGCGCTCGAGCGGGCTTCTACTGTTCTGATCGCCGATCCCGTGAGGGAGGAGGAGAAGGGAGCGGCGAGTTGCTCAGAACGTGTAGCTGGTTGCGACCTGATGGCGCGTAACCCTGTGGCCGGCGCCGAGCAGCTTGAGGGTGTCCTCATGCGGTGGACGGCGCGAGCCGATGATGTGACGCACAGTCTGGCGCTCGCCAGCCTGCACCGGGCTGCTGTAAGCGAAGCGCGACAGAGGGGCAGTCATATCCAAATTCCTTTTGTTTCGTTTCAGGTTCGTCTCGAACCCGTCTGATGGCGCCTATATAGCGATTTAGAAAAGCTGAGGGAGAGGTTTTCCTTCATGGGAGCCATGCAGAGAATGCATAAAGCGTGCCAGATTGTGAATCGGCGCCTCATTTCCGCCGAATTATTGCGCGGCTCTCACTCAGGTATCGCGTCGCAATTTCTCGTATTCTCCTGAAATTCCGATACCATAGCCGAATCTCTTCGCTGAGGGGATCGTCCAAAAAAACGGGTTATTGAGCATGTTCCAGTCTTTCGAAGTCACCTCGACGCCACAATTCGGCCGCGATCGCGTTTCGGCCCTGCGCGCAAGCTTTGATGCGCTTGGCATCGACGCCTTTCTGGTGCCGCGCGCCGACGAGTTCAACGGCGAATACGTGCCAGCTTGCTCGGAACGCTTGTCGTGGCTGACGGGTTTCACGGGCTCGGCGGGGGTCGCGCTGGTGACGCGTTCGGAGGCGATTGTCTACGTGGACGGGCGCTACGTGACGCAACTTGCCGAGCAAGTCGACAACGCGGTCTTCACCGGTGGGGACCTTGTGAACGAGCCGCCTCATGCCTGGCTTGCAAAGAATGGCTCCAAGGGCTTGCGTCTTGGCATTGATCCCTGGCTGCACTCCGGGGCGGAGGTGCGGCGACTTGAAAAGGCGCTTGCCGAAATTGGCGGTTCGCTCGTTGTCCTGCCTCACAATCCTCTGGACAAACTCTGGAGCGACCGGCCGCAGGAGCCGTTGGGGCAGGTGACAATCCAGAACATCGTCCAGGCGGGCGTGCTCGCAACCGACAAGATCGCAACGGTCGCGGCCGATCTTGCAAAGAAGAACCTCAAGGCGGCGCTGATCGCGGATCCGTCTTCGGTCGCCTGGATCTTCAATATCCGCGGTGCCGATGTCCCGCACACGCCGCACCCGCTGGCGCGGGCGATCATCTATGCCGATGGCAAGGCGGACCTCTTCCTCGACAAGCGCAAGACCGGTATCGAACCCGAAGCCTATCTCGCTCAGATGTGCATGCAGCTTCCGCCGTCGGAGCTCGAAAAGAAACTGTCAGCCGTTGCAAAGGATGGTGGTCGCGTCTTCGTGGATCCTGACCTCACCTCGTATGCCCTGGCGGAGATCATTCGCAAGGGAGGTGGCGAAGTCGTGGAAGGGAATGATCCCGCAAAGCTTCCGCGAGCGGTGAAGAACAACGTTGAGATTAACGGTTCCGCGGCCGCGCATCTGCAGGATGGCGCAGCGATGGCCGAGTTTCTCTACTGGCTGTCGCAAGTCAAGCCCGGGACCGTGACGGAAATCGACGTGGCGGAGAAGCTCGAAGCAGCGCGCGCCCGTGTCGGGCAGAGCATGCAGAACCCGCTGAAGGACATTTCGTTCGATACGATTTCCGGTGCCGGCGAGCACGCGGCGATCATGCACTATCGCGTCACGACGGAAACGAACCGCAAGCTGGAAGCCGGGGAGCTTTTCCTGATCGACTCCGGCGCCCAGTACATCAACGGCACGACGGACATTACCCGCACCGTCGGGATCGGTTCGGTCACCGAGGAGCACAAGCGCTTCTTCACGCTGGTGCTGAAGGGCATGATCCAGATCAGCACCGCGCGTTTTCCGAAAGGCACCCGCGGCTGCGATCTCGATCCGCTGGCCCGCATCGCGCTCTGGCGGGCGGGGGCCGATTTCGCCCATGGCACCGGCCACGGTGTCGGGTCCTACCTTTCGGTGCATGAAGGTCCGCAACGCATCGCCAGGTTATCAACGCAGGAATTACTGCCGGGGATGATCCTCTCGAACGAGCCCGGCTACTACCGTCCCGGCGCTTTCGGCATCCGCATCGAGAACCTGATCTACGTCCGCGAGGCAGAGGCAATCGATGGCGGCGACACGCCAATGCTCGGGTTCGAGACGCTGACCTTCTGCCCGATCGATCGCAGCCTCGTCATTCCAGAACTTCTGAACCATGACGAGTTGCATTGGCTCAACAATTATCATGAGCGCACGCGGGAGGCGCTGATGCCGCTGATCCACGACCACGACGTCAAGGCGTGGCTGGAGAACTCGACCTTGCCGCTGGAATACTGAGCCAGGCGGCCTTGCTCGCCGCCGATGGCGTCACATGCCGATCGTGTGACGCCAGCCCAGAACGAAGAGCCACGCGACGATCAGCATCCAGGTGTGCGAGGCCCGCAGGCCAACGACGAGTGCGACGAGCAGGGCCAGCTTCGAATCCCAGCCCCCGATGAAGAAGGCCGGCGCGACGAGCGTCGTCAAGACTGCGGCTGGGACCGCAGCAAGTGCGGCCTCCATGCGTGGCGGAATGCGCTTCATCGTGGTGATGAGGATATAGCCGCCGATGCGGGTTGCGTAGGTTGCAACCGCCGCAGCGACGATCACGAGTGCCATATGAAGATCGAAGGCCATCGTCATACCTCGTGCAGATCGGATTCGAGTTCCTGTTCGTGGGGCGGCGGTGGGAACAGGGCGGCAAGGATGATTCCCGCTGCGGCACCCAGGCTGACGTGCCAAGGTGAGCCGACATAGTGATAGGCGACAACAGAGGCGACCGCACTGACGGCGGCGACCGGCAGAAAGTTGTCGCGATGGCGGAAATCCAGGACGATGCCGAGGAAGTAGGCCGGCAGCAGGATGTCGAGACCGATCAACTTCGGGTCGCCGATGTAGTTGCCGAGCAGCCCGCCGAGCAGGCTCACCAGGACCCAGGGGATGTAGATGATGATGCCGAAGCCGAGGTACCAGACAAAGGTGACCGGCTTGCCGGCTTCGCCGCGCTTCAGCGTTTCGGCAAACTGCGGATCGACCAGCAGGAAAAACGTGAAGAATTTCTGGAGCGGCGAAAAATGCTTGATGTAAGGGGCGATGGCCGCCGAATAGAGGACATGGCGAAAGTTGACGGCCAGGATGGAGGCGACGATCAGCCACGCCTGGACGTTATGGCCGAACAGTTCGAGGCCGACCATCTGGCTCGCGCCGGCATAGACCGTGGCGCTCATGAAGGTCACTTCCGCGAGCGACATGCCGTTATCGACTGCGAGCGCTCCAAACAATGCCCCGAACGGGGCCGAGGCCATCGCAATGGCTGAGCCACCGCGCAAGCCGTCGAAAAAATCAGCGCGACTCATCGGCGATAATCCTTCTGGAATTTTGTCCCCCGTCTAAGGACGGGCGGTATCCGCCGCAAGCAAATTTCCTTGATTGACCGATCGATTTCGCTGAACGATGCACACGCGACTGATTGCCGCTCGAGGACCAAAGATGACCGGGATCGAACTATCGAAAGAGGAAAAGGCCGAACTCATTGCGCGGATCCAGCACTATTTCAACAGTGAGTTGGACCAGCCGATCGGCCTCCTGAAAGCGGAGTTTGTTCTCGAGTTTTTCTCGAAGGAAGTTGGCGCCGCTTACTACAAGAAGGGGCTCGAGGATGCGCAAGTCGCGCTTGCCAGACGCATGGATGACTTTTCCGAGGACGTCTATCAGTTGCAGCGGACTGCGACGGAGTGATCAGCCTTCCAAAATTTGTCGGCTGGTGACGATGTCGATGCCGTGCTCGCGCATTTCCTTGACCGCGGTCGCAACACCTTCGGGTGTGATCCCACGGCTGGCATCTTCGACAAAGCGAACCCGCACTCCGGGCATCATTTCGGTCGCATCGAGGACGGAGAACTTCACACAATAGTCGGTTGCGAGACCGCAAACGTCGAGTTCCGTGACATCCTGCCCCTCGAGAAAGTCGGCGAGCCCGGTGAGGGCGTCCTGATCGTTGTCGCGGAATGCCGAGTAGCTGTCGACACCACGATTCTCGCCTTTCTGGAGGATGAGATCGATCTCGCCCGTCTTGAGATCGGGATGCAGTTCAGCGTCCACCGTTCCTTGAACGCAATGGTCCGGCCACATCATCTGCGGCTTGCCGGAGAGCGTCCCTAATTCGAACGGCTGCTTGCCGGGATGAGATGAGGCAAAGCTTCCATGGCCGGCAGGATGCCAGTCCTGGGAGGCGACGATCAGGTCATACTTGCCGCTCTCGATCAGGCGGTTTGCGATGGGAACCACTTGGTCGCCATCCGGCACCGGCAGGTTGCCGCCCGGGCAAAAGCCATTCTGAATATCGACTAGAAGCAAGGCTTTCATCGGTGCGACTCCCTCGATTTGCACTGCAACATGCCAAGGGCCGAGGGACGGCGCAAGCGCCGAAACGCTTCGCCGCATGGGCGGCGAAGCGGGCCTTGAAATGGTCAGGTCGGCCGGTGCCCCTTCAGCCCATAAAAGGCAATGTAAGCATAGCACAGAACCGGCATCAGGAAGGCGAGATGTATGCCGATCGTGTCGGCAAGGGCGCCTTGCAAAAGCGGCAGCAAGGCGCCGCCGACGATTGCCAGGCAAAGGATTCCAGAGCCTTGGCTCGTGTATTTTCCAAGGCCGTACAGTGCGAGACTGAAGATCGTTGGGAACATGATCGAGTTGAAGAGGCCGATTGCGAGGACCGACCACATGGCGACGTGACCGCCCGAGAAGACGGTGAGTAACAGCAAAAGGATGACCGCGGCTGCATTGAAGGCCAAGGCCTTGCCGTCATCGACGTAGCGCATCACGATAGCACCAATGAACCGGCCGATCATCGCGCCGCCCCAGAAGTAGGATACATGATGGGCGGCCTCGGCTTCCGAAAAGCCTGCGATATCCGGCTGGCTCATGAAGTTGACCAGGAAGCTGCCGATGCTGACCTCCGCGCCGACATAGAGGAAGATGCCGACTGCGCCGAGCACGAGATGGCGATACTGCCAGGCCGAGCCGCCGCCGGTGATCGGCTCAATATCTTCCGCACCTTCAACCTTAGGGAGCTTGAGGGCTGCAAAGAGCGCGGCGAGTAACAGGAAGGCGACAGCCAGCAGCATATAGGGGAACTTCACAGCGCTCGCTTCGGCAAGCCTGACGAAGACGAGTTGTTCCGGAGTGGCACCCGCGACGGCGGCCGCTGTCGCAGACAGGATCAGGACTGCGCCGAACATCGGGGCAAGTGTCGTGCCGAGGGAGTTGAAGGCCTGTGTCAAGGTCAGGCGGCTTGCGGCGGTGTCGGGTGGACCGAGGACCGTGACATACGGGTTTGCCGCGACCTGTAGCACGGTGATCCCAGTTGCCAGCACGAAGAGGGCGCCGAGGAAGAGTGCATAGACACGGTAGCTTGCGGCCGGAATGAAGAGCGCGCAACCGATGGCGGAAATGATCAGGCCCGTCACGATCCCCCACTTGTAGGTGATGCGCTTGACGAGCGCGCCGGCGGGCAGGGAGACGATGAAGTATGCGCCGAAGAAGCAGAGCTGGATCAGCATCGATTGCGTGTAATTCAGCTGGAAGACGTTCTTCAGGTGCGGAATGAGAATGTCGTTCAGGCAGGTGATGAAACCCCACATGAAAAACAACGATGTCAGGGCCACGAGGGCAAATTGATAGCTCGCTGCCGGGGAAGCCGATGCCGGGCGCGTCGTCGCGGCACTGTTGGTGATGATACCAGCCACAGTCTTGTACCTCTTGTTCTTGTTGCGCCGGAAATTTTCTCTTGAAGCCGTCGAAACGGCGGGCCGGCGGTGGCTCGGCAAGGCGCTTGGGAGGAGGCATGCAGCAAGCCACAAGGCTCATATATCCATTTGAAACCAAATTGGTAGTATTCAAACGATTTTTATTGTGCGTTGCGGCGGGTGGTTCGCCCCTGCGAACATGTGCTGACGCGGGCGGTTCTTGCGCCGGCGTGTCCAGTACCGTGGAGAGATTTCCTGCGCCGGGGAAATGGTCAGGCCGCCGAAGCGGACTTTTCATCCGCCGCGACGCTGCCTTGTCCTTCTGTCTTGCGGCTGGCGTGATAGGCGCGTTTCTGCGCGTACATCGCAATGTCGGCACGCCGCACCATGGCTTCCATCGTTTCCCCCGGCTCGCTTGTCGCGACACCGAGCGATATGCTGAGCGGAGCATTGGAGTAGAACTGATTGTTGATCTTCAGCAGCTCGCCGATGGTCTCGACCATTGCGGCGACAGCCTGCTTGTCGGCGCCGGGCATCAGCACCGCAAACTCGTCGCCGCCGACGCGGGCAGCATGGTTTGGCTGTGTGGCAGCGCCATTCAGGACTTCGCCGAGACGACGCAGCAGCGCATCGCCGGCATCGTGCCCCAGCTGGTCGTTGGCCTCCTTCAGGCCGTTGAGATCGATGACGACAGCCGAGACCGGCCGCAGCGACTTGCGTTCGAGCCTGTTCAGCTCGTCCACGTAGAAGGCGCGATTGTGAAGCTTGGTCAGGACGTCGTGCTTGCCGAGATATTCGAGGTAAGCTTCGGCCTTCTTGCGCGCTGTGATGTCGGTGAGGGCTACCTGCACAAGTGCCCAGTCGCCTTCGTGGCCGGGAAGGACGGAGAATTGCAGAAGGACGTAGCGCTCGGAGCCGTCGAGGGCGTAGTTGATCACTTCGCGCTGATGAAAGAGCCGGCCGTTCCAAAGCTCGATCAGCTGTTCGCGGAAGTGTTTTTCCATGTCGTCGCGGAAGACATCGCCAATGCGCTGCAGAAGCGTATGCCGGTCGGGTGCGCAGAACAGGTCGAGGGTTGCCTGGTTGACGTCGATCACCCGGATCTCGCTCATGCACTGACGCACGAACTCGGGATGGACATCGGTGAAAACCCTGAAATCGGCGATGCCGCGATCGCGGACATTCTCAAGCAGCAGTTTGATCTGGCTGAAATCCTCGACCCAGAGCGAGACTGGGGAATGCTCGAAGATGCCTTCGGCGTAGCGGCGATTTTCGCGCTCCTTGCGGCGCGCTTCCTCACGTGCGGTGACATCTTCCGTTGTCAGCATTATCTGCGCAAGCGACTGCTCATGGCCCGGCAGCACCGAACCACGGAGCTGGATATCGAGCCTGCGACCGGACAGTGTATAGTTGACCGCGCTGCTGGCGAATTCGGTCTTGCCATCCCAGAGTTCGGCCAATTCGTTGACGTGGCTTTCGAGCATCTCGTCGCGAAACACCAGGCCGAGATTGGCGACCAGGTGGTCGAGATCGTTAGCCCCGAAGAGTTCGAGTGTCTTGCGGTTGACGCGCAGCACGCGGATGAGCTGTGAGCAGGCGGCGACGCGCGTTGTGTCTTCTCTAAGGTAAGCTCGGATGTCTTCGACGCCCTCAGCGCGCCAGCGATCGAACTGCGCCTTGACCCCGCTGAAATCCTCGATCCACATCGCGATCGGTGACAGGTCGAAGATATCGGAGTCGCTCATGATGAGACTTTCGGTTTGTTGTCGCATGTGTGGAGGCGCAGCGTTGTTCGTCGGCTTTTAAGCATGATTCGTAAACCTTCACTTGATGCGGCGAAGATCGGTTTCCCGATCCTCGTGCGATTCATGCCATTGACGCGCGCTCAGTCAGGCCAATCTAGAGATAGGAGACCTTGTGCCCGCGACAGTGCGAGTGAGTGATGATGGTGAGTAGCGTTCAGAGTCTCGGGCGACAGGCGACAGTCGCGACGGCCAAATTCTGTCTCGTCATGCTGGTCATGATTTTCCTAGCGGCGGGATCCCTGTCTTACTGGCAAGGCTGGGTGTTTCTCGTGCATTTCTGCGGGTGGTGCGCAGTCCTCACGGCCTATTTCGTCAGGCGCGACCCGGAGTTGGTCCGGAAACGCATGAGTGTCGGGCCGGAGGCGGAACGCGAGCCATCGCAGAAGCGCATACAGTCCTTTAACAGCATCGCAATTCTTGCGCTCTTCGTGGTTTCGGCGCTCGACCACAGGTTCGGTTGGTCAGTCGTTCCGGCCCCGATCTTGCTTCTCGGCAATGCATTGATCGCGGTCGGCTTTATCGGCTGCTTCTTCGTGCTCCGGCAGAATTCGTTTGCCGCGGCGACAGTCGGCGTGACGGCGGGGCAGCGGGTGATTTCGACCGGCCTCTACGGCGTGGTGCGCCATCCGATGTATGCCGCGGCGCTGGCGATGTTTTTTGGCGTGCCATTGGCGCTGGGTTCCTATTGGGGTCTGCTTGTGTTGCCTCCCGTCATTGGTGGTCTGGTCGCCCGCCTCCTAGATGAGGAGAGGTATTTGGTGGGCAATCTGGTCGGCTATGCCGAGTACCGCAGCCAGGTCCAATGGCGCCTGGTGCCTGGGATCTGGTGACGGATCATTCCTCTGGAGGCTGGTGAGGCGGCGGCCGTTGCGGTAAATATCGCGACAGGTCGATGGAGGGCGTCGTGGCAATCAGGGTCGTGCAATTGGGGTCGCGGCGGGCAGAAGGCGAGGGGGTGCGGATCGGTACCGTCCGCCGGCCGCCACGGGGCGTGCCGAAGGAAGAGTTTTCCAGCCGCAACTACTATGACGTCTGGCTGCCGGTGCTTTCGCCGAGCCAGGCCCTTGTGACGGAAGCGAAGGCCGCGACGACCGACGCCGAGTGGACGGCCTTCGTGCGCAGCTTCACGAAGGAAATGAAAGTGCCGGAGGCGAGCCATGTGTTAGACCTGCTCGCCATGCTTTCGCATGCCAGTCATTTTTCAATCGGTTGCTACTGCGAGAACGAAAGCCGCTGCCATCGAAGCGTGTTACGGCGCCTGCTTGAAGAGCGGGGTGCAACATTTGCCGCGGAAGGCTGTGCCTGATGGCTGCAGAAGATCACCTGGAGCGAAAGCCAACGACCGAGCCCGGTTCAGAGGAGAAGATCGATGCGACCTTTCGCAACGGGTCACTGACGGCAGCCGGCATCATTCTCGGTTTTTCCCTGAGCTTCATGAGCCGTTGGGCTTCGAATCCGAACGAGTGGAGCCGGATCGATATCGTGCCGATGTTGCTGCTGACGTTAGGGATTGCCTTGCAGGTCAAGGTCTTCGCCGATCTGTTGGCCAGGGACTCGCTGATTGCGGCCAAGTACGATCGGGCGAGGCGCCTGTTCCTGATCGGAATCGCGGTCGTCGCCGCCGGGATCGGGCTCGCATTGCTCAACGATATACTGGGGTTGGGATCGATGCCGATCCTGGGATGAGCGGGCGCCACGCCCGCTCCATGAATTCGGACTTCCTCGCTCGTCGCGGATCGTTCGTGTACCTGCGGGATCAGGTCCCGAGGATGATCTTGCTGCAGGCAAATGCGACGGTCGGACTGCTCAACACCGCAATCATGATCGAGGCTACGATCAGAGGCAGCGAATAACGTTTCATCTGCGTCCTCCTTCTCTCCCGCGATCGATGCGCGCGGGAGTTCAGTATGCGGGACGCGGGGCAGTAAACGAAGTCACGAAAGGGTGAGGCAAGCCGCGCTGTCGTTTGCTGCAGTTGCTGGTACATTATCTGAGGTCAGTGAGTTGGTGGTTCCGCTTCAGGAAACCCTCTCCACAAACCCATCCAAGACGCGCTTCTGGCCTGCCCGGTCGAACTCGATCGTCAGCTTGTTGCCCTCGACCTCCACGATGTTGCCGTTGCCGAATTTGAGGTGGAAGACGCGATCGCCGGTCTTGAATTTCGAGGGCTCGGCGGCGGTTGATTTCGCCACGAGTTCGCCATCGATGGTGCGGCTGCGCGGGCCGCTTTCGCCGTAGCCGATGCGTTCGACGGCGTGGCCAGAACGGGTGCCCCAGTTGTCGCGGGTGGCGTCCGTCTTGTTCTGTTGGGCACGCTTCCAGCCGGGCGTCGAATAGGAGTTGGCGAAGGGGTCAGCCTTGTCGAAACGGGACTGGCCGTAGCCACCACGACCATAGCCGCCGTAGCTCTGCTCGGCTTCCGCCACCTCGACATGCATTTCCGGCAGTTCGTCGAGGAACCGCGAAGGGATGGTCGACTGCCAGAGACCGTGGATGCGCCGGTTGGAGACGAACCAGATGTGGCAGCGGCGCTTGGCGCGGGTGATGCCGACATAGGCAAGGCGGCGTTCTTCCTCGAGGCCGGCGCGGCCGCTTTCGTCCAGTGAACGTTGGTGCGGGAACAGGCCTTCCTCCCAGCCCGGCAGGAAGACGGTATCGAACTCCAGGCCCTTGGCGGAATGCAACGTCATGATCGAGACGGCGTCGAGGTTTTCGTTCTGCTCGGCGTCCATGACAAGCGCGACGTGCTCGAGGAAACCACGCATCGACTCGAAGCTCTCCATCGAGCGAATGAGTTCCTTCAGGTTTTCGAGACGGGTCGGCGCGTCCGCCGACTTATCGTTTTTCCACATGTCGGTGTAACCCGACTCTTCAAGGATCTGCTCGGCAAGCTCAGTGTGCGGGGTGTTTTCCAGCATTTCCTGCCAGCGGCGGAATGATTGGACGACGTCGAAGAGCGCTTTGCGCGCCTTCGGCTTCAGCTCGTCGGTTTCGATCATGTCGGCGGCTGCGGCCAGCATCGGAATGTCGCGGGCGCGGGCATAATCGTGGAGGGCGCGCACCGTCGTATCGCCAAGACCGCGCTTCGGGGTGTTGATGATGCGCTCGAAGGCGAGGTCGTCGGCAGGCTGGGCGACGAGGCGGAAGTAGGCCATGGCATCGCGGATTTCGAGGCGCTCGTAGAAGCGCGGGCCGCCGATGACTCGGTAGTTGAGGCCGAGCGTCACGAAGCGGTCTTCGAACTCGCGCATCTGGAATGAGGCGCGCACGAGGATCGCCATGTCGTTGAGCAAATGCCGCTTTCCATTGGCGCCGCCGCGTTGAAGTTGCTCGATCTCCTCGCCGATTTCCCTGGCTTCCACCTCTGAATCCCAGGATGCGTGCACCTGGACCTTGATGTCATCGGGGTCGCTGCGGTCGGTGAAAAGCGTCTTGCCGAGGCGGCCTTCATTGTGAGCGATCAGGTGGCCGGCGGCGCCAAGGATATGCGCCGTCGAACGATAGTTGCGCTCCAGCTTGATGACCTTGGCGCCCGGGAAGTCCTTCTCGAAGCGGAGGATGTTGTCCACCTCGGCACCGCGCCAGCCATAGATCGACTGGTCGTCGTCGCCGACGCAGCAGACGTTCTGCGGCTCGCCCTTCGGGCGCTGGGCAAGCAGCCGCAACCACATGTACTGGGCTGTGTTGGTGTCCTGATACTCGTCGACAAGGATGTAGCGGAAGCGGCCGTGATACTCCTTGAGAAGATCCGGGTTTTTCCGGAAGATCGCGATCGGGTGCATCAGGAGATCGCCGAAATCGCAGGCGTTCAGCGTCGAGAGCCGTTGCTGATAGGCAAAGTAGAGTTCGCGGCCCTTGCCGTTGGCAAAGGCGCGGGCGTCGCCCTCGGGAATGTCGCCAGGGCCGAGGCCCTTGTTCTTCCAGCCATCGATCATTCCGGCGAACTGCTTGGCAGGCCAGCGCTTGTCATCGAGGCCTTCCGCCTGGATCAGCTGCTTGATCAGCCGGACGACATCATCGGTGTCGAGGATCGTGAAGTCGGAGCGCAGGTTTACGAGTTCGGCATGGCGGCGCAGAAGCTTGACGCCGATCGAGTGAAAGGTGCCGAGCCAGGGCATGCCCTCGACGGCGCCGCCGACGAGCACGGCAATACGTTCCTTCATCTCGCGGGCGGCCTTGTTGGTGAAGGTCACGGCAAGGATCTGCGAGGGGAAAGCGCGTCCAGTGTTCAGGATATGGGCGATGCGCGTCGTCAACACGCGCGTCTTGCCGGTGCCCGCACCGGCGAGCACGAGTACGGGGCCTTCCAGTGTCTCGACGGCTTCGGTCTGTTCAGGGTTCAGGCCGGAAAGATAATCGGGGCGCCTGCCGCCATCGCGAGCTGCCATGGCACGGGCGGCGAGCCCTCCGGCGGCTGGAGCGGCAGGGGTCGGCTGCTTGCGCGGCGGCTCGCCCGGCTCTTCATCGAAGAAGGGGATATCGTCGAAACTATTGCTCATGGCGCGTAATGTAGTGATTCGGGATCGAAAGACCAGAAAAGATGTTCTGCTTTCATTCCGCCCCGCACCCGCTGTCCTCAGCTTATGCAGTGCATTCGAGCAGGCCTGCCCGGGAATTGCCCAGTGCGCTGAAAGGGCGGCTCGGTCGCGCGCAAACATCGTCAATAAAACTCAGAAAACAAAACCGTCATTTGACGTTGACGATGAAATTCTACAACACGGCAGGCGGCGGTCGAGAGTTGCCTGACAGTAACTCAGTCTTGAATTACAATTCAGTAATGCCGGACCAATTCGCTTGCTGGTGATCGGCAAAGAGACAATATTGTCGCAGACGCGCGGCAATTTGTCCTGCGAACGCCTCTTTCGATAGACCCTGGACTAGCCTCGAGTCCCTCTGGAGACGTGAATGCCATTTTGGAAGCAGTTTATAGTTTGCCTTGTCGTGATTGCGGCCGGCTTTGCTGGATGGGTTTTCTTCGTGCCAGGGGCTGGCGAGACGCTACGGAAGGCCGGCTTTTCAGAGGTTTCAAAGCTGACGCCCGGTGAGGCTGTACCGAAGCCGGTGGGGAGCGAGGAAGGGCAATCGAGACGTGGCAGCGGCGGAGCAAACGCGCCCGTTCTGGTCGCCACGCAGGCCGTCGTTCGTGGTGTCGTCAATGATCGGCTGAGTGCCATCGGCACGGGCGACGCCATCCGCTCCGTGGTGGTGATGCCGCAGGCAAGCGGGACAATTCGCGAGATCCTGATCAAGTCGGGCGACAGGATCACCAAGGGGCAGGTGCTTGCAAAGCTAGACAGCGAAGAGCAGGTCATCGCTCGCGGTCAGGCCGATGTGGCGCTGAAAAGCGCCGTCGAGAAATCCAGCCTCTACCACAACATCAAATCCAGCGTGTCGCGCATGGATGTCTTCGATGCCGAAATCGCCGAGCAAGGCGCACGCCTTCAACTGCAGGCCGCCGAACTCAATCTCGAGCGTCGCAGCATTGTCGCGCCGATCGATGGCATTGTCGGCATCATCCCGGTCAACGTCGGCGACAACGTTTCGACGACGACACCGGTCGCGACCCTCGACGACCGGACCGAAATCCTGGTCGACTACTGGGTGCCGGAACGCTTCGCCAACACGATCACGGTCGGCCAGCCCGTGGAGGCAACGTCGGTGGCACGGCCAGGTCGGGTATTCTCGGGCGCGGTCGAGGCAATCGACAACCGCATTGACGCCGCCAGCCGGACAATGCGCGTGCGGGCCCGGATCGACAACGCATCGGACGAACTGCGCGCCGGCATGTCGTTCAATGTCGGGATGAGGTTTGGCGGCGACCAGTATCCCGCGGTCGATCCGCTCTCAGTCCAGTGGGATTCGCAAGGCGCGTTCGTCTGGCAGGTCGTCGACCGCAAGTCCGGCAAGGTGCGTGTCAGCATCGTGCAGCGCAATCCCGACTATATTCTCGTCAAGGCCGATCTGGACGATGGCGATGCAATCGTCACCGAAGGGCTGCAGCGTGTCCGTGAAGGCGGCGCGGTACGGGTGGCCGGCGAAGTGACGTCGAATTCGGAGCCAGTCACGCAATGACCGTGACCGAGATGCAGGAGAAGCCGGCTTCCGGCAAACAGACCTTCACCGCGCTGTTTGTCAGGCGCCCGATCCTTGCGCTTGTCTTCAACGCCCTGATGATCGTTGCCGGCCTTGCAGCCTATGCAGGGATCGAAGTGCGCGAACTGCCCGATGTCGACCGACCCGTGGTGACGGTTCGCACGACTTTCGACGGTGCCTCGCCACAGACTATCGACCAGGAACTGACGAAGGTGATCGAGGGCGCGGCCGCACGCGTCAGCGGCCTCAAATCCATTTCCTCCAGTTCTCAGTTCGGCCAGAGCCGGGTGACGCTCGAATTCTCTGCCTCCGTCGATCTCGCGGTAGCGGCAAACGACGTGCGAGATGCCATCGGCCGTATCGCCGACCGTCTTCCCGAAGAGGCGGATGCGCCGCAGATCGTCAAGGCGGATTCCGACTCTCAGCCGATCATGCGTCTTGCCGTTACGTCGTCGAAACTGAACATGGACGATCTGACCCTTCTCGTCGAGAACCAGGTCATCGACCGGCTTGCCTCGGTCGATGGCGTTGCCGATGTCGAAACCTACGGCGACCAGGAGAAGGTCTTCCGCGTCGACGTGAACCAGAGCGAACTGGCCAGTCGCGGGCTGACCGTTGGCGATCTGACGAAGGCGCTTTCAAGCGCTGCTCTCGACGTGCCGGCCGGATCGCTAAAGAGCCCGACGCAGACGATCGTTGTCCGCGCGATGGCAAGTTTGCAGACGCCGGAGGATTTCTCCAACGTCATCCTGCAGAACCACGTGCGTCTCGGCGATGTGGCAAATGTTACCCTCGGACCGCGCGACGGGCAGACGGCGCTGCGCTCGAACGGCGTTCCCGGCATCGGCCTCGGCGTCATCCGCCAGGCACAATCGAATACGCTGAACATCTCCAACGGCATCAAGGACGCCGTCGCCGAGCTTTCAAGAACGCTTCCCGAAGGCACGCGGATCGCCATCACCAGCGATGACGCCGTCTTCATCCAGGGCGCGATCCATGAAGTGGTGCTGGCGCTCATCCTGGCCGCGGTCATCGTCACCGGCGTCATCTATCTCTTTCTGCGGGACTGGCGTGCGACGATTATCCCTGCCGTCAGCATGCCGGTTGCGCTGATCGGAACCCTGGCAGCGGTCTATCTCGTCGGCTTCTCGATCAACATCCTGACGCTGCTAGCGATCGTGTTGGCGACCGGCCTTGTCGTTGACGACGCGATCGTCGTTCTCGAAAACATCGTTCGCCGCCGTTCGGAAGGCATGGGACCTCGAGCGGCAGCCGTGCTCGGCACGCGCGAAGTGTTCTTTGCTGTCATCGCCACGACCGCGACGCTTGCAGCGGTCTTTATTCCGCTTTCCTTCCTGCCGGGGCAGGTGGGTGGTCTGTTCCGCGAATTCGGCTTCGTGCTGGCTTTCTCGGTTGGCCTCTCATCCATCGTTGCCCTGACGCTATGTCCGATGTTGGCTTCACGGATACTGACGAAGGAGATGCTTGAGGACCATGGCCTTCTTGGCCGTTTCGGAAGGTGGTTCGCCGACGCCTACCGATGGTCGCTGCACGCCTGCCTGAATGCACCGCTTGTGGTCATCGTCGCTTCGTTGCTTTTTGCCGGTGCCGCTGTTCTTGCTTTCCAGACGGTTCGAAGCGAGCTGACGCCGAACGAAGACCGCGCGATGGTGATGATGCGCCTGACCACGCCGCAGGGGTCAAGTCTCGAATACACGCGCGACAAGATGCAACGGGTGGAGGAATATCTCCAGCCGCTTGTCAATAGCGGCGATATCAGCAATGTCTTTTCGATCTCGGGACAGGGCGGACAGGTCAACAGCGGCTTCATGGTGCTGACGCTGGCGCCGTGGGGTGAACGCCATCGCACACAGGCGGAGATCGTGGCCGATATCAACCGGGCCGCCGCAAGGGTTCCGGCGCTGCGCGGCAATGCGATCCAATCGAACAGCCTGCGCATCCGCGGCGCCGGCAACGGACTGCAGATGGCCTTGGTCGGCAACGATCACGAGGCTCTGACGACTGCGGCTGCTCAACTGGTGCAGGCCCTCGACGCCACGGGCCATTACGATACGCCGCGACTGACCAACGAACCGACCCAGGCCCAGGTGTCGGTGACGATCGACCGCGAGCGTGCCTCCGATCTCGGGATCGACATCACCGGCCTTTCAACGGCTATGCAGTCGCTCCTGGAAGGGCGATCAGTCGTTGACGTTTTCGTCAAGGGCGAAGCCTATCCGGTGCTGCTCACGTCGAACACCCGACCACTCGACGATCCGACGGATCTAGAGAACGTCTTCCTGAAGACGGGCGATGGCAAGATCGTGCCGATGTCTGTAATCGCGTCACTGACGGAGAGCTCGGTCGCGCCGCAATTGAACCGCGAACAGCAGCTTGCGTCGGTAGCGATCACGGCCGGCCTGAAGAATGGTCTTTCGCTCGGAGATGCCGTCAAGGAAGTAACCGAGATCTCCAAATCGATCCTGCCTGCCGGTGCGCGTCTCGTGCCACTTGCCGAGGCGGCGACGCTGGAGGAGAACTCAAGCGGCATGGCACTGACCTTTGGCTTTGCAATCGTCATCATCTTCCTGGTTCTGGCCGCGCAGTTCGAGAGTGTGCTGTCGTCGGTTATCATCATGTCGACGGTTCCGCTCGGGCTGGCATGCGCCGTCTTCGCGCTGATCATTACCGGGTCGAGCCTCAATATCTACAGCCAGATCGGCCTTGTTCTGCTTGTGGGCGTGATGGCGAAGAACGGTATTCTGATCGTTGAATTTGCCAACCAACTCCGCGATCGCGGCGAGGAGGTGCGCACGGCGATTGAGAAGGCGTGCGCGCTACGCCTGCGCCCCGTGATGATGACCATGATAGCGACGATCCTTGGCGGCGTTCCGCTGGTCTTCGCCCATGGCGCTGGCGCGGAAGCGCGCGTTGCGCTTGGCTGGGTTATCGTTGGAGGGCTTGGCTTTGCGACACTGGTGACGCTCTACATTACGCCGGTCGCTTACCTGCTGATTGCCCGCTTCGCGAAGCCGCATGCTCACGAAGAGGAGCGGCTCCACGAAGAAATGGCGCACGCATCGCGTCCGCGCCCTGCCGCCAAGGCAGGTCGGCTGGAGGCGGCAGAATGAACCGCGCCTTCAGCGGGTAAGGTCCTGCGAGTTATGGCTTATAAAAAGTTGTAGGATTGGATGAATTTCTTCTAAATTTTAGACGTTTTTTAAGTGTGAGCGGTAATCATTCCGACAGAAGCCGAAAGGTCCTCCAGCGTTTTCTGAGGGCCGCCCTGGTGCCTCGTTCAGGCGCTCCCGGACAATGATCGTTCGCGGTACGGTTTGTTTGTATCAGTGTATTGTTGTGTTCGGAGTACAGTACCTTGAGCATTTATCGGCGCACCTCGGTGGATGCCGCGCTGTATGTATTGCGCGACATCGGTCGCGACATGACCAAAACCCAGAGGCAGGTGTCTACCGGCCTCAGAGTCGAAACTGCGTCCGACAACGGCGTCTATTGGGCGATTAGTTCGACCCTGAAAACTGATCAGAAAGCTCAATCGGCCATTCGCGACGCTCTCGGCCTGGCGGCTGCGACGATGGGCACGGCCTATAACGCCGTCGACAGCGCAATTGATCTCGTCAGCGAGATCAAGGCAAAGCTGGTCGCGGCGACCGAGTCTGGTGTCGACAAGGACAAGATCAACACCGATATTGCCCACCTGAAAGATCAGCTCCGGTCGGTCGCGCAGTCGGCGGAGTTCAACGGCGACAACTGGGTTGCGATCGACGATTCGGCCGATCCCTCCAAGCCGAGGGAGATCCCGTCGTCGTTCATCCGCTATTCCGACGGAACGGTGAAGGTCGATATGCTGAGCTATGAGGTCGATCTCGCGCCCGTTGGGGCAACCACCTCGAAGGATGCTCGCTACCTGATTGACGACCGTACCACCGGTTCCGGTGAATATGGCGCTCTTACATCCCAGTATTTCGCGACCGAGGCCGGTGCCTCGCAGAACTATGTGATGCTCAAAGGCGCTGGTAACACGGCTGGGCAGGTTGAAATCGGTGTTTCGAGCAGCACGACGCAGGCGCAGGTGAAGGAGATGATCACCGTCGTCGATATGATGCTGAACCAGATGACGACGGTTGGCTCGGCCTTCGGTGCGCTTGAAAAGCGCATCAGCATCCAGAGCGACTTCGCGCAGTCGCTGGACGACTCCTATTCCCGCGGCATCAGCCGTCTGATCGACGCCGATATGGAAGAGCAGTCGAGCCTGCTGCGTGCCTTACAAACCCAAGAGCAGCTTGGCTTGCAGTCGCTGAACATCGCCAATGCCAGCTACGACACGGTTCGCCAACTCTTCCAGAACTTCTAACCGGTCGTCTTGAAGTAGAACTGTCGCTTAGATTCCGACGGGCGACTTAGCGGCCTGGCCGTTGTTGTTGCTTGCCGTCCGCAGTAGTTGTGCTTTTTGCCCAATTT
>Ga0102588_1000903_pt1 | contig 26683 bp, 25 predicted proteins | sample AraplaMF_Col_mMS_FD_76854 | JGI IMG/M metagenome (GOLD analysis project Ga0102588, IMG submission 76854) | Arabidopsis root microbial communities from the University of North Carolina, USA - plate scrape MF_Col_mMS (SPADES assembly) (version 2) | ecosystem: Host-associated > Plants > Roots >...
GCGAGCGCGAGCGCATGTGGACGATCAATCAGCGCCACCCGATCGCAGCCGGCCTCGGCGAGCATTTCGAACTTGAGAACGAAGAGATGTACGGCGAGCAGTTCTCCGTGCCGGAGCCGCTGGAAACGGTGTTCATCTCCTGGTTCCAGGGCGGTGAAGTCTTCCGGTCCGGCCTGACCTGGCGCCGTGGTGCGGGCAACATCTTCTATTTCCGCCCCGGGCACGAAACCTACCCGACCTATCACGATGCGAACGTGCAGAAGGTGCTGATCAACGGCGTGAAGTGGGCTTACAACCCGCAGGGCGACCTGAAGAGCATCACCGATGCTCCCAATGTGCCGGTAGAAAAAGCACTGGAGCCGATCGTCGAACGCGGCCCAAGACTGCACCAGGCCGGCGAAGCCGGTTACCGCTGAGGAGAAGAGCAAATGCGTCTACTCGTTCTAGGCACGGGCATGATGGCGAAAAACCAGGTTGCCAGTTTCCTCGCCATCGACGGTGTCCAGGTGGTCGGTGCCGTCGATACGGATCGGACTCGGCTCGACGAGTTCGCCGATCATTTCAACATCGAAAAACGCTTCAGCACGCTCGACGAGGCGATCGCCTGGGGTGAATTCGATGCGGCCACAAATGTCACGCCTGATCGGATCCACCACGCAACCAGTCTGGCGCTTATCGCGGCCGGCAAGCATGTCTTCTGCGAAAAGCCGCTGGCGGAAAACTATGCGCACGCGCTGGAAATGACCGAAGCGGCCGAGGCAGCTGGCGTCATCAATATGGTGAACCTCACCTATCGCAACGTCGCGCCGCTGCAGCGTGCGCGCGAGATGGTGCTGGCTGGCGAACTCGGCACCATCCGCCATGTCGAAGCTTCCTATCTGCAGAGCTGGCTGGTGTCGCGTGCCTGGGGCGACTGGCGCACCGAGTCGCGCTGGCTGTGGCGTTTGTCGACGGGTCACGGTTCAAACGGCGTGCTCGGCGATGTCGGTATCCATATCCTGGATTTTGCCGCCTATGGCGCTGCAACCGATATCGACCACGTCTTTGCGCGGCTCAAGACCTTCAACAAGGCCCCAGGCGGACAGATCGGCGAATATATGCTCGACGCCAATGACAGCTTCACCATGTCGGTCGATTTCGCCAATGGCGCGCTCGGCGTCATCCATGCGACCCGCTGGGCGACCGGACATTTGAACGAGCTCAAGCTGCGTATCTATGGCGAGAAGGGTAGCCTGGAGGTCATCCATCGTCCCAATGGCTCGGATCTTCGCGGTTGTTTCGGCGACGACATTGAAAGCGCCACCTGGCGCGACATCGAAGTGCCGGCAGTGCTGACCAATTATGAGCGCTTTGCCGAAGCGGTCAGAATCGGCAAGCAGGACGACCCTACCTTCCGCCATGCTGCCAATCTGCAGAAGGTCATCGACCTCGCGATCGTGTCGGAGAAGGAGCGTCGGGAGTTCAATCTGCTGGCCTCCGACACCCTGGAAGGCAAAACCGGTCAGGGGCAGGAAAGCAACGCGGACGATCAGGGACCGGCGCTGGCACTCGTCGTCTGAAGGCATCGTGAAATATCGAAGGCCCGCGTGATCGGGCCTTCGTCGAGCTAACAGCTCACGCTGCTTATCCCTGCCAGAGCGCGAGTGCCTCGTTGCAGACTACACAAACAGCACCCACGCGATCTTGGCTCGCCGCCGTGGATTTTTTAACGCTAGGCTGAGACACGCTTCCTAGGCGGCCTTAACAGGCGCGCTCACGCCCCGGTAAGCAATGAGATCCTCGATCGTGATCAGATGGAGGCCGTGCCGTTCGGCAAACTGCTCAAGCTCGGGCAGGCGCGCCATCGTCCCATCATCATTGGCCACTTCGCAGATGACACCCGACGGCGACAGGCCGGCAAGCCTTGCAAGGTCGACAGCAGCCTCTGTATGACCGGGGCGAGAAAGCACGCCGTTCGGATGCGCTCGCAACGGGAAGATATGGCCGGGCCGCGCAAAATCCTCGGGGCGGGAATTCTCGCCGATGAGCGCGCGAACCGTCGCGGCGCGGTCAGCCGCGGAAATTCCGGTCGTCGTTTCAGGAATGTAGTCAACCGACACGGTGAAAGCGGTTTTCAGGAGTTCGGTATTGTTGGGGACCATCTGCGGGATCTGCAGTTCGTCCAGCCGTTCGCCTTCCATCGCCACGCAGATCAGGCCGCGGGCGTAATTCATCATAAACGCGATCGCCTGCGGGCTGATCGCCTCGGATGCGATGACGAGATCGCCCTCGTTTTCACGATCACGATCGTCGACGACGACCACGATCTCGCCACGCGCAATCGCGACGATCGCATCTTCGATTTTGGAAATTGCCATCTTCTCTGCCTTTCAAGGGTTAGCCGCAGTGTGCAGCATACATGGCCTGTCAAAAGCCACCATTTTCCCTTGGGCGAACAAGCATATGAAACACCGCGTGCCGAGCGGTGTCCCCTGCGTTGCTCTCTTCCATCCGGACTGTGACCGTCGGCTCCGGCATCTCACCGGATCTGCTGACCCTTCGCTTCCACAAAGGCGCTCGCGGGCTCCGAGTTGCCTCGATACCGCCGGTGGGGAATTGCACCCCGCCCTGAGAACATTACTTAGATAGATGATGAAGGCCTTGTTCTGCAAGAGGTTGGGTGCAGATCTCGTCGCCGGAATTGCCTCGCGGTGATGAAAGCACCGTTTCCTATTGTCGAACAGCGTTAGGACATGATCAGGCCGCCATCGACGTTGATGGTCTGGCCGGTAATATAGGCCGCATCGTCACTGGCAAGGAAGGTGACCAAGCCGGCGACGTCTTCGCCGGAACCGGCGCGCTTCATCGGGATGCCCTCAACCCATTCCTTCATCAGTTCGCCGGGACCGTAATTGCCGAGCAGCTTGCCCCATGCCTGGTCGTTATAGGCCCACATGTCGGTTTCGATAATGCCGGGGCAGAAGGCGTTGACGGTAATGCCGTCGGTCGCGACTTCCTTGGCAAGGCTCTGGGTGATGCCGACGACACCCATCTTCGAGGCAGCATAATGCGGCGTATAGATGAAACCGTCGCGCGCCTGGCCGGAGGCGGTGTTGATGATGCGGCCGCCGCGGCCATGCTTGCGCATGCGGGCGATCGCTTCCTGGGCGCTGAGGAACACGCCCTTGGTATTGACGGCCATGACCTTGTCCCACTCGCCCTCGGTCATGTCCTCGATACGGGCTATGGTGATGACGCCGGCATTCTGGATGGAGACATCGACTGCGCCAAACGCCTCTTCGGCTTCGTCATAGAGAGCCTTGACGCTCGCCTTGTCGGTGACATCGCCGACAAAGGAGATCGCTTTGCCGCCATCGGCCTTGATCTGCCCGGCGACGGCATGCACGCTCTCCTCATTGGCGGAGACGACGAGATTGGCGCCCTCGCGTGCAAAGCGTTTCGCAATCGCCGCACCGATGCCGCGGCTTGCGCCGGTAATGACGACAGTCTTGTTTTCGAAGCGTTGCATTCTCTTTTCCTTTCACGGTGCCGGCGAGTGCGGGCGCCGATCTAGGAGCCCGGCCATGCTTGCCTGGTCATTTAGATTTCAAACGGCAACAGAGATGATCCCGGCGAATTCCCGCGCCTTCAGCGACGCGCCCCCGACAAGCGCCCCGTCCACATTGCGAAGCGCGAATATAACCTCCGCATTGGATGCCTTGACCGAGCCGCCATAGAGGATCCTGACCGAATGGCCATCGTTCCCCAGCCGCTCTTCGAGCATCTGGCGGATCACGGCATGGACCTCCTCAATCTGCTCATTGGTCGGCACCAAACCGGTTCCTATCGCCCATACGGGCTCATAGGCGATGATGAGATTTGCGCTCGTTGCTCCCTCGGGAATGGATTCTCTCAACTGCTCGCCAACCACTTCGATCGCCCGTCCTTCGTCCCGCTCATGTCGCGTTTCACCAACGCAGACGATCGCGATCAAGCCCGCGCGATGCGCGGCGGCTGCCTTTGAACGGACGATTTCATCATCTTCGCCATGAGAAACACGGCGCTCGGAATGTCCGAGGATCACATAACGCGCGCCGATATCGGCAAGCATTTCGGCAGAGACCTCGCCGGTATGGGCGCCTGACTGCTGCGCATGACAATCCTGCGCGCCGATGACCAGGTTCGAATCCTTGGCCCGCTCCACTGCGCGATCAATCAGCGTGAAGGGCGGGCAGACGACGATATCGCACGTCGCACTGCCCGTTAATCCCTTCAGCGCCTCGATCTCAGCTTGGGAGGAGATGAGACCGTTCATTTTCCAATTGCCTGCGATCAGCTTGCGCATCGTATCACCAGCAGCAGAAGCCGCCGTCGACGAGCAGATCGACGCCCGTCACGAAGCTTGCAGCATTCGACAGCAGGAAGACGGCTGGACCGACCATCTCGTCGACACCAGCCATGCGCTGCATCGGCGTCTGCTCTTCGAAGAGCTTGGTCTGATGCACCATCTCCGGCCGGGTGTTCATCGGCGTGGCGGTATAGCCTGGCGAAATCGTATTGACGCGGATGCCGCGCCCAACCCACTCCATGGCAAACGACTTGGACATATGGATCACGCCGGCCTTGGAGGCATTGTAATGCGCCTGGCTGAGACCGCGATTGACGATGATGCCGGACATGGACGCGATGTTGACGATTGACCCGCGGCCGTTCTTCAGCATGGCGCGTGCTTCGGCCTGGCAGGACAGGAAGACACCCTTCAGGTTGATGTCCATCAGTGTCTGATATTGGTCCTCTTCCATCTCCTCGGCGGGATTGGCATTGGCGATGCCGGCGGCATTGACGGCAAGCGAGAGAGCCCCGAGATCGGCTTCGGTGCGGGCGACGGCGTCGGCCAAAGACGTCTTGCTGGTAACGTCGGCAGCGATTTCGATCGAACGGCGGCCAGCAGCCCGGATATGGCTGGCAGTTGTGGCAAGCCCGTCATCGGTACGGCGATCAAGAAGCGCGACATCGGCGCCGCACTGGGCAAGACCGATGGCGATCCTTTGCCCGATACCGCTGCCGGCGCCCGTCACGATGGCAACCTGGCCGCTGAGATCAAATAGTTTCGGTGCGTTGAGAGAGATGTCGGACACCGCTCTTCCTTTCTGTCTTTGCCTAGATTGTCGCCAGTTCCATGACCGAGACGTCGTTCGCCTCGTCACGCTTCAAAATGCCTGCCTGCTCGCCCTGCGCCAGCACGAGAATCCGGTTCGATACGCCGAGAACCTCCTCGAGGTCGGAGCTTACGACAATGACTGCGACACCCTGCTTGGCGAGGGTGACGATGATATCGTAGATGCCGGCGCGGGCTCCGACATCGATGCCGCGCGTCGGCTCGTCCAGCACCACGACCTTCGGATCGCGCATCAGCCATTTGGCGATGACGACCTTCTGCTGGTTGCCACCCGAGAGATCGGAGGCAAACTGCTCCGCACGACCCTTGACGCCGAATTTCGCCACCGCTTTTTCGGCGAAAACGCGCTTCACACTCGAGGTGAGCCAGCGCCCGCCAAGCTTGTCGAGATTGGCGTAGATGATGTTTTCGCTGATCTTGTGTGCAACGACGAGCCCTTGATCCTTGCGATCTTCCGGAACCATCACGATGCCCTTGGCGATCGCATCCGCAGGGCTGCGCAGCTTCAACGCCTCGCCTTCCAGCCGGATCGAGCCGGCGCTGATTGGATCGGCACCGGAAATCGCCCGCACGAGTTCGGTGCGGCCGGCCCCGACGAGGCCGGCGATGCCGAGGATCTCGCCCGCATGAACGTCGAAACTCACATCCCGGAAGGAATCATCCGGCGACGTCAGGCCGGACACCTCAAGCACGGGCCGGCTGGTCGGCTCGGGAAGGGTCGGAAACATGCGATCGAGCGAGCGGCCGACCATGCTTTCGACGATCGTGCGCACCGGCGTCGAACTGTCGGCAAATTCATGGACACGCTCTCCGTCGCGCAGCACGACGATACGGTCGGTGATCTTCTTGATCTCTTCCATGCGGTGGGAAATGTAGATGATGCCCACGCCTTCAGAGCGGAGCTTGCGGACCTGCTCGAACAAAGCCTCCGTCTCTGCCCCGCCAAGCGCTGCGGTCGGCTCATCGAGGATCAGGAGCTTTGCATTGAGCGCCAGCGCCTTGGCGATCTCGATGAGCTGCTGGTTGGCGGTCGAGAGACCAGCAACCTTTCGGGTCGCGGGGATGTGCAGGTTCAGCCGCGCGAGCTGCTCCTGCGCGCGGCGGACCATCTGGGTGCGGTCGACCACGCCGTTCTTCATCGGCCAACGACCGATGAAGACATTTTCAGCGATCGAAAGATGCGGCAGAAGCTGCAGTTCCTGATGGATCAGCACGACACCCTTGTCGATCGCCTCGCGTGGAGCGGCCGGGGCATAAGGCTGCCCCAGCCATGTCATCGTGCCCTCGGACGGTGCGCGCGATCCGGCAATGATGCCTGACAGCGTCGACTTGCCGGCGCCGTTTTCACCGAGCAGCGCCACCACCTCGCCGGGATAGACGTCCAGGTCCACGTTTTTCAGAACCTGGAGCGGTCCGTAGCGCTTGGATATGCCCCTCAGGGAAAGAACCGGCTCGGTCACAGCACACCTCCTAACGATTTCGGCTGATTACGGATGGTTGGCGATGAAGCTTGCCACGTTTTCCTTGGTCGTCAGCGTGGCATCCATCAGCTGGACCGGCGGCACCTTTTCCTTGGCAGCGAGCTTGACCGCGTTCTCCACCGCATCGCGGCCCATCTTCTGCGTCTGCTGTGTCGCGGTCACGTTGAACACACCCTTGCTGAGGGCCTCGAGTGCAGCGGTGTCGCCATCAAAACCACCGACCACGATCTTTTGCGATGGATTGGCGACCTTGATCGCTTGCGCCGCACCGAGCGCCAGTCCATCTGCCTGGGCAAAGACGATTGAGACATCAGAATTCGACTGGAGCATGTTCTGCATGATCTGGAAGCCCTCATCCTGGCTCCACATGTTGGAATATTGCTCGGCGACGACGCTCACGTCCGGATAGGCCTTCAGGGATTCCTGGCACCCCTTGGTGCGGTCCAGTTCAGGCGTGGTACCCTTCTGGCCATGAATGATGACCATCTTGCCCTTGCCGCCGGCTTCCTTGAGGATGTAGTCGCAAACCGCCTTGGCGGAGGCGACGGAATCGGTCGCCAGGAAGGTATCGCCCGGAGCGCCTTCAGCATTGCGGTCGACGTTGACGACCGGAATGCCGGCCTGCTTTGCGAGCTTGACCGGCACACTGGCTGCAGCAGCGCCCGCCGGGATGTAGATCAGTGCGTCGATATTCTGGGTCAGCAGGTCCTGGATCTGGTTGATCTGGGTCGGGCCATCGCCCTTGGCGTCGACGGTGACGACCTCGATGCCACGCTTCTTGGCTTCAGCTTCGACCGACTGCTTGATCTGGTTGAAGAAGTTTGCCTGCAGGTTGGCGACGGCAAGGCCAAGCTTCTTGACTTCGGCCGCGTGAACGGACCCGAGGCCAAGGCCAAGCAGGGCGGCAGACGCGAGCAGAGTGCGCGCAAATTTCATGTCAGTTCCTCCGTTGTTAGTGAACCCTCGGGTATCCTCCCCCTCGGGCGATAGCTCCGCTCCAAACCTCTCGGAGAGGAATTTCTGGCGGCCCGCACCATCTGCGGGCCGAATGATCAGGCAGCCCGCCGCTTGCGGATCGTTTCCGCACCGACAGCGAGAACGATGACGACGCCGATGATGACCTGCTGCAGGAATGGCGAGACGTTGAGCAGATTGAGGCCGTTGCGCAGGACGCCGATGATCAGCACCCCGATCAGCGTGCCGCCAATACCGCCTGCGCCTCCCGACAGAGACGTTCCGCCGATGACGACGGCCGCGATCGTGTCCAGCTCGTAGCCAAAACCGCTGGACGGCTGAACCGAGTCCAGACGGGCGGCAAGAACGATACCGGCGAGACCTGCAAGGACGGCGCTCGCCATGTAAACAAGAATAGTCACAAGCTGGACGTTGATGCCGGCAAGACGAGCAACTTCGGGATTGCCGCCGACGGCGTAGAGCATGCGGCCTTCTGCGCGGAAGTGCAGGAAAACCCAAGCAGCGGCGACGACAGCCAGCATCAGGAAGACGGTTGCAGTCAGAATGCCGAAATGGCGGTCAATGGCCAGCATCATGAACCAGTCGGGGAAGCCGACGATCTGCTGGCCATCGGTGATCATGTTCGCCACACCGCGCGCAGCCGACATCATCGCGAGCGTCGCGATGAAGGCGGGGACCCTGAACCAGGTAACCATGATACCGACGATCAGGCCGCTGATCATCGAGGCAATGAGCGCCAACACGATCCCGACGCCGAGCGGCAGGCCGGCGATATTCGCCGTCCAACCCATTACCATCATCGCGAGAGCGAGAACCGAACCGACCGAAAGGTCGATGCCGCCGATCAGGATCACGAAGGTCATGCCAACAGCCATGATCCCGAGCACGGTGATCTGGTCGAGAATGTTCAGACCATTGCGGACAGAGAGAAAGGCATCTGTGCTGAAGGTCAGAAAAAGGCAGAGCAGAAGCAGTCCGATCAGCGGGCCGGTTGCTCCCGTGAGCTTGCTGACGAACGTGCCGGACGGACGGCTCTGTTCATTCACGTCGATCGCCACCATCATTCCTCCCTGAAGATTAAGGCCGGCGGCCAATATTTCATCAAGCAAGAATAAATATTCATGCCTGCTGGAAAATTCATTAACAACTTGCCTAGGGGCTGTCAACCAGCTTTTCAGGTGATGACTAGCGCATAATGATTAACAGGGGGCTTGACTAAGTCGGCTCCTGTGCAAAAATATAAATACATGAATATTTATTCACAAGAGGAAACGATGCAGCCTTCCGAACTTGAACGTGTTGCTCGCCAGATACGTCTGCGCGACCTCCAGGCCGTATACGAGGCGGGTGCCGGCCATATCGGTGGCGAGATGTCGGTGATCGATCTCCTCACCGCGCTGTACTTCCGCGTGCTGCGTGTCTGGCCCGACCAGCCAAAGCATCCCGATCGCGACAGGTTCGTGCTTTCGAAGGGCCATACGGCCTGCGCGCTCTATGTCGCGCTCGCCAAGCGCGGCTTCATTCCGGAAGAGGAAATCTCGACCTTCCTGAAACCGCATTCCCGCCTGAACGGCCATCCGAACTGTAACAAGGTGCCGGGCGTCGAAACGAATACCGGCCCGCTTGGACACGGGCTGCCGGTCGCTGTCGGCATGGCGAAGGCGGCAAAACTCTCGGGCGCGAAATACCATACCTATGTCATCACCGGTGACGGCGAGATGCAGGAAGGGTCCAACTGGGAGGCCATCATGGCGGCATATCAGTTCCGCCTCGACAATCTAACACTGATCATCGACCACAATAGATTCCAGCAGGGTGCATCCCTCGCGGACACCAACGATCTCGCGCCGCTTCGCCCCAAGCTCGAGGCCTTCGGCTGGGAGGTCAGCGAAATCAACGGCAATGACATGCACGCGATCGTGCCCGCTCTCGAGCATCGCTCCGACCGCCCCCATTGCATCGTCGCACATACGAACAAGGGCCATGGCATTTCGTTCATGCAGGACCGGGTCGACTGGCACCACAAGGTTCCGAGCAAGGAACAGTATGAAACCGCATTGGCAGAACTGTCGGAGGCACTCTAATGAACGCGCCCGTAAACCCAACGAAGCTCTACGACTGCCGCGATGCCTTTGCCGCGACGCTTGAGCGCCTGGCAGCCGAAAACGAAACGATCGTCGCCGTCTGCAATGACTCCGTCGGCTCGTCGAAACTTGGTGGTTTCAAGTCGAAATTCGCTGATCGCCTCGTCAATGTCGGCATTGCCGAGCAGAACATGGTCGGCGTCGGCGCCGGCCTCGCCAATGGCGGACGCCTGCCTTATGTCTGTGCCGCCTCGCCGTTTTTGACCGGCCGGTCGCTTGAGCAGATCAAGGCCGACATTTCCTACTCCAATGCCAACGTCAAGCTCGTCGGCATTTCCTCGGGCATGGCTTACGGCGAACTCGGCCCGACCCATCATTCGATCGAGGATTTCGCCTGGACACGCGTCCTGCCGAACCTGCCTGTAATTGCCCCCTGCGACCGGATCGAGACTGCCGCTGCCGTCGAATGGGCCGCAAGCTACAATGGTCCGTGCTTCCTGCGCCTGTCGCGCGTCGGCGTGCCCGATCTTCTGCCTGAAGGGCATAGATTCGAGCTCGGCAAGGCGAACCTTCTCCGCGAAGGCTCCGACGTGACGCTGATTGCCAACGGCACGTTGACCCATCGCATGGTCAAGGCTGCCGATATTCTGGCCGAGCGCGGTATTTCGGCGCGCGTTCTGAATATGGCGACCGTTCGCCCGATCGACGAGAAGGCCATTATCGCCGCTGCCAACGAGACCGGCGCGATCGTGACGGCGGAAGAGCATTCGATCTTCGGTGGACTGGGATCCGCCATCGCCGAAGTGGTCGTCGACAACGCCCCTGTGCCGATGAAACGTCTCGGCGTGCCCGGCGTTTACGCTCCGACGGGTTCTGCCGAATTCCTGCTCGACGAATTCGGCATGGCACCTGCAGCGATCGCCGATGCCGCCGCCGCGCTTATCAAGCGCAAATAATCTGATAGCAGGTCTTTTGAGCCGGGGCGCGCATCCGCCCCGGCCATTCGTTTGAGGAGAAGATGATGCGGGCAATTCTGGCGATCGACCAGGGCACCACCAATTCGAAGGCCGTTCTGGTTTCCGAGACAGGCGACGTCGTTGCCAGAGGATCGGCCGCCGTCGGCATCTCCTATCCGCAGCCGGGCTGGGTCGAGCAGGATCCCCGCCGCATCTTTGCCTCCGTCTGCGAAGCGATCGAGGCATGCCTGAAAAATGCTTCCGGCGTCACGGTGTTGGCGGTAGCGGTGTCCAACCAGCGCGAGTCCGTAACCGTCTGGGATGCCGAAACCGGCGAAGCGCTCGCACCAGTGCTCAGCTGGCAGTGCCGCCGCACTGCGCCGGACTGCGAGCGCCTCATCGCCGAAGGGCATCTGGAGCGTGTGGAGGCGCTGACCGGCCTTCCCCTCGACCCGATGTTTCCCGGATCGAAATTCCGCTGGCTGCTCGATCGCGTTCCGACCGGTCGCCGCGTGCGTCTCGGCACGATCGACAGCTGGCTCATTCATTGCCTGACGGGCGGCAACCGCCACGTCTGCGATGCCTCCAATGCCGCCCGCAGCCAGTTGTTCGACCTCAATGGCCAGGTGTGGAGCGAGGAACTCGGCCAAATTTTCGGCGTCGATATCGCCCTGTTGCCCGAAGTGCTCGACAGCTCTGCCGATTTCGGCACGACGCGTGGCCTTCCCGGCATCCCGGACGGCACGCCGATCCGATCCGCCATCGGCGACAGCCATGCGGCGCTTTTCGGTCATGGCGCCTTCAAGCCGGGCGATGGCAAGGTGACTTTCGGAACCGGCTCTTCCGTCATGACGACATTGCCGCGCTTCATCCCACCGCAAAACGGCATAACCACAACGGTCGCATGGCGGATCGCCGGCGTGCCGACCTTCGCCTTCGAGGGTAACATCCTCGTTTCAGCCGCGAGCCTTCCCTGGATGGCAGACATTCTCGGCCTTGCCGATGTGGCCGCCCTCGTCGATCTCGCGGCGACCGCCCAGCCGGGCGGACCGGGATTCGTGCCGGCTTTCGTTGGTCTGGGCGCACCCTACTGGAGCTCCGACGCCCGCGCCCTCTTTTCCCAGATCAACTTTTCCACGACCCGCGCGCAGATGGCCCGCTCGGTAACGGATTCAATCGCCTTCCAGGTCCATGACGTGATTGCCGCCATGCGTGCCCAGAGCGGCGGTCAACTCGGCGCCCTCTACGTCGATGGCGGGCCGAGCCAGAACCGTTTCCTGATGCAATGCGTGTCGAACCTGATCGAGCATGCCGTGATCCAGTGCGAAACTCCCGAAGCCTCCGCCCTCGGAGCCGCCTATCTCGCCGGGCTTTCGCTTGGCCTGTGGAAAGATCTCGAAACGATCGAGGCGCTACCGAGAAGCACGCACGTCCTCCGGCCCGAGGGGATCGATCGGACCGGCCTCCTGAATACGTGGAATGATGCGCTGACCCGCTCGACGTCGCGACCGACACCGGCTAAATGTGAATAAAAATTCAAGCCGGTATCGCTCATGTCCCGCCTTAACGAACTTCGCCTGATTTCAAGAGTGGCCCAGATGTATCACATCGAAGGGCGACGGCAGGCGGAGATCGCCGAGCATCTACGCCTTTCCCAGGCGACCGTATCGCGAATGTTGAAACGGGCCGAGGCGGAAGATATCGTCCGCACGAGCGTGATCCCCCCTGTCGGAACCTATAGCGAACTTGAAGGCGGGCTCCGCGACAAGTTCAAGTTGCCGGAAGCGATCGTGGTCGAATGTACCGAGGACCGGGACGGCGCCATCATGGCCCGCATCGGCGAAGCGGCTGCCCACCTGCTCGAGGTCTCGCTTTCACCCGGCGAGATCATCGGCGTGTCGAGCTGGAGTCAGACGATCTTCAAGATGGTCGAAAACATCCATCCGCAGAAAAGCGCCCAGGCGAAATATGTCGTCCAGACCCTCGGCGGCATGGGCGACCCTTCCGTGCAGACGCATGCCACACAGCTCACCACCCGCCTGGCGCGGTTGACGGGGGCCGAACCGAAATTGCTTCCCGTACAAGGCGTAACGACATCGAGGGAAGCCAAATTGCTGATGCAGGCCGATCCCTTCGTTCGTGAGACTATGGATCTGTTCGGGAGCATCACGCTCGCCATCGTCGGCATCGGCGCGGTGGAGCCGTCCGAACTGCTTGCCCGCTCCGGCAACATCTTTTCGTCGCGCGAACTCGCCGATCTCGCAGAGGCCGGCGCCGTCGGAGACATTTCTCTGCGTTTCTTCGACAAGGACGGCAAACCGGTGAAGACGCCTCTCGACGACCGCGTCATCGGCCTGCCCCTTGAAGACCTTACCCGGGTGGACCGCGTGATAGCGCTCGCCGGCGGCGCAAAGAAAACAGCCGCAATCGCCGGCGCTTTGCGTGTCGGCGTCATCGGCACGCTGGTAACTGATAAGTTTACCGCTCAACGATTGATCGACGCATAGATACCGGACCGCTCCGGACCAGGATGGTTGAGAATCTTCTAGCGGATCGACCGGATATCAACCGGGGTATTATGATCATTGCGCTTCATTATTCCTACGCCGAAAACGAGCGACCGGCGGATGGCCGGCCACTTGTGTCCCGCTCTCAACGCGCATTGTATTTTGCATCAAGCTCATCGATCGCGGAGACATTGCCGGCCGAACGGCCGTTCTGGTCGAATGTCTGAGCGAGAAATGCGTCGGCGATCGACTTCGCGAGTTCAGGTCCAATGACGCGCGCGCCCATCGTGATGATCTGCGCGTTGTTGGAAAGAGCGGCACGCTCGGCCGAATAGGTGTCGTGCGTCAGGGCCGCGCGGATGCCAGGCACTTTGTTGGCCGAGATGCAGACGCCGATGCCGGTGCCGCAGACCAGAATTGCCTTGTCATAGGTGCCATCGATCACACCCGAGGCAACGCGATCCGATAGGTTGGCATAGAACGGGTCGAGCCCGTCGTCGATGCGCGACACCTCATGAACGTCGAAACGGTCCTTGAGGTGTTCGGTGAGCACCTTGGCGAGACCTTCGCCGGCGCTATCTCCCGCAATTGCAAGCTTCATCGTTTTTCTCCTTGGAGTTTGGCGGCGCATTTCGCGAGAATGTCGAGATAACCCTCGACGTTCCAGGCGGAACGGCCGATGAAGAGTCCGTCGATATGAGGGCTCGAAATCAGTTCCTCGCAATTTTGCGGATTGACCGACCCGCCATAGAGGCAGGGGATTTTCCGATCGAGCGCCGCTTCGGCGACCGCGATGATTTCGGCCTGGCGCGCATCGGCATAATCCGCCGTCGCTGGAATGCCTTTCTCGCCGATCGCCCAGACGGGCTCGTAGGCAAGCAGGATTTCGGCTGATTTCTGCTCGTCAGAAAGCTTCGACAGCGCCCCGCGCACCTGCATCGCCAGGATCTCTGCAGCTTTTCCACTTTCCCGGTCAGCAAGGGTCTCACCGATGCAGATGAGCGGAATCAGGCCATGGCGAATGGCGGCTTCCGTCTTCAGCCCGACTGTCTCATCCGTCTCTCCGAAAAACTCGCGCCGTTCGGAATGTCCGAGTTCGACGATGTCGAGATCGCAATCCTTCAGCATCAGCGGAGAAATCTCCCCCGTCCACGCACCCTGGTCCGCCCAATGCATGTTTTGCGCACCGACCTTGACGGAGGTCTTCGCAAGCATGCGCTTGACCTCCCGCACGGAGGTAAAGGGCGGGATCACGAAACGCTGGATGAGCGGATCGCGCGCAGCATCGGCCGCCCCGAGGCCGCGGGCGAAATGCTCGGCCTCCGCAAGCGTCTTGTTCATCTTCCAGCTGGTGCCAATCCAGAAGTTCGGTTTATCGGTCATGCCTGATCCTGTGCCGGAGCGATGGTGAGCTTGATGCCCGCCCGATCGAATTCGTCGAGGACAGCGGCCGCTGGCGCGCTGTCGGTGATGACAGTGTCGAAATCGGCCAGATCGGCCATGACGTGCAGCGCCGTATGGCCGATGCGCTGGTGATTGACCAGAAGGCAGCTTTTTGTCGAGGAAGAGATCATCGCCCGCTTGGCGCGGACGACATTGTCATCCATGTGGTAGGCGAGCCTGCCGCTGACCGCGGGCGTCGAAATGAAAGCGATATCCGCCCTCAGGCGCGACAGCGCTTCTTCGGTAACGACGCCGAAATAGGCGTTGAATTTTGCAGAATAAATGCCCCCGAGTGCAATCAGGGTTATGCCGTTTTCGCCCTTCAACCGCTCCATGATCGCTGCGTTGTTGGTAATCACCGTCAGCGGCCGCTTACGCAACAGCATCTCGCCGAGAACCGCGGCCATCGAACCGTCGTTGACCATGATCGTCATGCCAGGTTCGATGATGGCCAGCGCTTCTTGCGCCATGGCAACCTTGGCCTCGCCATCCTGACGCTCGCGAATGCGAAAATCACTCTCGAACTGTGTACCGGCATCGATCGTCGCACCACCGCGCACCTTACGCAGGACGCCTGCCTGTTCCAAGTCGTCGAGATCGCGGTGGATCGTCATCTTGGAGACGGAAAAGCGCTCGGCAAGATCGTCCACGTCGACGGTCTTGTCCTCGACGAGCAGATTGACAATCAGTTGCTGGCGTTCTTCCCGTTTCATCGGCCCGTTCCTAATAAGCCACAATATAACATCAGAAATGTGAAAATCAACAAAATGAAATGTGATTATGCGGTCGAATGGCTGACAACAGATCGTCAGGCCAGAAGAGCTTGCGCGGTCCGTTCGTCGGTAATGAGCCCGTGAAGGCGGCGGCTTCGCAGGATGGCTCGTATGGCGGCCACCTTGGCCTGTCCGCCTGCCAGTGCCACGAGGCGCTCCTTCTTCGTCGTCGGAAAGGATGCCGAAAGCGTGCGCGCAGTCAAAGCTGTATCGAGGATCTGGCCATCCGCATTGAAAAAATGACCGAGGATTTCGCCAATGCCGCCCGCGGCTGCGATGTCCTCGATCTCGCCTGGCTCGACTATGCCGGAGAGCACCAGCTGGGCCTCGGCGTCCACTGTCCCCAAGCCGACGAGCTTCAGGTCGGCGGCGTTGGCGAGATCGAACACTTCCTTGACACCGCGTTGTGCCCTGAGAACCTCCCGGTCCTCGGCAGTGTTGGCGAAGAAGGGAACCGGCATGACATAGGCATGCGTGCCGGTCTTTTCCGCGATGCGATGCATGACATCATAGGGATTAGCGCCGTAGTTTCGCGTGAGGCCCCCAAGCAGGGAAACGAAACGCATATGCTTGGCGTTCGTCCGCGGCATATATTGAACGGCGGCCGAAAGCGTTCGGCCGTGGCCAAGACCAATGACCGAGTGATCACCATGTTCGATCTCGCGCTTCAGATACCCCGCCCCTGCGTGACCGAGGGCACGCAGCGGCAGACCCTCTTCACCAAGATCGGGCGCGACCTCGCAATATTGCAATCCGAAGCGCTCGGCGAGCCGCGTCTCCAGTTCGACGCATTCGACGATATCACCATCGATCGTGACCTTGACGACACCATCGGCGACGGCACGTGCGATCAGCCGATGCGCCTTGACCGAGGGGATGCCGAGGCGCCGGGCGACGTCGGACTGCGTCAGTCCGCCCGCGTAATGAAGCCAGGCGGCCCGCACGGCAAGCGTATCATCGGCATCCGTCATCAACGCATCCTTCCCATTTCTTCGACGGCGATCCCGCCTGATAACAACCAGCCTTTGTAAATCGCCGGATCATATCTTCAAGTCTGCGGCGCCGGTGTCGATATGCGGCGCCCAGAAGGCGACGCTTTCGGCGATCTGCGCGATGACCTCGCGATCGTTCGGTTCGCGTTCCTTGAAGGAAAGCTCGAGGCAGATCTCATTGTCATCGGCGCCGCCTGCCGCGAATGCTTCCAACAGTGGCGCGGGTTGAATCCGCCCCTTGGCATTGAATTCCGCCGTGAACGGCCGGTGGCCGCCCTTGTCCATGAGGCTCTGCTTGATGTGGATGATCGGCGACAGCTTCGGCACGGCCCGCGCCCAGGCATAGGGATCGTAGTCATCGGGATTAGCTGAGGTGACATCGCCATGGTCGATATCGGCCATCATCCACATCGGCACCGCCATATCGGCGGCAGTCAGTCGTGCCTGCAACGCAAGGCAGGATTCGATCGTCTCGCCGAATTCCCGGCCGATACTCATCGGCTCCCAGAATATGTAGGAAAGACCGGCAGCCTCGGCATGCTCTGCGACTTCGCACCAACAATCGATAGCGATCTTTATCAGCTCCTCGCGCCGGCTTGCGTCATCGAAGTCCTTGTAGGTGAAGATCGCAAACTGCGTGCCGACGGAATGTCCGCCGAGATCGGCGGTGATGTCGGCGAAGGTCTTGAACCAATCCACATAATAGCGACGCACCTCGGCATCCGGATGCCCGAAATGGTTCAACCGTCCGTAAGGTCCGGTCATGCCCGAGGTAACGCGAACACCGGTGCGCTCCAACGCTGCCTTCATTTGGCGGGTCAGACGGCGGGTGACGGGGGCCTGCCAGCTCGGATTGATGAATTCATGCGTCAGCTGGAGATCGCGGATGCGCAGATCTCGCGCCACCGTCTCGATCAGGTCGTCCGGGTCGGCAAAACGGTTCACCAGCGGATTGGTATTCAGCGAAAGCGAAAGCGGCATCAAGGCCTCCTCAGGCGGCGGCAAGATGGGATGAAGCAAACCAGTCGGCAAAGGCTGCCCGCTCTGCCTCGCTCAGATGCAGGTAGTGCTTGGTGCGGCGATAGAGGATGTCCTCGGCCGTCTCCGCCCATTCGCTGGCGGCGAGATAACGGGCTTCGGCCTCATAAAGCTGCCCGCCGAAGTGGCGGCCGAGCCCTTGCAGGTCCGTTGCCCCGGCAACCAGGTTCTTCGTGCGCGTACCATAGAGACGGCCATAGTGATGGACGAGTTTTCGCGGCATCCACGGATAGGTGTCACGCAGGCTGTTGGCGAAGGTCTCGTAGTCGGCATTGGGCATTTCCCCGCCCGGCAGCGGCGCCTCTTCCGTCCAGTCGCCGCCCATGTTCGGGAAAACGTGTTTGAGGCGCTGCATGCCACGTTCGGCAAGCTCTCTGAATGTCGTGATCTTGCCGCCGAAGACGTTGAGAAGCGGCGCTCCCCCGGTCTCGTCGAGATCGAACACGTAGTCGCGGGTCACCGCCGACGGATTGCCCTTGCCGTCGTCAAACAGCGGGCGCACGCCAGAGAAGCTGTGCAGCACGTCCTGCCGGCGCAGCTTCTCCTTGAAATAGCGGTTCACCGCCTTCAGCAGATAGTCGATTTCCGCCTCGTCGGCCGCCACGTCCTCAGCCCGGCCCTCATAGGCGATGTCGGTCGTTCCGATCAGCGCCTTGTCGCCCTCGTAGGGATTGATGAAGATGACGCGCTTGTCATGGTTCTGGACCAGATAGGCGTTGGAGCCGGACCAGAACTTCGGCACGATGATGTGGCTGCCCTTGACCAGACGCACATTGCGGCTGGAATTGGAGCCGGCGACGCGGTTGATGATGTCGGTGACCCACGGGCCGGCGCAATTGACGAGACATTTGGCACGGAAGGTCCGCGTCTCGCCGCTCATGCTGCTTTTCGTGGTGATCGTCCATTGGCCGTTTTCCCGGCGCGCTGACACTGCCGGCGACCGGGTGAGCACCAGAGCGCCCTTCTCAGCCGCGCTCACCGCATTCAAGGTGACGAGGCGGGCATCATCCACCCAGCAATCCGAATATTCGAAACCGCGGGTATATTGATCGAGAATGGGCGTGCCTTCGGGATCGCGCAGCAGATTGAGCGTGCGGGTGCCTGGCAATTTCTTGCGGCCACCGAGATGATCGTAGAGGAAGAGGCCCAGCCGGACGAGCCAGGCGGGACGATCCTCAGGACTGTGCGGCAGCACGAAACGCATCGGCCAGATGATGTGCGGTGCGGCATTGAGCAGCACCTCGCGTTCGATCAGCGCCTCCCGCACCAGGCGGAACTCGTAATATTCCAGATAGCGAAGTCCCCCATGCACGAGCTTGCCCGAGCGGGACGATGTCCCCTGTGCCAAATCGTCCTTCTCGCACAAGGCGACTTTCAAGCCACGCCCCGCCGCATCGCGGGCAATTCCCGCGCCATTGATGCCGCCGCCGATGACGAAAAGATCCAGGATTTCGGGTTCGGTCATGTCATGCTCCCTCGGATGCCTGTTGCATCAACAATCTATTTGATGGGCGGCATCGCCGCGGCTCTGGCCAGCGTTTCCCAGGCGGCGGGCATGGCCTTTCGAATATCGCCATAGGCGGAAAACAAGAGATCGAAGCGCTGGACTTCCTCCGCAACCGGCTCTTCGGCTTCGCCGAGGAGCGGCGTCACCCAGTCGGCGATGCAGTCATCCATCGTGTCGTAGGCGCCGATCGCGACAGCTGCCATCATGGCTGCACCGGCCGCCCCCGTCTCCTCACGACGAGATAGGCGGATCGGCGCGCTGATGGACGCGCTGAGCGAACGGCGAAGCGCACTTGAGCGCACGGCGCCGCCAGTGATGCGCAATTCCTCGGGCATGTCGCCCATGGCGGCGTAGCAATCACGCGTCGCCAGCGCCAAACCTTCGACCACCGCGCGAACAAGATCCGGAAATCCGTGGCGAACCGACAAGCCGGAAAATCCCGCGCGGGCCTGCGCATTGACGAAGGGGCCGCGCTCTCCGGCCTCGGAAATATAGGGATGATAGACGACCGAACCTGGCTGGCTTTCGGAAAACCAGCGGTCGATCCGTCCGACGAGTTCGGCATGGGTGGCGGGCTTTCCGGCCTCCGCCATCAGATAGGCGGCCATGTCCAGCAGCCAGTCGATATTGATCGTCGAGCCCATATTGGTCTGCACTTGCGTGACGGTGCCTGGGATTGGCAGGGCAATGACATAGCCGGTGCCTTCCTGATTGAGATGAACATCGGCCACCGGCTTTGCCCGCAGATGCACGCCGGTAGACCCGATCGTCGAGCAGGCCGCATTGCGTCCGCCGCTGCGAACGCCGGCGCCGAGCGCGGTCATCACCATGTCGACATAGCCGAGACTGACCGGCGTGCCGGCAAGAAGTCCGCAGGCACGCGCGGCCTCCTCCGTCAGCGGATGGGTGACTTCCGTTCCGTCGAGGATCTCGGGCAAGAGCGCGCGGCGATGCGTCAGTCCGAGCGCCTCGATGGCAACAGGCGAATAACGCCGTGTCCTGAAGTCGCCGAAGGTAAAGCTTGCCTCTGAAGGGTCGGTCGCTCGCACGCCGGTAAAATTGAGATAGAGCCAATCCTTGCAATGCAGCGCGGCCTCCGCCTGATCCAGGAGTTCCGGCACCACGCGGTCCATGTGAGCAAGCTGCGCACCCTGCTGGCACGTATTCAGCCCGGTGCCTGTCTGTTCAAAACGAGCCCGGTTCGACTCCTCGCCCGCAAGCGAAACCACTGTCGGTGCAGCGCGAGCATCGAGCCAGAGCCAAGCATCGGCGACCGATCGATTTCCCGGACCGACCAGCCATGTTCCGTCGCCCTGCCCCGTTACCGCGATGGCGGCCGCGCGCGAAGCAAGATCCTCGACCTTCTCGCCAAGCCCACGAAGGGCTGCCACGCAATCCTGCCAGGTCTGGGCAAGCGGCTGCGTAGCCGAGCCGTCGCTGCCGCTCACATATTTGTTGCGAACAGATGCGGTCGCGATCTGGCGGCCGGAAAGGTCGAAGGCGACGGCCTTGATGACCGACGTACCGGCATCGATACCGATGATGAGTTGGCGGCTGGTGGTCATCTGAGGTTATCCGCCTGCCAGGTCGAACGTCGCGAGGGGCAAAGCGCGCGTCGATGTCATGTCTCATATCCTCCTGGTCGCCACAGACTGCAAATAGCGCACACGACCATACTTCGAATCCAGGAGCAAAGCCGGCAGTGCACCTTGGCGGTTTGCAGACTTGATGCTCTTCGAAACCTCCCAAGGCCTCATCAAAAATATAACACAAAGATATCATTGTTCTAGTAAGATTTTTCTGACTGTGAAATTTTTTTCAGATAGAATACTATTCATGATAGGGACCAGGCGCAACCACCCTCTCGAACCATTTCACCAGCGATCGAATGTGCGGAGTGCTGGATCAGATTGATTTTATGCTTTATAATCAGCCACATAGAACAACCGTGCGCGAGGGCTCTGGCTGCCCTGACGACGGCGAAGCGTGCGAAACAGCTCCTCAAATCGCCATGCGCAGAAGCTGCGCATTTCATGCTATAGGAGCTGGGCAGCCAAAAGACCTGTTGACAGACGCAAAATTTGATAACATGATTTTTGACGTAAATACCATTTACCTATCACGCGACCGTCGCCGCTGATAGAAAGTCACGGTCCTGGCGGTTGGAGGAGACAAGCGCCGGTTCGGTATGGAGGAGGTTCGGATGCACATTCTTTCCGCTCATCATCGCGCTTTGCAGCTCGGCAGGTTTCTGTACGCCGATGCGGGTTTCGACACGCGCCGTTTTCGATGAAGCAGCCGCGAGGCTTTCACCGGTTTCCTCCTCTTTCGACATAGATCCGACCAGCCGCAAAGGTCGCCAGCAATGAATACTCAGCCCGCTCACGCAGCATCCGCGCCACGCAAAGGCAGCTTCAAGCTCATCGTCAGTGCCGCTGTGGCGGCCGCGGTCGCCGGCGCAATCGCGCTCGACACCAAAGTCGTCAAGATCGGCTCAGAGAGTGACGTGAGGCAGCAGGCCTTTTCTCCGGAATCCTTCGGCGCCGAGCAGTTTCCGAAGATCCAGGCGGATGTCGAAAAGAGAGCCGTGGGTGCGCAGGACCTCGCAACGGCGATCGCAGCGGACAAGAAGGCGGCCGGTGAGAAATACGGCGTTGCCACGAGCACCGGTCCGGTCATCCCGGTGACGCTGACGGGCACCTTCGGCGCGCGCAAATCCAATACAAACGAGATGAAGATCGACGGCCTTCCCCCCGAGACGGTGGTCCGTGTCCAGACCGGCCCTGCGGTCAATGGCACGGACCTCCGCGATGCCACGGGGGCGATCGAGTTCGGCCAGTTCACCAACCAGATCCAGTATCAGGATGCCGGTTCGGCGATCAATAACGAGATGAAGAAGGCCGTATTCGCCGGCCTCGATCCGGACCAGCTCGATGGCAAGACGGCAACCGTCGTCGGCGTGTTCAAACTGATCAACCCCAAGAACTGGCTCGTCACTCCGGTCAAGGTCGACGTCAAATGAGCGAGCCGATGCCCATATCCGAGACCCTTGGCGAGGTCGTCCTGGCTGCCCGCAACATCGCCAAATCTTATGGCAGCGTGCATGCCCTCAAGGGCGTCAATTTCGATATTCATCGTGGACAGGTGACGACGCTCTTCGGCGAGAACGGCGCAGGCAAGTCGACCCTGATGAAGATCCTTTCAGGCGTCGTCCAGCCGACGTCAGGCGAGATCATTCTCGACGGCGCGCCGATCAGCTTCAGCTCTTCCACTCATGCACGCGAATGTGGCATCTCGATCATTCACCAGGAGCTCAGCCTCGCGCCCAATCTCAGCGTGCGCGACAACATCTTCATGGGCCGCGAAATCATCAAGGGCGGCGTGGTCGACTTCGCGGAGGAAGAGCGCCAGACGCGCATTTTGATGGAAGAACTGGAAGAGGAGATCGATCCGCTGACCAAAGTGGAGGATCTGCGTCTCGGCCAGCAGCAGATCGTCGAAATCGCCCGGGCGCTGTCGGTCAATTCGCGTATCCTGATCATGGATGAGCCGACCTCAGCGCTCAGCGCCACCGAAGTCGAGATGCTTTTCAAAGTCATCCACGACTTGACCGATCGCGGTGTGTCGATCGTCTATATCTCGCATCATCTTGAGGAAGCGTTGCAGATCACCAACCATGCGGTCGTGCTGCGCGATGGCACCATGACTGCCTATGCGCAACGCAGGGACATCGATCTCGAATGGATCGTGCGAAACATGGTGGGCGACAACTTCGATCTCGGCAGCCCGCCCGAAGGTTATGAGTTCGGTAAGCCTGCGCTTTCGATCGACAATCTCACCGTTCCCGGCCCCTCCGGATCAGCTTTCAATTCGGTCGACCGCCTGTCGCTGGACGTGCGGGCCGGAGAGGTCGTCTGTATCTACGGCCTGATGGGCGCCGGCCGCACCGAGCTTCTGGAATGCGTGGCCGGACGGTTGCACGCCAGCGGCGGGACCATTCGTCTTGAAGGCCAGGATGTCGGGCATTTGAGCATCGCCGGACGCATCGCAAGCGGCTTGGTGCTGGTGCCCGAGGATCGTCAGCGCGACGGCCTCGTCCAGACGATGACGGTCGGCTCCAACCTGTCGCTCGCCAGCATCGGCGCCTTCACCAAGGGGTTGTTCACATCCGGCCGTCGCGAGCGCGAGCTTGTCGATGCCTCCATTCGCAGAGTCCATGTGAAGACCGATGGAGGAGAGGCCGCCATCGGCTCGCTGTCGGGCGGCAACCAGCAGAAGGTGGTCATCGGCAAGATGCTGGCGACCAACCCGAAGGTCATTCTTCTCGACGAGCCGAGCCGCGGCATCGACATCGGCGCCAAGGCTGAAGTCTTCAAGCTGTTGGCCGAACGCGCCCGCCAGGGCCTTGCCGTCATCTATTCGACGTCCGAGGTCAACGAGTGCCTGAGCATCGCGCACCGCATCATCGTCATGCATCGCGGCCGGATCTCAGCGGAATTCGGTGCTGACGTCACCAAGGAAAAGATCATGGCCGCCTCAGGCGAAGCCGTGGTCGCGCACTAGCCCGGAATTATGGAGCACTGATTATGTCAGTCACTGATATCGCCGAAAAGAAAACAGTTCCCAACGGGCAGAAGCGCAACACCAACCTCGTGCGCCTGATCCTGGAAGGCCGCGCCTTCTTCGCGCTGATCGTCATCATCATGGTCTTCTCCTTCCTGTCGCCCTATTACTTCACCCTGGGCAACTTCCTGACCATGGCCTCGCATGTCGCGATCTTCGGCATTCTGGCAATCGGCATGCTTCTGGTGATCCTGAATGGCGGCATCGACCTGTCTGTCGGCTCGACGCTCGGGCTTGCGGGTTGCATTGCCGGCTTCCTCATGCAGGGCGTCACGCTGAGTTCGTTCGGCGTCATTCTTTATCCGCCGGTATGGGCCGTGGTGGTGATCACCTGCGCTCTCGGCGCTGTCGTCGGCGCAGTCAATGGCGTGCTGGTCGCCTACCTGAAGGTTCCGGCCTTCGTCGCCTCGCTCGGCGTGCTCTATGTCGCGCGCGGCATCGCGCTGCTGATGACCAACGGCCTGACCTACAACAATCTCGGTGGCCGTCCGGAACTCGGCAATACCGGCTTCGACTGGCTTGGCTTCAATCGCCTCGCCGGCATTCCGATCGGCGTCATCGTGCTCGCCGTGCTCGCGATCATCTGCGGCATCGTCTTGAGCCGCACGGCTTTCGGCCGCTGGCTTTACGCCTCCGGCGGCAACGAGCGCGCGGCCGATCTCTCGGGCGTGCCGGTCAAGCGCGTCAAGGTCATCGTCTACGTGCTCTCGGGCGTCTGCGCGGCGATTGCCGGTCTGGTCCTGTCGTCGCAGTTGACCTCCGCCGGTCCGACGGCGGGCACGACCTACGAATTGACGGCGATTGCGGCGGTCGTCATCGGCGGCGCGGCGCTGACCGGCGGGCGCGGCACGGTGCGCGGCACGATGCTCGGCGCCTTCGTGATCGGCTTCCTGTCGGACGGCCTCGTCATTATCGGTGTGTCGGCCTACTGGCAGACGGTCTTTACCGGCTCAGTCATCGTCCTCGCCGTCCTCATGAACAGTATCCAATACGGGCGCCGGGCAAAATCGTCCTGACGTCAGCAGCAGAACTTATCCACGACGGCAACTGGATTTCCAAAAGGCCGATCGCGGAAAGCACCGCCGGTTTCCGGCAGCACCTGAACTCACAAATGGGAGAGAGACTATGTTTAAGAAAGGCATGCGCATTCTTCTGGCAGCCGCGGCTGTCGCCCCGATCCTCGTCAGCTCCGCCTGGGCGGCAGGCCAGATGACGATCATCGTCAATGATCCGTCCAACCCCTACTGGCTGACGGAAGGCAATGTCGCCAAGGCAACAGCCGAAAAGCTCGGTTACACGGCCACGGTCAGTGCGCATAAGGGCGACACAAACACCGAAAGCAACATGATCGACACGGCCATCACCAACAAGTCGGTCGCCATCATTCTTGACCCGGCAAACGCCGACGGTTCGGTCGGCGCGGTCAAGAAAGCGGTTGCCGCCGGTATCCCGGTCATTCTCGTCAATGCCGAGATCAACCAGGAGGGCCTCGCCAAGGCGCAGCTCGTTTCGAACAACGCCCAGGGTGCGGCAATCGGCGCGCAGCAATGGGTCGAAGCGGTCGGCGACAAGGGCAAATATGCCGAACTCTTGGGCGCACCGTCTGACAACAACGCCGCCACGCGCTCCAACGGCTATGAGACCGTCCTGACACAGTATCCCGATCTTCAGAAGGTCGCCAAGGAAGTTGCCAACTGGGACCGCACCCAGGGTCACAACAAGATGCAGTCCATGCTGCAGGCCAATCCCGACATCATCGGCGTGATCTCCGGCAATGACGAAATGGCGCTCGGCGCGATCGCAGCGCTGAAGGAAGCCGGCAAGCTCGCCAACGTCAAGGTCGGCGGCTTCGACGGCTCACCGGATGCGGTCGCCGCAATCAAGGCAGGCGAGTTGCAGTACACCGTCCTGCAGCCCGTTGCCGTCTTCTCCGAAGAGGCCGTCAAGCAGGCTGACAACGTCATCAAGACGGGCAGCACCGGCGCCAAGAGCGAAAAGCAGCTGTTCGACTGCCTGCTGATCACCAAGGACAATATCGACAAGTATACCGGCCCGTTCGTTCTGGCCCAGTAATGCGACGGAGGGCGCCCGACCGGGCGCCCTTCTTGACCCTTTCAACCGCGTCAAGCCGCTTTCGCCTTCTTTGCCTTGGCACGGCAATCACTATACGAAGCTGGGATATGGAATTCAGCGACAAGGGTGACCCGTGACACAGAAGACCAATCAGGGCGATGAGCTGTTGGACCAGCTGACCAGCGACAGCCGCCAGACGCGCCAGGTCGCCCGCCGGCGCATGATCGCGGAGGCCGTCATGAGCGAGGGTTCGATGCGGATCGAAGATCTGACCGACCGCTTCGGCATCAGCCTGATGACGGCGCATCGCGATGTGGATGAGCTCGTGAGCCGCGGGATCTTCAGGAAAACGCGTGGGATCGTCACTGCGGCGGCCACCAATCTGATCGAGTCCAGCGATGTCTACCGATCGAGCCGACAGTCGGCGGAAAAGAAGGTGATTGCAGAGGCAGCAATGCAATTCGTGGAGCCAGGACAGGCGATCTTCTTCGACGACTCGACGACCGTATTGCAGATGGCGTCGCACCTTCCCGCAAAAGTGCCGATCACCGCCATCACCAATTCGTTGACGTTGATGAATGCGCTGACCGGTATGCACGATGTCACCCTGCTGGCGCTCGGCGGCCAGTATTACAACTGGTGCAATGCTTTCATGGGGCGCATGACGATCAGCGAGATCAAGGGTCTGCGGGCGGATATCGCCTTCATCTCGATGTCCGCCATCAGCGATGGGATCGTGCTGCACCAATCGCCCGAAACCGTCGATACGAAGCGTGCCATGTTCGATTGTTCCGTCAAACGCATCCTGCTTGCCGACCATACTAAGTTCGAACGGCGCGCGCTTCACAGCTTCGCGGCGCTCCATGAATTCGACGTCGTCATCGTCGACGACAAGACGCTGCCCGTTCACATCGATCGGATGCGGTCCAGGGATATCAATGTCGTCGTTGCCAGGACCAGTGGCGGGCGCATGTGACCGGGCTGCCCGGTCACGATAGAAAGGTGAATACGCATGCCGAGCCTTCTCGGGATCGATAGTGGCCTGACTGTCACGAAGGCCGTCATTTTCGATA